>SXGT01159393.1_pt1 | contig 18088 bp, 13 predicted proteins | sample 3176221 | NCBI WGS metagenome assembly SXGT01 (sample SAMN11356862, study PRJNA531348) | freshwater metagenome | isolation source: freshwater sample F1-120 | place: China: Fuxian Lake, Yuxi | collected 2017-12-25
CGGCCGGTGAGTCCTTCATAGAGGATGCAGCCGAGCGCGTAGAGGTCGACCCGCGCATCGACCAGGTCGCCGCGGAGTTGCTCGGGGGCCATGTAGCCGACCGTCCCCAGCACGCCAACGGCACCCTCGAGCGACTCGCGCCCGAGCGCGTCCTGGCCGCGCGCGATGATGCCGAAGTCGAGCAGCGCCGGCAGACCGCCCGGACGCACGACGACGTTGGCCGGCTTCAGGTCGCGAGGGACGAGCCCGCTGGCATGCACGAACGCAAGCGCGTCGCACAGGTGGCGCGTCAACGTGAGCACGGCCCCCATGCGGCCGGCGCCGGCGCGCAGGCGGAGATGCGGCCCAGTGGAAGGGGCCTCGGGCGTTGTGCCCGGCGGCGCGGGCCCGGCCTCGGTCGGCATGAGCGTCGGCTCGGGCGCGCTCGCCGGCCGCGACGTGGCCGTCCCGCGCCAGAGCGCATCGATCCACGCGCGCAGCGTCTCGCCCTCGACCAGCTCCATCGCGTACCACGGCCGGCCCTCGTGGTCGCCGCTCGCGACGATGCGAACGACGCCCGGATGGTCGAGGCGCCGCAAGGCGAGGATCTCGCGCCGCAGGCTCGCGAACACCGCCGCGTCGCCGCCGTGCACGGTCTTGAGCGCGACCGACCGCCCGTCGCCGGTGTGCGTGGCGCGGTAGACGACGCCCATCGCGCCCTTGCCGATGACGTCCTCGAGGCGGTAGGAACCGATGACCTCCCCGAGGCGGTAGGAACCGAGGTCGCTCACGCCGCGCTCTGCTCGGGGGTCATGGCTTCGAATCGCATAGCGTGAAGCCTAACAAGCGGAGCCGAACCTGGCGAGGCCGCGCTGCGGTACTCGCGGCCGCCGGGATCGACGGTCGCGCGCAAATGCAGTCGGCTGCGCGACTGTCGCTCGGCCTTGTGTAGAGCGGACTTGGCGCCATCGGCGGATCGCGAATTCGTGCGCACCAGCCACGCCGGCGCTCAGTCCGGCAGCAGGCGACGCGCCAGCGCCGCCCGCGAGAAGCGCACGATGACCTCGTCCTCACGCACGGTGACGCGCGGCCGCCCCAGATCCGAGGTGCGTACGAACGCATGCACAGCCGTCGCCAACGCCTTGGCGCGCGCCGCGTCGCGACGGGCGGTCGGTGTCTTCGCGCGCTTGAGCGCACGCGCGCGCACGAGCTCGTCTTTGGCCCGGGCGATGTCATCGACCGTGCACGCCGACAGCGGCTTGTCGCCGATGAGCGCGTCCTCGCGCCACAGCTCGCCCGGGTCCGGGCGCGTCGGTAGCCGGTTGCAGTAGCTGATCAGCTCGGCGCCGCGCTCGATGCCGACGCGAACCGCGTCCGTGCGCGCGTAGACCGCCGCGACCGCGAGCATCTTCTGGACCTGGCGCAGGCGCACGCCGAATTCTGCGCCGGCGTATTCCGCGAAGGACGCGTAGCCGAGCACCGCATAGAACCGTTCGCGCTTCACGCGCGCGAGCTTGACGCCGATGTCCCAGAAGGTCTGGGCGACCTGTTGAAAGTCGCGGCGAATGTCATCGGTCAGCCGAATGACCTCGGCCCGCGAGGGAGCGCTGGATGCCTGCGAAGGGGTCACGGTGGCGGCGTGAGTCTTGCCCATGGCGCTAAGATGCCACGGTCGGGAACGGCGGTCACGCGCCCGAGTGCAGAATGCAGTCGGGCGCAAGACCCCGGTCTTCGTGCTTACGACAACGCTCAGCGCACTCCGAGATCGGTGATCCCGAGCGGCGCTGTGAAATCTGTGACGTGAGGCGCCCGAGGCGGGGTTCTCGTCCTCGACCTCGACCTCGGACTCGAACTCGAACTCGGACTCGAACTCGGACTCGAGTGCCCGCCGCTGGCGCGGCTCGCAGGCCTCTGCGAGGTTACCGCGCTCGCCGCGCGCCTAATACCTTCGAATCGCATAGAATGGCGCCCGACAAGCGGAGGCGAAGATGGCGAGGTGGTGCGCCGACATCGGCGTTGAACGCGACGGCTTGGTCGTCAAGAGCGTGCCGGTGGCCGGTTCGCTGATGGTCGGTCGCGGCGGCGACAACGACCTCATCCTGTCCGACCGCTCGGTCTCGTCGCGCCATGCGCTGTTCTATTTCACGGCCGCTGGAAACGAGCTGCGCGTGCGCGATCTCGGCAGCGCCAACGGCACCTGGATCGGCGACACGCGCGTGAGCCCCGAGGCCGCACTCGCGGACGGTGCCCGGGTGCGGCTCGGCGCCACGGTCGTCTTGCGCGCCACGCTGCGAGCGGCCGACGTCGCGCACGCGCCGTCCGAGCGGGCCGCCTTCGTCGAGGATGTGTCGGCCGGGATCCGCTATCCGATCACGTCCGACGTGACCCTCCTCGGCGCCGGCCCGGCCTGCCAGATTCACCTCGCCGGGGGCGCCGACGTCGAGGCCTGTCTGACGGTGTACGACAGCGGCGAGGTGCGCCTCGGGCGGGATGGGGACGAGAGCGCCCTCGAGGTCGGCGAGGTGTTCGAGCTCGCGGGGCGCCCCTACGTCCTGCGTCCGGGCTCGGTGGGCGGCGACTCCACCTTCCAGATCGAGCCGGTCGCCAGCGAGCCCGCCGTGGCTTCGGTCGCGCTCGAAGTGGACCTCACGCGCGCCGGCGGAGGCATCGCGCGCTTCGCAGCCTTGCCGGTGCCGCTCGTTCGCGAAGGCCCGGCCTGGCCCGTCAGGGCCCTTGCCGGGCTGCCCGCGGGGGTCGACATCACGTCCGAAAATCGCGTGGCGCTCCTCTACGTGCTCGCGCGCCAGATCCGCGACGACCGCGCGCGGGGAGTTCCGGACGTCGAGGCGGGATGGTGCAGCGATGCGGTGGTGATGCAGGGGATCTGGGGCCGCCAATGGGAAAACCAAGAGTGGAACACGTACCAGGTTCTGCTCTTCAGGCTGCGCAAGGAGCTCAAGGCGGGCGGCTTCGACGGCTTCCTGCTCGAGAAGCGCAAGGGGCACACCCGCCTACGCGTCACGCGCGTCGCCATCGTCGGCGCGTGACGCTCCCCATGGGCCCACGGGCGGAGGCCGGCGGATGCAGTCGGCTGCGCGAGCGCCGCTCGACCGCGTGCAGAGCGGATTTGACGAGCTCGACGGTTCGCGAACTCGCGTTCGCAGCTTGACCGTCGGGCGAAAACGCCCTACCCTCGCAACGCTCTATCGCCCTCAGCGTCCGCGACCGTCCGCGCGCTCTTGGCCACCTGGAGACCCCATGCGCCACCTCGCCGTCCCGCTCGCTGCGGCCGCCGTCCTCGTCATCTCTGCGTGCGCCGACGCGGATCCCGTCGACAGCGGCACCACGCCGACCGGCGACCCGAGCGGCAAAGGCGACAACCCGAGGTCCGACCCGGGCGCCCTCATTGCGGTCACGATGAACAGCACCGTCGGGGTGCTGCTCGACGAGCTGCCGGCGTCGATCCGTGATCGCGCCGCGGCCAATCTCCTCGCCCGCCCGAGCTCGTTCTGGGTCGCGCGCGCCCGGCGCCAGATCACGCTGACCACGTACCAGCTGGTGTTCCGCCAGTACTTCGTGAGCGACACCAAGAACCGCAACGCGCTCCCGCTCGCGCCGCCCGAGAAGCAGGAGGTGACGCTCAACGGCGCCGCGCGTCGGGTGACCATCAACGGCCACGATCTCGTCGTCGTCGACTACACACTCAAGACGACGATCCTGTCGGACGCCGAGTCCCCGGGCATCTCCGAGCCGACCCTCAAGAACGTCGGCGGCGCCAAGAGCGAATCGTTTACCTTCCCGATCGACCCCGAGCTCTTGTTCCAGCGGACCCGCTTCGCGTGCATGGACGAGGAGGACTTCCCGCCCAACAGCGTCGACAGCGAGGAGGTCGACTCCTTCTACGATCAGTACTGCGAGCCGGAGACGACGCTTTCGAGCGTCGGGCAGTGCCACCTCACCGAGCAACCGACCCTGTCGTGCGTCGACGCGCTCGACGCCAAGGTCGGCAAGGTCTCGACCTCGATGACCTTCACCCGCCTCAAGTGGGACAAGGCGCTCGCGGACAAGGTGCGCGTCGGCGCCATCACGAACCCGACCGGGGCCGATCTGAAGCCGATCGCGTCGGAGTTCCGCGAGAACCGGGTCGTCTATCGTTACATCGAGCCCGGCTCGTGCACGCTGGTCGAGAAGTGCGTGGGCGCGCCGGGCTGGCGGCGGCTGCTCCAGTTCTCGACGTCGGACATCAACGTCGGCGCCCGGGCGCTCGATATCGGCGCGGTCGACTACTACCTGGACGGCGTCGGCCGCTCGCTCATCGAGCATGGCGTCTTCGAGCTCTCGGCCTGTCACGAGCACTACCACTTCATGCACTACGGCTCGTTCCTCTACGGCGGTCAGGCGAGCACGGCCAAGCGCGGCTTCTGCCTGCAGAGCACGGCGCGCTACCTCAACGCCGAGTGGAGTCCGCTCAACAACCCCTACGGCGGCTGCGACTACCAGGGCGTCTCGGCCGGCTGGGCCGACCAGTACAAGGCGGGGCTGGAGTGCCAGTGGGTCGACGTCACCGGGTACGACACGTCGAAGAAGACCGTGACGCAGTCCCTGTCGTTCACGTCGAACCCGGACGGCTTCCTCTGCGAGGGTACACCGGTCTTGGACGCGGCCGGCAAGCCGGTCTACGAGCCGACGAGCTACACGACGCTCGATGGCAAGCCGGTCGACCGCCCCAAGTGCGACTTCTACGGACCGTGGGCGGCGAACAACGGCGACGCCTACGACGTGACGCTGCCGCTGGATGGCAACGGCTACGTGACCGAGGCCTGCCAGTACGGCCAGATCGGGCCGCTGCGCAACTGCGGACTCAAGAAGCAGGACAACATGAAGACGTGCACCGCCGGCCAGCCGGTGACCAAGCGTTGCACCGTGCCGGCGGGCGCGGCCCCGCAGGTCGTGCGCGTGTGCGACTACAGCGTGGCGCTCAAGACGGGAATCCCCTGCACGTTCCAGGACGCGCGCGCGAACGCGAGCGTCCTCGCGACCGGCACTGACGTGACCTTCACGTGCCCGACGGCGCGCGACGCGGTCGAGGTGGGCGGCGCCTACTCGCTCTACACCGGCCCGGTCATGGACGGCGACAGTGCCGCGGTGGTCACCTGCCAGTAGCCTCGGTTCGAGCGCATGCGCCGCGCGAGATCCCGAACGCGCAGTCGACTACACGTTTGGCGTTCAGGCAGCAAAATGGCCGTCTGGCGCGCGCGACTTGCGCGAACGCGGCCGGTCCAAAGATGCGCACGAGCGCGCCGAGCGCGCAGAATACCGAGAGAATCGTGACGCGCCGCGCGCTACTTCCCGCACTTCTCGCCGAACCTCTTCTTGAGATCCTTGAGCGTGTAGTCGCACGAGCTCTTCACGTCGCCGGCGTCGGGCTTGGACCACTCCTCGCGGAAGTTGTCGGCCTGCTTCTTGAGCATGCCGCCCTCCGAGCCGCCGACCTTCTCGGCGCACGCGTCCCAGTAGGCGAAGACCTCCTCGCAACCGGCCGGCGTGGCCTTCTTGCCGCCGCAGGCGGTCGTCGCGAGCGCGAACACGGGAAGGACGAGGGCAATGGCAAGATGACGGATCGTCATGTCGGACCTTCTTCTTCGAGGAAGAGCGCGCGCGAAGACAGCCGAACGCGCGGAGTTGATGAGGAGGCGCGCAGCCTAGCATGCGGCCCGTGAGTGTCAATTCGAACACCCGGCGCGCCCCGCGCCCCTCGACCTTCCGCGCCGCGTGTGCTTCGATCCCGCCATGCGCCACGTCCACGACGTCCTCGTCCTCGGCTCCGGCATCGCCGGTCTCACCTACGCGCTCAAGATGGCCGACCAAGCCTCGGTCGCCGTCATCACCAAGCGCGAGCGCCAAGCCTCCAACACCTACTGGGCCCAGGGCGGCATCGCGACCGTCATGGATCCCGCCGACAGCTTCGAGGCCCACATCCGTGACACCATCACGGCCGGTGACCACCTCAACCACGAGGACATCGTCCGCATCACCGTCGAGGAAGGCCCCGCCCGCCTCGCCGAGCTGCTCGCCCTCGGCGTCGCGTTCACGCGCGACCACGACGACCCGAGCTCCCTCGACCTCACGCGCGAAGGCGGCCACTCCGCACGCCGTGTGGTCCACGCCAAGGACACCACCGGCGCGGCCGTCGAGGAGGCCCTGGTCGCCGCCGTCAGCGCCCACCCGAACATCCAGGTCTTCGAGCACCACCACGCCATCGACCTCATCTCGAAGCACCGCCTCGGGATGCGCGGCGCCGATCGCTGCCTCGGCGTCTACGTCCTCAACACCGCCTCGAATCAGATCGAGACGTTCCTCGGCAAGGTCGTCATGCTCGCCACCGGCGGCTGCGGCAAGGTCTACCGCTACACGACCAACCCCGACGTCGCGACCGGCGACGGCGTGGCGATGGCGTGGCGCGTCAATGTGCCCATCGTCAATATGGAATTCTACCAGTTCCACCCGACCTGCCTCTATCACCCCGCCGCCAAGAACTTCCTCGTCACCGAGGCCTGCCGCGGCGAGGGCGGGATCCTGCGTCGCAAGGACGGCGAGGCCTTCATGCCCGCCTACCACCCGATGAAGGACCTCGCCCCGCGCGACATCGTGGCGCGCGCCATCGACAGCGAGCTCAAGCGCACCGGCGACGACTGCGTCTTTCTCGACATGACCCACCGCCCGCCCGCCTTCCTCGAAGATCACTTTCCGGGCGTCATGGCGAAATTGGCAGAGTTCGGCATCGACATGCGCACGCAACCGATCCCGGTCGTGCCCGCCGCGCACTATTGTTGCGGCGGCGTGCAATCGGACGCGGACGGCCGCACGGGACTCGATGGCCTGTTGGTCGCCGGCGAGACGGCCCACACCGGCCTCCATGGCGCCAATCGGCTCGCCTCGAACAGCCTGCTCGAAGGGCTGGTCTTCGCCCACCGCGCCGCCGCCATCACCGCCGAGGTGATGGCCTCGGCGCCGGCCGCCTTCGATCCGGATGTGCCCGATTGGAATGTCGGATTTGCGACCGATCCGGACGAGAACGTCCTCATCGCGCACGCCTGGGAGGAGGTCCGCACGCTGATGTGGAACTACGTCGGCATCGTGCGATCGAACAAGCGCCTCGAGCGCGCCAAGCGCCGCATCGAGCTCTTGAACCAAGAGATCAAAGAGGACTACTGGAACTTCAAGCTGACGCGCGATCTGCTCGAGCTCCGCAACATCGCCCGCGTCGGCCAGATCATCATCGAGAGTGCCATGGCGCGCAAAGAGTCGCGCGGCCTGCACTACACCGTGGACTTCGCCCACAAGGACGACGCGCGCTGGCGCCGCGACACCATCGTGGCGCGCGGCAACCGTCGCTGAGCGCCACCTACTGGCAGAACGTCGTGTCGATCGGGTCGACCGCCAGCGAGCAGTCGCCCCCGTCGAACACCCCGCACGCCTCGCAATAGGCGCACTCGTTCACGTCGCGAATCGACGCGCAGTCGCTGTCCTGCGCGCCGCACCCACAATCGCAGCTGCCATCGCCGAAGTAGCTCTCCGGGCACGCCCAGTCGAACGGGATGAACACCGTCGCCGCGCATTGCGTGGTGTCGCGTGCGTCGACCCGCTGCTCGCAGGTGCCCGTGCCCGGGCAGTCGATGCAGTACGCACACTCGCCAACGTCCGCGGTCCCGCCGCAATCGAGGTCCTGCGCGCCGCAGCCGCAATCGCACGTCCCATCGCCGTACCACCACGCCGCACACGCCCAGCTCGGCGGCGGCTCTTCCGTGAGGCATCCGCGCAAATCGAACGCACACGACGCGCTGCAGGCGACCACGCCGCCCGCGAAGCCCAAGGTCACGCACGTCTCGCCATCCACGTCCGCGCCGTCGCACGCCTCGCCGACGTCCGCCACCCCGTTGCCGCACTCGGCCAGGCACAGCGTCGTGTCGCTCGCGTCGACGAAGTCCGTACACACGTCGTCCGGCCGGGCCCCGCACACATCACAGAAGTCGCACTCGGCCACCGACGCGGTCGAGGCACAGTCGACGTCCTGACCGCCGCAGCCACAGTCGCACATGAGATCGTCGTAGTACGAGGCCTCGCAGCGCCAGCCCTCGGGCAAGCACGTCGTCGTGTCGTAGTGATCGACGCGCCCGGTGCAGTCGCCCGTTCCGGCGCAATCGATACAGTACGTGCACTCGGTCGCATCGTCGGTCGCCATGCAATCGACGTCCTGCGCGCCGCACCCGCAATCGCACGTTCCGTCGCCGTACCAGCTCTCGTCACAGCTCCACATGAACGGCGTCGGCGGCACGATGCACAAGCTCGTGTCGAAGTCGCCGCAGGTCGCGCTGCAGCCGAGCTCGCCACCCAGGAACCCGAGATCGAAGCAGCTCACGCCGCCCAGATCGGTCCGCTCGCACGCCTCGCCCGGATCGATGACGCCGTTGCCGCAGGCCGCGTAGCACTGGGTCGTATCGCGCCCATCGACGAAGTCGACGCAGCTGTCGGTCGACGAGGCCCCACAGTCGAAGCAGTACGCGCATTCGGTCGCATCGTCCGTACCGGCGCAGTCCGCGTCCTGCACGCCGCAGCCACAGTCGCAGTCCCCGTCGCTGTAGTACGACGGATCGCAGCTCCAGCCGGGCGGCGCCGCGTCCGTGCACAGCGTCGTGTCGTCGCCGTCGACCGCGAGCGTGCACGTGTCGGTCGCGGAGATTAGGCACTTATCGCAGAAGTCGCACAGGCTCACGTCGTCGCGCGCCGCGCAGTCCGAGTCGAGCGCGCCGCATCCGCAGTCGCACGACCCGTCCCCGAAGAAGTCCGGGCTGCAGGTCCATGCATCGGGCACCGCGCCCGCGCAGACCCGCGTATCCCCGCCATCCACGAGCTCCGGGCACGTCGAGAGGCCATCGTCGCAGGCGTCGCAGTAGACGCACTCGAGCACGTTCGTGGTCGAGCTGCAGTCGCTGTCCTGCGCGCCGCACCCGCAGTCGCAGTCGCCGTCGCCAAACCAGTCCGGGTCGCACACCCACGCGTCCGGCACGGCGCAGCGTGTCGTGTTCATCCCATCGACCAGCGCGCTGCACTCGACCGACGAACCGTCGGCTGGGCACGCCAGGCAGTACACGCACTCGCTGGCGTCGCCCGTCTCCGCGCAGTCGAAGTCCTGCGCGCCGCACGCGCAATTGCACGCCCCGTCGCCGTAGAAACTCGCATCGCAGGTCCAGCCCGCGGGCACCGCGCCGACCGCGCACGCCGTCGTGTCGCTCGCGTCGACCGCGCCCGTGCAGGCCCCGCCGACGGCCACGCCGCAGCTCTCGCAGTAGGCGCACGCGGCCACGTCGGTCGTCGTCGCGCAGTCGAGGTCCTGCGTGCCGCACCCGCAATCGCACGCCCCGTCCCCGTAGAAGGTCGCGCTGCACGTCCAATCGACCGGCACCGGATTCAGGCACGCGGTCGTGTCGAGGTCGTCGACGCGCGTCGTGCAATCGTCCGTGCCCGGGCAGTCGCTGCAGTACACGCACTCGCTCACGTCATCGCTCGCCTGGCAGTCGAAGTCCTGCACGCCGCAGCCGCAATCGCAATCGCCGTCCGCGTACCACGCGCCCTCGCACGTCCAGCCGTCCGGCACGACCACCGCCTCGGCGCACAGCGTCGTGTCCGCCACGTCGACGCGCAGCGCGCACTCGCCGCTTCCCGGGCAGTTCGCGCACGACACGCACTCGCGCACGTCGTCCGTCGCGACGCAGTCGACGTCCTGCGCGCCACAACCGCAGTCACATTCGCTATCGCCGTAGTACGCGACCGGGCACACCCAGTCGTTGGGCACCACGGGCCGCGTGCAGCCGACCGTGTCGAACGTGCAGTCCGCGTTGCACCCGAGCGTCCCGCCGTCGAACCCGAGCGAGCCACACGTCGCCCCCGCGACGTTGCTGCCGTCGCACTGCTCGGACCCGCTTACCACGCGGTCCCCGCACCCGGCCACGAGGCACACCGTCGTGTCGCTGCCATCGACGTAGTCGGCACACGCGTCGCCCGCCGGCCCGCCGCAGTCGATGCAGTAGGCACACTCGGCGACGTCGGCCGTCCCCGCGCAGTCGAGGTCCTTCGCCCCGCAGCCACAGTCGCAGTCGCCGTCGCGGTACCACGTCACGTCGCACGTCCACTCGGGCGGCACCGGCCCCCCGACACACTGGGTCGTGTCGGCGTTGTCGACCGCCGTCGCGCAGTCGGCGAGATCGCCACACGCCACACAGAAGGCGCACTCGCTGACGTCGCTCGTGCCCGCGCAGTCGCGGTCCTGCGTGCCGCAGCCGCAGTCGCAGTCGCCGTCGCCGAACCAGCCCGGATTGCACGTCCATCCCGGCACGACCCCACCGCATTGCGTCGTGTCGGTGTTGTCGACGCGCCCAGCGCAGTCGCCCGTCCCCGCGCATGCAGCACACGACGCGCACTCGGCGACGTCGCTCGTGCCGAGGCAGTCGAAGTCCTGCGCGCCGCAGCCGCAGTCGCACGCGCCGTCGCCGAACGCCGTCGCGTCGCACGTCCACCCGACCGGCACTTCCGCCGTGACGCACGCACGCACGTCGAAGATGCAGTCGGCGCCGCAGCCCAGTACGCCGCTGGCGTAGCCGAGGCTCACGCATGTGGCCGTCCCGAGGTTCATGCCATCGCACTCCTCACGCACGTCGACCTGACCGTTGCCGCACTCGCTCGTGACCACGACGCAGGCCGTCGTATTCGCGCCGTCGACGACCGTCGCACACGCCTCGCCCGCCGTCTGGCAGGCGGCGCAGAAGTCGCATTCCGTCACGTCGGTGGTGCCGGCGCAGTCCGCATCCTGGATCCCGCAGCCGCAGTCGCAGTCCCCGTCCGAGTAGCGGCTCGGGCTGCAGGTCCACCGCTCGGGCACGACGTTCTCGCACGCCGTCGTGTCGGTCGCGTTGACCAGGACGTCGCACGAATCAAAGCCCGCGCAGGCATCGCAGTACCGGCACTCGGCGATGTCGGTGGTCGACGCGCAGTCCAGGTCCTGCGCGCCGCAGCCGCAATCGCACGAGCCGTCGGCGTAGTACGACGGATCGCAGCGCCAGTCGGCCGGGGCCACCGCCGCTTCACACGCGCCGGTATCGAACGTGCAATCCGTGCCGCACACGAGCGAGCCACCGATGAAGCCAAGCCCCTCGCACTTGGTGCCGCGCAGGTCGCTCCCGTCGCACACCTCGCCCGGACCGGCCTTGCCATCGCCGCACGTGACGACGGTGCCGTTGCAGACGCCGGTGTTGGCCGGCGAGATGTCGCCGCACCCCGGGCTGGTCGCGCACGATCCGGGATCGTTGCAGTAGTCGCAGGCCGTCACGCCGCCAAAGCAGTCGCTGTCGGGCACGCCACAACCGCAATCGCACGAGCCGTCGCCGTAGAAGGCCGAAGGGCAGGTCCAGCCCGCGACCGACGGCGCTCCGCACCCTGAGATGTCCCAGTTCAGGCAGTCGGCGCGGCAGTGGATCATGCCGCCGGCCGGGTACCCGAACGACTCGCACGTCACCGGATCACCCGCCGGATCCTTGCCGAGGTCGCTGCCGTCGCACGCCTCGGGCCCGCCCGCGACGTTGTTGCCGCAGACTTCGCTGGTCGTGCAGGCCGAGACGTCGACCCCCAGGCACGTCGGATCGCACCCGAGAGTGCCGCCGTTGTAGCCGAGGTCGACGCAGGCGGTGTCGTTGATGATCAGCGCGCCGTCGCAGCGCTCGTCCGGATCGAGCTTGCCGTTGCCGCACGCCGGCAGGCACCCCGCGAGGTCGTAGCCGTCGCAGCTACCATTACATGAGAGGGTCCCGGCGGCAGCGAGCCCCAGCTTCTCGCAGCTCGCGCCCGCGAGGTCGTTCTTGTCGCAGAGCTCGCCGCGCTCGACGACCCCATTGCCGCAGCCACCGCTGACCTCGGTCGTCGTCTCCTGCGTCGTCGTGCTGTCGGTCGCGACGGTCGTCTCGGTCGCTACCGTCGTGTCCGCGGGCGGCGTGGTGTCCTTGGGCGGCGTGGTGTCCGCGGGCGGCGTGGTGTCCGCAGGCGGCGTCGTCTCGGTCGCAACCGTCGTCTCGGTCGCAACGGTCGTCTCGGTCGCAACCGTCGTCTCGTTCGCGACCGTCGTCTCCGCCCCAAGCGCCGTATCGATCGGAAGGCCCTTGTCGTCGCTCCCGCACGCGGCGAACACGGGAACCAGCAGCACCGAGACCAGCGAGAATCGCGCCTGGAGACGAGTCATGGCGAATGCTCCATTCATCGGGAAGGCCGCCAAAATGGCGGGCGGCGCCAGGCTTCCCTGGCACAGACGGACCGCGCGCGGCGCGGGTTCGGGGGCGGGCGCGGACCATCCTGCAGCGCGCGAGCGGGGTCAAGGACGATTGCGGGGACATTCCGCACAGACGCCATTATGCTGCCGCCGATGGCCGTTCCCCCCGCCGACCCCCTCGCCGCGCAGCTCTCGTTCGGCACGCCGCAGCGGATCTACCTCTGGCTGGCGGCCCTCTTCGTCGCCTCGCTGCTGGTCGCGGACGTCCTCGGCGTCAAGCTCTTCCGCATCCCGCTCGGCTTCTCGTTCGGCGTCCCCTGGCAAGACGCCCCGGTCGACGCCATCCAGCACACCTGCGGCATGCTCACGTTCCCGCTGACCTTCCTCCTGACCGACCTCGTCAACGAGTTCTACGGCAAGCGCGCCGCCCGCCGCCTCGTCTGGATCGGCTTCGCCGCCGGCGGCTTCGCGTTCCTCGTCATGAACATCGCACTCGCGATGCCGCACTGGCAGGTGCCCTTCAACATCGACGCGAAGTCCTTCGACGACGTGTTCTCGAGCTCGCGCGTCATGTACGTCGCATCGTTGGCGGCCTACCTCGTCGGCAGCCTGACGGACATCGCCGTCTTCGGCTGGCTGAAGCGCATCACCGGCGGCAAGCGCGTGTGGCTGCGCGCCACCGGCTCGACGATCGTAAGCCAGGCGATCGACAGCTTCATCGTCACCTGGCTCGCCTTTTCGGTCGGGCGCACGGTCATCGCCTCGGACCTTCCGCCGATGCCGTTCAGCGAGATCCTCGCGACCGCCGCGACCGGTTACATGTTGAAATTCGCCCTCTCGATCGGCCTGACTCCGGTCATCTATCTGGGGCGTTGGGTGATGATCCGCCGCTTCGGGATGCTTCCCCTCCCCGCAAATCCTGCTCCCCACGCGGTCGAGCCTCCAAACCCTTCGACGCGATAATCGCAGTCACGCGGCTGGGATTGACATCCCTGGGACTCCCAATTAGCGTCCCGCGAATCGCTGGCAGCCGGGTCGGAAACATGCGTGCGAGTGATCTGCGCGCATGACTCGTCCTTGCGATCATCGCAGAGGCGAGACGCGGTCGCCAGCGCCACACGCATCCCTCAAGGAGTCCCCTATGAAGACCATCATTGCCTCGCTCGTTGCCCTCGGAACCATCGGCGCCAGCGCGCCAGCGTTTGCAGACAAGTGCAAGAATCCCACGGTCAAGATCGTCAACAAGCGGACCAAGGAAGCCGCCGTCAAGGTGTCGAAGATCGACTACTACGACGGTTGCGAGGGGAAGTGGCGCACGGAGAGCCTCGACAACAAGGAAATCGAGAAGGGCAAGAGCGCGAGCTGGAGCGACGACCTCGAGTACGTCGAGGGCTGCAAGATCTCGAAGTTCAAGGTCTACCGTGCACTGCGCAATACGACCGGTAGCGCCTATGGCGACTACGCCTACGGCGCCGAGCTCGTCCCCAACGAGGGCGCGAACCAGGTGTGCGGCTCGACCAAGACCTACACGATCGAACTGCACGACTGAGCATTCGCCGCGTGAGGCCCCCCGGCCTCTTCCGGTGTTCTTTCGCGATCGAAAGAGCCAGGGCGCGCTCGGCAACGGGCGCCCGCTGGCTCTTTCCCATTCGGCCTGTGTTCGAAAGGCGGGAGTTCATCCATGTCTGCGCGCGCCTCTCTCGTGTCCGCTCTCGCTTCGTGCCTGTTACTCGCCGGCGTCGCCCGCGCCGACAAACCCGGCCCTCTCGGCTTCCGGCTCGTCTGGGTCTACGAGAAGGCCCTCGTCAAACTCGACCCCGAATCCGCCCTCTGCAAGGACGACGTCGCCGCGCGACGCCCCGAGGCCGAGCGCTTCCTCGCCACCATCAAGCAAGGCCTCGCGCGCGCCGAAACCGAGCGCGTCAACGTCCCCGAGCGTGACCTGGCGCACCCGGACGTCATCAAGGCGATCGCCCGCATGGAGGCCCTGGGAACCTGCGCCACGCACATCGAGGAGAGCTTGGCCGGAGGCGGCACGAAGCCCGTCGCAAACACCGACACCGCGCCCAAGACCACCGCCTCGCCACCCGCCTCGACCACCGCGGACACGACGCCCGCCGCCGACGACGACCCGCCGCCCGCGCCCGTAACCACCCCGGAGGCCGCGACGGCGCCCCTCACCGTCGAGGGCTTCGTCGCCTCGCTGACGCCGGCCGCGCGCGCGGATCTGGCGCTCCTCGCAGCCTTCAAGGTCGCCGCCGATCCCGCCGCCGTGTCCGCTGCGATCCCCGACGGTCTGGCCGAGCTCGAGCGCGTCCGCGCCGCCGCCGACGGTGCGTGGACTCTGTGCACCGGCAAGTTCGCCGGACTCGTGATGGGCGGACGCCCCGCGGGTGAGCTCCCCGCGGACGCCGACCCATGGGGGTGGTGCACGGCCTCGGCCGACCGCGCGACCCGCGTGCGCGACATGGCCAAGGGGCTGGTCGACCGCGGCATCCAGCTCGTACAGCAGGCGAGCGACGAGCTCAAAGCGACCGTCGCGACGGCCAAACAGGCGGTCGCGGGGACCGTCGCCAAGGCCGGCGCGGCGGCCGAGGAAGCCAAGGCGGTGCTCGAGGCGGGCGTCCTTTCGCTCAAGGCCGAGGTCGAGGAGATCGACGCGCTCATGGTCATCGCGGGCGTCGCAGCGGTCGCGGCACCCGACGCCACCAAGGTGCTCGACGGCGCCAAGGCCGTCGTCGCGAGCTACGCCAGCGAGGTCTCCGCGGCGCTCACTGCCGCCGGGGGCAAGGCCCTCACAGCCGCCAAGAAAGCCGTCGCCAAGCTCGGCAGCTCCGTATCGCCCGCGATGAAACTCCTCGGCGACAAGGCCCGCCGCCTGGTTGACAAGGCCGCGCGCCCGGTGAAGCGTGCCTTGCGCTGAACGGTCGGCGGCCCGCACGTCGCCGACGTTCAACCCCGTGCGAGGTCCATCTGGACGGTCCGCCCCACGTCGGGTAGACGGGGCGCTGGGTCTACTTGCAGTTACTTGCAGTTATCACGGGATGTGTCGAAGCCGCTCGGGGTGGGCGCGGATGGCGCCCTCGTCATGGGCGATTGCCCGCGCCGCGCTGTGCGATCCATCGCGGCTCTTCGCGCGACGCCTCGCGCGCAGCCACCAATCTCGCTCCCGCGTACCGTGGCGCGGGCGTTGCACCGGGCGCAAGTCGCCCTCGGCCCTGTGACCGTCGCAGACGAAAGCTGAATGCCCATGCCAACGTCACCTCCACTTTCTGAGAGCCCACCCCGCAGAGGCCGTGGCTCGCGCCTCTATGCGATCGCGTTCGCCGCCATCATCGGCGGACCGGTCATCGCGCTCGGGGCCCCGGACGGGATTCGTATCCCGCCGGTTCACGACCACGGCGAAGGGAACCCGGCCGACCCGGCGCTCTTCTCGCATTGGTCGCACGGCGCGTTCACCTGCGTCGAATGCCATCCCAGTATCTTCCCGCAGCGGAAGATGGGCTTCACGCACGACGAGATGGCCGCGGGGAAGTACTGCGGCTCGTGCCACAACGGGCGGACGGCCTTCGGTCCCAAGGACCGCGGGATCGGCTGCGAGACGTGCCACGTGGTCAAGAACAAGCGCGAGATCGACGAGAATGACCTATGGAAGTAAGGCTCTTCGGACTGGTCGCCATCGGCGCCGCGCTCCTCGTCCCATCGGTCGCCTTGGCCGACGACCCGACTCCGCCGACGGAGACGCCGGTCGTCACGCCCGAGCCGACGCCGCCCAGCGAGACGCCGCCGGCTGAAACGCCGCCGGCTGAAACGCCACCGACCGAGACGCCGCCGGCCGAAACACCGCCCGCGGAGACGCCACCCGCAACGCCGCCGGCGCCGGCGCACCCGCCCGGAATCTCGCTCGGCGCCGACATCCGGCTTCACGCGCGCTTCGACGTGAGCTACGAGCGGCACTCGTACTCGGACAACCCCTCCGATGGCAAAGACGCCCTCAAGTCGAACCACACGTTCGTGTTCCTCACGCGGCACTCGAAGTCGGACCCGTTCTTCTTCAACGCCGAAGTGATCGCGATGAAGTTCTTCGAGGCGGGGTACCGCCTCCGGCCCTCCGATCTCGAAGAGCCGTGGCGCTTCGCCGCCAGCGCCGGCAAGATCCTCATCCCGTTCGGTAGCGAGCCCCTCTACCACCACGCCTACGGCGGTCGCGTCGGCGGTGATCAGCGCTTCGTCCCCGCCGTGTGGGCCGACTATGGCTTGAAGGGGACGTTCAACCTGGATTTCGAGCCAGTCCATCTCCGCTTCGACGCGTATGCCGTCAACGGCCTCGTGCTCGGCAAGCGGGATGCGATTCTCGGCCTCGGCAACGCCTCGCAGCCCACCGACATGAATCTCGCCGGCGGCGGTCGGATCTCGGCGTCGTTTGGCCCGCTCAATCTGTACTACTCGATCTATGGATGCGCGGTGAACTTCGGCAAGACCGTGGTCATGCAGGGGCTCGACATCAGCCTCTTCCGCCTCTCGGGGGTCCCGTTCCTCGAGGACCTCGCCGTCTCGGCGGGCGTGGTTCGGGCCGATGTATGGGGCGGCGGCGACCCCGCCTACTACCACTTCGCAGACTACATCGAGGTCCGCTACTACCCGATCGACACCCTGTTCATCCAATACCGTGGTGGCCTCGATATGCGCGACAACCGCAGCGGCGTCTTCGCGGATGCGGCCCGCCTCGACAAGAACGATACCTCCGGCCATTCGGTGGGGATCGGCTGGCAGATCCACGGGCTGACGCTCTTGGCGCAGCACCACTGGCAGCTCGAGCTCGCCGACGAGCAGGCCGACGACTTCTTCCGCATCACCGCGACCTACGAGTTCTGATATGCGCTCCACGAAACGCACTTCATTTGCCAGGTCACTCGGCGCCATCGGGCTGCTCGGACTGCTGCAGGGCGGCGCCTGCGCCGTACCCAACCGCGGCGATCCGCCGGCGCCCGACATCACGACGACCGAAGACACGGCCGGAACCGCGGGCGAAATCAGCGGCGACGGCGACGAACCGGATGTCTTGTTCGCCGAGTCGATTCACCCGATCGAGATGGCGAAGTGCTCGTTGGGCTGCCACGCCACCGGCGCGGGAGGCTTCACGATCTCCGGCGACGTCGACGCCGACTATGACGCGACCTTCCTCCGAGTGAACCTGGACACGCCCGCTAGCAGCAAGCTCCTGAAGAAAATCTCGGGGGGCACGAATCACGGAGGCGGTGCACTTCTTGCGGAGGATTCCGAGGAATATGAGCTGATTGCGAAGTGGATCAGCGATGGTGCGCTTCCCTGACGCCGGCAGTGTCCGGCGCGATCCCATGCACGATGGCCCCGCAGTTCACATTGGAGTTGGATAATGAACAGACTGACACGCCTCGTCCTCTCGCTCGTCTCCGCCTCGCTCGTGTCCATCCCCGCGGCCGCATTGGCCGACGGGCCCGAGCTCTTCAAGACGCACAAGTGCAACAGCTGCCACACCTTGAAGGCCTCGGGCATCGCGCTCACGCCGGGGTCGGATGTGGACAAGGACGCGCCGGATCTCTCGAAGATCGGCTCGAAGTACGACAAGAAGGCTATCGCCCTGTGGCTCCTCAAGAAGTCGGACCACAAGGGCGTCAAGCACAAGAAGCTCTTCGAGGGGTCGACCGATGACCTCAAGGCCATTTCGTCGTGGCTCGAAGGTCTGAAGTAGGCTTGCTTTCGCGGGCGTCGACCTGAGCCTTGCCGCTCGGGCCGTGCGCCCGCGTTCGCGCCCCG
>SXGT01628821.1_pt1 | contig 18088 bp, 11 predicted proteins | sample 3176221 | NCBI WGS metagenome assembly SXGT01 (sample SAMN11356862, study PRJNA531348) | freshwater metagenome | isolation source: freshwater sample F1-120 | place: China: Fuxian Lake, Yuxi | collected 2017-12-25
AACCTCGAAGCCATCGATTTTCTGAAGCGTTTCAACGAGCTTTGCCACCAACACCACCCCGGGGTGCTCACGATCGCAGAGGAGTCCACATCGTGGGCTGGCGTGTCGCGTCCAACCTACCTGGGCGGGCTCGGGTTCAGCCTCAAGTGGACCATGGGTTGGATGAACGACATTCTCGAGTACTTCTCGAAGGACCCCGTCCACCGGAAATACCACCACCGAAATCTCACCTTCAGCATGCTCTACGCCTTCAGCGAGAACTTCATGCTGCCGCTTTCGCACGACGAGGTCGTCCACGGGAAGTGCTCCCTCCTCGACAAGATGCCGGGCGACGCATGGCAGAAGTTCGCAAACCTGCGCCTGCTGCTGAGCCTGCAGTTCGCATTTCCGGGCAAGAAGCTCCTCTTCATGGGCGGAGAGTTTGGCCAGGGCCGCGAGTGGAGCTGCGACGAGAGCCTCGACTGGGGCCTCCTCACGATCGATTACCACCAGGGGGTGCACAAACTCGTCAAGGACTTGAACCGAATCTATGCCTCCGAGCCTGCGATGCACCAGATCGACTTCGACTGGAAGGGCTTCGAATGGCTCGATATCCACGACTGGGAGAAGAGCGTGATCTCCTTCATGCGCCGCGGCAACGAGCCCGGCGAGGAAGTGATCTGCATGTTCAACTTCACTCCGGTGCCCCACAACGGCTACCGCGTCGGGGTCTCCGAGCCCGGCTTCTACCGCGAGATTCTGAACAGCGACTCGAGCCTTTACAGGGGGAGCAACCTTGGAAACAGGGGCGGACTTCCAGCCGAAGCGATCCCGTCCCACGGAAGGCAATGGTCGCTGGGGCTGAACCTGCCGCCCCTCGGTTGTGTCTTCCTCAAGCGGCAGAAATAGAGACGCGACAGGCCGTGGCCCGATCGCCTCGCGTCCCGGTCACTTACCCGCCGGGCGGACCTCGATGGTCCCCTCGGGAACTGCCAGCCGAAAGCGCTCGGGTCGCACCCCGGGGTTCGTCTCGCTCGCGAGAATCTCCATGCGAAGCTCGTCGCCGCTGGTCTCGACCTGGCGATACTCCTTGAGCACGAAACCAACAAGCTTCAGCTCGAGGCGCTTCACGGGCACGCTCGTGTCTCGGGGCTCGAGCGAAAGCAGGTCCACCTCGCGGCCTCGCTCGAGCCGCACGACGTAGTCCCGCGTCGCCTCGCGGGGATCTCCGGCAAAGAAGGGGATGGAGGGGCCCGCTCCGGAGGGCGGAAGCGGTGCGCCTTTTGCGGAGACTCCCCCGAGGGGAATTACCTCGAGGCGCTTCAACTGCGGATAGAAAATCCTCAGCTCGCCGTCCTTCATGAGCAGCTGGCTTTCGACTTGCCCATCCTTGCCACGCACCACAACGGACAGCATGCCGTCGGCGTAGACCAGGTCGCCCTCGGAAACCTTCGGCCGCCGAAGAATCCGGAGCTTCTTCTCCTGGCGAAATCGAATCGCAATCGACTGAATCCCTCGCATTTTGACCGCCCAGGCCTCGAGAAACGCCTCCACGTCCTCGGGAGTGGAGGGGCGTAAGGGCTGTTCGACCGTTGCTTCCGACCCGGGCTGCCTTGCGGCCGCCGTTTCATCCGCAGGCAGCGCAGGGGAAGAAAGCACGCCGCCGAGGCAGAGGAAAAGAAGCGCGAGGGATACACGGTGACGAAGTCGCTGCATCATGACAGGCATGTTACGCCTTCCTCGACGGGGGCGCCAAGCTCCGTACCGCCCACCGTAAGTTAGTGCCTGAAAATGCAGCTCCTGGGCGGTACTCGCCAGGGGGAGATTTGAGGGGGTGTCACGGCCCGCCGAAGGCGAACCGTGGTCTACACCCCTCAAGAGTACCGCGCGCCTCCAGGAGATTTCAGGCACCTATTCATGGCGCGCGGTACTCAGCGGTACGCAGGGTAACCCGCCAGGTCGGCGCGTACGGAGACCTGATAGCTCGAGCGCTGCTGGCAGGACCAGAAGGGAGGCCAAGAGACACAGGGCGACCCCGAGCCCCGCCACGACGCCCACCGAGGCGATGCCCTGATTCTCGGAGAATCCCAGCGTACCAAAGGCCAGGATCGTCGTCAGCGACGTGAGCAACACGGCACTGCCCGAACGTCTCACCACGCCGGCCGCCCCGGACTCTGGCCGGTCCAGGAACTCCTTCACCATGTGGATCCCGTCGTCCACGCCAATACCGACAACCATGGGAAGGATACCCGCATTCATGAAGTTGAGCCTGTACCCCAGCAAGTTGGCGAGGGCAACCATGCACAGTGTTCCCAGGGTCACTGGCAGGAGGGCCAGAAGCGTCCAGCGGAGCCGACGGAAGAGCGCGAAGACGAGCGCGGCAACGACAAGGCAGGAGGCGCCACTCGCCCGCAAGAATTCAACCAGCACAGCCTCCGCATTCCTGGCCGAGATCACGTGCAACCCCGCGAGCGAGCCTGTGACGTGCGCGTTCCTGAGCGCGCCCTCCAGACCATCGAACAGCCGCGTCTGGGCGGTGGTCTCGAGCATGTCCACGGCTGGATAGACCGTCACGAGCGCGTACCCCTTGCCGTCCCGCGAGCCAGCGAGCCGCGGTAGACCTCCCGCGGCCTCCAGGGGTCGCAAGTCCTCGAATCGAAGCGGCGCTCGACGCGCAAGCGCTTTCGCCAACAAGGTGGCGACGCCCCTGAAGCGATCGGTCTCGAAGCCCTCCTCCTCGAGCGCCTTCTCAAACGCCGCCTGAATGCTCGCGGCATCCTTGCGCGCCAGAACCTCCAGGACAGCGCGGCACTCCTCGGGTCGAGGCAAGATTTGTGCCGCCGAGATCCACGCCGAGATCAGGTGTCGTTCGCGAAGCGATCCAAGCTCCGGCTCCAGCCGGGCGGCAGCCTCGACCGCGGCGTCCTCGGCTCGCTCCCCGGGCTGCGGAACCACTTCAACGAGCACAAGGACCGGCTCCGCTGCGCCTCCGAAGAGCCCCGCGATTCGCTCCTGAACACGCACGGCCACTGACCGTGCGGCCTGAAGATTGCGAAGGTCGCTCTCGAGGCCCGGCGGCAGGACCGTCACGTAGGCCGCGCAGACACCGGCCATCGCGATTGCGATCCCCAGCGCCGTTCTCGGCCACGCCAGACACGGTCGAGCCAGGAGACTGGCTCCGAGATCGCGAGGGGGCGGCCCGCCAGCTCGCCTCGGCATGAGACACAACATCGCAGGAAAAAGGATCTGCGCGCAGAGCATGCAGGCGACGATGCCACAGGCCGACAAGATTCCCAGGTCGCCCAGGAACTTCTCGCCCGTGAGCGGAAAGGCAAGGAACGCACCTGCGGTGGTCACAGCGGCAAAGAGTTGAGAGGGGCCCGTCGCCCCGGCAGCATCAAGGACAGTGTCTTCGCTGAGGCCTCGCGGGTCGCTGAAAATCCTGAGCGACAGGTGAATCAGGAAGTCGATGCCCAGCCCCGCGAGAATCCCGCCCGAGACCAGCGAGAGGAGGATCATCTCCCGCCTGAAAATCGAGAAGAGCCCCAGGCCCAGCAGCATTCCCGCCGCAAGAGGCACCATTGCAGCAACGAGGACCCCGGGCCTGCGGAGCGTGAAGATGAAGAGCGCAAGAACAAGCACAACAGACCAGGAGATGTTGAGCGTCAGGTCACGGCGAATCGTCGCCTCGCTCTCGCTGGCATACACATACCCCCCGGTAAACGATGCGGTCAGTCCACCCCCCAACTCCCGTGAAACCATCTCGAAAGCTGCGCTCGTGGCAGAGATGAGCCTGCGCCCATCGGGAATATTCGAGGACTTGCTTCTTCCCTGAATTCGCACCAGGATGGCGCTCGCATCATCGCTGATCATCTGCAGGGACCCCGGAAGCGTCCGGAAGGATCCTTTCAGGGCCGCGAGGCGCTCGATCACGAACTGCCTGAGCTCCAGCGGATCCCGCGCGACCCACTTCTCGGCCTCACCAACCCCGGGAAACCCGAGAGACGCCGACTGCTTTCGGATTCGCTCCGCGATTCCCTCGGGAGTCAAGAGGTGCGAGAGCGCTGCCAGCTCCGGTGCTCTTGCGAACAATGGCGCCGCCGAGAGCATGTCTTCCGAGAGGAGCTGCTCGGCGAGGTCTTCCCAGCCAAACGTGACCGATCGCACGAGGGAATCGTCCCCGAGGTGCTGCCTCAACAGGGTTGCCGCTCTGGCGAGTCGCACGGAATCGGGTGCCCGGGCCGACTCGATGAGCACGAAGAGGCTCTCCGTCGCCTCAAAGACCGCATCCAGCGTCTCAAACGACGATGACACGCTCCGGGGCACGAGGTCCGTCACCTCCGTTCGAAACCGCATCGTGAGAGCCGACGCCAACGAAGCGAGCGAAAGCACCGCCGCGACTAGTATCGTGGTCCTGGGCGCACGCCAGCCGAACGCCGCCATCCCACGCAAGCCACGTTCCAGGCCGCCCGGGCGCCTTGAAGTCGTCAGGCCTTCAGGCATCGATCTGAAACTCCTCCGGGCCCAGGTCGCTATTCAGCTCGATCTCACGGATCACGCCCAGGATCTGGACGTGCATCTCGGGGTCCCTCAAGTCGAAGCGCTCCGGCAAGTATCGACCTTCAACCTCGCGGTAGCTCATGTACTCCACGGTCATTGAGGCACCCCGCAGGCTGAGACGGGTGCTGCGAACACCCAGGGTCGTCGGATCCAGCTCGTATTCGATGACTGTGTTCCCTGGAGCCAGCGTGTTGACGTATATGCGTCCGTCCCGGCGCGTGATGCGTGGAGTGGTCCCGGGGTCACAAAGCCCTGGCAGGAACATCGCCTCGCGGAGGGATCCCAGGGCGCGGAATCCTGGATAGAGCCGCACGAGGTCCTCCACCGGGCCACTCTGGCGGTCGGTTCCGTCATCCGTCTCGATCCGGATGTCAAAACGCTCGGGTGTGATGCAGAGGTCAAACACATCCCGCGATGTGACCAACAGGTCCTTGTAGGCACTCATACGCAGAGTGCCAGGGCTCAAGTAGCGGACGACAGCGTCCGCCACGCCGCTTCGCTCGGGAAGCTCAAAACTCATGCCGAGAACTCCGTAGAGCGTGCGCACCCCCGCAACACGCTTCCGAAGCGTCTCCACCACGACATCATCGTTCGATGAGTCCACTCGAGGAAAGGGCCATCGCCGCTCGGGCCCACCGCAGCCGGCAAGCAGAGCGCAAGACAGCACGAGGCGCAGGGGCCAACGGGCCAAGGGAGGGGGAAGCGGTCGCAGGGGGTGTCGTTGTCTTGGCGTCAACTGGAGCTCCTCAAATCTTTCTTGCAATCCCCACCCAATCTCGTCGAATTTCCTTCCTGGAGCGAATTGAGCCGCGCCCGTGCCCAGGCGGCCGGACTCCCGGCGATATCCTCCCCCGGGCGAGTGGGGTCCGCCGTCCACAGCTCCAAAAAGCGCTCGAGGCACCTCCGCGAGGCGGCAGGACGACCTCGCTCCTCCCAGTGCGGGGCCTCGCCCAGGGCAGCCTGCGCCGAGCGGAGCGCAAACATCGCCACAAACAGGTCAGTGGTGGGTTGCCGATCGAGCCCAAGATAATCCTCGAGCGCGGCCTCGAGCCCCGAGGCTTCCCTTTCGCTCGAGAGCTGCGAGATCCGCCGAAGCGCGGATCGGCACCCCGGGATCAAATGAGCCGGCGGCGGAGAGTCCTCCAGTTGGGAGAGGAGCCGAAGTGTGACGAGGCGCTCGATGGGGCCGGGGAAGTCCATCGAGACACGATCCTGGCCGTTGAGGATTGCCTGCCGGAGAACACCACCTCCCGCCACAGTGAGCAGAACACGACCGTGCGGCGGGGCCCCTCGTGCGGGCTCCTCGAGGCCCAGGCATGCCCGGACGTACCCGTGTTGTGGATCAGGAGCCTGAATCTCCACGATCTTGACCTGCGGGGAAGGAACCAGGAAGCCGCAAAATGCCTCGTCGAGAAACCTCGTGAGCTCGAGAACGTACTCCCGGCGAGCCAGGAGCACGGGCTCCTGAGCGTGCGCCACGCCTGGAATCAGCCAGAGGCGCCTGGGGCCGAGCAGGGCGTCGTGGAACTCCAGAGCTGCCTCGCAGGGAAGGAGCGGATCCTCCACGCCGTGAATAAGAAAAATGGGCGTCGACGCAAGCTTCCTGGATAAACCCCGGAGAGATTTTGCCGGAAAGGGATAGAGAGCCGAGGCCGCAGAGGCGAGGGCGATTGCCAGGGTGCGCGGCAAGCGGAGCGTTGAAAGCTGGTGCTGGTGACGAGGCTTCAGCCCCCCCGAAGGCCCCTCGATCTTCCGGTATTTCAGATGCCCAAAAGATCCAGCCGCGAAGAGCCCCCGGAGCATCCACTGGATGTCGGCCGCTCCCTCGGCGACAACGCCCGCCACAGGGGTTGACTGGCTCGCCGCAACCCTGAGAGCGACCTGGGCGCCAAGCGACACACCGAAGAGCGCAACGGGCTCCCTTGTGTGAGAGGCCGCGAACTCGCAGGCGGCCTCGACGCTGCTTGAGATCGCGCGCAGATCAAGCTCCCCGTCGCTCCTGCCGAAGCCTTGATAGTCAAACGCCAGGACGGAGTACCCAGTTTCGACAGCCATCCGCACGTACTCGAAATGCGCGGTCACATTGGCAGTGTTCCCCGGGCAGAAGACGACCACGCCTGGCTTTGATCCCCGCACAAACCACCCCCGAAGTTGAACGCCCGAACGCGTCCAGAAGAAGACGTCCCGCGTGTTCGGCGAAAGGTCCCCGGGCAGAGCGTAAAGGAAACGATCCGCCAGGAGAGAACGTCTCGAGAAGAACCTGGAGAGCACCTCAGGCGCCCCCTGCGCCATCAGCGCTCATGGCTCCAACTCCTCGTACCGAAATCGAAGGGGGCCGAGGGCCAGTTCCTCACCGCCCAGGAGCCGGACCCATTCGAGCGTCTCGGGGACGCGGCCGTTCACACGAACGCACCCGGGATGTAGAGGTCGAAAGTCGGTTGTGTCCGACTTCTCTGGGTGAAAATAAAAACGCGCATGCTCCGGCATGAGGGCGGCTCCTGTCAGGAGAACGTCCGCCCGCAAGGGGTCCGCTCCCACGATGACCCTGACGAGATCGCTCCTTTTCCCCCACGGAGATCGTTTGCGAACCAGTTCCACGCGGCACCCCACACTGAGAGCTTGGCCCTCCAGGGCGGGAGCGCCTTCGGAATCGTCGCTACCGAGGAAGATCAGACCCCGGCGCAGCATGAGCTCCCCCCGGAGGAATTACCCGCCCGCCGCTTCGCCGACGGCGAAGCTATCAACCACCATCTTTCCGAGGGCAAAGATTCCGTAGCTGCCGAGCCAGAGGATGACGATGCCAATGAAGATCCCGAAGCCGCTGGCATAGGGCCTGTATTCGTGGTGCGAGTCAGACATGTTGGGGTAGTTGGGTTAACCGACCTAAAACTTGTATTTCAAGAATGGGTAGACAAGGGCAAGGCCGAGCAGAAGGACCAGAAGCACAAGCCCCGCCACCTTGAAGAAGTGCTGGTTCTCCGGGGACTCGTTGCGAAAAAGGTCCTCCATCTCATAGCGCTGCGAATTGGAGGAGGTCGGCTCGTCTTCGCAAACCTCTCCCTGCCGGTGGCTGTCGTGGCCATGGCCCTGGCCACCGTGATCGTCGTGACCGTGACCGTGGGTGTGGGCGTGTGAATTTCCGTGATCGTGCGAATGTCCGTGGCTCATCCGGAGGTCCTCGGAGCGTGCTTGTTGGGTAAAAAGAAGCGGAGAGTATAGGGAACTTCGACTCCGCGGGCAAAAGGAAAAAAAAACTCCTTCGTGGCTCGGACCCGCGCTCTACTGGCGCGTCCGGTCGCGGCGCTGCTCCCGGAACGGGGCGCTCTCGACAATCGCGAGGACGAGACTCGAGAACTTGTGGCCACTTGCACGCACCCGCTCCGAGATCGAGGCCACGAACCGGCGATCCGAATACTCCATTCCTCGGCCGAGAGCAAACGTCAGCAGCTTTTCGGCAAGCGCCCGGGTGAAGGAGGCCTCGTCGCCGAGGAGCACTCGCTTGAGCTCACTGGGACCCTGGAATTTCCGACCATCGGGAAGGTCGCCGGAGGCGTCAATCTGCGCCCCACCGTCCATCTCCCGCCACACCCCCACCGCGTCAAAGTTCTCCAGCCCGAATCCGAGTGCATCCATCTTGGCGTGGCACGAGCCGCAATTGGGATCCCTCCGATGTTGCTCCATTCGTTCGCGCAGAGTCCCCGTCAACGTTTGCCCGGCGGCATCGTCCTTCAGCTCGGGCACATTGCCCGGAGGCGGTGGTGGTGGCGTCCCGAGGATCTGCTCCAGCACCCACTTCCCGCGCGTCACGGGCGAGGTGCGTGTTGGGTTCGAGGTAACCGTGAGGACGCTCGCGTGGGTGAGCACGCCGCCCCGCCGGCCATCGACGAGCTCCACTCGACGGAACTCCTTGCCCTCCACACCGGGGATGCCATAGTGCTTCGCAAGCCGCTCGTTGAGAAAGGTATAGGGGGCATCGAGGAGCTCAAGCACGCTCCGGTCCTCCTGGACCACCAGCTCGAAACAAAGCTCCGTCTCACGGCGCATGGCGTTACGCAGTTCGTCGTCAAAGCCCGGGAAACGTGCCGGGTCGGGCGTGACGGTGGCGAGGTTTCGAATCGTGAGCCACTGCCCGCAAAAGCTCTCGGTAAGAGCGCTCGCCCTCGGGTCACGAAGCATCCGGAGCGCCTGAGCCGCGAGAGTGCCTTCCTTGCTGAGCTCGGACTTCGAGGCCAGGCGAAAAAGCTCGTCATCGCCCGGGGCCTGCCAGAGGAAATAACTGAGCCGCGAGGCCAGCTCAAAGTCGTTGAGCGCATGTACGCTCCCGGCATTCGCAGGGTCTGGATCCAGTTCGACGCGAAAGAGGAACTGGGGCGACATCAGAACCGCCACAATCGCCAGCCGGACCCCCTCCTCGGGGGTCAGGTCCTCGGCCTCGGCTACGCGGATGAGCGAGAGCAAGTGCTCCAGCTCCTCACTGGTTACAGGGCGCCTGTAGGCTCGACTCGCAAAGACCTCCAGCGATTTGCGAAGGCAGGCGTCCTTCTCGGGCCCTCTGGGGTCACACGAAAGGAGTCGGAGGTGACTGGGCGAGCTCCTGGCTCTTGTGTCCAGGGGCCCATCCACCTCCACCCACTCGACGAGCAGCTTGCGAACGGTGCCCTTTTCATCTTTCTTCTCCGGAGCGGGGGGAGCCTCGAACTCGTTCAGAAACGCGACCCCCACACGACGCTCACCCGCGGAGACTTTCACGCGTGCCTGGTAGAGCTTGATCGCACCATCGACCGCATCGACCTCGACCGTTTGGAGGTCCATGCCGTCCACTTGAAAGCTCATCTTCGCCAGCTCGTTGCCAGCCCGCTCGGCAAGGCAACGGGCGCTCAGCAAGTAGGTGCCGTCCTCCCGGAAGTGGAACTTCGCATGGAGCTCACCCCTGGATGAAAGCCATCGCTTGGGGCCTTTTTTTTCATTCTTGCTCGAGGTGCACTCCATGTCGGCAGCATCGAAGCGCTTGTAATCAGGCTTGAGCGGCCGCCCGTCGCCCACCGCCTTCGCGGCGATCTCCTCGGCGGCGGAGAGATACTTCTCCAGCAGGATCGGGGGCAGGGAGAGCACATCGCCGATATTGTCAAAGCCGTAGCCGACATCGTCGGAGGGAAAATTCGCCTGGGTATCGTAGTCGACACCCAGAAGGTCCCGGATCGTGTTGCGATACTCGATGCGATTCAGCCGCCGCAGGGTGACGCGCCCGGGGTCCTGCGCCTCGGCCTTGCCTCCCGCGGCGGCATGTTTGAGCCAGGGCAAGGCGGCATTCCACTCCTCCGCCATGGGCTGGGGTCGGCTCCTGGGCGGCATCTCCCGGGCCTCGACCCTCGAGACCACGTCTTGCCACAGCCGAACGGCCTTGACGGCCTCGGCTTCGTCCTTGAACTGGTCAAGGGTCAGATCCCCCTTCTTCTGCTCGGAGTTGTGACAAGCCGTGCAGTGCTTCGCGAGGAAGGGAACGACCACCTCGGTGAAGCCTTTCTTGACATCCACCAAGGTTTCCGGCTCACCGGCCTCTGCGATGGCGAGGCCCAGGAATGCCACAAACCAACCGAGAGACAGGAATCGCAGGTCTTGGGAGCTTTTTTGTAGCATGGGATACCATCGTAGCCTCCCGGGGCTCCCTGCCCACCTTTACCTGGCAGTTTCACCCAGGAGTTTGCGCAAAGTCCATTTACAGAGTCACCTGTTTTCGAATTTGGCGGAGGGGACCACCTCGGTCAAGCGAAAATTTCCTCCAACTGGCCATCTTCCGAGCCTGACAGGTCTGGACGCAAGTTTCAAGACCACTGGACATCAGAGCGCGGAGGCTGCCGCCTCAGGCCTCACGATCTCCAGCAGTTCCACCGCGGGCATGTTGTGGCAGCTGATGTGCGCCACCCGGCCGTAAGTATGATCCAGACCCTCCAGACTCCCGAAGGCCTGGCGGAGCGCGTCCGAAAGCCGCACCCGGACAAAGACGAGCGGCTCGATGGATCGCAGGACTTCATTTTGAATCAGGATCCGGCCAAGTGGCGCGTCCTCGCCCAGAATGGCTCGCCGGACCTGATCCTGCGTATGCTGCAGGTGAAAGCGCATGAGGCCGAGCAGAACTGGCCTGTCATCGTCACCCACCGTCAGAACAAGCTTCCGGGCGTAGTCGTCGCCAAGCAGCCGCCGCGCCAGCACCTTCAGCTTCACCTGGGCCCGGTGATGCGCCTCGAGCGTCACGGTCATGTGGTGTCGGTGAACGAGCAGCGATTTGTAAGGCTCAGGCACAAGCGGAGCGTCAACCACCTCGAAGAGGTCTGGACTGAAAACCCCTTCCGGGAAGAGCTTCAGGAGGGAGACAAGCCTTGGATCGGTCGACCGGGTAGGGTGGCTCATGGAGGGGACACTCTCAGGTGTATCTGGCGCCGCGGTGCTGTGGCTCGAAGAATAGTGGAATCAAGGCGTCCACACGCAACAACCCCTGCCTCGTGAGTCGGACGGAGCCGGGAGCCAGCTGGGCGTGACCTTCTCGCTCGAGCGACTCGAAAGCGGGCTTGAACTCTTGCAGGACATCGAGACCGAACTTCTGGAAGAAATAAGATCCGTCCAGCCGACCCAGCTTGAGTTGCAGAACGAGCTCCCGGATCAAGAGCTCCCTTGGCGATGGCTCCATCGCCCGGCCCAGTGGCAATCGACCGGTCTCGAGCGCGGCCGCATACTCCTCGAAGCCGTCCAGGTTCTGGTAGTGAACTCCGCCGAGGTGCGAAAAAGAGGCCACGCCGGTGCCCAGCATGTCGGCTCCACGCCAAACGGCGTCTCGATACACGAACCGGGTCGAAGAATCCCTGACAACGGTGTAGGCGCTCGAGACGTGGTATCCCACGGCCTCCAGTTCGCTGAACGCGTGGTCGACCCAGTCCCGCTTCGTCTTCCAGTCGGCAGCGTTGATGCCACCGAGAGACCTGGCATAGATCGCGTTCCAGGGAAGCTCCAACTGGTAGATCGTGACGGAGTCGGGCGCAAGGTCGATGGTCTTGCGCACGCATTCGCGCCAGTTATCCCAGGTCTCTCCCACCATGCCGGCGATGAGATCGATATTGACCTGTTCGAAGCCAACCTCGCGAGCCCACGCGTAGGCTCGAAAGACCTCTTCCGATCGGTGGGCGCGGCCGCCTTCCTCCAGGATCGAATCCGAAAAGTTCTCGACTCCCAGCGAGAGCCTCGTGACGCCGATCTCCCGAATCACTTGCAACTTCCGCGCAGTGAGCGTGCCAGGCTCGCATTCGAAGGTAACCTCCTCGGCCCCGTCGAAGGAGACGCTCGAGCGAAGGCGTTCGACAAGCGAGAGGAGCTGCTTCTCGCTCAGGAAGGAGGGCGTGCCGCCGCCGAAATACGCGAAACTCAAGGGGCGCGAGACCAGTGCGGGTCGTCCCTTGTAGAGGTCCACTTCGTTCGCCAGGGCGCGGACATAGCGTTCGACTTCCTGACTGTTCTTGTCTGTGTAGACGCGGAAATAACAGAACTTACAACGCTTCCTGCAAAATGGGATGTGAATGTAGAGCCCCAGCGGAGTCCCGGGCTTCGGGGGCCGGTCCAGCGCGGCCTCGGCCCGGTCGATCCATTCTTTCTTCCAGAAGCTAAAGGGTGGATAGTTGGAGATGAAGTAGCTGCCGACTTCGGTCTTTTCTTCGGACGCTGGCGTTGTCATGATAGGAAATGTGCTCTCAAGCCTTGCCATTCAGGATCATAAAGGGACGAGAACCGCCCGCAAAGGCCTTTCGTTTCCCCATCAGCCCATCTGAGTCATAATGGATTTACATTCGGGCAGCGGAAAAATTGGTCATTACAAGATCTTGAGGGAGATCGGTAGAGGATCACAGGGGCACGTCTTCCTCGCCGAGGACATACGGCTGGCCCGCCGAGTCGCTCTCAAAGTCCTCTCGACGTCCTTTGCCAGATCCTCGGAGAACTTGCGGCGTTTTCGGCGCGAGGCCGAGGTCGCTTCACGCGTCGATCACCCCGGAATCTGCTCCGTTTACGAGGCCGGCGAGGCCGACGGGCACCACTTCATCGCGATGCGCTATGTTCACGGAGAGACGCTGGCGCACAGGCTCGTGGCTCAGAGGAGTTCACCGCCCCGCGCCGACGGCGAGACTGTGGTGCTCGCGAGTTCGCCACGGGGAGAGGCGAGGGAGGAAAACAAGGAAGCTGGCGAGAGGGACGAGCGACCGGCCCCGACGGTGATGCTCGATCACGCCGAAATCATCAAGACTGTGCACTTGATGGAGCGCGCTGCGCGAGCCCTGCACGCAGCGCACGAGTCGGGCCTCATCCATCGCGACATCAAGCCGGGAAACATCATGATCACGAAGGAGGGAAGGCCGGTCATTCTCGACTTTGGCCTGGCGCGCTCCGAGGACAGCGACTTCCAGTCGCTCACACAGTCGGGCGACCTTCTCGGAACTCCCGCCTACATGTCTCCCGAACAGCTCTCCTCCCACCGGGTGCCTGTCGATCGACGCACCGACGTTTACTCCCTCGGCGTGACCCTCTACGAGTGCGTGACACTCAATCGGCCATTCGATGCCACATCCCGCGAAACGCTTTACAGAAAGATCCTTTCAGCGCCGCTTGCCGACCCCACTCGCATCAATCCAAAGATTCCGCGGGACTTGAAGGTTGTGATCGAGACTGCGGTCGAGAAGGATCGCGATCGACGGTACAAGACGGCCCTGGAATTGGCAGAGGACCTACGGCGAGTCCGGCTCTATGAGCCCATCCAGGCTCGGCCAGCAGGAGCGCTTCTCCGTTTCCGCCGCTGGACGCAGAGGAATCCAGTCCTTGCGACGGCCATTTTGGGGGCCTTCTTGATCCTTTCGACGGGTCTCGGCGTTGCCCTCGTGCTCCTTGAACAAGTGGAGTTGGCACGCATTGCGGCGGTGAACGCGGGCACAACCAAGGACGAGGCCTTGAAGGCCAGGGCTCTGGTTCTCGAGGCCCTCCAGGCCGAAAGCAACGCCAAGGAGGAGGCGCTTGTCGCCCGTCAGATAGCATTCCAACGCGCCGAGAGCTCCCGCCTCACCGCCGAGGCCGGCAGCGTCCTCGAGGAAAGCCCCGGCACGGCGCTGCTCCTGGCCCTTGAGGCAGCGAACCGCGAAAAGGGCCCGGTTCTCAACAATGTGCTTGTGGACATCCTGAGAGTCCACCGTGAAGACCGAATGATCCTGGGTCCTTATGGACGAGTTGGCGAGCTGTTCCTCAAGGAGGACGGCAGCTTCTTGCTCATGCACACCTGGGGTGGCCTGGGCGCGCGGGTCTACGACCTGGGGACCGGCAAGCTCATCAGCTTGGTCAGAGACTTGACGGACACGGGCTGGGTCGCCGCGTTCAGCCCCGACGGCGAGCTGATGGTGACCGCTCCGTACATGACGAGAACCCCCGAGGCCCGCCTCTGGTCCACCACCACCGGCGAGTACCTCGGCAGTTTGCGGGGCGGACACACCGACCTCATCAACTCCGTGACCTTCGACGCAAGCGGCCGTAATGTCATCACGGCCTCCGAGGACTCCACGGTTCGCATCTGGGACCTTGAGACCGGCAAGCGCGTCCAGACACTCCGGGTAACCGAAGGGGGCGTGACACAGGTGGAGGTCGCGAAGGACGGCAAGCGTCTCCTCGCCGTCTCGACAGGGGCCAGCTCTTCCAGATCGCGGGATCCTTCCGGGCGACTGCCCTGGGGCTGGGGTTGGGCCATTCGAGTGTGGGATGTGGACACCGGGAAATCCCTGCACGAGGCGCGAGGACTCCCCCCCGGCACAGTCGTCGCGGCCCTGAGCCCCAACGGTCGCTACGTCGCGCAAGCAAGCAATACGGGCGGAAAGAACGCCCTTGTCTTGAAAGACCTCGCTGCAGATCGCGAAATCCCGCTCATGGATGCAAGGGATCTCGCCATTTCCAATCTCACGTTTGACCCGGGCTCAAGCCGCCTCGTGGGAGTGGTCAATGGCGCCACGAGCCACTTGAACGCACCGGGGCTGGCCGCCTCGGGTCATCGCTTCGTTGCCCATGTCTGGAACATCGAAAATGGAGTAAGCACTACGAAGCTCGTGGGGCACGACAACCTCATCCGATCGGTCTCCTTCAGCGCCGATGGCGGGCGCATCGTGACTGGATCCAACGATAACACTGCACGGGTATGGCACTCACGGACGGGTGAGTTGCTCACAACCCTTCGTGGGCACGAGGCGGGCGTCACAAAGGCGTACTTCACCGCCGACGGAAAAAACGTCACCACCGTTTCTCTCGACAAGTCCGTTCGCGTCTGGAATGTGGACATGGAACGAGCCTTCGCGACACTCCCGTTCGCGCCCCAAAATGCGCAGGTCGCGGTCTTCAACAACGACGGGAACAGGCTCCTTACGGCCACCGGTCCGAACGGCACGGTCTGGGACGTATCGACGCAAGCGGGACTCGGGGTGGTGGGCCCGCCGATCAGTGAGCAGCCCGGGATCCTGCAGAAGATTGGAATCGGAATCGGGACGGACCCGAAGGCAGAAAAGATTCAGGACGCCCTGTTCAGCCCGGACGGCAATCGCCTTCTCGTGAAACTCGCCAGCAGGACTGAGATTTGGGGCGACGATGGCTGGGGGCTCATCTCAGTATGGCGTCCTGAAAGCTTCAGCACACGGATCGCTTCGCGATTCAGCCCCGATGGAAAGTACGTCGTGAGCACGCAAGCAAGCACCAGGGCGCCGGAAGAGCGCAAGGGGGTCTTCGCCGTGGGCGAACCCGCAAGAAAAGTGGAGCCTGACCAATTCGAGGCTGTCTTGTGGGAAGCCTCCACAGGTACGGTCATCTGGACGCTGCGGGGCCATCCCAATGTAATCTCGGGGATCGAGTTCAGCGCCGACTCCCGTCGACTCCTTACCTGGAGCCGCGGAGCCCTCGCGAAGCTCTGGGATGTGGAAACGGGTGCCCTTCTCCGTGAGACCGAGCTGCCCCAGGGCCGCGTGTGGACAGCTCGATTCAAGGAGTCGGAAGCGAAGCTGCTGGTCAGTGGAACGCGGGACACGCTCTATCTCACCACCCTCGACGAAGGCTCGGAGGCCATCCCACTCACCGGGCACCTCGAGAGCTTGACAGATGCCACGTTTTCACTCGACGGCACCAGGGTGTTAACTGTGTCGCGCGACCGCACGGCCCGCATCTGGAGCGTGACCACCGGTGAGCCACTGTATGTCCTGGAAGGGCACAAGGCCCCCCTTCTGGGAGCCTCTTTCAGCAATGACGGAACGCTCGCCGTCACGTTTGCCGAGGATCAAACAGCTCGGGTCTGGAGCGTTTGGACGGGCAAGGAGGTCATCAGCCTCCGTCACGACGAGCCAATTCTTTCCGCTTCAATGACCGCCGACAATCGCAGTGTCCAGACGGTCAGCGAGAGCCGGGTGCCCCGGCTCTGGCCACTCGACCCGGTCGAAGAGGCGCGGCTCAGAAAGTCACGAGAGCTCACCCCCCGGGAGATGGAGCTCTTTGAAATCAGCACCCCCGAGGAGCGAGAGGCTTACGCACGAGGACTCGAATTGAGAGACCTTGTTGGGGAGGTCGAGGCCCGCTCGAGCAATGCCGCCAGCGCGGAGGTCGAGCTGAACCGCCCCACCACGCGCGTCGGCACCCTCAACCGTCTGGAGTCGTTGATCCGGGGCCAATTTCGCAGCGCTCCGGATCTCACCAGTGCGGAGGAGACCGTTCGATCTGCCATGGAAAGCAGCCCGCGGAAGTTGCCCGAGCTCCTCGGTGCACTCGGCCTCGTTCTCTCACTACAGGGAAAGAAGCACGAAGCCGTTCGCCTCTTCGAGGACGCGGTCCACCTGGAGCCAAGCCGCTGGCTTGTCAATGGCCTGGCCCGTCGACGCGTGGAGGTCCTCCCGGACCTCACCACCTATGCCTCCATTGACGCAGCCCTGGAGAACCCTGAGCCGCTCGTTCCTTTCGCCGCCGAGTGGCGCTACTGGAAGGGCGTCAAGGCTCCCTCGGCGGGCCTCGAATGGACCGAGGCGCGATTCGAGGATTCGAGCTGGACGAGGGGGCCGGCAGGCTTCGGCTACGGAGACGATGACGACGCCACCGTGCTCCAGGACATGATGGGCAACTACACAACCCTCTATCTACGCCACAAATTCCACTTCGCTGACCCGAGCAGGCTCGAGTCGCTGCGACTGACGGCCTATGCCGACGATGGCTTCGTGGCCTATTTGAACGGCAGGGAGATCGCGCGATCCCTGGCGAGCAAAGCTGGCATGACGGTGTCGCCCGGCTCCGTGGCTGACCGCGAGGTGAGTGAATCGCCATTCCAGCCAACTCAGGTCTCACTGGAACCGAGCCTCCTACTTCCGGGAGCCAACTTGCTCGCCGTCGTGGGACTCAACCGATCAAAATCCAGCCCCGATTTCACGCTGCAGGTCCGGCTCTCGGGGACCTACAAGTCATCATGGAAAGCCGATACTGAGCGGTTCGAAGCCTTTCGATCCGTGGCGACCGGAGCGGACAGGGAAGAGCGCCTTACCTATCTCGAGGCCAGGATCCTCGCCAGGGCTGGAGAGCACAGGGAGGCCATTGCCAAGCTCCTCGAAGTTGTTTTGAAGAGCCCACTCCGTCCGGAGCCGCTCTTGCATCTGGTCGAGAGCATGCGCGCCACAAACGACGCAGCGCGAGCAGAAGAGAAGCTCCGCGACGCGCTTCGATCCAGTCTGCACGGCTCGGAAGCAGTCTGGGAGACGTGGTTCCAGGTGGCCACGGCCGATCTCGGGCAATCAACACAGGAGCTCCTGAGAAGCTGGCCGCCGACACCGAGCGATGATCCGCTGGCGCCCGGATCGGGTCTCCGCTGGGCCCTCGAGCAGCTCGAGCTTCACCGTGCGATTCGCCTTCGGGCGGGCCAGGGAGAGGTTCGAGAACCCAACGGTGTTCTCTGGGCAGCCGATCGTTTCTTCAAGGGCGGTGTTGCACAACGCTTTCGTTTCAGACCTGAGATCTCGGGCACCTCGACACCGGAGCTCTATCGTTCCCACCGCTGGTTCGGTCCCTACAAGACCCGCAGCGGCTATCGTATCCCAGTCCCGCGGGACACCTACAGGGTGCGCCTTCATTTCGCCGAAATGGACTTCGACACTCCCCGCTCGCGAGTCTTCGGCGTGAAGCTCGAGGGGACGCAGGTCCTCAAGTCCTTCGACGTGGTGGCGAAAGTTGGCCCCTTGACTGCGCATACCGAAGCCTTCGAGCTGAGGGTCCTTGACGGATTCCTCGACATCGAGTTCACGCACGAGGTGAACAACCCAGCGATCTCGGCAATCGAGGTCGAGCCGTCCTGGTGAGCAGGAGGAGGCGGTGGGAACCTTGCACGCTCCTGTTGTTCTACCGCACGCGGGCAGTGATGAGACCTTTTGCAGCCTGCGAAAGGTTGCGACTGCTCGCGCCAGAGGCGCCCGGCGCCCATCAGGCGCCGAGGAGGGGGTTTGCGGCGAGCTGGCGGAGCCGCAAA
>SXGT01906297.1_pt1 | contig 18086 bp, 11 predicted proteins | sample 3176221 | NCBI WGS metagenome assembly SXGT01 (sample SAMN11356862, study PRJNA531348) | freshwater metagenome | isolation source: freshwater sample F1-120 | place: China: Fuxian Lake, Yuxi | collected 2017-12-25
GAAGATCGCCGCCGTGCGCGCCATCGCCGCGCTCGCCCAAGAGCCGGTGCCGGCCAGCGTGACGCGCGCCTACGGCGGCCGCGAGTTCTCGTTCGGGCGCGACTACATCATCCCGAAGCCGTTCGATCCGCGCGTCCTTGGCTGGGTCGCGCCCGCCGTCGCCGAGGCCGCGATGACGAGCGGCGTCGCGCGCCGACCGATCGAAGACTTCGATGCCTATCGGCAAAAGCTCGAGCAGATGATGGATCCGGGGCGCGGCCTCATCCACCAGATCACCGAGAAGGCCAAGGACGACCGAAAGCGCGTGGTCTTCCCCGAAAGCTACGACGAGCGCGTCGTGAAAGCCGCCTCGATCCTGGCCGGCGAGGAGATCGCGCACCCGGTGCTCATCGGCAAGCGCGACGCGATCGAGGCGATCGCCGAGGCCAAGGGCCTGTCCCTCGAGGGGATCGAGATCGTCGATCCACCGACGTTCCCAGCCATCGAACACTACGCCGCGAAGTTCGCGCTCCTCATGCAGCGGCGCGGCGTGACGCGCCCCGACGCCCGCCGACGCATGTTCTCGCAGAGCCGCTTCGCGCTCATGATGCTGCGCGAGGGCTACGTCGATTGCATGGTGACCGGCGCGACCCGCCCCTACGCCGAAGCCATCAAGCCGGTCCTTCAGATGATCGGCTCCGACGGCGGGAAATGCTGCGGCATGTACATGCTGCTGACCCGCACGCGCACGCTCTTCTTCGCCGACACGACCGTCCAGATCGACCCGAGCGCCGAGGACCTCGCCGACATCACGCTGCGCGTGGTCGAGCGCGTGCGCAGCTTCGACATCGTGCCGCGCGTGGCGATGCTCAGCTTCGCGAACTTCGGCGCCGTCCAGCACCCGATTCCGGCGAAGATGGCGCGCGCGACCGAGCTCGTCCGGCAGCGTGATCCGTCGCTCATGATCGAAGGCGAAATCCAGGTGGACCTCGCCGTCGACATGGAGCTGCGCCAGACCATGTACCCCTGGAGCCGCCTCAGCGAGCCGGCCAACGTCTTCATCTTTCCGAACCTCGCGGCCGCGAACATCGCCTATAAGATGATGCACCAGATCGGCGGCGCCAGCCTCTTCGGCCCGATCCTCTTGGGCATCAAGCGGCCCGCTCAGATCCTGGCGCTGAACGTCGACGCCAGCGACATCGTGAACCTCGCGGCCTACGCGTGCGTGTCGGCGCAAAAGCCCGCCTGAAACGTTTGCTGACGTTCGAGCTGCCGTCGGCATCCGCGGCTTGGCGCTTGCAAACGCGCCGCGCCGACGTCACCTCGGAACGCGAGGTCACGCACGCTGGGAGGCACGACATGGCTCCAGATCCCGCGGCATCGCGTCTGTGCGGGCACCGCCAGGCCGCGATCGCGCCCCGCGCCAGGGCCGTCGTGCTCTGGACACTTGCGGCGACTTCGCTCGGCGCCTGTCCCATCACCGACGAAGCGCATGAGGCCCCACCCGCCCCGCACGACGCCGACGCGCGCATCGCCGCCGCCCCGCCGGATCTGCCCCCCGCGCCGCCGGCCTCGCCCTCTGAACGCCTCTTGGGGCAACATCCGGCGCGCCTGGCCCAAGGCGGACCGGAGCGCGCCCTCTATGCGACCGACCCCGCGTCGAACGCGCTCCTGGTGTACGACAGCACGCTCACCCTCATCCAGGCCGTGCCCGATTTCGGCGCGCCGCTGGGCGTGGCCGTCAACGCCCAGGGGGTCGTCTTCGTCGGCAGCCGCAGCCGCCACACCATCGAGACCTACGCGCGCGACGGGGGCCGACGTGTATTCGTCCCCGCCGGCATCGTGCAGATGCCCAACGACTTGGCATTCGATACGCGTGGCAACCTGTGGGTCGTCGATAGCGTCGCCAACCGGGTGCTGGTGTTCTTGCCGGACGGGCGGTGGCTGCGATCGCTCGGCGCTGGGGCCGATACGCCCTCGGCGTTCTCGTTCCCGGTCGCGATCGCGCTCTCGGGGCGCGCGGTTTACATCGCCGATCAGGGGCATTCGCACATCCAAGTCTTCGACCTGGACGCCAACTTCCTCGGCACGCTCGGCGAGCCCGCCCGCGATCTCGGTGACCTCACGCCGGGGCGCTTCGCGCGTCTCCAGAGCCTCGCCCTCGACGCCAGAGGCCGCCTGCACGCGCTCGACTCGGCGCTCGGCCGGATCCAGGTCTTCGACCCGGCAAGCGGCAAGGTCGTCGCGACCTACGGCGAGCCCGGCATGGCCCCTGGAAACCTCGGCACGCCGCTCGACATCCTCATCGACGACCGCGGCCGAACGCTGGTCGCCGATTACGGCCAGCGGCGGATCACGCGCATGGACGAGGTGCGGTGATGGCGCCCGCGACCAGCCGAATTCGTCGCTGGCAAGCGCTCGCTGCGCTCTTCGCGAGCGAGATTGCGCGCGTTGTCTGCTTTGGCTTCCTGGCATCGGCCGCGACGTTCCACGTCCGCTCCGCCGCGGCGCAGCACCCGCCCCACGACGGCGACGCGACGCCACCGATCCAATGCACGACCTGCCACGCCCTTCGCGGACCTGCGCCCTTTGTCGCGCGCGACGCCGCGCAGGAGGCCCTGTGCCGGTCCTGTCACAACCCGACCGGCCAGGCGTACGCGCTCAGCGACGTCGCCAACCACGTGGTCGCCGGCGGCCGCGTCATCGACTGCGGCGCCTGCCACGACCCCCACGGCCCCGAGGTCGCAACCGACCCCCATCCCGACGGCCTCACCTCGGTCAACCTCAGCCTCATCCGCAGCGACACTGCGCGCAGCGTCGCGGGCGCGCTCGAGCCCGCCATCTTTCACGACCGTGCGACCGACTTTGCGTTCGCCGAGAGCAACCCGCCGTGGAATGGCATCTGCCAGACCTGCCATACGGCGACCCAACATCACCGCAATGGCGCCGGCGACCACGACCACTTTCAGGCCGTCGATTGTACGTTGTGCCATCGTCACGGTAACGGTTTTCTCCCCCCGAGCGAGCCGATGGCGTGCCAGGCGTGCCACCAGGCTGGCCACGTCAGCGGGGCCGTGGATCCTCTGACAACCAATGCCACTGGACTCGGCGGCAAGCACGCCAAGCACGTGACGGGGCTCGGTTTCGCCTGCGAGAAATGCCACGCGGGTTATCGCGAGAGTGCCACCCATCTCGATGGTCGGCTCGACACCGGCAACCCGACTCATACCCTCGTTCGCTTCGACGCGACCAATTCCGCAGGCGCCTGGGTCGACGATGCGGGCCCGGGCACCGGCGGCTGCCAGACCCTCGCGTGCCACGGCAACGCGGCCCTTCCGTGGTACGGCAACGACACCTGGACACTTCCGACGTGCAGCGTGTGCCACGGCTCGGCACTCGCTGCGCGCCGCACGGTCCTGGGCGCGGGCGGCGACTTCGCGACCGGCACGGGCATCGTCTCGCATCACGTGCAGGGCTCGTCCGATCCGAGCCCCGAGCAGTGCCGTGTCTGCCACGACCAGTCGACCCACATGTCCGGGCAGGTCCGCCTGCGCGACGGCGATGGCGGCGCGAGCGTCCTCTACGAACCGCAAGTCCCCGAGACGCTCGAGCGCTTCTGCCTGAGCTGTCACGACGCCGACGGCGCCTCCGCGAGCTATCGCGCCGGCGCGTCACCCCTCGCACCGTTCGGCGACGGCGCGACGCTTGGCAGCCCGCCGTACCCTTATGCCGCCGCGATCGCCGAGAGCTGGAGCAGCAGCTACGGTCACGGCGCCCGCACGACCGCACCGACCAACCGCCTGACGTGCGCCGGCGACGGCTCTCCGGGCACCGGCTGTCACGGCGACGGCGGCGCCGTGAACGCCCACGGCTCGCGGTACGAGGTCCTGGCGTCGCAGCGCTTCGACTACGCGTCGGGCGCGGCCCAATACGACGCGTCCCGTTTCGCGCTCTGCTTCGATTGCCACGCGAACTACCCGGGGGTGACGAAGGAAGACACGCTGGGAGTCCGCCAAGGCGGGCGCTTCGATGCCCTCTACGGCCACATGGTGAGCGACCCCGCGGCCCCGCTCGCCAGCAGCCGCATGCGGCCGCCCTACTACACGGCCGGCCTCACGACCCAGTTCGCGGACAGCTTCGCGGTCACGACCCAGGTCGGGAAATACCCGCGCGGTCTCGCCTTCGACGGCGCCGACGTGTGGGTCGTGAACTACGTCGACGAGACCGTGTCACGCGTGGACACCACCACGAACCAGGTCGTGGCCACGCTCCCGGTCGGCGAGATGCCGGGCTCGTCCGGCGGCGTGGTGTTCGATGGCGAGAGCGTCTGGGTCGCCAACAACGCCGACTGGAACCTCTCGCGCATCCGCGTTGCGGACAACACCCAACGCGTCGTGCGGGTCGCCGACGGCTATCCGCATGGGGTCGTCGCGGCCGCTGGCTCTATCTGGACCAGCACGATCGACCGCGTCGTCCAGATCGACCCGAGCAGCGAGGCGATCGTCGGCTATGTCGACCTGACGGGGCGCCGTCCCGAGAACCTGGCGTTCGACGGCAGCCACCTCTGGGTCGGGCTCAACAACGACCGCGTCGTGAAGATCGATCCGGCCACACGGACCGTCGTCGCGACCGTCGCCGTCGGCTCGAAACCCTTTGGGGTCGAGTTCGGCGCGGGCTACATCTGGGTCGTCAACACGTTCGGCAACAGCGTCTCCAAGATCGATCCCGACGCGGCCGCGGTCGTCGCCACGATCCCCGTCGGCACCTACCCGTTCCTCGGCTGTTTCGGCGACCACTTCCTGTGGGTGGCGAACAGCATCACGCTCGACGTCTCGAAGATCGACGTGACGACCGACACCGTCGTCGCAACGATCCCGCTCGAGGCCGTCGCCGCCGACTGCGTCTTCGACGGCCAGTTCGTCTGGGTCACGGACAGTCAGACCAACAGCCTGCTCAAGATCGACGCCGAAACCGACCAGGTCGACGCCGACCCGTTCGGCATCAACGACCGCCCGGTGACGCATGCGTCGGGAACGCGTAACAGTATGAATCTACATTGGTATCACATGCGCTTCTTCACGAACTTCCGCGGTCGCGGGGCGCCCACCGCCCCGTTCGCGCGCGGCCCATTGTGCGACAACTGCCACCGTACGGACGAGGCGGACCCGAACGTCTCGTGCGTCAACTGTCACGACGTGCACGGCACGAATGCGCCGATCGGATTTCTCTACGAACAGCTGGGGTACCAGCACGCATCGGGTGCGTGGGGAACCTACGGCACCCTGCCCGATGAGGCGTCCCGACCCGCGAGCGACCCCACGTCGCTGGACCTCGACGCGTTCCCGACGTACTGCGCCAACAACTGCCACAATGCGACCGGAAGCGGCGAGCGGATGGACCTCGATGCACCGCGCAGGGCGTGGTTCGATCCCACCAGGGAGTGAGCCACCGCGGCGTCTCGTCGCGGATCGAAGCCCACACGGGGCTGCCCGGTCGCGTCACGCTCCGTGTTGGTGCCGGTGGTGCAGATCGGGTGCGTGCGGGTGGTCGTGCTCGACGCGTGCATGACGATGCAAATGACGGTGACTGCCGCGCACGACCGGGTCGTGGACGTGGTCGTGGTGACCGTCGTCGTGGCGGTGCGCGTGGTCGTGTTCGAGGGCGTCGTGGACGTGCAGGTGGGCGTGCTGCTCGCGCAGATGGAGCACGACGCCGAGCGCGAAGAGAGCGCCCGCGAGGGCGGTCCACAGGCCGACCTGGCGATCGCCGAGCGCGAGCGCCACGACCGCGCCGACGAACGGACCGAGGGCGAAGACCGAGCCGGTGCGTCCGGCGCCGAGCGCCCGCTGCGCCAAGAGCTAGAGGGCGAGCGAGCCGCCATAGCCGACGGCGCCGAGCGCGAGGAGCGCCGCCGCCGGTCCCGGAGCGGGCAGGGGCTCGCCGAGGGCGAGCGCGATGACGACCGCGAGCGACGCGCCCGAGAGGCCCTTCCAGCCGACGACGGCCAGTGGCTCGGCCTCCGACAGCGAGCGCGAGAGCGTGTTGTCGAGCGCCCACGCCAGCGTCGCAAGCCCGACCGCGACGAGCCCGACCAGCGAGTCGACGCCCTCGCCGCGGCCCTCGAAGACGAGTGAAACCCCGCCGGCCAGCATGCACGCCGCGGCCACCCATGCGCGCCGCCCGAGCGGCTCGCGCCAGATGACGTGCGCGAGGACCAGCGTCAGGATCGCCTCGAGGTTCAAGACCAGCGACGCGCTGGTCGCCCCGGTGCGCTGAAGCGCGAAGGCTAGGAGCGCGGGCCCGAGGAGCGCCCCGAGCATCGAGATCCCGAGCACGCGCCAGGCGTGGCGCCGCGTCAGCGGATGCCCGGCGCTGGGCAGCAGGCGTCGAAGGGCGAAGCCGGCCGCCGAGGCGCCCATATAAAGGAGGGCGCCGGTCGTGAAGGGCCCGAGCCCAACCCCCGCCCGCGCCACGAGCGGGGTCGTCACGCCGAAGCTGAGTGCGGCCAGGATCGCGAGCTTCACGCCGCGCGCGTGGGGCGTCTCCACCATGCTCTCGTCCTAGCGCCGCGCGCCGCCGCTGTCACCGGGTTCGTGCGCGCCTCTGCCACAGAGGGATTGACGCGCCCCGACGCGTCATCGAGCATGCGCGCCATGAACCCCTTCACGAAGCCGCCCGTCGCGGAGCTCATCGGACTGCCGTATTCGCCGTGGACCGAGAAGGCGCGCTGGGCGCTCGAGGTGCGCGGGGTGCCGTTCGTGTTTCGCCACTACCAGCCGATCCTCGGCGAGCCCGAGCTGCGCCTCAGGCTGCGACGCTGGACCGGCAACGTGAGCGTGCCGGTGCTGGTCGCCCCGGACGGCCAGGTGCACGGCGAGTCCGAGGCGATCGCGCGCTGGGCGGATACCCAAGGGGGACCGCCGACGCTGTTTCCGGCGATGCACGAAGCGGCGATCCAAGAGGCGATCGCCCTGTCCGAGCGCGCGCTCGCGGCAGGCCGCACGCTGTCGCTGGCGGCGACGCTCGCGAACGACGACGCGCTGCGCGAGATGGTGCCCAAGGCGCTCAGGAAGCCGCTCGGCCCGCTGGCGGTCGGCATCGGGCGCGTCGGCGTCAAGCGCACGCTGCGTAAGTACGGTGCCACGGGCGTCGACGCGGGCGCGCACGCGGCCGAGCTCACGGCCTCGCTCGACGCCTTGCGTGCGACGATCGCCCATGCGCCCGCGGGCCCTTCGCCCAAGACCCTGTGCGGCCGCTTCACGTTCGCGGATATCGCGGCCGCGCAGGTGCTCGGGTTCGTCTCGCCGCCGCTGTTTGGGATTCGGATCGGGCGCGCGAGCCGCGCGAGCTTCACGCGTGCCGAGCTCCTCGTGCGCTACGCCGACCTGATCACGTGGCGGGACGCGCTCTATGCCGCGTACCGCCCGCGCACCGACGCGTGACACCGGACCTCGGTCCGACTATAGCTGCGCCCCTCGACGACGTGTGAGGTAGGCGATGGCGCGCGTACAGGGCCTCGGATGGGTGGCGGCGGCGTTGGGGATCGTGCTCGGGGCGTGTCCGGACGAAAGCCGAAAGCGTCCCAACGGCTCGCTCTGCGAGGACGACCGCGAGTGCGCGAGCGGCCTATGCGTCGAGCGACTCTGCCTCGACCCCGCCGAGGACACGGACCAGGACGGGCTCATCAACGGGCTCGAGGCCGAGCTCGGGACGTCGCCGTTCGACGCGGACACCGACGGCGACGGCAAGGACGACGTCGCCGAATTGACCCAGGATCTGAAGCACCTGGACAGCGACAACGACGGCCGCCCGAACGCGCTGGAGAGCGCGGTGGTCGACCGCGACGGCGACTGCCTCGTGGATGAAATCGACCCCGCGGAGCTCGTGCCGGACAGCGCCGTCGTTGCAGCGACATGCAAGTCTCAGGGCGTGTGCGCCACGGCGACCGCTCAGCTCAAGGTCCTCTGCACCACCGGCACCGCGACCTGCGACTACACCGAGGTCTCGCGCTACGAAGCGGTCGAGACCGAGTGCGACGCCCTCGACAACGACTGCAACGGCGCGACGGACGAGCGCTGCGGCGCGGCTCCGCTCGATTGCGCAGCGGTGCTCGAGGCCGACGCGGGGGCCGCCGACGGCAACTACGCGATCGATCCAGACGGCGCCGCCGGCGCGCTCGCGGCGACCCAGGTCGCGTGCCTCATGTCGGCCGAGCGCGGCGGCTGGACGCGCTGGACGAGCGTCGTCGCGAACGCCCGGCGGCCGGGGCTCCGCGAGTACCTCCTGCACAAGGGCGGGGCCTGGTACCGGACGCCGCCGACCGAGGCGAGCTGGGACTGGAGCGCCTACGCGCCGCTCTCGGGGCGCTGGGTTGTGCACCGTGCCTCGCCCGGCAGCGGCGAGAACGCCATCACCGATCTCGACTGGCTGGCCGACTGCGCCGACCGCGGCGAGGCGGGGCTCTTCGGCTTCGGCTGCGGCGATGGGGCCTCGGGTCTGCGCATCATGCCGGGCGGCGCGAGCGACGCGGCGAGCGGGACCGGCTCGGTGTGCGAGAACGCGGCGAACATCTTCGGCGGCGTCGAGTCGTGCGAGCCGGCGATCGAGGTCTACGCGCGCTGGGTCACGTGCGCGAGCGACAGCGGCAGCGAGCTGGGCGACGGCGGTTTCGCCGCGCTGGGCGGGAGTCCCGGGGCGCTGCCTTCGGCGTGCTGGGAGACCAAGGGCGCGGTCTTCGGGCCGAGCACCGACATTCGAAGCGGCGGCACGGCGCCGTCGCTCTTGGCCAACGATCCGACCGCGCCGGGGGATCCGTTCGCCCATGCGCTCGTGCAGAAGCGCCTGATGCTCATCCTAGGCCATGCGTACCGTCTGTCGCTGTGGCTCAAGGCCGAGAACGCGCGCGTCGTCCCGCTCTCGATCGAGGCGTTTGGCGGTGCGGCCTTCGTCGGTCAGGGGGTGGACGCGACCGCGGCGTGGCGTCGCGTCGACATCGATTTCCTGGCGCGCAGGACGACTTACCAGGGGTTGCTCGAGCTGGATTTCGGCGGCGATGCGATCGGCGACGTGTGGGTCGATGACGTGGCGTTGACGGATCTGGGGCCGGGCGCCTGCGATCGGGTGGGTGGCGTGGTGGTCGGCGATCCGACTTTCGCACGCGGCCTTACCTGCTGGATCGCGCAGAACGACGACCCCATGCACGCGACCATCCAGGCCGTGGCGGTCACGCCGACCGAACAGGCGATGCGTGTGACGGCCGCGGCGGGAGCGGCCGCGGACGCCGTGGCCTACGTGGAGCAGCTCGACGTCCCGCTGGCGGTCGACCGCTGGTACGAGCTGACCGTCGAGGCCGATGCGAATCCGGCGCGGGCGATCGAGATCGCCATCATGAAGGACGACTTCTCGGTCGAGTACGCGCGCTTCTCCTTCGATTTCGGTGCCGCGCGCCACGTGCAGACGCGCCGCTTCGTCGTGCCGGCCGGACCCACGCCGCGCGCAGTCAAATTGCGGGTGGGCGTGCCGCTCGTGCCAGCAGGCGAGGTGACGCTCTACCAGGTGAAGCTCGAGGATATGGGGCCGAACCCATGCGTGGCGCCGAGCGCGAGCGAGCTCCTGGCCGACGGCGACTTTCACTACGGGACGCTGTGCTGGGAGGCGTTCCAGAGCGACCCGGCGACCACGTTCGTGTCGGCGTCGAACGTGGCGCCCGACGGGCAGCCGCCGACGATGCTGGTCACGATGGCGCACGCGGCGACCGACGCGAACCTCCGCCAACGCGGGCTGACCATCCTCGACGACCGTTGGTACGACGTGCACCTGTGGCTTCGCTCGGACACGGGCGATCCGGTCGAGGTCACGGTGCACGAGCCCGACGGCGCGCAGATCTTCTTCAGCGAGAGCGTCATGCCGAAGGTCGGCTGGGGCGAGGGCGGCGGCCGCTTCGTGACGACCGTCGGATCCCCGGGCGGAGGCGCGCTCGATCTGGCCGTCGGGCGCCCGGGCGTCGGCAACTTCGTCGAGATCGACCTCGTGACGCTGACCGATCTCGGACCGTCGCCGTGCAAGATCGCGGCCCCGAATCACCTCGTCCGCGACCCCGGCTTCGCGGGCGGCCTGACGTGCTGGAAGGTCGCCACCGGACCCGGCGTCGGCGTACGCGAAGAGACGGTCGACGTGTCGTCACCGCCCCTCGCCATCGCGACGGTGATCCAAACCGCGGGCTCGCCGTCGGACCTCGTGCTCTTCCAGCGCGGCCTCGCGCTCGAGGTGGGCGTGCGACATACGGTCAGCTTCAGGGCGCGATCGCTGGGCGTCCCGCGCTCCGTGACCATCGTCGTCGCCGAAGACAACGGCACCGTCGATTACTTGCGCGACGGTGCAAGCGTTCCGGGCAGCTGGACCGACTTCAGCTTCGACTTCACCCCCGAGGCGAGCACCGCGACGGCCGTGGTGGCGCTCGAGCTGGCCGGCTACAGCGTCGACGTCATCATTGACGACGTGGACATCGTGGCGCACCCATGAGGTGGGGTTTTCACGCGCGCTCGGACGCGATGACGCAGGCGGTCACCCCCTTGGCACACCGATTCGAACTCACGCTCCCGGTGTTCACGCTCCTGGTGTGTTCGTCGCTGATCGGGCAAGCGTGCTTCCCGCCTCCGCGGCTCCGCGCGGACGCGGATGGGGTCGACGCGGATGGGGCCGAACCGTCCGATACCGCGGCCGAGGCCGAAGCGGGGACCGAAGCGTCCGACGCGAGTCCTGATGCGGAAGCGGGCTGCACGGAGACCGACAGCTGCGAATGCGTGCGCGACGAAGACTGCGCGAACGACGACCTGTGCGATGGCGTCGAGCGCTGCGTCGACCACGCCTGCGAGGCGGGTACCAAGGTCACGTGCGCTCCGTCGGGCGAGCCCTGCGTCGCGAACGTCTGCCGCCCCGCGTCCGGCGCCTGCGAGGCCGAGCCGCTCGACGCGGAGACGGCATGCGAGGACGGGGATGCCTGCACCCGAGACGATCGCTGCGGTGGCGGCGCGGAGGCCGGTGCGTGCGTGGGACGGGACCCCGTAGTCTGCAGGGCCAGCGATGCCTGCCACGTGGGCGGTGTGTGCAACGCCTTCTCCGGCCTGTGCACGAGTCCGTCGAGCAGCGACGGAACGCTCTGCGAGTACGGGGTCGGATTCGACGGGGTCGCGGACGAGCATGGGACCTGCGTGGCGGGCGCGTGTCAGCGGCTGCCGTGGGTGGCGCTCGGGGGCGAGCACGCCTGCGCCATCTTCTTTGATGGGAGCGTGCGTTGTTGGGGCGAGGCCCGTGCGGGTGCGCTCGGGCGCGGCGACCTGGTCGACGTCGGCGATGGCATCGGCCCTTCGGTCCACGCGGCCGGCCCGCTCGATCTCGGTGGCCCCGCGGACTGGCTCGCGGTGGGTGGCGCGAGCACGTGCGTCGGGGTTGCCGGCGCGGTGCGATGTTGGGTCTACAATGAGACCGGCATGCTCGGCTACGGCGACACGGCGCCGCGGGGATCGACTTCGGTCACCGTTCCGGCGCTTCTTTCCGATCTGCCGATCGGCGTCGACGCGCGCGCGGTGGGACTTGGCTTCGAGCGCGCCTGTGCCATCACGGTCGGCGGTGGCGTGCGCTGCTGGGGGCTGTCACCGCTGGGATACGCGGGCGTGGCGGCGGTGGGCACGGGGCCGGATGTGCCGAGCATCGCGGACGTCGGCGATGTCGAGCTCGTGACCGACGGCGAGACGTTCGACGCGGTCAAGGTGGTTGCGGGTGAGCGCCACGCCTGCGCGCTCTCGAAGGTCGGGCGCATCAAATGCTGGGGGGAGTGGAAGTACCTTGGCTTGGACGTGAGCACCAACGTTGGCGACGATGAGGCGCCTTCCGCGGTCGGATTCGTCAACCAGACCTGGACCGCAACCGACCTCGCGTCGCTGGGCGAGCACACGTGTGCGGTCACCGTGGGCGGTGATGTCTACTGTTGGGGTGAGGATCACTGGGGCGTGCTCGGTTCTGATGTCCCCGGCTCGTTCGTCGCGCTCACGCCCGTCAACGTGGAGATCGGTTCGGCCTACACGCATGCCGAAGCGGTCGCCGCCGGTGGCGATTTCACGTGCATCCTGACCACGGCGGGGAGGGTTCGCTGCTGGGGGAGAAATTCCTCGGGTCAGCTCGGGCAGGGGAACAAAGAGGTCTGGGGCGACGACCTCGGGGAGACCTCAGGAAACATTCCGTTCGTCGACCTCGGTGCATTGCCGACGGTTCAGGTTGCCGTGGGCGCTTCCACGGGCTGTGCCGTGGCCCGCGATGGGGCGGTCCGTTGCTGGGGAAGCAACCTCGACGCGCAACTCGGTAGCGACTCGTTCGAGCACATCGGGGACGAGCCGGGCGAGCTGCCGCCCAAGCCGATCGTGTTCTGAATCCCGTGTTGAGCCCACGACGGACGTGCGGTCAGTTCGGGCAGTCTTCGACATCGACCACGAACTCCAGGTCGAAGCTCCCCGAGGCGCTGCCCGTGAAGACCTCTTCGCCGAAGCCATCGACCACGATGTAGTAGGTTCCGGGCGCGGCCGCGCTCAACGTGACCGTCTCGTCCCCAAAGCCATCGGAGCAGGCGACCACCTGGGCCGCGGCGCCGCACGGCGCGGTCGTCACATACAGCATGCCGTCCCAGCCGTCAGGCCCGAGCGTGACCTCGACGTCGCCCGTGGTTCCTGCCGGAAGCACCAGCTTGTAGACCTTGTCCGGCGCGCCGCCGACGTGGTTTTGGTCGCTCGAACAACCATCGATGTCTTGGACGAAGAAGTCGTCGACATCGGCGGCGGAAAGGGTCTGATTCGTCAGCGTGAGTTCGTAGCTATCCGTGCCGAGACTTGACACGCAGTTTGACGGCTTCACCACGTCCGCGGTCGTCGCCACGCACTGCGCCTGCCCGTTCGTGTGGTGCACGTTCACCATGAGGTCGTAGGCCTGCACGTCCTCCGGGTTGTCGCCCTCGACCATCACGTAATAGGTGCCGGCATCGAGCGGGAGGCTGAGCTGCTCTTCGTCGATGGTTGCCGAGCACTCGATGACGTCGGCGTTCATGCACTGGTTCTTGGTGACGATGATCTCGCAGTCCCAGCCGCAGTCCGTTTCGACATAGATTTCAGAGTGTTCCGAGAGAACGACCTTGTACGCCTTCTCCTTCGAATCGGGCTCGTCCGAGCAGAGGTTGCTCGTGTACTTCAGCTGATCCGTCGCGCCGCCATACGTCTGCGACTTGAAGATCGTCGAGTTCGCGATGACCGGCGCCGTGGCCGCGTACGGACAGACCGTCGGACCCGTATCCGTGGGTGCCGTGTCCGCCACCGTGGTGTCGGTCACGGTCGTGTCGGCGGTCGTCGTCACCGTCTCGGTCGTGCTGGTCTCGGTGGCGACGACCGTGTCGGTCGCGACGGTCTCGACGACCGCGGTGTCAGTGGCGACGGTCTCGGCGACGGTTTCGGTGACCGTCGTGTCGGCGACGGTGGCCTGCGTGCCCCCCGTATCCGACGAGATGACCTCGATAGCGTCGGTCGTCTTCTTGATCGACTCGTCGTCGCACGCGACGAGCGCGAAGGGTGAGAGCCACACGAGGGACCGAACGATGCGCGCATGCTGACGGTATTGCATGCCCACATCGTAACCGACGTTTTCGGCGTCGAGAAGGCCAGCCCGGTCGATCTACCCGCCGAGCGCGCGCCCGTCTTCCACGACCCTACGCCCCGCCACCTCGACGTGCCGCACGAGCCCGGGATGTCCGCTGGTCAAGGCCGCCGCGTGCGGGTCCTCCGAATCGCACAGGGCCCGCGCGCCCGCGTCGAGCTCGAGCCGATCACCCTCCGCCGCGAGGCCAAGCGCCCGATAGCCATGGGCGCCGCCGATCGCCAGCAGGGCCGGGGCCACGGCGCCAGTCGCGTCCGCCACGACGCACCGCTCGTGTGTCGCGAGCCGCGCCCAGTGCTCCACCGCACGCAGCTCCGCGAACGGATCGATCACCGCGTGCGAGTCGCTGCCGATCGCGAGCGGCACGCCCGCCCGAAAAAGCGCCGCGACCGGCGCCATGCCGTCGCCCAGATCCCCCTCGGTGCTCGGGCACAGCGCGACCGTCGTCCCGCTGGCCTGCAGGCGCCCGATGTCGTCCCCATCGGCCCAGGTGCCGTGCACGACGGTCGTCGCCGGGCCGAGCACGCCCTCCGCGTCGAGCAGCGCGATCGGCGTCCGGCCGTGCTTGGCGAGGCATGCGTCGACCTCGGGGCGTTGTTCGCTTGCATGGACATGCAAGGGTAACCCGCGCGCCCGCGCCTCGGCCGCGAGCGGTGCCAGCCACGCAAGCGGCACTGCCCGCACCGAGTGAATCGCCAGCCCGATCCGCACATGCGTTGGCCGTGCGTCGCCGAGCGGTGCCAGCAGATCCAGCGCCCGGCGGACCTCGTCGACATCGCGCGACACGAAGCGCCGCTGTCCCGGCGTCGCGGGCGTGTCGAACCCGCCGAGCGCGTAGGCCGACCAGAGCAGGGTCAGCCGGATCCCGACAGCCGCCGCGGCCCGCACATGCGCCCGCGCCGTCGCGATCGGGTCCGCATAGGGCGCCCCGTCGGGGGCATGGTGCAGGTAGTGGAACTCGCCGACCGCCGTGTAGCCACTCTCGAGACACTCGGCATAGACGGCCCGCGCGATCGCCTCGAGCTCATCGAGCGCCAGCGAATTGGCCAGCCCGTACATCCGCTCGCGCCAGCTCCAAAACGTGTCCGCACGGCCTGGGTCGCGCCGCTGCACCGCGCCGCGCAGGCGCCGCTGAAAGGCATGGGAGTGGACGTTCGCGAAGCCGGGCAGGAACATGACGCTCGACACGATGCCCGAGGCGGGCGAGATTTTCGAGGCATCTCATGACGAATCGACCCCGTCACCGCGCGCATCCTGCCCTGCTTCGCCGGCTCGTCGCGGTCGCCCTCCTGTCCGCCCAGCTCGCGGCGTGTGGCTCCGCGTGCCCGGAGATCAAGGCCGAGCGTGCCGCCTTCGATCAGCGCCGCGCGGAAGCGCATCCGCCTGACGTGCGCCTGGCGCTGCCCTTTCCGGTCATCGACGCCATCATCGCCGACCACCTCGCCCAGCGTCCGGCCGTGCGCCTCGATCTGCCGCTGCGTCCGTTCGGGCTCGCGGCGACCGTCGACCTCCAGCTCGAGGCGATCCGCATGCGCCGCGAGCGCGCTAACCGCGTCGGTTTCACGGCGAGTCTCGGCCTCTATGATCGTCCGGGGCACAAGCTCGCGACCATCGCGCTCGATGCATCGGTCGTCCCGATCTTCGAGCCGGCGCGCGGGGGGCACCCGACCGCGCTCGCGATCCGGATCCGTCCGAGCGATCTGGGCGACGCGACGCCGACCATCGCCCCGGGCGGCGAGGACGCGCTCGCCGAGTGGCTCGGGAGCTTGCTGCCGCCGGCCGCGCGTCTCTTGGCCAATCGGCGCCTCTTGCGCGCTGCGGCCGACGAGCTGCTCGCGTTCCTCGCGCGCGAGCTCTGGCCGACGGTGCGCGATCGCGTGCTCGGAACGTCGCCGCTGGTCGACACGCAGATCGCGCTCGCGCGCGTTCCAGCGGCCAAGCTGTCGGCCGAGACGCAGCCCGCCGGCCCCGGCGATTTCGCCGACGCGCTCGTCATCGTGCTGACCTCGAATCTGCCCGTGCGCGTTGGACTTCCGTCGGATCCGCTGCGCCTCGAGCGCGGGCGCGCGACCCTGCGCATGACCGGCGAGACCGCGGCCGAGCTTGTGAACGCGGCGATGGCCGAGGGCGAGCTGCCCGCGCGCTTCGACGCGCACGGCAAGGCCGATCCCAATGGCCTGTGGGAGGCACGCGCGGGCTGGCGACCCGGTCCGCGCCCGCTCAAGCTGCACCTCTGGCAGACGGTCGGGACGTGCAAGCGCGCCTCGCTCGGCGCCGAGCTCGCGGTCGCGCGCGCCGAGGACGCGCCCGCTGCGTCGGCGCCATCGCCATCGCCAGCCGATGCCCCCGCGCTCGCGGTTCACGTGACCGACGCGCGCCTGGAATCGGTCAACGGCCCGTCGTGGCTCGTCGCGTTCGCGTGGCTCGACGCCGCCTTCAGCAGCGCGCTCGACTTCACGTTTCGGGTCGCGGCGGTCGCCCAGCTGACCTTCGGCGCCGACGCGGTCCGGCTCGCCGTCGATCGCGTCGTCGTCGATCGCCTCGGCGTCACCGCGCTCTTCGCGGTCGACGTCGTGCGCTGAACGCGCGAGCCAGCACAAGCCCCGCGACCGCGATGGAGGCCGCTCCGCCGTCGCTCAACGCGCCTCCGCCACACCCGTCTGCAGCGCCCGCGACCGGCTCGCCGCGCGCAGTCTCGGTGGCCGCGGCGGCCTCTGCGTCGCCCGCACCCTCGCTGTCGCCCATCACCTCGGGCGCACCTTCGCCGATGCCGTCCGGCGCGGGCGGCGTCGCGAAGCCGAAGTACCCGCGCAGGAACTCCAGCTCCTTGCGGCACATCTCGGTGGCCTCGGGTCGGGTCGGGCACGCGACCGGCCCCGCGATGTCGTCGAAGCCCACCGCCAGTGGCGCGAACGTCCGCCCGTCCGCCGCCACGCCCCAGGTCAGGCCGTCCTGCCATGGGACGCCGCACGCGAAGAGCTGGCCGTCGTGAAACGTGAGGCACGCGCCGTGAGGGCTACCCGCGAGGCCCTCGAACGTGCCGCCCCCGTCGCCCGAGCGGTAGACAGCGCGCGTCGGACTCTGCACCCAGACGGTCGCGCCGTCCTCGCTCTGTGCAAACGCCGCGAGGGGACCGTCGACCGTCAATACGTCCACAAAGTGGGCGCCGCCATCGGTCGTGCGCAGGAGCCGGTCGCCCGCGTCCGACTGACGCACCAGCCACATCGTCAGCGGGTCCGCGCGCGACACCCCGAGCGGCAGGATCGCCTCGCCCGCCGCGAGCCCCTGAGGCCATTCGTCCCAGTGCGCGCCCGCATCGGCGCTATGGACCAGCAGCGACTCGCCGATCGTCGTCGAGGAGGACGCGCTCGCGTAAAGGTGCCCGCCGCGCGCCCGCACGCCGGTCACGGTGAACCCGGGGCGGTCGTAGACCACGCGGATCGCGTCGGGCGTGCCGTGAACGATGCGCCCCGCGTGCGCCGCGGCCACTGGATCATTGCGTCCACATGCAAGGAATGCCGTCGCGTCGTCCGGATCGGCGATGACCTCGGTGACCGTCAGAGCCTCGGTCCCGGCCACCGTCGCGAAGTTGCAGGCGCTCGCGTCGCTGGCCGCGAAGACCCCGAACGCGAACCCGCCCGAGGTCGTCGCGGCGACGACGCGACCCGAGCCGAGCCAGATCCACGCGTCGAGCGAGCGCGGCTCGCCGGTGACCAACGTCTCGCACACGAACAGCGTCGAGCCGCCAGCGACGGCCTGCCACAGGCCGCCGAAGTTGGTCCCATAGAGCGTGCCCCCCGTCGCGCCGAACGCGATGCCATTGGCGGTCGGCAGGGTTCCATGCGCGCGGGCGATGCCCGAGGCGAGGAGCAGCGCGAGCGCCATCGAGGCCCGCAAGATGCGGTGGTGCGGCATGCTCGGTCCCGGCGTGGCGTCACGTCGCGCGAGGTTCGTCATCTCGGCGGCCGCTTGGTTTCCATGTAGCACTTGGCAAGCGCGGGACCGTCGGCGGTGATCTTGACCGTGATGACCTGCCGCGGCGCTTGCGGATTGTCGCAAATGACCGTGGCCTTGCCGACCGGCACTTCGATCGTCTTGGGGGACGATCCGAGCAGCTTGCCATTGACCGTGATGTCGGCCCACGGCTGGGCCTGCACGGTCAGGATCTGGGTATGCTTGATCGGCGTCCCGATGTGTCCGACGCCCGCATCGCGCGCGGGTTGCGTGTCGGCTCTAGCCTCGACCCTGGCATCGACCCCGACCTCGACCTCGCCCTCGACCTCGCCCTCGACCTCGCCCTCGACCTCGCCCTCGACCCCGACCTCGCTCTCGACCTCGCTCTCGACCTCGGACTCCGACTCGGACTCGACCTCGCTCTCGCTCTCGCTCTCGACCACGGACTCGCCCTCGCTCTC
>SXGT01326240.1_pt1 | contig 18083 bp, 15 predicted proteins | sample 3176221 | NCBI WGS metagenome assembly SXGT01 (sample SAMN11356862, study PRJNA531348) | freshwater metagenome | isolation source: freshwater sample F1-120 | place: China: Fuxian Lake, Yuxi | collected 2017-12-25
AACCCACCCGCGGCATCGACGTCGGCGCCAAGGTCAGCATCTACGAACTCATGAACGACCTCGTCGCGCGCGGCGCCGCCATCCTCATGATCTCCAGCGAACTCCCCGAAGTCCTCGGCATGTGCGACCGCACCCTCGTCATGCACGAAGGCCGCCTCGCCGGCGAACTCTCCCGCGCAGATGCCACGCAGGAATCCGTCATGCGCCTCGCGACCGGACAGGCGAAGAACTAACCGCTAAACGCAGAGAACGCGAAGTAAGCACAGAGAACTTCTTTTTAGACATGATTACACGATTAATAGGATTTTTTTTTGATCTTCAATCTTGTTAATTCTGTAAATCGTGTCCATTCATTGTCATTGCGAGGAGCGGGGTTTGCGACGAAGCAATCTCGTTCGTTAGCCATCCTCGGCTCGTGAGGACACTCGCTCTCCCACTTCGTTGTCCTTCTCTGTGTCCCTCTATGCCTCTGTGGTGAAGCTCTTCCGCCCTTCACTTCGGGTTGATGAGCTTCTGCACGTCTAGCGTATCGAGGTTGTGCTTGGTGATGATCGTCACACCCGTATCGATGCGCTTTTCAACGGGGCGGCCTTCGATGGCGTCGATGGCGGCCTTCACGCCGTCGTAGCCCATTTTGAAGGGGCTTTGGACGACGAGGGCCTGGATCGTGCCGCGCTGGAGCGCGGCGATTTCTTCGCCTGACGCGTCGAAGCCGACGATCACAATCTTGCCGGCCTTGTTCGCGGCTTCGATGGCTTGCGCCGCGCCGACGGCGCCGGGTTCGCTCTCGGCGAAGATACCGGCGAGGTTCGGGTGGGCCGTCATCATGTCTTCTGTGACCGACATCGCCTTCGCGGCGTCGCTGTCGCAGTGCAACACGGAGACAACCTTGATGTCGGGATACTTCGCGACGCCTTCCTTGAAACCCTGCTCGCGCATCTCGCTCGTCGCCGCGCCGGGCACGATGGGGATGATGCCGACCTCGCCCTTACCGCCGAGGAGCGTGTTCATCGTGTCCGCCGCCATGCGCGCGGCGGCGACGTTGTCCGTCGCCACGAAGGACAGCGGCCGGTCGGACTTCACGCCGGAGTCGATCGTGATCACGGGAATGCCCGCGTCCATCGCCTGGTTCACGACGTCGACCAGTGCGTTCTCGTCGCAGGCGGCCATGACGATCGCATCGACCTTACGGCTGATCATGTCCTGCACGATATTGATCTGCCGGGCAATCTCGGTTTCCTTGTCCGGGCCGTTCCAGATGATCTCGGCGTTCAGGTCCTTGCCCGCGGCATCCGCGCCCGCGCGCACCGTAAGCCAGAACTGGTGGCCGACGCCCTTCGGCAACACGGCGATCGTGTATTTCCTGTCGCCGCCTCCCGAAGCCGCGCTGCCGTCCGGCGCGTTCTCGCCGCCGCATCCGGCCAGCGCCGCGCCGCACATCGCCATCGCCACAAACAATCTGCGCGTCATCATGTGATCACCCATCCTTCAGCAAGCCCGCCCGGCGTTTCCGGAAGTTGTCATAAAATACCAGCGCGACAATCAGCGATCCAACGATCACGCGCTGCCAGTGCGAGCTGATGTCGTTCAGGTTGCAGAAGTTCACGAGCACACTCATCATCAGCGCGCCCGCGACGACGCCAAGCGAGCCGCCCTCGCCGCCGACCAGGCTGCCACCGCCAATCACGCACGCCGCGATCGCGTCCAGCTCATACCCGTTCGCGCCAGCCGGATCCGCGATGCTGGTGCGCGCGGCGAGCAGGATCCCGCCCACCGCCGCAAGCAGGCCGCACAGCGCATACGCGAGCACACGCACACGATCGACAGGAATGCCGGACAATCGCGCGCCGACGAGATTACCACCCGTGGCATAGAGCGCGCGGCCGAAGCGCGTGTAGTTCAGCACGACCGAAAAAATGAGCGCGATCGCGAGCGTGATCGCAATCGGAATCCACGCCGTGCCCATCTCACCAATCTTCTGGCTCCCGCCGAGATATTTGAAGCCTTGCGGCAGGCCGAACACCGACTCCGCGCCGGCGAGCAACATCGCCGCGCCGCGCGCGACCATCATCATGCCCAGCGTGACGATGAAGGGCTGAATCCCGCCGCGCGTGATCAGCAAGCCGTTGATCGCGCCGCAAGCTGCGCCGGTCGCACACCCCGCAAGGAAGGCCGGTGCGACGGGCCATGCCAGTTCCGTCATCAGCAGCGCCGAGACGACGGCCGACAGCGCCGCGACGCTGCCGACAGAGAGGTCGATGCCGGCCGTGAGGATGACGAGGATCTGGCCCACGGCCATGATCGCGACAACGCAGGTGCGCAGGGCGACCTGTTGTACGTTACCGGTGCCGCGGAACTCAGGTGAAATTATCGCGAGGATGATACAGAGCGCCCCGAAAATGAGCAGCGGCGAATGACGCGCGAGGCGCCGTCGCAGGTCTTGTTGTCGCGCCGCCTCGGTCATTCCGCCGGTCCGATCTTACTTCTCGATGACGAAAGTATCGCGCATGGTGCCGGTGACGTCGTACGCGCCGTACTCGAGGCGATTGCCGTCGATCTTGATGTCGAGCACCTGATAGGTAGAGACGTTCGTCATGCCAAATTCGGTGTAGTCGAACTTTCCTTGCTCGTAGAATTTGTTGCCCGAGACAGCGACAATATAAATCGTGCCTTCGGCGGGCGAACCAACGCGCTTCTCCGCCTTCATCGGATACGTGCGCAGATAAGCGTGATCGTGCCCCTGCAACGCGAGATCGACATGATACTTGTCGAAGAGCGCGCCCCAGACTTTGCGTACTTCAGCGTTGTTACGATTCGGACTCGAAGAGTAGGAAGGATGGTGGTAAACGGCGATTTTCCACGTCGCGTCGGTATTCTTGAGTTGTTCCTCAAGCCAGGACGCCTGGTCCTTGGCGTCGAGATTCGAATCGAGCATCACAAACAGTGCGTTACCGTAGCGCAATGTATAGTTCAGCTCGCCAAGCGGACTATCCGCCGGCAACGCAAACTGATCAAGATAGAGCTGTACGGAGCCGCCCTGATACTCGTGGTTCCCCGGCACCGGCACCACGGGTTTACGATCCCACACACCCTCGGCGCTGTGAAAGAGACTGTCCCAGTCATCGCGCTCGGCGCCGCGGTTCACAAGGTCGCCGGCCATGATGTAGAAGGCGGTGTCCGGCTCCTGCTCGATCGATTTGCGAATCAGACTGCCCCACTCGTCAAGGCCGTTCTGCGCATCGCCCATATAAATGAAGGAAAAGGGACCCGGATCCGCAGGCACGGTCTTGAACTCGGCCGCTGCGCGCCATGCGCCCTTGCCGTCACCGACGGAATAGACATACGCCGTACCCGGTTCGAGACCAGCCATCGTCGCCGTGTGCCAATTCACAACGGGGTCATTCACGAGTGTGTTGACCACAATCTCGCGGGTCTCGGCGACCACGTGCGCCGCTGTCGCGGGATCGAATGCGCCGGCGTCCTTGCGGGCGTAGGCGACGACACCGGAAGCGGTCTGCGTATTCGTGCGCCACTGAACGGTCTGCGTCGTGTGCGGATCGGCGCTCCAGGTGAGAACCACGTGATCGGGCTTCTGACTCGAAGGCCACTCTGTAATGCGCAATACGCCGGTGAGTTGTGCATCGTTCCGGCGCGATCGCACACCGCGGACGAGCAGACTGCCCTCCAGTTCTTTCGGCACGCCCAGTAGCGTGTCCATGGTGTCGTTCCACGGGCGTGCACCGACTGTAAATGTTGTAAGGCTGTGTTGGCCGGGATAGATATCTTGTATCGTGAGTTCGGTTTCGGCACGGCGATCCTGGGCGCGTACGCTCACAAAGTAGTGCTCCCGCCCCCCGCCCAATGAGTTCACACCCAATCCGATCTCACCCGCATCGAATTTCTTTTCCCATGTGTCGAATTCATTGTCGGCCACTTTCAGGCTGACGCCCGTTTCCTCAAATCCGCGCGCCTTGAGCCAGAAGGGGTCGGAGCCAAGGCTCGTGTGATGAAATACGGACACCGTAACGGGCACGCTCACCTTAAATACGAGATAGTCCTCGCCGAGGATTTTGCGTTCCTCCGGCGTGAGGAAATCGAGTGCGCGGGCGGCGTCCAGCTTCTTGATGTCGTCCGGGCTCAGCGTGTCTCGCATGCGCACGATGACCCCAGCGACGGTGTCATGGATGGACGCGTGCTGGCCGACGTGCGCGGCGGCGGGAATCGAGGCAAGAAAAAAAAGCAGCGTTGCAAACGAGCGTCGTCTCATCGTAGGTCCTCCGATCGAGCGTACATCATCAGTCCAATCCGTTCCCGGAGCGTTTGTGTTTCGTGAGACTACCCAATGCGATGGTCCGAGGCCAACTTTGCGACGTCAGTTCAATTCGCACGGAGATATATTGCAAATTAAGAATGCAGTAGATACCCCGAAGCCTGGTCTTGGAACGCCGCCACTTGCGTAGCCTCCCAGCCGGAATCACGACCTAGTTCGCGTGCCAGCAACGATGCTGCGGCCGGCGCCATCTCCATTGCCGCGCGCGCGTCGAGAAAGAGGCAGCGGGTTCGGCGAGCGAGGGCGTCTTCGACGGATCGCGCCATCTCGGAGCGGGCCGCATGCACGATCTGTGCGCCGGTTACGCGAAGTTTGTCGCTGAGCGGACGGGCGAGCTCCGGATCGGCCGATTCGAGATCGCGGACCGCGCGGGAGTCGCTGCCGTAAACGCGCAACCGATCGTCCTCCGGGCCGCCGACCGAGCCGTGCAGGCGCAGCTCGGCCGTGCCGCAGGGCCGTGCATCGAGTCCGCCGATCTGTGCCGCGCGCGTCACGACGTCCTCGGCCATGTGGCGATAGGTGGTCCACTTGCCACCCGTGATGGTGACCAAACCCGACGGGGAAACATGAATCGTGTGGTCGCGCGAGATCGCGGAAGTCTTCGCCTGGCCCATCGGCTTGACCAGAGGGCGAAGCCCGGCGAAGACCGCCTTCACGTCTTCCCGGCGCGGCGCAGGATCCAGGTATTTCGCGGAGTGCTCAAGCAGAAATTCGATTTCATCCGGCAATGCGCGCGGTTCCAGCGAAGCGTCGGGCACTTCGCTATCGGTTGTTCCCACTATCAACCGCCCATGCCACGGAATCGCGAACATCACACGACCGTCGTCCGTCTTGGGCACCATAAGCGCGGTCGATCCGGGCAGGAATTTCTTGTCGAAGACCAGATGCGCGCCCTGCGCGGCCACAACCATCTTCGGCGCGCCGGGTTCATCAAGATGGCGGACCTCGTCCGTGAAAACACCCGTGGCGTTGATGACCACACGCGCACGGACTTCGAAGTCGTCGCCGGTTTCCTCGTCGCGCACGATCGCGCCGCGTACTTTTCCGTCCTCTTTGATCACCCCCGCGACACGCGCGTAATTCGCAAGCGCAGCGCCATGATCCGCTGCGGTCTGCGCGAGCGTAAACGCCAGGCGTGCGTCATCGAATTGGCCGTCGTGATATACGACGCCGCCGCGCAGCCCTTCGCGCCGAATAGTGGGGATTCGGCTGGCGGCCTCGTCCCGGCCGACTTCGCGGGACGGCGCAATGCCATAGCGCCCGGCCATCAACCCATATACGCGCATCCCGAAACCGTAATACGGCTTGTGCCATGCTTTGTATGCGGGAATAAGAAATTCGAGATCGTGGGCAAGGTGCGGAGCATTCCTTAGCACGCGACCGCGCTCGCGCAGCGCACCCATGACGAGACCGATGTTCCCCTGTTCGAGATAGCGCACGCCGCCGTGCACAAGTTTTGTCGCGCGGCTCGAGGTCGCCTTGGCAAAATCGTGTTGCTCGACCAGCGCTGTGCGATATCCGCGGCTCGAAGCGTCCACAGCCGCGCCCAGCCCCGTTGCACCACCGCCGACAATGAGCACATCCCACGGCCCGCGCTCGTTACGCAACCGCGAGATCATTTCGTCTCGGTTCACACCATTCCTCCACACTGATTAGGCCCGATCCGGCGACCCCGGAGGGGCCTTATCGTACTCGTACTCGGGCCCGTGGCCGTAATCGGCCCGATCCGGCGGCGGTTGGTGCTGCCGTTCGCCCGGCGCTGCCTGTGCGCGATACCATGATCCTCCCATGCTGATTCTTCTCGAAGCCCACCTGACGACGATGATCGTGGCCGCGCTGATGCTCACGCTCGTCGTGCGCGTGCTCGGGAAGGAACGCCGATCCTCAGCCTCATTCGCATGGATTCTCGCGATTGTGCTCGTGCCCTACGTGGGCATTCCCAGTTACCTCATTTTCGGCGGGCGCAAACTGCGATCCGTCGCCGAACACAAACAAAAGCTCCACTTGCGGCCGACCGCGGCGCCCGCGCGGCTTCTTCATTTCGACAATCCCGCGGAGGACGTCCTCACAAGCACGGGGGTTAAACCGCCATCCGCCGGGAATGCATTGCGCTTTATCCCCACCGGAGAAGAGGCCTACCACCGGCTCTGCGAAGCAATCACCGCAGCGACGACCTCCATCTACATCGAGACCTACATTCTCAAACGGGACGCTATCGGCAAGCACATGGTTTCTCTGCTTGCCCAGAAAGCTGCGGAAGGGCTCGACGTGCGTCTGCTGCTCGACAGCTACGGCTGCCTGGGCATCACGCGCCGCTTTGTTGAGCCCATCACCCGCGCGGGAGGCCGCGTCGCCTGGTTTCTTCCGCTGCTGCCCGTTCATCGCGAGTGGTCGCTCAATCTGCGCAACCATCGCAAGATCGTCATCGTCGACGGGCTGCGCGCCATCATCGGGGGAATGAACTACGGCGAGGAATACATGGGGCCGGCGCCGGAACCCAAGCGATGGATCGATTCGACGCTGATGATCGAGGGCCCGGCGGCGCGGGATGTTCTTGAAGTATTTTGCAGTGATTGGAATTTTGCCGCGGGCGATTCGCTGGACAACACCTGTGGCGGTATCGCCTCGACGACGCTGTCCGGCGGTGCAGACATTGCGCAGATCGCGGCCAGCGGCCCGGATGTCGCCGGGGATCCGCTGTTTGAAGCGGTATTGTCGTCGATCCATGCAGCGCGCCGCCGGGTATGGATGGTCACCCCTTATTTCGCACCCGGCGAAGAACTTTTTCGCGCGCTGCTGATCCAGGCCCGGATCGGGCGCGATGTCCGGCTCATCATGCCTGCCCGATCGAATCACCCGGTTGCCGATCTGGTTCGCGGACCCTACTTGCGCGAACTCGCGGCGGCGGGCGCCAAGATACTGTTGCGGGACGGGCGCATGATCCACGCGAAGTGCATGATTTTCGACGATGCAACCGCCGTCACCGGATCGACCAATTTCGACTTGCGCAGCTTGTACCTAAACTTCGAGGTCGCGCTATTTTCATACAGCCGCGAGCGCGTTGCTGAAATAGCGGCATGGGTCGAAGAACTTGGGCGGGACGCACCCGCCCTGATACCGACTCGTCCATCGCGCCTGCACCGTCTCGCGGAACAACTGGCGCTGCTGGTCTCGCCGCTGCTCTAGCCGCAAACGAGCTCCATCTGGACTGTGCCTGCTACTTGGCTTTCAGCGATTTCCGGATGCGCGTCATCCCGTCCTTTACCGTGTCAAACAGCAGCCGTGTGGCATCGGACACTTCCCCTGCGGACTTCTCGGCTGCGCGTTTCACCGGGTTTGCTGCTGCATCGCGCTTTAGTTTCTGGAATTTCTTTTCGAGTTCATTCAGCTCTTTTTTCACATCGGCTTTGAGCAGGTGCGCCTGGACGCGCAGTTCATCGCGCACCTGTTCAAGTTTTTCTATCTCGCTCTCGAGCACGCCTTTGTCATTCTTCCTTGTGGCCATGAGATGAGCTCCTTGGAAATGGACCTGAAAGCAGTATAACAACCGCGCGCCGGGAATCAGGATCGGGACTTCCCGTCCTTCGGATCGGCCTTTTCCGGTGGACGCGTGTAGTCGTAGCGCATGTGCGCATGTTCCGATTTGCGCTCGGCGATAAGGTCGTCGGAAATGAGCAGCCGTTCTGCAAAAACTTTGAGCAGCGTGGCGAGATAGCGCCGGCCCATCTGCGTCAGCCGCAGGCTCGAGCTGCCCCAGGTTCGCCCGTACCATGCAATGGGGATCTCGGCAATCTTGTATTTGCGGATGAGCGCGCTGAGCGACATTTCGATTGTGATGTTGAAATGACTCGCGCGATAAGGTCCACAATCGAGAATTACATCGGTGCGGTACGCCTTGAACGCATTCGTCAGATCGTTAAAGGGGCACAGAAACATCGCCTGGATGCACCGGTTGACGACGCGATTCCAGAACAACTTTACGCGCGGGTAGTTCTCCACGCGCGCGCCCGGGCGGAAGCGGGACCCAAAGACGCAATCGTAGCCTTCTTCGATCTTGCGGTAATACGACACGGCGTCGGCAGGGTCATCGGATTTGTCCGCCATATACGGGATCACGACGTCACCCTCGACGAGCGCGAGTCCTGCGCGGATCGCGCGGCCGAAACCTCCGGGCGGAGTCCGGTTTACGGTACGCACACTCGGATCGGCGGCGATCAATCCCGCGATGACACCGGCCGTTCCGTCGGAGCTACAGTCATTCACTACGATGATCTCGTAAGGGATCTTTTCGCCGCGGAGGACTTCTTGCAGTTCACTGACGGTGGCAGGCAGGTTTTTCTCTTCGTTGTGAGCGGGGATGACTATCGAAAGCTTGAGTTCGTTCATCACGAATTCAGCCAAGGATGGGTTCAAGCCGGGCGCGATCCGAGGCAATCCAGCGGTGAACATCGGCGACGATGGCACGCATATCCCGCGTCGGTTTCCAGCCGAAATCACGCATGACACGCCGCGCGTCCGTCAGGTAAATGCGAACGTCCATCGGTGATGTTTCCGCCACGGAGGCCATCGCTATCTTTTCGCCCGATACTTCTTCGCATACGGAGGTTAGCTCGCGGAGCGACGTCGACACGGTGTTTCCTCCGCCCACGTTGTATACGCGGCCATCCCAGGCCTTGAGCGATGCGCATTGCTTCAGCAACAGATCCACCACGTCATCGACGTGCATCACGTCGCGCACCTGCTTGCCCTGACCGCCATAGCCATTGTACGAAAGCGGTTTGCCGTATACATGCCGCGCGACCCACAGCGTCACCACGCCCTGATCCACTTTGCCCATCTGCCAAGGCCCGGCGATCACGCCGCAGCGGTTGATGAGCGCCTTCATACCGTAGGCGTGCACATATTCCTGCAAAAGCAGTTCGCTGGCTAGCTTTGATGCGCCGTAAAATGAACGAACCCCCGGCAACGGATAATCTTCCGCCACGCCTTCGAATGACAGTCCAGTCATGCTGCCGTCGACTTTCCAGGAGAACCGCGTCGCGCCTTCGGAGAAAGCGACCGCATTGAGTTTGTCCATGGGATAAATGCGGCTCGTACTAAGAAAAAGTACCGCGGCGCCGCGCATTCGCGCAGCCTCGAGACAATGAATCGTGCCGGTCAGGTTTGTGTGCAGGACGTAGGCCGGCGATCCCGCGGCACCGGCTTGTACGCTGGGCTCCGCAGAACAATCGATCAATAGATCGAAAGCGGGCAGTTCCGCGAGATCCTCGGGAGAACGGATGTCGCCATGAACGAAGCGCACACCGTGCTCACGAAGCCGGCCGAGCGCCAACTCACTGCCGCGGCGTTTCAATGAATCCACCGCAAGAATATCGAGCGCCGGGTAGGCGCGCTTGAACGCAATGGCCACGTTAGACCCGACGAAACCCGCGCCGCCAGTGATGCAAATCGTCTTGAAGTCCACGCGCTACCGCATCCTCTTATGTGTTTCGCTACAGCCGCGCGCTCAACCCCGCGCATACCTGCTGGTAAATGTCCTCGATCGAGTAGCGGTACTTCCACTCCGGGTAGTCGCGCTGGAACGCGCGCACATCGCTGATGTACCAGATGTGATCGCCAATCCGGTTGTCGTCGATCAGCCGATAATTCATCTTCTTGCCGGTGATCCGCTCCGCCGCGCGGATCGCTTCGATCATCGAGCAGTTGCTGTGGCGGCTGCCCCCCGCATTATAGACCGCCGCGGGCCGCGGCCGTTGGTAGTAGTTCCAGAACATGTTGACCAAGTCGAAGGAGTGGATATTGTCGCGGACCTGCTTGCCTTTGTAGCCGAAGATGGTATAGGGCGTGCCGGTGAGGCAGCATTTGAACAGGTAGGACAAGAACCCGTGCAACTCCGCGCCGGAGTGCCCCGGCCCGGTGAGGCAGCCGCCGCGGAAACAAACCGTGTTCATCCCGAAGTAACGCCCATACTCCTGCACAAGAACGTCCGCCGCAACCTTCGACACACCAAAAAGCGAGTGTTTGGTTTGGTCGATTCGCATCGTTTCATCGATGCCGTGGGCCGCGAAGGGATGCGGTGCGTCGACCTCCCACCGCGTTTCACGCTCGACCAGCGGCAGTTCGTTGGGAGCGTCGCCGTAGACTTTGTTGGTGCTCGTGAAAATGAATGCCGCCTTCGGGCAATGCTTCCGGGTCGCCTCGAGGACACTGAGCGTCCCGTTGGCGTTTACTGTGAAATCCGTGAAGGGTTCGCGCGCGGCCCAATCGTGCGAGGGCTGCGCGGCGGTGTGCACCACCAGCTTGATGTCGGCGCTGTACTGCGCGAAGATGCGCTCGATCGCGGCCGCATCGCGGATGTCGGCATCGAAATGCTTGTACGCGGGAATCCGCTCTTCGAGTTCACGCCGGCTCCACTCGGTGGACGCGTCCGGCCCGAAGAATACCTGCCGCATGTTGTTGTCGATGCCGGCGATGGTGAAGCCCTTCGCGGCGAAAAAACGGACGGTCTCCGCGCCAATCAATCCGGCCGATCCGGTGACAATTGCGACGTTCATGAAGATCCTTGATTTGGGAGGAATGGCCCGGAGGCCTACACACCCTCGTGAGCCGGGTACAATAATCCTTACAGGCCCGCCATTTCGAGGCGGCCTCGCCGTCCCGCGGCCCGGCGCCTTGAGCGTGCGCTGCCAATACCTGTACGATCCGCTACGAAACCCAGATCACAACCGGAAGTGGCCCCGCCCGCCCGATGCCTTTCGCCATTCGACCTACCGAACTCCCCGGCGTTCTTGAAGTGGAGTCGCCCGTTCATGGTGATACCCGGGGTTTTTTCACGGAAGTGCATAACGCCGAACGCTGGGCGCCGGAGGGTTTCACTGAGACCTTTCAGCAGGACAACCTGAGCTGCTCCGCGCGCGGCACGATGCGTGGCCTGCACTACCAGATCAATCCGAACGCCCAGGGGAAACTCGTCCGCTGTTTGCGCGGCAGCGTGTTCGATGTCGCGGTGGACATCCGCCGAGGTTCGCCGACCTTCGGCCGGTGGGTGGGGCGGACGCTTACGGGCACAAACGGCCTGGCGCTGTGGGTGCCGGGCGGATTCGCGCACGGTTTCCTCGTCCTGCAGGACGAGACGCTTGTGCTCTACAAATGCACGACCTGCTATACGCCGGCGGCAGAGCGTTCGGTCTTGTGGAACGACCCCGCGATTGGAATCGACTGGCCCATTCCCGCGATACATTTTTCGCCGAAGGACCTCGCCGCACCTGTGCTTGCCAATGCGGACTACAACTTCGTCTACACATCGGAGCGAAAATAACTACCCATGCGCGTCCTCATTTTTGGAAATGCCGGCCAGCTCGGCCGTGATCTGATGAAGGTATTCAGCGTGGATGCGCAAGTCACGGGTTACGATCTACCCGGAGTATCCATCGCCGACCCCGCTGCCGTGCACGAATGCGTCGTTCGCGATAAACCAGACCTCGTCATCAACGCCGGCGCGTATACAAATGTCGAAGGCGCCGAAGACAATGCCGCCGAAGCGTTCCGCATCAACGAGGGAGGCGCGCGCATTGTGGCTGAAACGACGCGGGCCGCCGGTCTGCCGATCGTGCACATCAGCACTGACTTCGTGTACGACGGGACAAAGCGAACGCCGTATGCGCCCACAGACAAACCGAATCCCCTCAGTATCTACGGCAAGTCGAAACTCGCCGGCGACGAAGCAGTGCGTGCTGCAAATCCCAAACACTTCATTCTCCGCACCGCTTGGCTGTATGGTCCCGGCGGAAACAACTTCGTGGAAAAAATCATCGGCGCGGCGAAAAAGAATCCGTCACTCAAGGTCGTCTCTGATGAAATCGGCTCGCCAACGCATACCTGGGACCTCGCGGAAGCCTGCCGCTCCGTCGCCGGTACGCATGCGTATGGGTTGTATCACGCGGTGAATGCAGGAGCAACGTCGCGTGATAAATTCGCAAAGAAAATTCTTGAACTCGCCGGGATCAATACACTGGTGAATTCCTGCTCTTCAGGTGAATTCCCCGTGAAAGCGGCGCGACCGGCCTACTCGGTGCTTTCGACCGCCACGCTCGAAGCGGCCTCCGGCTACCGCTTCCGCCCGTGGGAAGACGCGCTCAATCACTATTTGTCGCGACGGAGCTGACGCAGGCGCCACCGCTTTTTCACCTTCTCCTTCGCCTCCTGCGGGCCGGAGATCTTGCGCACCAGTTTCCATGTCCCCCAGCCGAGAGCGATCATCGCCGCGCCAAACAGCGAATATGTTATTCGCCAATCGGTTCCGGTGGTCATCATGCTGAATTCAGACATACCAAGGATGCCCGCGATGAGGTTCAGCGGCAGGAAGACGACGTTGATCAGCGTCAGGTTGCGCAGCAATACGTTCACATTATTGTTGATGATGTTTCCACGCGCGTCCATCAACCCCGACAACACACTCGAATAAATCTGCGCTTGCTTCGAGCACTGCTGGTTGTCGATGATGATGTCATCCAGCCGGAATGTGTCCTCTTTCTGAAAGCACGTCCTTTCCACCCCGCCGCGCAGTTTGGCCAGTACCGTTGCGTTGCCTTCGATCGCATCCAGGTAGTACGTGAGACTTTCGCCAAGCTCGAACATGTGCAAAAGATAAATATTCTCCATCGACGTATTGATCTTAGCCTGGATCTCCGCCGAGATCAGTTTGATCGCCTTAAGATGCCCGAGGTAGTGGTGCACCGTCTGGACCAGAAACCGCAAGAGAACGTCCTGGATCGTCTCGGACTCGCGAAACGACTTGCCCCCGAATTCCACCGCTTCCTCATTCGTAATAAACACAAGCCTGTTGGACTGAAAGATAATGCCGACGGAGGTGACCCCGAATATGAGCTGCTTCTCGAATGAATAGTTCTTCGGCCTTTTCCAGATGATAAACACCAACTCGGACCGAAACTCGATGCGGGCAATTTCGTCGGGATCCAGCGCAGACTCAAGCGTATGTGCATCAAGCCGATAGGTATCAAGCAGGTGTTGTTTTTCATCTGCGCTCGGACTGGCATAAACGAACACCTGCGACTCCTCGGGATCGGCGGCCAGGAGTTTTCGATCCCGAATCACGTATGACGTCACCATAGACTGTTTCCCATCGGCGCCATTGCGCGCCAATCCTATCAAGTAGTCGAGTCGTTTTGCGTCTGTGGCTGCAATTGGTACCCCAAAACGCTTACACTCGCGGCCCGTACCCCGGCGAGCAATGTATGCATGGGGACAGGGTCAATCGACCCTCGCCGGATCGGCCGCGAATCGAACGTTGCCAATACACCCTATGAGTTTCGACAACACACTATCATCTCTGGTCTCGCCGTGGAGAACTACGCGCGAATGAATGCTGTTCCCGATAGCGTCGAGTCGGCTGTCCAGGTCCGCGACTTCCGCTACTACCTCGCGTTCCGCTTCTGCCTTACGCTCGCGTTACAGATGCAGGGCGTCGTCGTCGGTTGGCAAGTCTACGAAATCACCAAGTCTCCCCTTAGCCTCGGGCTGGTCGGGCTCGCGGAAGCCGTGTCCTACATCGGCACGTCGCTCTTCGGCGGGCATGTCGCGGACATCGTCGTGCGGCGGCGCATCCTGCTCGTGTGCGCGGCGATCTACACCGCGTGCAGCGTTTCGCTCCTCGGTGTGACGCTCTTTGTGCCGGTGACCTGGCCGCACCTGGTGCTTGTGTTTTATTTCGTCATCTTTCTCACCGGCATCGCACGCGGTTTCATCGCACCGGCGATTTACGGGGTCTTTGCGCAAGTTGTGCCGCGCCGCCTCTATCTCAACGCCGGCGCTTGGAGCGCGAATTTCTGGTATGCCGCCGCGGTCGCCGGGCCGGCCTTCGGCGGCCTGATCTACGGCTACCTCGGCGTCGTCGCGGCGTACGTGACGCTCATCCTGTGTCTTTTTGCCTCCATATTCTCGATGTGGCTGTTACCGTCGTATCCGCTGGAGCACAAGATGCAGGAAGAGAACGTCTTCCAATCAATTTCAAAGGGAATCGCGTTCGTTTTCTCGAACCAGATCATCCTCGGCGCGCTGTCGCTCGATCTCGTCGCGGTCCTTTTCGGCGGAGCAGTCGCCATGCTGCCGATCTTCGCCTCCGATGTGCTTCACACCGGCCCGCAGGGCCTCGGCTGGCTGCGTGCGGCGACCTTCCTCGGCTCGATCTCGATGGGGCTCTACATGGCCCGCAACGGCCCGATGCGCCACGCGGGGATCGCTCTCTTCGTGTGCGTCGCGGGATTTGGCGCTTCAATGATCGTCTTCGCGCTCTCGAAAAGTTTCGCGCTCAGCTTCGCGATGCTCTTTCTGAGCGGCGTATTCGACAGTGTCAGCGTCATCATCCGCTCTACCACACTCCAGCTCTCGATGCCCGATCACATGCGCGGGCGCGTCGCTGCCGTCAACAACATCTTCATCGGGACTTCGAACGAACTCGGCGCTTTCGAGTCCGGTTTCGCCGCCAGATTTCTCGGACTCATCCCCTCGGTCGTCATGGGCGGGTGCATCTCGATACTCTCGGTGTTTGTCGCCGCCTTTGCCGCACCCAAGCTCCGCGCGCTCGATCTGCAAGCGCTCACGAAGCAGGACGCGCCTGCCAAGTAACCAGCATTATCCCGTCGTCCGTTCCGCGCTGGCGATGGCATTCACGGACAGCAACAGGCTCGGAAATAATTCGTCGGCTTCGCGGATCTTTCCATCGCGCTGCATGGCGCGCCACTGGTGCACGAGGTGAATCTGGTGCGAATGGAGCCGCGCGAGGCCGCGCGCGCGCATAGTCAACGTCTTCATCAGCCGCGGCCGGCGCGATTCGCGGCTGCCGCCGAAGAAATCGGCCAACATGCGTTCGGTGCGCTCGAATTCCTCCCGGATCGTCGCCAGTACGCGCTCGCGGATTTCGACGTCGTCCACCAGGGTCGCGTACTGGCGCATGACGTCCAGGTCCGAAGACGACAGACTCGTCTCCGCGTTCTGCAGGACATAAGGTAAAAAAGGGAACGTGGCGGCGTTGGCCTTCATGAACGCGTAGTCTTCGGGCTTCTGCGTCATGAGTGCTTCGAGCGCCGTCCCCAGTCCATACCATCCCGATAAATAGAACCGCGCCTGCGCCCAACTGAATACCCACGGAATCGCGCGCAGATCGATGAAGGTCCGCGCGCCGGAACGCCGCGCGGGTCGCGATCCGATGAAGCTGTGCTCCAGCACATCGATGGGTGTCGCGCCAGCCCAGAAATCGAAGAAGCCGGGCGTGGCGAGCAGCGCGGCGTAGGCGTCGCGGCTCAGACCGCTGAGACGCTCGCACAGCTCCACCATCCGCGGATCGTCGCCGCGCGCGCGCTCGTGCTGTGCCGTCGCCAGCGCGACCCCGGCCACACTCAGCTCAAGATTGAACACAGCGGTCGGCAGGTTGCCGTACTTCTGGGCAATGACCTCGCCCTGTTCCGTCACGCGGATGCTGCCCTCGAGCGTGCCCGACGGGAGCGCGCCGAGGAAGCGGTGCGTGGGACCGGCGCCGCGGCTGAACGTACCGCCCCGGCCGTGAAAAAAAACCAGATCGAACCCGCAAGACCGGCCGACGGACGAAAGCGCCCGCTGTGCGCGGCTGAGCGACCACTGGCTGGCGAAGATGCCGCCGTCCTTGTTGCTGTCGCTGTAGCCCACCATCACCTGCTGCGTGGGACGCGCGCCCGCGCCGGATGACGCGCGCGAGGCCGCGATCGGATGCTGCAGGAAATCGCGCAGGATGTCGGTGGCGTGCGCCAAGTCATCCAGCGTTTCGAAGAGCGGCACGACGGAAATCCCGCAACGCAAGCCGCGGGTATTCTGTTCGAGCAGGCCCACTTCGCGGCAAAAAACATAGACCAGCAGCAAGTCGCTGACGTCGCGCGTCATGCTCACGATGAACGACCCGACGCCGCCCGGCCCGTGCCTTCGCAAATGATCCGCCATCGTCTCGAAGCACGCGATCGTCGCCCGGGCCTCGTCCCCCAGCTCCGCGCCGCGCGGCGCGAGTGGTCGCAAAGTCTTCAGCTCTTCCACGAGGAACCGGCGGCGCTTCGCGAAGTCCCACGCAGGGTAATCCCAATCGCTCGCGCCGGCCGCGCGCAGCAACTGCGCCAGTGCGCGGGCGTAATACTCGCTGTTCTGCCGCACGTCGAGCGCGGCCATGTGGAACCCGAAGGTGTCGAGTTGGAGAAACGCCGGGCGAATTTCGGCGTCTGCAAGCCGATCCGCGCCGACCGCCCGCAACATTTCGCCAAGCACTTCGAGGTCGCGGCGCATTTCCTCCGGACCGGCATAGGCGCCGGGCCGATCTTCTTCCGTCGCCCGCAGGCGCGCTTCCATGATCGCGACGAAATCGCGCCACGGTTCATGCAAGTGCGTGCGCGGTGCAGGAATACCTGCAGCTTCGAGCCGGGCCCGGCCTTCGGCGATCGCCGCCACGAGACCCGCCGGCGGCGCCTGAAACAAATCCGACAGCGTCAGATTGCGCAGGAGCTGATCTAACCGCTCACGAAGCGACGCGAGCGCGACCGAGCGCAGCCGCACCAGCGTGTTGCGCGTCACGTCGGCCGTGACCAGGGGGTGGCCGTCGCGGTCGCCGCCCACCCAGTTGCCAAAGGTGACCGACGGCACGTGCCGCGATCCATGCAGTGCGGTGACATCGAGCCCCGCTTCGCGCCAGGCATCTTCGAGGCGCCGGTGCATACGCAGAATCGCCTCCGGAAAAACTTCGCTCAGGTGGTCCGTAATGTGTTCGAGTTCGGATGAAACGTCCGGCTTCTGCAGGAAAATTTCACCCGTGCGCCACAGCCGCTCCAGGATCGCCTTGATGCGGTCCCGGCGCGCGGCACGTTCCTGCCGCGTACAACCGGCGGATTCGTGCGCGGCGAATTCGTCGAAGAGTTCCCGGTGTTGACGCAAGACCACGGGCCGCTTGGCCTCGGTCGGATGCGCGGTGAGCACCACTTCGACCCGCACGCGCTCAAGGGTTTCGACAATGTCGTGCGCGGACAACCCCGAAGCGATCAGTTGGCGCAGGCAACTCCCCCACATTCCCGGCTCGGTCAGCAGGCCGAGCCGATCCTCGCGCTCGCGCCGGGCCTGCAACGCGGCATTCTCCTCGACGATATTGAGCAGATGGAACGCGATCGCAAGCATTTGCAGTTCGGCACGAACGGCCTCCGCACCGAGAGGTGCGTTCTTCACCTCCCCGGTCCGCAGCGATTCCAGAGTCTGCGCCAGACCGTCGTGGCCGATGTCTCGCAATACCTCGGCGAGGCACTCGTATAAAAAGGCGAGGTCGCGTTCGATCTTGTCGAACCAACCCCGCAGAATTTCATGATCCGCCATACATTCCCTTCAAATGCGCCGCCTACCCCTTACACTCCAGTATGCATAGCCGTTCAGGCTGGATATCTTCTCGCGAATCTCATCCGCGATACCGGTGACCGCGTGATGGTACCACTCCAGCCCGGCTCTGCCTCCATACGATGTCATCGATTCCATACTTCACCTAAGCCCCTGTTCTGGCACGTTTTGAAGGGTATCTGGCATACTTCGGATGTCGCAGTCTTCAAGCCAACCACGGAAACCATCAGACGGCCATGAGGGGCATCATTTTGTCCGGCGGAGCAGGCACGCGCCTGCACCCGCTTACCCGGGTCATCAGCAAGCAATTGCTGCCCGTGTACGACAAGCCGATGATCTACCA
>SXGT01256628.1_pt1 | contig 18081 bp, 16 predicted proteins | sample 3176221 | NCBI WGS metagenome assembly SXGT01 (sample SAMN11356862, study PRJNA531348) | freshwater metagenome | isolation source: freshwater sample F1-120 | place: China: Fuxian Lake, Yuxi | collected 2017-12-25
CGACGGTGAAAGTCCGGATGGGAGGAGCACGCGAACGGCAGTGGCCGCTCCGCGCGCATTCCCTCGACCCCGGTGATCCTGACACCGCGAGGACATCGAATGACCAGCACCGCCGCCGCCCTGCCCGACGCCGACCGCGTCGAGCACGCGATGCGCCGCGCGCTGTCGCTCGCCACCCACGGCCCCGCGGTCGGAATCAATCCGCAAGTCGGCTGCGTGCTCCTCACTGCAGAGGGCGACATCGTCGCGGAAGGCTGGCACCGTGGTGCGGGCACCGCGCACGCCGAAGTGGATGCTCTCTCCCACATCGACGACGCGCGAGGTCTCACCGCCGTCGTCACACTCGAGCCGTGCAATCACACGGGTCGCACCGGCCCGTGCGCACAGGCCCTCATCGACGCCGGTGTCTCGCGCGTCGTTTACGCCCTCGACGACCCCAACCCGGTGGCGGGCGGCGGAGCCGACCGCCTGCGAGCGGCCGGCATTGCCGTGCAGGGCGGAGTACTCGCCGACGATGCAGAGCAGCTGCTTGGCCCGTGGCTCACGAGCGTGCGGCTCGGTCGGCCCTGGGTCACCGTGAAGTGGGCGTCGACGCTCGACGGTCGCGCCGCCGCAGCAGACGGCACGAGCCAGTGGATCACCGGCACTGCCGCACGCCAACGCGTGCACGAGCAGCGCGCAGCGCACGACGCCATCGCGGTCGGCACCGGCACTGTGCTCGCCGATGACCCCGGCCTCACCGCTCGCGGAGACGGCGGCGAGCTCCTTGCGCACCAGCCTTTGCCCGTCGTCTTCGGCGAGACGCCCGTTCCGCCCGGCGCACGATTGCGCAAGCACCCCGCGGGACTGCTCGAGCTCGGCCACCGCGACCTCGAGCGCGGACTCGCGACGCTCTTCGAACGCGGCGTGCGCAGGCTGTACGTCGAAGGCGGGCCCACACTCGCGAGCGCATTCTTGCGCGCCGGACTCGCCGACGAGGTACTCGTGTATCTCGCCCCTCTGCTGCTGGGGGGTCCGAAGACCGCCATCGACGACCTGGGGGTCGGCTCGATGGCAGATGCACTGCAGCTCAGCATCCGCCGCGTCGAATCGCTCGGCGACGACCTGCTCGTCGTGGCACGTCCGCGCCCTCGTGCGCAAGAACAGGAGCACTGACATGTTCACCGGACTCATCGAAGAGCTGGGCGAAGTCGTCGACTGGCGGCTCGACGGCGACGCGGGCCGACTCACGGTGCGCGGCGCTCTTGTCACGAGCGATGCCGCTCACGGCGACTCGATCAGCGTCAACGGCGTGTGCCTGACGGTTATCGCGCAAGGCGATGACGGAGTCTTCACCGCCGACGTCATGGGCCAAACGATCGCGATGTCGACGATCGGGGCACTCACCCCCGGCTCGACCGTCAACCTCGAGCGGGCCGCCGAAGTGGGCGACCGGCTCGGTGGGCACATCGTGCAAGGCCACATCGACGGCACGACGCGTGTGATCGATCGTCGCGAGCACGGCGAGTGGCGCGTGCTGCGATTCTCGCTCGACGCCGCGCACGCTCCGCTCGTCGTCGACAAGGGTTCGATCGCCGTCGACGGCGTGAGCCTCACGGTCAGTGCAGCAGGCGATGACTGGTTCGAAGTCTCCCTCATTCCCGAGACCCTCGCCGCCACGACGCTCGGCGGTAAAGAGGTCGGCGACTGGGCCAACCTCGAGACCGACATTCTCGCGCGTCACGTCGCTCGACTCGTGAGGCTGGGCGCGGTTCCGACCGCGACTGGCCCTGATGGAAGGAGCGACTCATGACGCTCGGCAGCATCCCCGAAGCCCTCGCCGCACTGCGCGACGGCAAACCCGTGCTCGTCGCCGACGATGAGAGCCGCGAGAACGAGGGTGATGTCATCCTCTCGGCCGAACTCGCGAGCACCGAATGGGTCGCCTGGTCGATCCGCCACACGAGCGGCTTTCTCTGCGCCCCGATGACGTCGGAGCTCGCGGAAGAGCTTGCGCTGCCCTACATGGTGCGCGACAACCAAGACCCCAAGCACACCGCCTACACCGTGACGGTCGACGCTGCTGAGGGTATCTCGACGGGCATCAGCGCGGCAGACCGCGCTCGAACTCTGCGAGTACTCGCTGACCCCGAGTCGACATCGGCGAGCCTCATTCGGCCTGGCCACGTGGTGCCACTGCGCGCGGTGGAGGGTGGCGTGCGGGCGCGTGCCGGACACACCGAAGCCGCAGTCGAGCTCATGAAGCTCGCCGGCCTGCGCCCCGTTGCGGCGATCGGCGAAGTGATCACCGAGAGCGGCGAGATGATGCGGTTGCCCGAACTCATTCGCTTCGGAGCCGAGAACGGGCTGCCCGTCATCACGATCGCCGATCTCATCACCTACCTCGAGAGCGGCGAGCACGAGTCGATCGAGCACGCCCCCGCCGCCCGCCCGAGCAGTGTGAGCTTCGAGGTCGCCACGACCGTGCCGACGAGTCACGGACCGTTCGAGATGCGCGCGTACCGCGACCGCAAGACCGGCGCCGATCACGTGGCCATCGTCAGTGGGCAGCCGCAGGACGGCATGCTCGTGCGCGGGCACTCCGAGGGCCTCACGGGCGAAGCCTTCGGCTCGCTCAAGTGCGAGTGCGGCCCGCAACTCGATGCAGCGCTCGACACCATTCAGCGCGAAGGTGGCGCCGTGCTCTACTTGCGCGGCCACGAGGGCCGTGGCATCGGTCTCATCAACAAGCTCAAGGCGTACCGCCTGCAAGAGGATGGTCTCGACACCCTCGATGCGAACCTTGCGCTCGGACTCCCGGCGGATGCTCGCGACTACCAAGCGGCGAGCGACATGTTGCGCGATCTCGACGTCACGAGTGTGCGCTTGCTCAGCAACAACCCCGAGAAGCAGCGACAGCTCACCCGTTACGGCATCGAGGTCACCGAGCTCGTACCGCTGCTCGTGGGCATCGGCCGCGACAACGAGGGCTACCTCAGCGCCAAGCGCGACCGCATGGGGCACCGCCTGCCCGATAGCATCACGAGCGCACCCGTCTACGCGACCTTGACGCCCGTCGAGCCGCGCTCGACCCCGGAAGGACGAACCGCATGAGCGGCCAAGGAGCCCCCACCCTCAACACCGACGGCACCGGCATCACGGTCGCGATCGTCGCCGGCCAGTGGCACACCGAGATCAGCGAGGGCCTCAAGGCGGGTGCTCGGCGCAGCCTCGAAGCGGCGGGAGCCACGATCGTCGAATATGCCGTGCCCGGCTCGTTCGAGCTGCCGGTCGTGAGCAAGGCAGCTCTCGAACACGGTGCCGACGCGGTCGTCGCGCTCGGCGTCATCATCCGCGGCGGCACTCCCCACTTCGAATACGTCAGCGCCGCGGCGACCGACGGCCTCACGCGTGTGGCCCTCGACACCGGCAAGCCCGTCGGCTTCGGCGTGCTGACGCTCGAGAACGAGCAGCAGGGTCTCGACCGAGCGGGTCTTCCCGGTTCGATCGAAGACAAGGGCGCGGAAGCCGCCGAGGCCGCTATCGCGACCGTACGAGCCCTGCAGGCCGTGCGCGCCCACCACTAAACACACCCTCGTTCGGGGGAGCCGTGTGATGACGGCCGCGCGATAGCCTGACGCGTGTGAGCACGCTCCCACCGCCCCCCGCTTTCATGCCCTTCGCCGAGCCGACGCGACGCGTACCTGGTCGTTGGATCGCGCTCTTCGCTACGGCGTGGCTGGGCATCTGGATGGCGCAACTGACGCCCATCCAACTGCTGCTGCCGCAGCAGGTCGAGAGTCTGCGCGGTGAGTCAGACTGGGTGTCGAGCGTTGTCGCGTTCGGCATCATCTCGGCGATCGCGGGCGCCTGTGCCCTCATCGTCTTTCCGCTGACGGGGGCGCTGAGCGACCGCACTACCTCACGTTTCGGTCGCCGCAAGCCCTGGATCGCCGCCGGCACACTTCTCTTCGCCGTCTCTCTCGTCGTGCTGGGTCTGCAGTCAACAATGGTGGGCGTCGGCATCTTCTGGTCGCTCGCCCTCAGCGGCTTCTGCATGGCATCGGCCGCCGTCACCGCGACGATCGCCGATCGCGTGCCAGTCGAGCAGCGCGGCTTCGTCTCGGGCTGGGTCTCTGCGCCGCAAGCCATCGGTACCGTCCTCGGCATCGTGCTCGTGCTCATCCTCGGTCTCGGCCTCTTCGGCGGCTACGCCCTCGTTGCTGGCCTGCTCATCGTGCTCGTCGTGCCCTTCTTGCTCGCGACGCCTGACGAGGCGCTCTCGCGCGTGCTTCGCCCGCCGTTCCGATTGCGGATGCTCGTCACGGGTCTCTGGATCAACCCGCGCAAGCACCCCGACTTCGCCTGGACCCTGCTCGGCCGCGTGCTCGTCAATGTCGGCAACGCGCTCGGCACGACGCTGCTGCTGTACTTCATCGCGTTCGGGCTCGAACGCCCCGATACTGCCGAAGACGACCTGCTCGTCCTCACGATGATCTACCTCGTCTTCTTCACGATCGCGGCACTGACCTTCGGCCGCATCAGCGACCGCTTCGGCCAGCGCAAGCCCTTCGTCTATGTGGCGGCCTACCTGCAAGCGCTCGCGGCACTGCTGCTCGCGATCGCTCCCGACTACACCATCGCCATGGTCGCCGCCGCCTTCCTCGGCATCGGCTACGGCAGCTTCATGTCGGTCGATCAGGCGCTCGCGACCCAAGTGCTGCCCGACCGGCATACGCGCGGCAAAGACCTCGGAATCATGAACGTCGCTATGGCGGTGCCACAAGCTGTCGGTCCGCTGCTCGGCGCCATCATCGTGGCCGCCGCTGGTGGCTTCACCGCGCTCTTCGTCGCGGCTGCGGTGGCCGCGACGCTCGGTGGCCTCGCCGTGCTGCCGATCAAGTCGGTGCGCTAGTCGCCGCCGACGTCCCAGGAGAGATCGACGAATTCCACACTGCATTCCACGAATTGACGTGGAACGACCGGTCTACACCTGAAAAGTGTGGAACCGATTGCAGGTCGCGGTTCGGAGAGCGATACTCAGCGCGAGAGGGAGTTCGTCAGCGACAACGAGGTCGCAAACTCCCTCCAGGGGGAGAACTCCATGCGCAGACACGCACGACTCACGGCGGGAGGAGTCTTCGCACTCACCGCCGCTCTCATCATCTCGACTCTGTCAGTCGGCGGGGCCGCCACCGCGGCCACTGCCACCAATAATCCCGACTTCAGCGCCAACGTCATGGCGCCACTCGAAGTCAGCGACTGGACGCAGTTCAGCAACCAGCTCGCGACCGTCGAGGCCTACGGCGTCGACGCGGTCACGGTTGACGTGTGGTGGGGCAAGGTCGAAGCCGCTGGCGACAACCAGTTCAACTGGAGCTATTACGACCAAATCTTCCAGGTGATCACGAGTCGCGGGCTCGACATCGTGCCGATCTTCTCGTTCCACCAGTGCGGTGGCAACGTCGGCGACACCTGCAACATCCCGCTGCCGTCGTGGCTCTGGAACAAGTACCAGGGCGCAACCCTCAACGGGGTGACGCTCGATGTCAACGGGCTCAAGCACCGCAGCGAGCAGGGCAACTTCTCGAGCGAGACGGTGCAGGGCTGGGCCACGCAGCTCGTGCAGAACGAGTACCAGGCATTCACGCAGGCCTTCGTGACTCGCTACGGCACGACGTACGCGAACCGCATGCAAGAGATCAACGTCTCCCTTGGCCCCGCGGGCGAGCTGCGATACCCCTCGTACAACAGCCACGACTCCGGCACCGGATACCCGACGCGCGGCGCCCTGCAGGCCTACTCGCCGCTCGCCATCAAGAGCTTCCAGCAGTGGGCGCTCGCGAAGTACGGAAGCATCGCCGGCATCAACGCTGCGTGGGGCTCGAGCGTCACGAGCATCGCCCAGGTGCAGCCGCCGAGCAACGCCGGGTTCTTCTTCTCGTCGGGCGACTACCGCACCACGACCTACGGCAAAGACCTCATCGACTGGTACAACAAGAGCCTCGTCGATCACGGCGAGCGGATGCTCGACACCGTGCTCGCGGCCCTTGGCTCATCCTTTCCGGGCGCTGAGATCGGCTACAAGATCCCCGGCGTGCACTGGTCGATGACCGGGCCGACGCCGCGAGCGGCGGAGGTCGCAGCGGGGCTCATTCAGACGAGCGTCGACATGAACGCCGTGAGCACCGGTCGCGGCTACGCCAACATCGTTGGGCTTGCCAACCGCGTCGCCGACTCGGGGCGCGGCGTCATTCTGCACTTCACCTGCCTCGAGTTCAACGATGAGAACTTTGCGCCGCAGTACTCGCAGGCCAAGACCCTCGTCGGCTGGGTCGGTGCGGAGGCCGGACGGCAGGGAGTGAAGATCAAGGGAGAGAACGCACTTGCCGGCGGCATCACCTCGAACAACGGGTGGGATAACGTCAACCAGGCATTCGACAGCTTCCCGTACATCGGCATGACCGTGCTGCGGGTCGGCGAGGTCGCGTCGGGCACCGGTGCCACCCGCTACGCCCAGTTCATCCAGAAATACCGGCCGGCGGGCTCGAGCTGGAACTCGCTCTACGTTCGCGGCACGAACAACAACTGGGGCCTCGGCACGCCCATGGTGAAGTCGGGCGCTGTCTGGACGGCAACGAACGTCGCGTTCGGCACGGCTACGAACCAGAGGTTCAAGTTCGACGTGCGCGGCGACTGGAGCCTCAACTACGGCGGAACCGGGCTTTCGGGCACCGCAGTGCAGAGCGGCGGCGACATCGCCGTGACCTCTGGTACGACGTACACCATCACGTTCAATGAGGTGACGAAGGCCTACTCGGCGACCCCGACCGGCTCGCAACCGCCCCAGGGGCAAGGAGTCACTGTGCACTTCGCCGAGTGGCAGTCGGCGACGAGCTACTCGATCCACACCTGGAACGGCATCAGCGGAACGTTCCCGATGACCTACGAGGGCCTCATCAACGGTCGCCACTGGTGGAAGGTGACGCTGGCGAACGCGCCGAGCTCGTTCGGCTTCACCTTCACCAATAGCAACGGCAACTGGAACTCGCCCGACCGGCAGTACTCCAACCAGGCGAGCACCATCTACGTGCTGCCGGGGAGCGCTACGGTGTACACCGCGAGACCCTAGGGTCGTCCCACCACGAACGGCGTCTGCTCCACGGAGCGGACGCCGTTCGTGTCACTTGAGAAACAGCGCGCGCAGTCGACCAGTCGTGAAGACGATGCCGATCGCGATCATGACGAGGTAGTACCCCACGTGCACGAACATCATCGGCGACAGCGCCCCGGTCGTGAGCCCACGGACGAGTTCGACGCCGTGCCACAGCGGCAGCGCCTGAATGAGCCACTGAATCGCCTCGGGATAGACGGTGATGGGGTAGAAGGTCGCCGAGAAGAGGAACATCGGCAGCATGATGAATGTGACCCACTCGATCTGCTGGAAGGTCTTCATGTAGCTCGTGATCGCCATGCCGAGACTCGCGAAACCAAAGGCGATGAGCAGCACGGCGGGCAACGCCAGCAGCGCCGTCCACGCCAGATTGAGTCCGAAGGCCTGCATGATGACCATGAAGCCGACCGCGTACATCGCGCCTCGCAGCAGGGCGAGGAAGATCTCGCCGAGGGCCACGTCGAGCGGGCCGAGCGAGGTCGTGAGCATCCCCTGATACAGCTTCGAGTAGTTGAGCTTGAAGAAGACGTTCCACGTCGAGTCGTAGACCGCTCCGTTCATCGCCGAGACGGCGAGCAGCGCGGGAGCGATGAACGCCGCATACGGCACTTCTTGGCCTGTCGAGGTCTGCACGGTGCCGACGAGCGCGCCGAAGCCGATGCCGAGCGAGAGCAGGTAGAACACCGGCTCGAAGAAGCCGCTGAGCACGACGAGATAGTTGGTGCTGCGGGTCGCGAGCAGGCCGCGATGGATGACCGCGCCCGTGTTGCCCGCATAGAGCGCGCTGCGTCGGGGCTGCAGTGCCAGTGTGTCAGTCGTCGTGGTCACTTGTTGAGCCTCCGCACGAAGTGCTTGCGCGTCGCCCAAAGCCCGACGATGAACAGCGTCGCGAGGTAGCCCACGTGGGTGACCGTGAGCCACAACGGCTCAGCGGCGCCGTACGTCAGCACGCGACCGATCTCGGTGCCGTGCCACAGCGGTGAGATCCAGCCGATCGGCTGCAGCCAGACGGGCAACTGCTCCAGCGGGAAGAACGTGCCCGAGAAGAGAAACAACGGCATGATGCCGAAGCGCTGCAACATCGCCATCTGCCCGCGGTCTTCTTCGATCGTCGATGTGTATGTCGAGATGAGCACGCCGATCGCCATGCCGGTGAGCGTTGCTGTGCCGATGGAGAGCCAGCCGAGTGCTGAGGGCACGGCACCGAAGAGCACGATGATGCCGAAGTAGATCGCGACCGTGACGAACGCACGCAGGGCGATGTGGATCATCATGCCGCTCACGATCTGGCCCCCCGTGATCGGCGATGCGTTCATGCCGTAGAAGATGGGGTTCCACTTGAACCCCATCATGATCGGGTAGCTCGTCTCATTCGCCGTGACGGTCATCGCCGCCGTCGCCATGAGGGCCGGGGCGACGAACTGAAGGTAGCTGACGTCGCCCACGCCCTGCGGCACGAGGCTTGCGAGTCCGACTCCGAGCGCGAAGAGGTAGATGAGCGGGTTGCCAAAGCTCTGGAAGAGCGCGTCGCCCGCGTAGCCCTTCATCGCTCGAATGCGATGCTCCGCGATGTACCACGCACCCCAGCGGCGCGGGGCCTCTCCACCGGCGAGCGCCCTGGCGGTGTCGTCGCGCACGGTCGTCGTCGTCATTCGATCAGGCTCCGGCCGGTGAGGCGCAAGAAGACGTCTTCGAGACTCGAGCGGCGCACGAGCGACGTGATGGGTTCGAGCCCGAGCGAGGTGATGCGCTCAAGTGCGGCTTCGCCGTTCTCGCTGTAGACGAGGATGCGGTCGGGAAGCACTTCAAGCCGGTCGCCGACACCGGCCATGCGCTCTGCAGCCTCCGCGTTCTTGTCGCTGCCGAAGCGCACTTCGAGAACCTCGCGGCTCGAATACTCGCGAATGAGCGAAGCCGGCGAGCCCTCGGCCATGATGCTGCCCTTGTCGACGACCACAAGACGGTCGCACAGTTGCTCGGCCTCATCCATGTAGTGCGTCGTGAGCACAAGTGTGGTGCCCTGCTCTTTGAGACGGAACAGGCGGTCCCACAGAATGTGGCGGGCTTGCGGGTCGAGGCCCGTGGTCGGCTCATCAAGCAGCAGGATGCGCGGCTCATTGATGAGCGCGCGGGCGATCGTGAGGCGGCGCTTCATGCCGCCGGACAAGTCATCGACTTTCGCCTTCTTGCGGTCGGTCAGTTGCGCGAACTCGAGTAGCGCATCCGCCCGCTCTGCGACGAGGCGACGCGGCAGACCGAAGTAGCGTCCGTAGACAAGAAGGTTGTCGCGCACCCGCAGCTCTTGGTCGAGATTGTCTTGCTGAGGCACGACTCCGAGCTGCGATCGGATGTCGGGCCCGTGATCGTTGGGGTCGAGACCGAGAATGTTCAACTCGCCGCTCGTGCGCGTCGATACAGCGCCAACCATGCGCATGGTCGTCGACTTTCCTGCGCCGTTCGGGCCGAGGAGGCCGAACGACTCACCGGGCGCTACCTCGAAGTCGATGCCGGCGACCGCGGTGAAGTCGCCGTAGGTCTTGGTGAGCTGACGAGCGGAGATGACGGGCTGGGACACGAGAGAAGAGCCTAGACCCGCCCTCCGACCCTCGCAGGTCTCCCCTCAGCGAACACTCGGATGCGCACGCGCGCGCTCGGGCAGACTGGGGTCGCGCGACTGCGCGCACGAGGGGAACCACCATGAGCACGACCGCCCACCGCTCCCGCCGCCGCTTCGGTGCGCCGGCCGACGACGGCCCGCGCGCGACGTTCCGACAGCTGCTGCCCTACCTGCTCGAGCACCGCACCGTGCTCTCATGGGTCATCGTCATCAGCGTGCTCGGCGCAGCCGCCTCGCTCGCCCAGCCCCTACTGGTCAGCCAGGTCATCACCATCGTCGAGCAAGGCGGCGATCTCGGCCCGCTCGTCGCGTTGCTCGTGGCTCTCGTCGTAGTCGCGGGGCTGCTGAGCGGCTTCGGCCACTACTTGCTGCAACGCACCGGCGAGGGTGTGGTGCTCTCGAGTCGGCGAGCCCTCGTGCGTCGCATGCTGCACCTGCCGATCGCCGAGTTCGACCAGCGCCGCACGGGCGACCTCGTGAGCCGCGTCGGAAGCGACACGACGCTGTTGCGCGCCGTGCTCACGCAGGGCCTCGTCGAAGCGATCGGCGGCAGCCTCACCTTCCTTGGTGCTCTCATCGCCATGATCATCATCGACCCGGTGCTGCTCGGCCTGACCGTTCTGGTCATCGCCGTGTCCGTCGTCACCGTCGTGCTGCTCTCGCAGCGCATCCGCGTTGCCAGCCGAAAAGCGCAAGAGCGCGTCGGCGACCTCGCGGCCGCCGTCGAACGAGCGATCGGCGGGGTGCGCACCGTGCGCGCGGCCAACGCGACAGACCGTGAGATCGCCGCCGTCGAGCAGAATGCGGTCGGCGCCTGGGAGCAAGGCATCAAAGTCGCCAAGATCTCGGCGCTCGTCGTGCCGATCTCGTCGATCGCTCTGCAGGTCTCGTTTCTCGTCGTGCTCGGAGTCGGAGGCTTCCGCGTCGCGTCGGGAGCCATCGAGATCGCCGACCTCGTCGCGTTCATTCTCTTCCTCTTCCTGCTCATCGGGCCACTCGCTCAAGCCTTCGGCGCGATCACGAGCGTCAATTCGGCACTGGGCGCTCTCGGTCGCATTCAAGAGATCATCGCTCTGCCGAGCGAGAGCGAGACCGACCACGCCGTCACGCCAGCACCGACGACGTCGTCGACCGCCGCCGTGTCGTTCGACGACGTGCACTTCGCGTATCCCGAGGCGGCTCACAAGACCGAGGAAGAGAAGGCGATCGCCGAGGTCGTCGGCGACACTGCGCGCGACACGACGGTCTTGCGAGGTGTGTCGTTCGAGGTGCCGGTGGGCTCGCGCACCGCACTCGTGGGCCCGAGCGGCGCAGGCAAGAGCACGATCTTGTCGCTCATCGAGCGCTTCTACGACCCCACCGCAGGCGTCATTCGCATGGGCGGCACGGACATCCGCGCTCTCGACCGCGACGAGTTGCGAGGCCGCATCGGCTACGTCGAGCAAGACGCGCCCGTTCTCGCCGGGTCGCTCCGCGACAACCTCCTGATCGGCAGCCCCGAGGCGAGCGACGACGAGTGCGTGGCCGTGTTGCGCGCGGTGAACCTCAACGAGGTGCTCGACCGCGACCCGCGCGGACTCGACGCCCAAGTGGGTGAAGACGGCGTCATGCTCTCCGGTGGCGAGCGTCAGCGACTCGCGATCGCCAGGGCGCTGCTTGCTGCACCTCCCATCTTGCTGCTCGACGAGTCGACTTCATCGCTCGACGGTGCGAACGAGCAGCTCATGCGCCTGGCGATCGATGCCGTCGCCGAAGACCGCACGCTCATCGTGATCGCGCACCGACTCTCCACCGTTGTCGACAGCGACCAGATCGTCGTGCTCGACCACGGCAGGGTCGTCGGAACCGGCACGCACAGTGAGCTGGTCGCCTCAACACCGCTCTACCGCGACCTCGCGAAGCACCAACTGCTGGTCTAGGTGCCGGTGGCGTGGCGCGTGGATGCTGCTCTCAGGCTCCGGTCGACACGAGCTCGGCACCCGCCGCAGAGAGTTCGCGCAGCGCCGCTTCGCTCGAGGCGGGAGCGACTCCCGCGATGAGGTCGGTCAGTACGCGCACACGGCGACCTGCCGCGAGAGCATCCAGAGCGGAGGCCCGAACGCAGTAGTCGGTCGCAATGCCGACGACATCAACTTCAGTGATGTCGAGCTCGTCGAGCGCGGAGACGATGCTGCGACCGTCGTCGGTGGTGCCCTCGAAGACCGAGTAGGCCGGTACTCCCTGACCCTTGCGCACGTGGATATCGATGAGCCCCGTGTCGAGGGCGTCGTGGTACTCGGCACCATCGGTGCCCGAGACGCAGTGCGCAGGCCAGGTCGAAACGAAGTCGGGATCGTGACCGGCAGCGAAGTGACCACCATTGTCGTTGTCGCCGTCGTGCCAGTCGCGTGAGGCGATGACGACGTCGTAATCGTCCGGATGCTGTCTCACATGCTCCGTGATCGCGGCAGCCACCGCGGCACCGCCCTCAACGCCGAGAGCACCACCCTCGGTGAAGTCGTTCTGAACGTCGACGATGATGAGCGCGCGAGCCATGGCGCCTCCTGGTCTGCGGGTGGAGGGGGTGGAGTCAGTTGTTCGACAGGTTGTCACCGCAGGTGAATGCGGCGGCCGCGAGGATGTCTTGCGCCGTCTTGGCGCGTTCTGAGATGCCATCCTTCACCGAATAGAAGGCAAAGGCCAGACGAGTTCCGTCGTCAGCCCTGATGATGCCGGAGAGCGAGTAGGCGCTGCGCAGCCAGCCCGTCTTGGCGGTGATCGCTCCCCTCGCCACCGATGCCGCGCCGGTGAAGCGGCCCGAGAGCGTGCCGCTCTGGCCTGCCACAGGGAGCGCGTCGGTGATGATGTCGAGGTTGCGGTCTCCGCTGTTGATGACGGCAAACAATTGGGCCATGTACCGCGCCGGCACGGCGTTGTCTGTCGCGAGACCAGAACCGTCTTTGATCGTCAGATCGCTCGTGTCGACACCATAGACGTTGAGTGCGCCCGTGATCGCCTGCGTGAGCGAGGCGGTCGAACCGTCGAGCCCCATCTGCTTCGACGTGACTCGCGCGAGCATCTCGCCGAGCGTGTTGTCGCTATTGGGCAGCATCTGCGCGATGAGTGTGCTGACCGGCTGTGATCGCACCTCACCGAGAACGCTTCCTCCGACGGCTGACCCCCGCGAAATGCTCGGCACTCCTGCAGGGTTACCGGCGTTGGCAAGCGCCTGAGCAAACTCTCGCCCCGCACGTTCGATCGGGTCGGTCGAGCGAGCGCTTGTTTGCGCGCGCGGATCGGCACGATCTCCATCGACCATGAGTGCCGTGGCTGGGGCTTGGAATCCCGCCGGAATTCGGTCACGATTCCAGGTGTCGTGCCAGTTGTCTGAGGGGTTCCAGTACGTCGCGTCGAGCACGAGCTGCGTGATTCCGGGGTTGTCCGGATTCGCTGCCGCGTGGGCCGCAACGGTCTGCGCGGCGAGATCGCTGAGCTTGGGTGCGCCGCGATAGATGCTCTCTTGGCCCGACGGAAGACGGCTCAGCGTCGCGTCACCCCCGCCGACGAGCACCACACTGCCCGGTTGCGAACCGGCGACGACGCGAGTCGACATGCGGTAATCGGGCCCGAGCACCGAGAGTGCGGCAGCAGCGGTGATGACCTTCAGCACGCTGCCGGTGCGCACGGGGTCGAGCGCGCGACGCTCGAACAGCAACTCGCCTGTCTCGACATTGACGATCGAAACGTGCAATCGATCGAGACTGCTGTCTTGCGCGAGCTCTTGAATGCTGCAGGTACGCAGACGGCTGGGTTCTGCCACTGCCGCGGGGAGCGGACGCGGATCAGGTTGCGGCGTCGGCGTTTCACTCACCACGGGCACAGGGGCGGCCTGCGCCGAGCCGACCGCGATTCCGGCCCACACAGCACCGGTACCGAGGAGGGCGAAGAGCGCGACGAGGGCCGTCGTCAGAACGGCGCGGGGATGCTCGCGCACCCACGCGCCGAGCCCGCGTCGCTCGCCAGACTGTGCAGGAGCATCCACCGCCGGCGTCTGGTCAGCCTGCAGCACTGTCGTCGGCGCTGTCGCCGCGAGTTCTGCCGCCGACGCCGATGATGATGCCATCGTCGACGACGGTGTCGTGGGTGTCGTGGCTGCCGCTCCGCGGCGGCCACGCGCAGCTTCTGCCTCGCGGAGTGCTCGGCGACTGAGGGGCTCGTGCGGGTCGGTCACCTCGACATGATAGCGAGCCGCCCTGGAGGCCCTCAGCCCACGAGACCTCGATCGCTACTCGCCCGGGTAGCGCAACCCGATGATCGACCGCACCTCATCGAGCACACCCATGATCGCGACCGATTCCTCGATCGGCAGCACGGTGGGCGCCGCGCCCGAGACTCGCGCCTCGAGTTCGGCCGCCTGGTAGTGCATGCCGCGCGTCGTGACCTCGGGCGCGAACCGCTCGATCACGGCCCATGACCGGTCGTAGTGCGTCACTGTCGTCGGCGTGTACCAGACGCGATCGAGCTCGAGGGCGCCCTCCGTGCCGAGAATCACCGCGCGGTTCGGGCCCGCCGTGTCGAGCGCCGTGTGCAGCACTGCTTGCCGGCCGCCCTCGAACGACAGGGTGATCGCGGTCTGGCGATCGACCCCCGTGGCGGTCGGCGAGGAGTGCGCCTGCACGCCGGTGGGCAGTCCGAGAACGTCGACCGCGAACGAGACGGGATAGATGCCGAGGTCGAGCAGCGCTCCACCCCCGAGTTCGGGGTTCTGCAACCGGTGCTCGGGGTTCGTCGGCAGAGCTTGCGTGTGGTCGGCGATGACGGTGCGAACATCGCCGATCGCCCCGGCTGCCAGCAGCTCGCGCAGGCGCACCATGTGCGGCAACCAGCGCGTCCACATCGCCTCCATCGCCACGAGTCCCTTCTCGGCAGCGCGATCGGCGATGCGCTGGGCTTGCGCGCGATTGAGCGTCATGGGCTTCTCGATGAGCACGTGCTTGCCTGCATCGAGTGCGAGCAGCGCGCCGTCGACGTGCGAGGGGTGCGGAGTCGCCACGTAGATGGCGTCGACCTCCGGGTCGGCAACCAGCGACTCGTAGCTGCCGTGGGCGTTGGCGATGTCGAACTCATCGGCGAACGCTCGAGCCGACTCCGGCGAGCGCGAGCCGACGGCGGTCATCCGGAATCCGGCATCGCGCAGGTCGCCGGCGAACTGATGAGCGATGTGGCCGGTGGCGAGGATGCCCCACCGCAGTCGATCTGACACGAATGACTCCCTTTCCGGGAGCCTTCAGCGGCCACCCGACCGGGTCAGCCTATCGACACGACACCGCCGGATGGCGGGCGTCCCGAGCGGAGCGCCCGCCATCAGCGGGGGTCGAGTTGCCTGTGGGCTTAGCCGCAGGTCGTCCAGCGCGCCGCAGCGCGAGTGAAGCTGAGCGGCTCGTTGGGGATGCCACCGTGGGTCATCGAGAAGAGCACGCAGACGTTGCTCGTCGAGCCGGTGTAGCTCGGCTTGTAGAGAGACGTACGGTGTCCGCTCGAATCCCACCACTTTTGGGCGACGGTGGCTCCCGTGTTGTTCGAACCGCCAGCGAGGTTGCCGTCGCAACCCACGCTCGGCACGCCGTCGCTGCGCTGCGACCCGATGTGGCCCCACGCGCTCATCGGGTCAGTCGACGGGTCTTCGGCCATCCAGAACAGACGATCTTCCATGCACGAGTCATAACGAATGTTCGAGTAGGGGATCGGCGGCAGGCAGTTGGCGACGCGAATTGCGTTGTAGGCGTTCGCGAAAGCCTGCAGGTCGTCGGTGGTCGTGCCGGCCACGCCTCCACTCGAGGTGCGGTTGGGCGCCGACGGCACGGTGCCGCTGATGGGCGCCGGGCAACTCGGCGTGGTCGCAGTGGGAGTGGGGCTCGGCGAGCTCGAGGTGAGCGGTGCCGGCTGCGCAGAGAGCGGTCGGTCGGGCGCGGCGGCTGCAGGTCGAGTGTCTGCCGCGGCGGATGCTGAACTCGTGCCCGCCGTCGACGAACTGTCACGCGACCCGGTTGCCGAGGGTGCGGGCGCCGAAGTCTCTTCAGCCTCGATCACGTTGGGCTCGGTCACGCCTGTCGGGGTCGGCGTGGGGTTCGACGGCGACTCGACAATGGACGACGTGTCGCGCGTAATCACCTCCGCAGATTGCGTGTCAGAGGTCTGCTCGGCCGATGCCGCGAACCCCAGCGCGGGAATGCCCTCGGTCGCGCCACTCGCGACCGGCACAGCGAGTGCGATGACCGCGGCAAGCGCGGTCACAGCTGTGATGCTCCTGTAGTTCATCATCAGAGACCCCCCAGTCTCTTGTTCCGGTCGGTGTCAGCAGCGAGGGGTGCGCGCGACCGGGCGCGCAGACCTCGACAGTCGAGCGGGGAGATTCCCGTAGCTCGCCGGAGTCGCAGGCACCGCGGCGGCCGATTCGGCCGTCATCGCGGTGCCCGCGAACTCTGAACGCTGCTGCATGATTCCCCCCGGAAACTTGCGATGTGACGGCCCCCGCCGTCGACACCCTCACGGTATGCCCAAAGGTGAAACGTCGCCAAGTGGCTATGGTCGCAAAACGAACGAATGCCCCACGAAGTGGGGTAACGACGGGCTGCGAATCACCCCCGGTCGGGGGCATTGAGATCTTCGGAGGAGCGTGCAGGGCGGTTTGCCCGCATCGCGTTGCGACAGAGAGCCGACTATGGGCGTGACGCGCAGCGTCACGCTGGGAGCGACTCGCCACGGCGAACAACAGAGGGGTACAAAAACTTGAGCCGACTATGGGACTCGAACCCCGCAACGCATCGCGTTGCGACAGAGAGCCGACTATGGGACTCGAACCCATAACCGCCCGATTACAAGTCGGGTGCGCTACCAATTGCGCCAAGTCGGCTTGGCCCTCGAGGGGCCGGTTTCCAGGGTACCGCCGGAGCGGAACGGCTACTGGTCGAGCGAGGGGCTCGGGGAGGGCGACGGATTGGTCGAGAACTCGTCGCCGGCCGCTTGCAGAACGAACTGCGAGAACTCGCTCTGGACGAAGGGCAGCGGGCCGTACTCGAAGAGCTGCCCGTTGACGAGCACCGTGGGCGTGCCCGCGACCTTCTCGATTGCTGCGTTCTGCACCGCGAGCGGACCGTTCGTCGCTCGATCGGTCGCCGCGAGCACCCACGACTTGAACTGCTGCTCCCGCACGCACGTCTCGATGGACGCGCTTGAGGCACCCGCGGCGGTGGCGATGGAGAGCAGCTCGTCATCATCGAGGCCGGGTGTGCCCTCTTCGGGTTGTGCCGTGAAGAGTGCGGTGTGCACGTCATAGAACGCGTCAGGACTGTAGTTGGCCACGCACGCTGCGAGGTTCGCCGAACGAATGGAGTACTGGGTTCCTGCCGAGCGTCCGGTGAGGATGGCGATAGGGCGAATCTCGACGGTCGCAGCGCCCGATTCGACGAGCGTCGTAATGAGCGGGCCGTTGACCTCTTCGAACTCACCGCAGATGGGGCAGAGGTAGTCGACGTAGAGCTGGATGTCGACGACGCCCGGGGCATTCGCCTCCGACGTGATCGGGGTGTCGTCGATCGCGAGCGCCGGTGTCGAGACCGGCACGAGTCCAACATCGAGCTTGAAGCCGTCACTCGCCATGTTGCGGGGCCCGGGGCCCGCCGGTCGTACTGAGTTCACCAGCACCACCGCAATGATCGCGATGATGGCCACGACCGCGAGGGCGACGCCGCCCTGCAGCAGCAGCTTCTGCTTGCGCTCTTTCTTCTGTTGCTCTTCTCGCAGCTGTCGAGCCTTGTCGCGGGCTTCGGCGCGCCGCTCATTCTTGCTCGGCCGGTGCTGCGCCGCAGGACTGTCGGTCATCGTTCCTCGTATCGCTCGAGAGCGCGTCGCGGAGGGTCAAGCCCGCCGACGCGGAAGAGGGCGCCGAAGCGCCCCGCGCGATAGTAGAGCGAGACCCTGGTAGACCGCCAAGCCGAGGCGAGCATCCCGTGCCTCGACCACTGAGTTTTCGCCCCCCTCACGGGGGTGACATACTGAGTGCTGATGGTCGAGGTCGCCCACGCGCTCTCGGGCATCTTCCATTCACAACGGATCGTCCGGCACGTACCTGCCGGTGAAGGAGAAGCACACTCATGGCAACTGTGACCTACGACAAGGCCACCCGTCTCTACCCGGGCTCGACGGTTCCCGCCGTTGACGCCCTCGACCTCCAGATCGCCGATGGCGAGTTCCTGGTGCTCGTCGGCCCCTCGGCGCCGATCTCGCATCGACATCGTACGCGCGCATGATGCGGTCGCTGACGCGAACGAGA
>SXGT01010898.1_pt1 | contig 18079 bp, 18 predicted proteins | sample 3176221 | NCBI WGS metagenome assembly SXGT01 (sample SAMN11356862, study PRJNA531348) | freshwater metagenome | isolation source: freshwater sample F1-120 | place: China: Fuxian Lake, Yuxi | collected 2017-12-25
ATGTGGCACGAAATCATGTCGAAGCGATTCGGGGCCAAGAATCCAGCCAGTTTGTTGATGCGATTTCACACACAAACTGGTGGTTCGACACTTACGGCCCAACAGCCGCAGAACAACATCGTGCGAGTCGCGATGCAGAGCATGGCTGCCGTGTTGGGTGGTACGCAAAGTTTGCACACCAATGGTTTTGACGAGGCACTGAGTTTGCCAACCGAAGATGCTGCGCGCATCGCGTTGCGAACCCAACAAATCATTGGCTACGAGAGTGGCGTCACCGATACGCCCGATCCATTGGCTGGTTCCTACTATGTCGAGTCGTTGACAAATGAAGTCGAGCGATTGTCTTGGGAATACATCGAGCGCATCGAGCAAATGGGTGGCGCGGTGCAGGCCATTGAGTCAGGTTTTCAGGTGGGCGAAATTGAAGAGTCGGCGTATGCGTATACGAAGTCGATCGATGACGGTTCGCGCGTTTTGGTCGGGGTGAATAAGTTCGTCGCCGAGTCTGAAAAAGAATTCGTGCCGAAAAAGATTGATCCAGAACTTGAACAAAGTCAGATCGCCCGGGTCACAAAGTTGCGCGCCTCGCGCAACCAAGTCGCGGTGACTTCGGCGCTTGACAAGTTGAAGAGTGCGGCCCGTGAGAGCGACAATTTGTTGTATCCGATGAAAGATGCGTTACGCGCTAACGCCACGCTTGGTGAAGTCAGCGATGTGCTACGCGAGGTGTTTGGCGTCTACCAGCCCAGCTAGGTCGTTGGCTCAATTTGAAATTAAATTGATTTTTGCCGGCGGGCGTTCGATGGCTGGGGCTTGGCGTTCGGGGTGGCCCAGGTAGATCATCGCCGTGATGTGGGTGTCTAGTTTGAAGCCGCAAAAGTTTGCAACATCGTCGTTGACGCCTTTCGGGCAACTTGACCAAAAACTTGCCAGACCGAGCGAGGTTGCGCCAAGCAGAATATTTTGAATGCCTGCTGAAACTGCATCGCGATTTTCTTCAGTGCGCAACTGAGTGTCGCCTTGCTCTGTGCCGACGATCAAAATAACTGGTGCACGCTGAAACTTGGTGCGGGCTTTGGCGACTTTTTCAGGCTTGTCGCCTTCGCGCGCCATCGCATCGGCAACGCAGTTGCTTAGGCGTTCGCGAGCGTCACCAACGACGGCAGCGAACATCCACGGAAATGTGAGCTTGTGGTTTGGCGCCCACATTGCGAGTTCGCAGAGTTTTTCGAGAACGCCCGCATCTAACGGGCGATCTTTGTCGACCATCATGTCTGTGCGCCGCGCACGCACTAGTTCTCGCAACTCTTCAAAATTCATATCGAGCTTTCTGTCTAGTGCGCAATATGTGCGCGGACGCGTGGATGGAAAAGTCGGATAACTTTCGTGGCGCGATTGAGTTGGCGTTGAGTTCTGGCATTTCGCCCGCTCAGTAACTGCCCAAGTTCGAGAATTTGATTGGCCAATTCAAGGTTTGTAGAACTGCTCTTTTTGCAGGCGTTGCCAAGACGCAGCAATAGATCGCCACGCTCATATACGGCACAAATTATTGCGAACTTGCTAATCGTCGATGCGTCGCTCGACTCAGCAACCTTTTCGGGGGCCCGCATGAAAAGTGCATCGCTGAATGTTGCTTGGCCCAAACCGTTGTAAGCGTCTGGCGACCACCGATAAATATAAGTGAAGTCGATGAACTCGAGACCCGCCTTTCGTAAAAACGAAAATACTTGGTCAAATAATGGTTGACCCTCGTATAGTTCGCAGAACTCGACTTCAATGTCGATCGCCAGAACATGCTCGAGACTTTTGGCCGAACCATGCATCACGTCCAGTTCGGCACCTTGAACATCAAGTTTAATTACATCAAAAGTCGCATTTAGTTCTTGTGCGATTCGATCTGCTGTTTCGCATGGCAGCGTTACTTTGCCGACGATGTCGTGGCGCTCTGGTTCGGGAAATAAATCGGTGAAACGACGATTTGGCTCGTAGATCGACGAAACCATTGGCTTGCGACAGAGATTCAGAGTTACTTCACCCACGGAGTGCCAGAGGGCCTTGGTGATCAAAGTTTCTGAATTGTATGACGACGAACTGTTTGAATTGAGCACGCTTGCTGATGATCGTGAGTCTGGTTCAACCGCGAAGTAGTCGATGTGTTTTTTGAAAACGGTCCAGCGATCGTATGCGCCGTGGGCCGCGCCTATATCCAGCAACGAGATGGTCGTTGAACCGATTATTTTTTGGACGAGCGAAGCTTGTTGTTTGTCAAAAGATGAAGTTGTGAGTTTTTTGATCACCTGTTTTAAGCTTGACATTGGACAAGTTTCAGTTTTTGTGGAGGGCCGAGTTGAGGCCGCCCCAAGAGCCGGTGCGTTGTGCGGCCTCGACGGCGCCAGATTGGCTGTGGCGACGGAACAACAAATTGTTGGCACCAGAAAGTTGGCGAGCTTTGACGATTGTCGCATCGGGAAGTTTGACCAAAGTGCCGCCAGTTACATAGAGCCCCGCTTCGATGATGCAATCATCGCCCAGGCTGATGCCAAGACCGCTGTTGGCGCCGAGCAGACAACGCTTGCCAACACGAATAACTTCTTTGCCACCACCTGAGAGCGTGCCCTGGATCGAGGCACCACCACCGATATCTGAGCCGTCATCGACGACAACACCTTGAGAAATTCGACCTTCGACCATTGATGTGCCGAGCGTGCCGGCGTTGAAATTGCAGAAACCTTCGTGCATCACGGTCGTGCCAGGCGCAAGATGTGCGCCGAGCCGAACTCGCGAGGCATCGGCGATGCGCACGCCACTTGGCACCACATAGTCGGTCATGCGCGGAAGCTTGTCGACGCCATGGATCGTGAGGTGTTCGCCACGACGGCGCATGTTGAAAGTGACTTCATCGATTAGATCGACTGGCACGGCGCCGAGGGATGTCCAGGCGACGTTTGTTAACACACCGAAAATGCCTTCAAGATTCATTGAATTTGGCAGAGCAAAACGATGCGACATCAAGTGCAGGCGCAAATATGCATCTGTCGCGTCGCGTGGCGCCGTGTTTGTATCAATCGAAATATTGACGGGCACAATGCCAACACCACGACGTGGATCGGTATGGGCCACGGGCAAAGATGACAAAAACTCTGCGGGCGTGCTCTCGCCCCAGCCAAGTTTGCGAAAAAAGACGTCCAGCACCGAATCGTCGGGCGCCATAGTGGCGACACCGACGCCCCATGCAAATTTTGTAGCACTCATTATTCGAACACCTCTGGTCGCAATGTTGGAAACAAAATCACATCTTTGATGCTCGTCGCGCCACTCAAGAGCATCACGAGTCGGTCAATGCCGATGCCGAGGCCACCTGTTGGTGGCAGACCAAATTCGAGCGCTCGCAAATAATCCTCGTCAATCGTGCCCGCTTCGAGGTTGCCGGCCGCCTTTGATTTTGCCTCTTCGTTAAATCGTTCGCGTTGTTCGATCGGATCGTTCAATTCAGTGAAGCCGTTCGCCAGCTCGTGTGTGCCAACAAACAATTCGAACCGTTCGGTCAAGAATGGATCGTTACGGTCGACGCGGGCGAGTGGTGAGATTTCAACCGGATGACCGGTAACAAATGTCGGCTTGATCAAAGTTGGCTCGGCTTTCTCGGCGAATATCTCTTCGATGATCCGTCCCGATCCCCAACGCGCCTCGACGTTGATGCCATGTTTTTTGGCGATCGCCCGCAACGAATCAACCGATTGTGATGGATGAACTTTTTCGCCGACTGCCTCGCTGGCGAGATCAATCATTCGAACGCGACGCCAAGGTTCGGCGAGGTCGCATTCGGTGCCGCGAATATCTACGATCGTTGTGCCCAGTGCATCCAGGGCCGCATTGCGAATCAGCACCTCGGTGAGATCCATTACATCGGTATGGTCGGCAAAAGCCTGATATGACTCCATCATCGTGAACTCTGGATTGTGACGAGTCGATATGCCCTCGTTGCGAAATACCCGACCGATTTCAAACACGCGCTCCATGCCGCCAACGATTAATCGCTTGAGATGCAACTCAAGGGCGATGCGCAGGAACAACTGCATGTCCAGCGTGTTGTGGTGTGTAAGAAATGGGCGGGCTTGCGCCCCACCGGCCTCAACATGCAAGACCGGAGTCTCGACTTCTATGTAATCACGCTCATGCAGCGTGCGGCGAAAACTAGCGATGGTTGCATGTCGCACTTCGAACACCCGACGCGCTTCGTCGTTGACGATGAGATCGGCGTATCGCTGGCGATAACGCGTATCGACATCGGTCAATCCATGAAATTTGTCAGGGAGCGGTCGCAATGACTTTGAGAGCAGTTCAACCGCAGTTACCTTGATTGATAGTTCGCCCTTGCGTGTCGTCATGACAGCGCCGTGAGCACCAACCCAGTCGCCGAGATCCAAATTGTTGATCGCATCAAACTGCGCGTCGCCGACGATTGCTTTTGAAACGAACAATTGAATCTCTGCACTTCGATCTTTGATCGTGATGAAAATCAACTTTCCTTGGTCACGCTTGAGCATGATACGGCCGGCGACCGCGGCAACTGTTTTGGTTTCAGAGCCGGCTTCAAGCGACGCAAAAATTTCACGCAACTCGCCGAGTGTGTGCGTGCGATCAAAACGGTGGGGATACGGGTTTGAACCTAAATTTCGTAGTTCGTTGACCGCATTCAGACGACGCGAGCGTTCGATAGCAAAACCGCTATTGCGTTCAGCCTGAGACTCTTCATCCACTCGACCCTCTTGGCTGGTTGATTTTTCTGTCACTTTTCTCGCTTCATAAAAAGGCTTTGCTGATGATCAACTGTAATTCAACGTAGCGACTGGTTACGAAGAGGTTATTCAATTACCAGCAGTACATCGCCACTGCCGACCGTGTCGCCAGCTTTGCAATTGATTTTGGTAACCGTGCCTGCTTTGTCGGTTTGAATCTGGTTTTCCATTTTCATCGCCTCAAGCACGAGAACAGCATCACCTTGGGCGACGCTCTGACCTTGAGTTACCAGAATTTTGATCACGGTGCCCTGCATTGGTGCGATGATCGTGCCGCTCGATGTCGGCGACTGAGTCGCACCACGAGATGCTGAACGAGTTTTTGGCGCGGGCTGACCCACGCCGCCAGTGGGCGGTACCCAGACTTTGACATTGAAACGTTTGCCGTTGACTTCGACGACCGTGCTCTTTTCGACGAGACCGTCATTGTTGGCTTGTGTCTCGCCGGTCGTTGAGATGATCTTTGAGAGATCAAGTTTCTCTTCAACCCATTTTGTTGAATGTTTCGTGGCGGCGAAATCGGGATGACGCAAGATTGCGAGGTCAGCTTCGATCGTCGTGTGCAAGCCTTCTATTTGTGTTTCTTCAAGCGCGCGAATAGTTCGAGCAATTGCCGACTCACGATCTTTGCCCCAGACGATAAGTTTGCCGACCAAGTTGTCGTAATACTGGCTGACCGTGTCACCAGACTCATAGCCACCGTCGAAACGAACACCGAAACCGTCGGGTGTCGTGAGTTTGGTGATCGTGCCGGGTGACGGCAAGAACTTGCCGCCAGTCGGATTCTCGGCATTGATGCGAACTTCGATTGCATGTCCGCGCCGCGCTGCCAAAACTTGTTTTTGATTCATCGGCAATTTCTCGCCGGCGGCAACTCTTATTTGCCATTCAACAAGATCGATGCCAGTGATCAATTCTGTTACTGGATGCTCGACTTGAAGGCGAGTATTCATCTCAAGAAAGAAAAATTCTTCATCTTGATAAATGAATTCGACCGTGCCCGCGTTGAAGTAGCCAACCGCCTTTGCGGCTTTTACGGCGGCGGCACCCATTGCGTCTTCGACGCCATCTGGCAAAGCCGGTGCCGGTGCTTCTTCAATCAGTTTCTGGTGGCGTCTTTGTGCCGAGCAGTCGCGTGACGAGACCCAGACGACGTTGCCATGAGTGTCGCCGATTAGTTGGATTTCGATGTGTCGTGGCCACGAAAGATATTTTTCGACGTAGATTTCATCCCGTCCAAAAAATGCCTTTGACTCGCGCTGTGCAGACTCCATTGCTTCTTGCACGCTCTTTTCGTCGTGCACGACTTTCATCCCGCGACCGCCGCCACCGAACGCTGCTTTGATCGCCACGGGGTATCCATGACTCTTTGCGAAATTCGAGATTTCTCCCGCGCTTTTCAAAAACTCGGTCGTGCCGGGCACGATTGGCGCACCACCGCGAAGGGCGGCTTTGCGCGAAGACACCTTGTCACCCATTTCGACTATTGCGGCAGGCGGTGGTCCGATAAAAGCCACACCCATTTCGGTAATGGTTTTCGCAAAGTCGGCATTCTCGCTGAAAAAGCCGTACCCAGGGTGAACCGCGTCGGCGCCGCTGCGCTTAATCGCATCGATGATCGCATCCGTTTTGAGATAACTTTCAGCTGCACTCTGACCGCCTAATGCGAACGCCTCGTCGGCGAGACGCACATGCAGCGCGTTACGGTCAAGTTCGCTATAAACAGCAACGGTGGCGATGCCCATCTCGCGGGCGGTGCGAATGACCCGTACTGCAATTTCGCCACGATTGGCGATCAGGATTTTCTTAAGCACGGGATACTATTCTCGCCGATGGCAAGCACTGATAACAACTGGCAAAACCAAGCACCGGCAAATATGCCAAACGACTGGACCGTGCAAAGGGTTGCCGAAACGGGCAGTACAAACGCCGACCTTTATGCGCATGCCCAACGTGGCGCCGAACACCACACCGCGCTGATGGCCGACAGTCAGACTGCGGGGCGCGGTCGACTTGATCGGACATGGGAAGCCAAGTCCGGGGCGAACTTGCTCGTGTCGTTACTGTTTCGTGAGCCTCATCTTGATGTGTCAGTTTGTCAGAGGATTGTTGCCGTGTCGGCGGTGCGGGCATGCCGAAAGTTCTTGGCCGAGCCTGTGGCAAAGAGCGCGTCGCTCAAACTGAAATGGCCGAATGACTTGTTGCTGAACGAAAGGAAGTTCGGCGGCATGTTGAGCGTCGCCGATGTCGGGCAAACTTTTATCATCGTCGGCATTGGTATCAACATCTCGTGGGCGCCCGACTACGCGGCAAAACTCAAAGATCTGGTCGTGACAAGTTCGTTTGAGCCAGTCGATTTATTGAGGGTATTACTTGAGCAGATAAACATTGTCGAATTGTTATCTAGCGAGCGATTGCACGACGAATATGTCGGTTCGTTGTCGACGCTCAATAAGTTGGTGCGAGTCGAGTTGACAAGTGGTGAGTTCGTGACGGGTCGCGCAGCGGCGATTGATGCGCGAGGGCGACTTGTGGTTGAAACAGACTTGACGCAACTCACGATCGACACTGGCGATGTGGTGCACCTGCGTGACGCGAATCAAGACTAACTTTGTATCGGCATGATGCAAAGAAAGAGAAATTCAACAACCGGTCTGCTAAAAAACAAAACGGCGTTATTGACCGCGTTGGCGATTTTTGCAGTCGTCAGTGGCGCAGGCGCCCAACAATTGGTTTCAGCAACCAACTCTCAGCTTGGCTCGGTGCAACGCGATCTCGCGGCTACCTCTGCGCTTTCGGCGCCGAGTAGTGGCTTCGAAAATTACCTGTTGGTTGGCTCAGACTCGCGCGAAGGTGCCGACCCCAATGATCCAGATTTTGCGACGATCGGTAGCGGGGCCGAAACTCTTGGTCGGCGCAGCGACACGCTGATGGTGTTTCACTACGACCAAGCGACTGGTGCCGGGGCACTGTTGTCGTTTCCGCGCGATCTTTGGGTGCGAATCGGTGATGGTGAAAATACGGCGCGGATCAATACGGCTTATCAAGAAGGCACGGATGTCTTGGTGCGCACAATACAAAGCAATTTCAACATTCCGATTCATCACTATTTAGAGATTAATTTTCAAGGTTTTAAAGGTCTTGTCGACGCCATCGGCGGAGTAGAGATCTGCGTGCAGTATCCGTCGCGCGACAAAAATACCGGCTTGTACATTCCGCCTGGTTGCCACAACCTCGACGGGGTGCGGGCACTGGCTTTTGCGCGAAGTCGATATTTTGAAACCAAAATCGAAAACGAATGGAGGCTGGACGGCTCGTCGGATATTGGTCGCGGCAAGCGTCAACGCAAATTCATCGCGGCGATGCTAAATACGGCGCTAACCAGGGTGTTGTCGAACCCTTTTTCTGTTTCCAGTGCATTTGATGGCGTGACAGGAGCGATCATCACCGACAGCAACCTTGATCTGACAGAGTTTGCTAAAAAGATGCGACCAGCAGCCAAAGGTGATATCAGCAGGTTCTCGTTAGATGTCTATAGCGACAGCGTTGCCGGAAACTCGATATTGAAATTGGGCGAGGGCTCGGCGGCGGTTCTGGCTTTTTTTGGAGGCTCGGCCCCGGCCCCCGAGCCAGAAGGATCTGATTAAAACGATTAGCTAGTTGATGATTGGGTCAACTTTGCGCCAAACTCCTCGGCCACAACGGGTTGACCAATTAAGTTGCCCTGGACGAAGTCGCAACCCAAGAGTCGAAGACGTTGAGACTGGTCTTGGCTCGTGACCCACTCGGCGACTACCGACATATTCAACGAGTGCGCCAGTTGAATGACCGAACGAACAATCGGATCGTCACCACCTTGGTTGCCAATATCGCGGATGAAAGTGCCGTCCAATTTGAGAAAGTCGGCTTGGAAGCTACGCAAATTCACCAGCGACGAGAACCCGGTGCCGAAATCATCAATGGCCGTCTTCACGCCATGTCGCTTGAGGGCGTTCAGGGTTCGCACGACAGAGCCCTTGTCGTCGAGCAAGGTCGACTCGGTGACCTCGAGATCAATTTGATGGGGTTCAAGTTTTGCTTCACGCAACGCCGACATTGTGCGTTCGACGAAAGTTGCATCACCAAGTTGTCGTGCCGAAACATTGATATGCATCACGAACGAGCCGTCAATCGTGCCGGCGTCAAGCCATGAGCGGGCGTCGCCGCAGGCTTTTCTGGTTACCCAATCGCCAATTGGTCCGATCAAGCCCGACTCTTCGGCAAGCGCGAGAAATATCGGTGGCGTCAGCACGCCACGCTCGGGGTGCCGCCACCGCAACAATGCCTCGGCGCCTGCGATGCGTGCAGTGTGTGTCGAGACTATTGGCTGATAAACGAGGAATAGTTGATCAGTTGCCAGAGCGCGTTCAAGTTGCGAACTGAGAACACTCTTTTCTCGAGCATTGGCGCTCATCTCTTCGCTGTACATTTCGCATCTTCCACGACCTCGTTGTTTGGCGCGATACATCGCACTATCGGCGTGATGCAGCAGGGTCACCGCGGCATCGGCGCTCGACATCTCGGTCAACAAAGTTGGGTTAGCCATGGCGATACCGATGCTTGCGCTCGTCTCAATTTCGAAGCCCTGCAAAATCTGTTGACCCGTTACGGCTGTGCGCATGCGGTTGGCGACGTCCATGGCAACTTGCTCGTCCCCTAAACCATCGCAAAGAATCACGAATTCATCGCCGCCTATTCGCGCCACGACATCCGATGGCCGAGTTGCACTGACGAGTCGCTTGGCCATGTTGACGATCAACTGATCGCCGACACTGTGTCCGATCGTGTCGTTGACATCTTTGAGTTTGTCGAGGTCGACGAAAAGCACCGTGACACCACGCTTGAGCGTGCGTGAACGGTCAAGCGCCTCAGAGAGTTTGCGCAAAAACAGGACGCGATTTGGCAGATTCGTCAGTGCATCATGGGTGGCTTGACGTTGCAATTCGTCTTGGGTTTGTTTTAATTCGGTGATGTCTCGGGCAATCGCCGAATAATGTTCGATCGTGCCGTTGGCATCTCGGACAATCTGCAGCACCACATCCAAAGTTCGCATGATCGAATCTGTTCCCCGAAAGCCAACTTCACCCTGCCAACGATTGGATGTGGTGCTGGTGATCAACTCGCGCGGGATCTGATCGCGAATCGCTTGTATAAAAGTCTGCACCGCGGCATCGCTGAGACCTGGTGTCTCGTTCTTGCCGACAAGTTGTTGGGCATAATCGTTGGCGAACATCAGCGCACCAGACCGATCAAAAACCAAGATTGCATCATGGGCTGCGTCGAGCAGACCGATGAGTTGTTCGCTGAGCACGCGCCGAGTTACAGACTGAGTTACATCCTGTGCGCTGCCGATGTAATTAGTGATTCGACCCGCGCCATCTTTTTGTGCTTGAAGCGAAACCAAAACCCAAGTCACATCACCGTTGGGTTGCCACAAGCGAAACTCGAAATTGAAACTTGATGAAGTTTGTTTGGCGAGCAGCCACGCTCTTTCGGCGGCAGTGCGTTCCGCCGGTTGGGCGTTCACCCAGGGTGCGCTTCCAACCACGAGCGGTGCTCCCGCCAGTGCGAGAATCCGAAATGCGTCGTTGGCGGCGACCAGTCGCGCGTCTAGATCGGTCTCAAACAATGAGATCGGCAGGGCAGAAACATTTTGTTCTATGCCTAAATCTTGGCAGACGAGCGGGTTCGTTTATGGGTTTTGGACGAAAAAACGAGTCTCGGTAGAGTCGAAGGCCGCCGATTGAATCGCTTGTTCTAAAAGTTGTGAGCTTGCCAGCGACTGTGGCTCGGGGGTGAACTCAAGTTGTTGATCAATCGCGTAAACGACAAGCAAATACTCATGAATCTCGCTGTCTATCGGGCATGGACCACTGTATCCATCAACAATTTTGTCGCCGTTAAAAGCCGCGCCGATGATCGCCCCGGTTGGCACGCCACCTTCTTGAATCACTTTCAGCGTCGGGTCAAGGTTTGCCACCACCCACAGTGGTTGTTGCGGGTTTTCAATGGCGATCAAAGTCATGGCCAAACTTTTCGCTTCGGCTGGCACATTTTCAATGATTATCGCGGGCGAGATGTTCGACCCGAGACATGTATGTCGAGGATCAAGTGCGCCGCTCGCAAGCCAAGTGCCGCTGACAGAAAAAATATTTTGCGTCGCTGGGTCTTGTCCGGCGATCGCCGTTTCTAAAGTAGCGGCAACTATTGCAATCGACTCGCCCTGACCTGGTCCGGCTTCGCGCAGTTCACGCCCGTCACGCGAACATGCGGTCAACACAATGGCAAGAACAAATAATCCACACGATAAACGCCATGTTCTGATGACCTGCATTGGTTCAAGACTACGGCATCGTCATCGATGACAACTCTCACTATCCTTCACGAGATGAGGCAAGCCGATCGCTCAAAAAATATGGTTTCACCGGTGGATAATTACGGCAACCCGCTGTGTGTGCTGACAGTTCATGCACACCCTGATGATGAAGCGTCCAAAGGTGCACCGACATTTGCGCGATATGCAGAATTGGGCGTGCGTACCGTGTTGGTATGTTGCACGGGTGGCGAAGAGGGCGATGTAAACAATCCGGCGCTCAAAGAGCCAGGCATGCCGTTTCACGGGCTCGACCTTGCTGCGCAGCGAAAATTATTGACCGAGATGCGACCCAAAGAGTTGGAAAGAAGTGTGCAAGTGATTGGCTTCAGCAAGTTACACATGCTCGGCTATCGCGATTCGGGTATGGCTGATAGCGAATCGAACTCGAACCCGAATTGCTTTCACATGGCCAGCAACGACGAAGCAGCTGAACGCTTGGTGAAAATTATTCGCGCCGAAAAACCGCAGGTGATCGTTACCTATAGCGATGATCAAAGCGGCTATCTGCACCCGGATCATTTGAAGGTTCACGATGTCAGCATTTTGGCTTTTGAGCGAGCAGGTGACGAATCTTGGTATAAAAATGCCGGACCAGTTTGGCGACCATTGAAGATGTATTACTCGGTGTGGTCGCGCACTCGGTTGAAGACCGTGCACGAGGCGATGTTACGTTTGCGTGGATCATCGCCTTACGACGAAAAGTGGTTTGATAGGCCGAATCTTGATCATCGGATAACAACAAAAATTCGTGTCGGAGAATATTTTTGGGCACGCTCTGGCGCACTCAAGGCGCATGCCACACAAGTCGATGAAAATGAAGCGTTTTGGTTTGGTCTCAGTGATCAAGAATTAGCCGAGGTTTACCCGTACGAAGATTGGATCCTGGCCGAGCATCACATCGCTGGTTATTCGCCAACCGGGTCGGGGATTGAGACTGAATTGTTTGCGGGTATTCGCGCGAACCAATAATCAGCGAGCGCGCATCAGGGTGCGCAGTTCGCGAAAACCGATCATTGTTGCGCCGCTAGCTTCGATTGCATCGCGAATCTCTTCATCGTTGACAACGAGGTTGTAATCGTCGATCCAACTTTGGGCGATGTCGCCGAGTGCACGAATCTCGGGCGTGTCAATGCACGGCTGAACATGCATTTCGGTGACGCCTGGTTGCAGATTTTCCAAGTCTTTCAATACTCGTTCGCGACTTCCTGCTCGCCAGTCGTGATCGAAAAAATCAGGGAACACGATGCCTTCTTGCGCTGCCAGTTTGCGAAACGGGAAACCGGCTTGTTGTTCGGAAATCGAACTTGGCAGGCGAATCGGCAAACGAAACTCGACCGCCAATTCGAGATAGACATCAAAGAACTCGGGACGCAGTGTGATCGCGGTCAAATGTGGCGCAAGGTGCGTTGGATCAAGACCCCAGGCGATTGCCCGTTCAATTTGTGCGCGGCATTCGCGCAAAACTTCCTGCGGGTCGGCGTGCTCCCATAGGTCGTTGATTGTGCGGGGAAACCCGCCTTCACCAGACGACAATGAAGCCGAGTTGGTGATTGATCCCCAGCGATAATTTGCGTGCTCGGCATTGAGCGTCAGGTGCACGCCGATGTCCTCGCCGTTGTAACGATTGATTGCGTCGCGCGACCATGGTGCGGGCACCATCAGTGAGGCGCAAGTCGCGACCCCCTTGTTGATGGCATCGTAGACCCCGACATTCGCAGCGTGAAAAGCACCCAAGTCGTCGCAACTAAGAATGACGAGTCGCGCGTGCGGCGAGTGGCCCAGTTGTTCGACCAAAGATTTCTGCAAGTTGACCACAGGCTTACGCTATCTTTCGCACGCGTGCCATAAACCGACGCGTCGATCACGCGCGCTCGACTCAAGGCTTGCAAATTGTGCTGCGAACGCCGTGTTCGGCTCGATGCTCAGAGTTCTTGCAAAACCCTGCTCTATTAGTAGTTGATTAAAAAATGTGCCGTCTAAGAGATATAGATAGACGAGAAGTCTTTGAAAGCGATCGCGCGGTTCGACATCGCGCACGAGTTTTACAACCGCACCTGTTTTGAGGGTTGCTTTGGAGAATGCTGAGGCTTCGGGGCCAAAACACTCGATGGGTTCATTCGGGTGAACTGTTTCGGGTGTGTCAACGCCAAGCAGGCGAACCGTTTCGGTTCGATTTTGCAGTTTGAGAACAATCGTGTCGCCGTCGATCACTTTTAAGACTGTTGCAGTTGCAGAGTCGGTACTGCCTGACGGTTGCTGTGCATTGGCACATGACGCCAACAGGATCAACGCAACAAGGTAAGTTATTTTGCGTTTGAATTCGCGGGACACTTGGCAATGTGTAGGGACGATTTGGATTATGGTAAATGAATATGAAAAATAACAAGCGATCTGATTTTGGCTTGGGTCGTGTAGGTATTTGGACGGTTGACTTAGATCTTCAGCCAATGACCAAAGCACAAGAAGCCGCAATTGAGCTCGAAGAATTGGGTTATCGATGCGTGTGGGTGCCCGAGGCGGTGCTTCGCGAACCGTTTGCCTCGTGCGCCATGTTGCTTTCGGCGACAAAACACTTGACGATGGCAACGGGAATTGCATCGATGCATGCCCGAAGTGCGATGACGATGGCCGCAGGCTGGAAGACACTGACCGAAAAATTTGGCGACAGATTTTTGTTGGGTATCGGTACGAGTCATCAGCATCTGGCAGAAAAGGTTCATAAGAGCACCTATTCCAAACCATTTTCGGCGATGACCGAATATCTTGACGCCATGGATAATGCTGTGTTCTTTGCCGCACCACCCGCGACCGCGCCGCGCAGAGTGTTGGCGGCGCTGGGCCCTAAAATGTTGAAACTTTCGGTGCAACGCGGCCTTGGTGCGCATCCGTATTTTGTGCCTGTTGAGCACACGGCTGGCGCGCGCGAAATTATGGGTGAAAATGCGTTGCTTGCGCCGGAGATTGCCGTTGTCTTCGACACGAATGCCGAAACTGCGCGGGCCATCGCTCGCCAGCACATGCTGACCTACAACCGTTTGCCAAATTATGTGAAGAATTTATCGCGATTGGGTTATAGCCAAAACGACATCGCTGGGCCAGACAAGATGCCGAGCGACAAAATGGTCGACGCAATTGTCGCTTGGGGCACGCTCGAAACAATCGTCAGCCGCATTGAGGCGCACCTTGAAGCTGGGGCAAACCACGTATCGGTGCAAGTGTTATCGAACAAAGCAGGAGTGCTGCCAACTGCGCAGTGGCGTGAGTTAGCGACTGCGCTAAAGAGTTTTAATTAACGGAAAGCGCTCGTCGTTCAAAAAGTCGCCGGGCTTCAATGAGCGTGGCTCAAGGGGTGGCGAAGTTTTCCATGGTCGTGTCGACCAAACAGCGTCGCTGTCGACATAGCGAAAGCTGACGACTCGACGGCGATCCGGATAATTAGATGTTGAAGGTGCGCTGTGCAGTGTGCGAAAGTGAAACGCGACGATGTCGCCGGGCATCGCCTCGAAGCACTCGATGTTTTCGGCGTCATCAAGTTGCAGCGAGTCGGGAAGCGGTTCATATTCGCGGGCGCTCGCAACATAAGGCGATTGATCCACGAATTTTCGTGGAATAAATTTTTTGCCCCAGCGATGACTGCCAAGAATCGCCCGCAATGCAATTTTTTCAGGAATCGGATCAAGCGGCACCCACAAACTGACGTTACTTTGTGAATCAACGCCGTAATACGGCTCGTCGTTGTGCCATGGCGTGACTTGATTGTTGCCAGATTCTTTGACCAAAACATGTTCATGAAAAAATCGTCCAGATGTTTTTTGCATCAAGGCAAGTGCGATTCGCGGTAAAACTCCGGAGAGTGCATGAGCCTGGTATGCGTCAAAGCGCGACCAGTTGACATAGTCGTCGAAAAATCTGCCTTGTTGCGAGTTCGCCGCATATTCGTTTGCCCATGGTCCGGGTGAGCGCATGTTTTGTTCGAGCGCGTCCGAGAGTTCAGAAATCACTTGTGGGTTCAAGACATCGCGCAACACCACGACACCATCGCGTTCGTATTTGACGATGCTTTCGCTGCTGATCACGACAAAATCAAACGCCAAGTGTGCGTAGTTGAAGTTTGCGCATGCCAGCCAACCACCGCTCGTGCTCGCTGGCTTTTTTATTGACGAACTGAGCAACCTCTGGGTGCGGCAAGATCATAAAAGTCTCTCGGCGCAACGTCTCGACGACGATTTCGGCAACTTGTTCGGGTTCGAGCACCGCACCCGATGCGCGCACGACATTGCCGTTGTCGGCTGCCGTGGCTTCATCTGAGCGGCGCAACATGTTGGTGTTGACGCCTTGTGGGCATAGACAACTCACTTTGAGTCCGCGATTGCCATAAGTGATTGACAGCCATTCGGCAAACGACAACGCCGCGTGTTTGGTCAACGAATATGGCGCCGAACCGATCGCCGTGAGCAAGCCCGCTGCCGACGCGGTGCTGACAAAATAGCCGTGACCAGCCGTCAGCCAGTCGTCGATCAGATATTTGACCGCCCAGCGATGAGCGTGCACGTTGATATCAAAAGATATGTTCCAGGTTTCTTCGCTGGTTGAAAGGTCGGTGCCCATTGCCACGCCGGCGTTGGCATAGAACAGGTCGATGAATCCAAGAAATTGTTTCGATTTTGCGACGAGTTCGGCATTGGCTTTTTCTGTGGATAAATCACACGCCACACCGAAAGCCGAATTGGGGCGCTTGGCGTTGAGTTGCGCGACGACCGTGTCGAGAAGTTTTTCGTCGCGGTCGGCGAGCACAACTCGTGCTCCTTGTTTGTGAAATTCTTCCGCAACTGCTTTGCCAATGCCGTTTGCGGCGCCTGTCACAACGGTGTTTTTATCGCGCAATTCCACATTGTGATGCTACGCACAAGCTGGGCCATGCCGCTATTCAGGATTTTGATCCGTCCACCGTGACACATGCTTCAGGCACGATTTATCTAAATGACGAGGTCTGGTGTGTCGGTCGCACTAGCCTTCGGTTCATTGCACAAAGCAGGTTCACGGCAACGAAAGGCTCGAGCAAATGACAGATTCACGTGAGGCGGCAGTTATCAGTGAAGCACTTGGCGTGATCGACAAGGCCCTTCGCGAAATGTTGCAGCGTGAACTTGTTTCAACGGGCGAAGTTGCTGATTTGTTGTTAGATGTGCGTTCGTTGCTCACTGCGAGCGCGACAACCTCAACCCCCGAAGCCTAAATTTTCAGTTCGCGACGCGAACTTTAGAAGAACGAAATCGCGAGGTGGGCGAGAAGACCCATCGCGGTGCCGACTAGGGCGCCGGCGAAAATGTCACTCGCGTGGTGAATGCGCACTGCAATGCGGCTGGTGGCGACAATGACTGCAAAGCAAAACCACAGTGCAATTGCAGGCCCAGATGACCAACGTGTGAGTACGACGGCTGCGAAAAAAGCAGAACTGGCATGCCCACTCGGAAAACTCGAAGTGTGAGGTTTGCGAATTTTGAATCGTGAGTCACCTTTAATGGTGGGTCGCTCGCGTTTAAAAAATCTCTTTATGCCCTGATTCAGCAGCAGGCTCTCGACACCCATCAGTGCCGAAAGAATTAGTGCTTGTTTGACGCGCGAATTGTCGGCAACCGCGCGAACGATGCCGACCATGTGCCACAGGATGCCAAAGTCGCCGAGCGCAGTGGCCGCAGTGAACAACCAAATAGTCGGCTTGAAATTTCGAGTCGGTTCGAGCAGACGATCGAACCTCGCGTCGAACGCCTTGAGTCGTGAGGATCGAGAATCAGACATAAAAAATAGTCAAAAACCAATTTAATCCCGCTCAAAAGTTGGGTAGATGATCGGCGCTTCGATCTTGGCCAATGAATCATCGCCACCAAACTCTGGGCACCATTGTTTAAAAGCACAGAAGTTGCACAACCCGGATTTTTTTGTGGCGAACTGGCCAGATTGGCACGATGCGTCGATTTGCTCGAAAGTTTCGATCGCTGCAGCCTCACAAGCCGAGTTTGACTCGGCGGTTACTTCAACTTCGATCGGCGTGCTCGACTTGAGATACATCAGGCGTAGGCGTTTTGGCAGTTCTCCGCGCACGCGCAAACAAAGCGATGCATAGATATGCATGTTGTCCATTTTGTTGGCGCCAAACCGTGCGTCCGGAACTTTGCCGGTCTTGTAGTCGCTGACGACCAGTTCATTTTTTTCGTTATATTCGAGTCGGTCGATGATGCCGCCAAGTTTGAATTTGCCGAAGTCAGAATCGAGGCGAAGTTCGAGGCCGATTATTTTGGCGTTACGCGGGTTCTCCATGCGGTAGTAACCGTTGACGAGGTCGCGCGAATCTTTGAAGAACGCCTCGCTCGCATCGGGGCTGAGGCCGAGCGCCTTGAATTTTGAGCCTGATTCGTATTCGGCACGCGTGACTTCGAATGCTTCGCGTGCGGCCTCGACGGTGCGATGTTCGGGTTCGTTGCCGAGCAATAGTTCGAGCACGCGGTGCACGAAGTTGCCCTTGACGAGATGAATTTGCGGCGGCTGCGGAAGTTTTTCGATTGATGCAAATCGAAATTGCAACGGACAGCCTCGAAAGTTGCTAATGCGCGAAGGTGAAAGTGTTGTCGGCGTTTGAAAAACAGCAGAACTCATGGCAATGACAATCTAGGCACTAGGTGTTCGGCGAAGCGAAACCATCAACTTCGCGCACCAAGTCTGCGAGTCGCTCAGGTTGCTGCATTGGTCCGAAGTGACCCGAATCTTGCCATTCGACGAAATGTGAATTGGGGATTTGCTCAGCGATGTTCGGGGCCAACCCCGATGGCTGGTCTGGCTGCTGTGCGCCACTGACGACCCAAGTTGG
>SXGT01603354.1_pt1 | contig 18079 bp, 11 predicted proteins | sample 3176221 | NCBI WGS metagenome assembly SXGT01 (sample SAMN11356862, study PRJNA531348) | freshwater metagenome | isolation source: freshwater sample F1-120 | place: China: Fuxian Lake, Yuxi | collected 2017-12-25
CCCTGTTCGAGACACCCGTAGCGGGCGTTGGCGAGATACTGCAGACCTTCGATGAGTTCTGCAGCCATGCCCGCCTGCACCAGTACGGTTGCAGTGAGGCTCCCTGGGACGAGACCTGCTGGCACCTCGACGCTGCATTCCGTGCGATCACGCACGCGCTCTTCCGTGCGCGCGAAGCGCCATGGTTCGCCAAACGCGAGCACGGGCAGCGCCTGTTCGAGCGCATCCCCCGCCACCGCTGAGCGTGTTTCCACCGCGAGACGCGCAGCACCCTGGCCGAGGGCCCGCAACGTGAACTCATGGCTCTTCGCGCCATAGCCGGGGACCTCTATCTCGCCCGATCCCTGGCCCGTCACTTCAGCAACCGTGTGCTCCTTGCTGGAGATACCGGTGCTGAAGATCGCGGCCGCTTCGAGGTTGTTGCGCACTTCCACCGGCAGGCGGAGTGAATCCCCCGTCGCGAGGAAGCGGGGACCGTCGAGTCGCGCGATGGCCGGTTTGCTGACTGTGATGCGCGCCTTGCCGAGGCCGCTGCCAAGCCCGCTGGTCATGCCGCTCGCCGTGCACTCGAAAGTGGTGAGGTTGTCCGGAAGTTCCAGTTCGCGTTCCGCGTGGCCTTCCGCGTCCGTCGCGAGGTCCGGCCAGAAGGCGGCAACCTCCGCGAAGCGCTGACGCACCATGTCTGGCGCTGATGGCAGGAGGCCGCCCACGTAGCCATGCGCCACATCGTCAACTGCGCTGGCGAACGCATCGAACTGCACCTTGCCGAGGCTCTCCTCGCCCCAGGCAAGCTTGCCTCCACGATCGCTCCCCTCGACGTCCGCGTTCTTGTAGTCCGCTTGCAGTTGCTCACGCCGGAAGGCCCGCCTCTCGTCCTCCCGTTCAGGTGCTGCGGTAGCTGGAGGTGTGGGTCTGCCCGGTGCACGGCCATTCTGAGGCCCCTGCTTCAACGCGTCGCGTCCCCCGAAGGTGCCGCCCATCCTGCGACCCCTCGCTGAACCAGAACCGCCGCCAGCGCCGATAGCAATGGCGTCCTTCGCCTTCTCTTCAGGGGCATCCGCCTTGTCGAGGTCCTCGTGGCTCTCGTTCATGTTCTTCGACGCCCCTTCGGGCTCTCCCGCCTCCGCGCTCAGGCCCCTGGCAAGCTCCACACGCGGCCGAGTTCCAAGCGAGAGCGACGGCGCACCAGCCTTGCGCGCAACGCTGCGCTCGAGTTCACGCAGCTTTGTCTCCGTGGCGAGCTTCAGAAGATCCGGATCAAGGAAGCGCGTTTCGCCTGCGCTCTTCCAACTGAAGCTCGAACCCGTGCGCACGAGATGCTCGCGGAGGTCCTGATGAAAAACCACACGCGGATCTTGCGCACCTTCGGCGAGATCACTGAGTGCCTGATCAACCACACGCACCGCCACGCCCGCAGCCACCGGCCTGCCGAGTTGGTCCATCGTGCGGATGCCGACCTTCAGTTTCTCTCGCGGCAAGGCCTGTGTTTTCGCTGGCGTGAGCTTCACATCCACATAAGTGAGCACGATGATCTTGTCTTCGCTCGTGAGCAGCTTGCCTTCATGGGGCGCGGCCACGGCGAGCGTGATGTTCGGAGCCCACGCCTCCTTCATCAGCACGGGGCGCACGCTCTCCTTCGCCTCCGGCGTGAAGATGAACCAGTCGAGAATGCTCTCCCCTTCAACGGTCATGAGCACCGGTCGGCCGGCGCGCGGCAGCGAGAGATGCACATTGGCTTCCGCACCTCCGAGCGCCGTTTCGCGCTCGAAGCGCAGCAACGCTTCCGCTGCGAGATCGGGACGTTCGCCTGTCACCGTGGTGTGCGCTTCCGAGGCCACCACAGCACCGCGTCCGTCGGCGCCTTCGAAACGCAGGCGGTATTCCCCGGCCCGCGCGAGGCGCAAGCGCACGGTGGCTTCGCCGCCGGTTCCCGTGTCCACGTCAACGCGGGCTTCAGGCTCGAAGCCTCCGTTCGCACCTTCGACGCGTCGCAAGGCGCTGAGCACACCGCGCGTCGCGACGGCGCCGTGCCCTTGATCGGCCGTGACCACACGCACTTCAAGTTCGTCACCGGCGCGCCAGGTCTTCTGCGCGGGCAGCACCACAGCGAAGCGATCCACCGGGGCCGTGAAGGCAGTGCCTCCGCCTTGCGAGAGATTGCCGGTCGTGTCGTGCACGAGGACCTGCACCACGAAACGCGAGTTCTTGCCATCCGCGGGCGTGTCCAGCGTGAAGCGGGCCGCGCCTTCGGCATCGAGAGTGCCCGCACCGCTTCCGAGGAACTGCATGCCCGCCTGTGCACGCGCGGGCTTCGCCGCTTCCACTGCCTTCAGGTACCAAGCATGCGCGAGATAGCGCTGCTTGTCAGGCGTCCAGATTTCGCGCCAAGCGCGCCATTCGAAGGTCACGTTCGCCGGGCGGCCGCCGAAGAAGTAGCGCGCCTTCACGCCGAAGTCGAGACGCTCTCCGGGACGCACCACACGCGCCGCGGGCTCCACTTCCACCAGCATGTCCGGGCGCTTGTACTCCTCGACATTGAAGCGGTGCTCGAATTGGTGCTTGGCGAGGCGCACGATCACGCGGTGTTCGCCCGTATCGCCGGACTCCGGCAAGCGGAAGGTGCCATTGCAGGAACCAAACGCGTCGCACTTCACCACTTCCTCGCCGAGAACGCGCCCGCGTGGATCGACCAACTGCGCGGTCACCGGGACATCGCCCGGCGCGCGGAACACGCCGGCTTCCACGTCGCGGATAAGCGCACGCCAGCGCACCTCCGCGCCCGTGCGATGGATGGGCCGGTCGAGCAGGAAGGACGCGCGCGGCGTCGGCGCCGCCTTGGTGGCGCGTCCGGGTTCGGTGGGCATGCCGGGTGCAACGGAATCGCCCGCGAGTGCCAGCACTTCCGTGCGCCCCTGACGCTCCTTGTGCGTGGTGCGCGCAACACCGTCCTTGTCGGTCTTCAGCTTGGTCTCGCCTTCGCCGCCGCGCAGCAGCACTTCGACACCTTCGCGCGGCAGTCCGCTGACTGCGTCCACGACCCAGCAGAAGACCTCCGTGGGTGATTCCTTCACCACTACGCGCAGCGAACTCACCAGCACCAGCACCACGCTGCGGCGCTGCTCGGCTTCCACATTCACGAGGAATGCGCCCTCACCGAGCGCACTGCCATCCTCGCGCGCCAGCGGGATCTCGAGATCCGTGCGCACGTAGCGCTTCCACTGCGGCACATCGAAAGTGAAGGTGCGGTCTGCTTTCACCAGTTCGACTTCGAGGTTCTCGGCGCCAGAAAGCGTGCCGCGCCGCGCGAAGTACTCGCGGGCGTCCAGCTTCACCACGCGGAAAGTGGCAGCCCTGATGTTCCGCGAACGCAGCGCCAGCACGGGCTTTTCGCCGGGCGCGAACATGCGCGTCACATTCAGGTTCAGCTCCACCGCCTCGAACTCGGCGATGCGGCGCGCAGCTTCGGCCGCGGCGGATGTGCCGTTGTGGCGCTCCACGACCAGCTTCCATGCGGTCACCGCCGCTTCGAAGTCCGTGCGCTCCTCTTCCTCCACCGCACCGAGATAGAGGCCCGCCTGCGCTGCGTCTTCAGGCGAGTGCTCGCGATAGCGGTCGCGCGCCGCCGCGAAGGCCTGAGTTGCTTCGTCGAAGCGCTTCATGTGCCGCAACACCACACCCACTTCCACAGCGACCGCAGCCGCATCATCGGCCAGCGGGTACTCCTTCAGGCAGTCCTGGAGTGCCACCAGCGCGCCGGCATCGTCCTTCTTCCGCCGCAGCGTTGCGGCCTTTTCAATGAGGAGTTGCGGGAGCAGACCCTGCGCCTCCGGCACATCCTTGTGGTCAGGCCACGCGGCGATGTACTGCTGCAACGCGCTGCGTGCCGCGTCGAAATCCTCCATGCGCCGCGCTGCAAGCCCGATGGTGAAGGCGGCAGCTGCGCGCACTTCCGCCTTCGTCGCGTTGTCCGCCGCCACGACCTTGAAGGCCTTGATGGCCTCCGGGATCAAGTCCGATGCAAGGCACGCTTCTGCGATGCGCTGGCGCACATCGGGAGCACGCTCGTGATCGGGATGGCGTTCGAGGAAGGTCTTCCACGCAGCGAGGCCTTGCTGCCAACTCTCGAGGTCCGGGAGCTTCGTGAGCACATCGCCCAAGAGCACGCGGCCCTCTGCTGCGAAACGCGTCTCTTCCACCGAGGGCATGGCGAGAAGCAGGTTCAAGGTCGTGCGCGCTTCAGCACTGGCTCCCGTCGCAGCCTCCGCGCGCGCGAGCAGGAAGCGTGCTTCCGCAACGAGCTTCTCAGCGAGGTCCGAACCCTTGAGCAGTTCGCGCAACTCCGGCACGGCCTGCGCGGCAGCGTCGGCCGCGAGCAGTTGCCTTGCCCGGGCGATGGTGACCACTCCGAGGGGCTTGCCTCCCGTGAGCACTTCGAGCGCACGGCGGGACATCTCCGCAGCGGCAGTCGGGTTCGGCGCCTTGCCCGGCTTCAAAGGATCACTGCTCTTCTCCCCTTCCTCGAGTGTCTTCGCGACGAGCAGGTAGTAACCCGCAACGCGCTCCTTGTGCTTGTCCGAGAGCACACCGCGCGCCATCTCGCCCAGCACGCGCGCTGCGTCATCGCGCAATCCGGATTCCATGAGTGCGTCGGCGAGCAGACCGTGCGCCCGCCCGCGCCCAGGATGATCCGCAGGCAATCCGTCCGCCACGCTGCGCGCCAGTTCCACTGCCTCGGTCGCGGCGCCGGAGAGATGCTTTGCGCGCACTTCGAGGAGCCGCGCTTCCAGCACCGTGCGCGAACTCGCCATGTCGCCTTGCACCTTGCCCAGCGCGGCCAGAGCATCCGACCACTGGCGCGACGCCATGTGATCGCGGCCTTTCCTGAGCGCATCCTCGTTGTCATCGCGCAGGAGATAGACCGAAGTGGCCAGCAGCAACGAACTGAGGGCGAGAACGAACGGGATCGAGCGCATGGAACGCATGGCGTTTCCTTTCAGTGAATCCGGGCGGGAGGGCGCCCTCGGCCTCTTGGACGCAGCAACAGGGAAGTGGTTCAGCCGCCGCTGGCGGCGCCGTTGCTGCAAAGTTCAAGAGTGGCGCGCGGGACGTCCGTGATGATGCCCTTCACGCCGCGGGCGGCAAGTGAAAGACCTTCATCCGCCGTTTGTGCTGTCCAAGCCCAGACCTCGATGCGCCGCGGGATTTCCAGAGCGACGTCCTTGGCTGCCGCAACAGCCCTGAGGTTGAGTCCGCGGAAATCTTCGAGGTCCTGCGCGCTCTTGACCACCGCCACGAGTGGAATGCCGGGGATCTCCTCGGCTGCGCGTCGCAGGAGCGGCGCCGAGAAACTTGCAAGCATGGCTGCGGGACGCATGGCCCGGATCACCATGCGCACTCCAGCGAGGAGCGGGCCGGGATCGCGGACAGGCTTCAGTTCCAACAACCACACATGACGCCCGCGAACACTCAGCGCAGCCGCAAGTGTGGGCACTTCGGGATGCGCGAGCACAAACTCCTCGGCGCTCATCGATGCGATGGGAACCCGCCGACCCGATGGCAGCTGCACATCTTCGTCATGGTGCAGCACAACGAGTCCATCGCCGGTGGCGCGCAAGTCCACCTCGATGCCGTCGACTTGCAACGCGGCTGCTTTCCGGAGAGCCGCCATCGAGTTCTCGGCCGCCTCCAGTGCGCCACCACGATGTGCAATGATCAATGGCCGAGATTTGGACATGCAGCTCCGGGCCATTGGCTGAAGAACAAGGGAAAGGACTTGCTCACGCATCCAGCGTCGTCGATCTGCACCGGACGTGCAAGCCCCAAGAGCGCCCCGGCCATGGCCATGCGGTGGTCACCGTGTGCCGCCACCACGAGCAGCCCCGATGGAAGCTTCTCCGGGCCCCTCACGACCACAGTATCGCCATCTTGCTCGATCATTGATCCATGCGCTGCAATCATTTGTGTCAACACAGCCAGTCGATCGCTCTCCTTGAACCGCAACTTTTTGAGTCCTCGAAACCTGGACGGCATCGGCAACGTGGCTGCGAGAGGCAGGAGCACCGGAGCGAGATCCGGGGTCTCGGACAGATCCGCGTCAAGGCCATGGGACGCGGCACCTTTGATGCTGAACCCCTCCGCCGTTTGCTCACACACGCAGCCCATCGCTTCCAAGAAGGTGACGATGGCTCGATCCGGCTGCCGACTCGTGGCCCTGAGCCGAGGCACCATCACCTCGCATCCCAGCACCGCGCCTGCAGCCAAGAGGAACGCCGCGCCGGACCAGTCACTCTCGACTTCGAAGGAACGCTGCAGGTAGCCCGCCGGAGCCTCGACACGGCACGGATCCAGAATGGCAACGCCATACTCACCCATCACGGCTCGCGTGAGATCCACGTAGCCGGGCAGCTTCGCTCCCGGAGCCAGCACCACATCGAGTCCGCCAAAGAGCGGCGCAGCAAGCAGCAATCCCGAGAGGAACTGCGAACTTTCGTCGGTGCGGACGTGCACGCGATGCGTCTGCACGGGTCCCTTGACGGTCAAGGGCAACCCGGGGCCGCCTTGCACTTCGGCTCCGAGCTCCCTCAAAGCGCGGATGAGTTCGGCAAAGGGCCGGAACGGGAGCCGACCCCGTCCCTCCACCGTGACGGGACGGCAGAGCCCGGCTGCGAGAGCGAGAAGGAAACGTGCCGGTGCTGCGCCTTCGCCGGCATCCACGGCAACAGCACGTTCTTCATGCGCCAGCAGACCACTGGTCACGCACAAGCCGCTGGGGGTTTCCTCGAACTGGACGCCGAGCTTCACCAGCGCAGCCAGCATGAAACTCAGGTCTTCAGGCCACGGGCGCTCCAGGACGATCTCTCCCTGACCCGCCAGACTCGCTGCAAGCACGGCGCGCAGTGCCACGCTCTTGCTGGGCGGCGCAAGCAGGCGGAGTCTCGGCACTGAGGCTGGAGGCTGTACGAGAACATGACGCATGGCGAGCGTTGATGTTAGTGGCACGCCGTATTCCAAGCGGCTGTTATGCTTCCGCGCCTCAAGGGTGAAGGGCATTCTCCGGGCAGTGGCCCGGAAGAGCTGCGCAAAGCGCGCGCCCCTCCCCCCTCAGGCGACACCCCATTCTGGAGCATCAACATGGCTCGCCAAAGGAGACGTCGGCGCGGAGGTCAAGGAGGCCATGAGCACCAAGGCGACCACCCGCACGGCAACGGGCACCCACCGGATGTCCAGCATCGCGATGGCCCACGTCAGGATGGTCCGCGGGGCGGAGAGGGCCCACAGCAGCGGCGCAATGCCCCACAACAGCGCCAATCCCAACAGCAGCACGGCCACTTCCAACGTGATGGTCGCCGCCCGGACGACCGCAACCGTCATCGTCAGCGCCACCACCGCGAGGAACGTCGCCCGGAAGTTCTGAGCGCAGCTCCGCCACCGGTGCGCTTCACCGACACGATCGTGCTGCGCGGTGCGCAACTCGTGACCTTTGATCCGCCCTCCGTGCAGCGCGGTGATCTCGTCATCTCGAACGGCCTCGTGGCGGCCATGGGCCGCAACATCTCGGTGCCTTCACAGGCTGAAGTCATCGATGCCGCAGGCCTCATGGTCACTCCGGGGCTTGTGGACCTGCGCGCCGACCTATTGAGCGAACCGCTCCCCGGCTTCGCAGATCTCAACCACCGCGCTCGTGAGGTGCTCGGTGAAGAGGCCGTCATTTGGGCGAGCTTCGTCGCGGGCGTGCGGGCGCTGCGCGCCGGCACCACCTGCGTGCTCTCGCTGCAATCCGCGCCAGGCTTCGCCCTCGGCACGTTGCCGCGCCTCCGCGAAGTCCTCCTCACTCTCGGGCTTCGTGCGGTTCTCGCCTACAAGCACGAGTCCGGAGAATCGTCGTCCCTCGCAGCCAATCGCGATGCCGCGCTGTACGGCGGCGGCGAACAGTTGCGCATGGCGGTGGGCGCCGGCGACCCGCCGGCCTCCGCGACGCACCTGAAGGATCTCGCCGAACTTGCAGAGCGCTGTCAGGTCCCGTTCTTCGGGGAACTCGGATTGCGCGGCTCCGGCAAGGATGGTCTGAAGTGCCTCCGGGATTCCGGAGTGAAACCGGAGCGTATGGTCCTCGCGGTCGGCGCGGGCCTTGATGCCTCCGATGCAGAGGCGCTCGCCAAGGAAGGCGCCACGCTGGTGCATGTGCCTCGCCTCGATCTTGCGGAAGGCCGGATGCTGGCAGCACCGCCTCTCGGGGGCAGCGGCCTCGGTTCGGGCACGAGCATTTCCGACGTCCTCGCGGCTGCGCGTCTCGCAGGAGGCCTCGCGCGTGGACGCGGCACACCGCTCACCAACACGGAACTGTTGCAGATGTTGAGCGCCGGTCATCGCGCCGCATCGCGCATTTTCGGGCTGGCCTTCGGATCCTTCGCTCCGGGCAGCGCAGCGGATTTCGCGCTCTGGCGCTATGCCCCCAGCATGCCTCTCACCTCGGAAACCGTGGCCGAGCATGTCATCGAGGGCCTGCGTTCGGCGCAGCTCGAAGCCGTCATCGCCAACGGGCGCTTCGTGATTCGCCACGGCAAGCTGCAGACCCTCGATGAGGAGCAGGTGCTGTTCGCCGCGCAGTGCGGTGCCATCGACATGTACCAGCGTCTGACGGGCTCGGAATGGCCCGGCCTGGCCGGTGCCCGCGTGGATGCCGAGAAGGAAGCGCATCCTGCTGAGGATGCCTCACTTGCCTCAGGTGATGGGCTCGACGCCGAGAGCCTCGAAGACGCCCTCGACAACCCGGCATGGAACGATGAAGACGACGCCACGGAATCCGAGGGCGCCGCAGACGACGAGCCGTCGGCAGCGGCCACCGCAGCAGGTGACGAGATCCTCGAGTGGTCCGACGAGACGGAACTCGAAGGTGAAGCGGACGCGGCGACGACAACCGCAGACTCGGATGCCGAGAACGACTCGGATGATTCCGATGACGCTGAGGACTCGGACGAGGATGAGGACGCTGATGACGACGAGCCTGCGGACGGCGACGAGGGGCCAAAGGCCCCCCCCACTGACAGCTTCGGCTTCGGCGTCTTCTCCTGAGCTCTCTCTTCAGACCTCGCTCTTCTCGGCGATCCGGGCAACGGATTCCGCCGGCAAGATCTGGTTCATGTGCTCCATGAGCATGGCGGTGAGAAGTTCGAACTGCTCCGGCCTGGCCTGATCGCAGTAACTTTCGAGGCTGGTCGGGATCGATGCGTACATGCCGCAGGGCGACGTCAGCGGCGCCGCGAGGCCCATCGCTTCGAGCACCTGCCGACGCTCTGGCTCTGCACAGGGTCTGAGGATGCGGTTGACGATGAGCCGCGCAGCACAGGCCGTCGTGGCCGGCGTGAGCCCGGTCATCGCGGCCATGCCGTGCACATCGCACAGCTGATGTTCGCGCGCTCGCCCCAACCGCAGCATCGTCATGATGCTCTTGGATGCCTCGCAGCCGGAAGCTTGCACCGAATCGTGCAACGCTGGCTAGACTGGAGACATGCGCTCATGCCTGTTCGTCACGATCCTTGCCTTGGTGCTCTCTGCTCAGGAACAACCCGTCATCACGACGGATTTTTCCAAGCTCGACTGGCCCGGCGTGGAACTGGCGGCCGCGAGTCCGAGTTGGGTGCTGCCCACTGCCGAGAGGGAACTGTTGGCAGGTGAGTTCGCTCCGCGCGCGCGCGGTGGAGCGGTGGTCGATGGCGACACGCTCCGCGTGGAAGGCCTGAAAGAGAGCCTGCGCCTCGTCGGCCTCGACTGCGAAGAGACCTTCAAGAACAGCGCCAAGGACAAGCAGCTGAAGATCCTCGCGGCCAGCAACTGGGATGAGTACCTGAAGACGGTTCTCGCTGGGTCGAATCCGCTCCGCCCGCCGAAGTTCGCGAGCCCCATGGGTGAAGCGGCGCGGAGCTTCGGAGAACACTTCTTCAAGAACGTCACCACCGTCCGGGTGGAACTGGACGATCTCGAACGCGGCATCGACTACTTTGGCCGGCGCCTGAGCCACGTGCTCGTGATGAAGAACGAGAAATGGGTGCACTTCAATGTGGAAGTGGTGCGCCAGGGGCTCTCCCCCTACTTCGTGAAGTACGGACGCACGCGACGCTTCCACGAGAACTTCGTCGCAGCCGAGAACGAAGCCCGCGCGGCGGCGCGGGGGATCTGGGGCAAGCCTCCGAGCTTGCCGGCCTATCCCGACTACGGTGTGCGCCTCAAGTGGTGGCACGAGCGGGATCACGCCCTCGAACGGCTCACCGCACGCGAGAAAACCCATCCCGCGCTCGTGCTTCTCGGCCTCGATCGCGAGTGGAAACAGGTCACAGAGCTGGCGGAGCAGGAAGCGACCATCGCCGGTTCCGCGGGAACGCCATTCCATGTGAAAGCCGGCTTCGGCTGGATTCCGCTCGGTCACCGCAACAACCGGGATTTCCTCATCGTGGGTGATTTCGACAAGCTGAAGGCCCACGCGCTGGCAGGGTTCCAGGGCGACTACGTCGTCGTGACAGGCATCGTGCGCCTATATGAAGGCCGTCCGCAGATGAAACTCGAAGAGGTCACGTCCGTCGTCCGCGCGCCCATCGAGTGATTCAACCGGGCGCTCACAGGTTGCGGTCGAGAGTGAGCACCGCCTCTACGTGTGGAGTGTGGGGAAACTGGTCCACCAGTTCCGTGCGCACAAGTTGACGCCCACCCGCAACCAGCGCGCTCAGCTGGGCCGCGCTGGCTGCGAGGTCGCACGCGAGAAAGATGATGCGCGCGGCTGGTGCACGCACGAGCGCGGCGAGCGCCGCAGCAGGCAGGCCTGCGCGCGGCGGGTCCACCACAATGCAGTCCGCGGCCGTTGCGCCGCTGGCTGCGTGCTCCGCGATGTCCACCACAAGAAACTCCGCGCTGAGATTGTTCAGCATTGCGTTCGCACGCGCATCCTCGATGGCCGCCGCATTGATCTCGATGCCGCGGACGGAAGGGACACCCGCACGCGCCAGTTGCAACGAGAAGAACCCGGTCCCGCAACACCAGTCCTCGACAACGCGCGCCTTCCGCGAGCGCACGCCCTGCACGACAAGCTCCGCAAGAATGGCGGCAGCACGGCTTGACGGCTGGAAGAAACTCCCCGGCTGCAAGCGGAAGCGCACGTCGTTCACGATTTCGTGAATGAAGCCGGGACCGTGCAGCGCCGTGCGGGGCGCGTTGGGCGGGGTCATGTCGGCGAAACCCGCATGCCGCGCATGAGAGAGCGTCGTTGGCGGTGAAGGCTCGCGCAGCAGCGCCTCGGCGAGCGCCTCCACGGCCGCGTCAGCACTGCCGTCACTCACGATCTCGAGCAACACCTCGCCAGTTGCGAGACCCTTGCGCACGAGAAGCTGGCGCAACAAGCCGCGGTGCTCGACGGGGTTCCATGTGCTGAGCCCGAGGCCGCGCGCCAAGCGGCGCGTGGCGCGCACGAGTTGCTCGGCTTCCTCGAACGCCACCGGACATTCCTCGAGGTCGAACACGCGGTCGAAGCGACGCTGCGGATGCAGTCCGAGAGCAAAGCTGCGATCCACACCTTCGGGTTCACCCGCGAGAATCCAGCGCTTGAAGCCAAAGGAGAACTCCATGCGGTTCCGCGTCCGCCAGAGCCCCGCGTCGTGCACGGCATGAATGACGTCCGGGAGCCCTTTCTCCCGCAGCAGTGCTGCAACACCCTCAGCCTTCGCTGCACGCTGCGCCGCGATGGGACTCTGTTGCCAAGTGCAGCCACCGCATACACCAAAGTGACGGCAGGCCGGAGTCGCACTCAGATCAAGAGGCTGAGGCAGCCTCTTCGCCATCGATCCCGTGCGTTTTCTGCGCGCCATGGGGGCTCCACCAAATGAAGCGGCCGCCCTCAAGGGCGGCCGCATCCGGGGTTGGGCGACACTGGGCTCGAACCAGTGACCTCCGCTGTGTGAGAACGGCGCTCTAACCAGCTGAGCTAGTCGCCCCGGAGGGTTCGTTTGTACGCGGGCAGGGAACGCCGTTCAAGTTGCGGCGGGTAACATGTTCGTCCGGAGCCTCCCATGCAACGTCTGAAGACATGTCTCAATGCGCTGGTGCTTTTCCTCATTCTCGGATCCACGGCCCTCCCGGCACAGGAGGCTGCGGCCAAGCCAAGTGGCGCAACCGCAGACAAATACGCGCCTTTCATCCTCGAGGTGGAACACTGGCGGCATCCCAGTCTTGATCAGGGGCGCACCGGCACCTGCTGGTCCTTTGCGACAACTTCCTTCTTCGAGTCAGAGCTGATGCGCCTCACAAACGAGGAAGTGGATCTTTCGGAGATCTGGTTCATGCGCTCGGCAGCCATCGAGAAGGCGCGGCGTCATCTCGCCACCAAAGGCAGGACCCGCTTTGACGAAGGCGGACTCAGCCACGACATCCCGTTCATCGTGAAGCAGCATGGCCTCGCGCTCGCCCTGCAGTTCTCCGGCCTCAAGGAGGGCGCGCGCCGCCACAACCACGCCAAGGTCTGGGGCGAGATGCGCACCCTCGTCGACGGTTGGATGAAGGAAGGCGGAGAACTCACTCCCGCCCGTGAGAAAGAGCTCGCGGCAGTCCTTGATGGACAGCTCGGGACCTTCGCTGCCAAAGACACAACTCCTGCGCAGGTGCTCACCTCCACGAAACTGCCGCTCGGCGACTACGTGGAGGTGATGTCCACCACCTCGCGGCCCTTCGGTGCAAAGGGCACCCTGACGGTGCCCGACAACTGGCTCGAGTTCACCGACTACATGAATGTCAGCGTCGACGACCTCATCACGAACATGGAGCGCGCGCTCAAGTCAGGCTTCACGGTGGCTCTCGATGTCGACGTGACGGAGCCTGGCTTTGGTCCGCAAGGCGTCGCGAAGTTGTCCGCGGAACTCGAAGCGCCCGGCGCGGTGACGCAGGCCATCCGCGAGGAGATGTTCACGAAGGGCGAGACGACCGATGACCACCTGATGCATGTCGTCGGGCTCATGAAGGACGCGGACGGCAAACGCTGGTACCTCGTGAAGGACTCCGGTGGTGAGGGCCGCTGGCGCTGGAAGGGCCACATGGCCATGTCCGAGAATTACGTCCGCGCCAAGGGGCTCGGATACATGCTGCACAAAGACGCACTCGTGCAGCCCTGAACCGGCGTCAGGGGCGTTGCTGCAACTGCCGCTCGGCGTCGAGCAGTGCTTGGGCAGCAACGCGCACGCGGAAGGATTGCAGGTTCATGCCCTCCGCTACGTGAATGGTGTCCACAGCGGAGGCGGGCAGACCCGCTGCGGTATCCGTGCCGCGGCGAACCAGCGTGAGCTGGAGCTTCCAGATCCCCGGGCCCGCCACGCTCGTCTCCAGAATGCCCTCGCCGGAGAATGACGGTGCGCTGAGCCCGCCCGCGTGCGGGCGCAGCGGAAAGCCGCGACCGTTTGCGGGCACAAGCCGCGCATGCAAGGTCGTTCCAGCCGGCGGCAATTCCACCAGCTCGATGCGCACCGGATGACCGTGCGCAAGCCTGAGCGTGGTGTCCTGCTCCACGGCACGAGCTTCCGCCCGACCGCGCCCCTCCGCCTCCGCCGCAATGTCCACCGGCTCGGCACCGAGCAGCACTTCGAGGCGGCCGTCGCTGGCACGCTGCCATGTGCCGCGCCTCACTCCGGCCAGATGCACCCATGCTTCGCGCACGGCCGCGCCCTCGCCATCGAGGATGTTGATGGCGACGTTGCGCACTTGGCCACGCAAGTCGATGCACGCCAGCCGTGCATCCTCGGCCACGTCGGACAGCACGTTGATGCCGGAGATCCGCGCAAACTCCGCATGCCCGCCACGTGCCGCGACCACGACACGCCAACTACCGCGCGGGACATCCTGCATGAGCCAGCGCCCATCCACGGCGGGCGTGGTCATGGCCACGGCCGTGCCGCCATGCTCCGGTTCGAGATTCACTTCGAACAGACGCGCGTCCACCGCGGCATCCGTCAGCACCTGGCCCGCGAGGCTCGCGCGCTTGGCAAGCACGAGACGCACGCCGACTTCTCCCTGACGGAAGGGCACGGGTTCCGCCATGCGCCAACGATCATGGCGGACAGCAACACGCAGTTCCGCCTCCGTGCGTGAGCCCCGGATGAGAAAGCGTCCAGCACGATCCGTGGCGCAGAGCACCTCCGCGACCGTCTTCCACACAGAGCCGGCACGTCGCTCTTCGACCACCGTGATCAGACCTTCGAGGCCGTGGCCTTCTCCGTCCGTCACGACGCCTTCGACCAGGGCCGGGAGGAGCCGCAGCGCGAGCACTCCGAGGTCCAGTTCCGGGCTGCGTTCAGGGGGCAGCACCGCATCCACACTGGCCGTCTGCGCTCCGGTTTCGGCGTCCTGCAGGAAGATCCGGAGCAGAGCCTCCGCGGGATCGCCGGCGCGCAACTCGATGCGCACCACGCCGGAGGCATCAGCCTTCAGGGCCGCACTGCGCACGTGTTGCCGATCCCTGCCGAGAATCTGGACGCGCAGGCCGGGACCGCAGAGCGGTGCTCCGGATTCATCCACGAGACGCGCCACCACCGCGGGGCGCTGACGCTGCAAGCGAACCTCCACGCGGCAGGGCAGGGAGGCATCAACGGGGCCGGTTGTCGTCGCCGTTTCGGGCAACCAGCGCTCGAGAGCGTGCGCCTCGATGTCGAGGGCCACGCCCAGCAGTGCTCTGGATGTGCGCGCGAAACCAGCCACCACCGGAAGCGTGATGGACCCGATGGCGCCACGCCGGCCGTGCAAGGTCACATAGGTATCGCGTGGAGCGGGCGCGCCTTCCGGCGTCAGCACACGCACCTCCAGAAGACCTGCGGGCGGTGCCACAAGACAGAGCGGCCGGTCGAGAGCACGAAGGTCCACTGCTCTCGCCCACTCCGGCGCCGCAGGCACTCCCGGAGCCAACTCGAGCACGCCATCGAGACGATCCTGCTGGGCCACTGCCGCCACGTGCTCGACGCGGACCAATCCGTTGCCGTCGCTCTCACCGCGCCACAGATCGAGAATTGACTCGCCACGCCGTGAACGCAGCACCACCGGAACAAACGGAGCCGGCTTCCCCTCCGCGTCGATGACCTCGACCGAGAGCGCGGGACTCACGCGCAACACGAGAGCCACGGGACCTTCCATCCCCTGATGAAGATCCAGCATGCTCCACAGGGCGCCGTGGCGCGCAGCGACGCTGGCCAGATCGTGAAAGCGCGGGAGGCGCACTTCACCACGGGCATCGGTGAGAAGTCGTTCGCCATGGCGCTCGAACACGGGAATCCGGTCCCAACCAGAAAGCAGCATGGCCTCGCGGAGCAACGCCTCCTCAATCTTTCCGGTCGCGAGAAAGAGCACCTCGGCGTTGGCGAGCGCCTGCTGGCCATCATCCAAGACACGCAGCGTGATGCCGTCGTGAAGCGCTGGCCGCGAACTTTCTCCGGGGAACGGCTTTGCCTGTACCCGCACCGGCGCGTCGGAGGAATGCTCCGGCGTGTCTCCGTTCTCACCAGTGCCACCCTCCGGCGCCACCGATTCGTTGCCAGCGAGCAGCACGAAGAGCCCGGCTCCGGTCGCAAGCAGGAACAGGAGCAGTGTCAAAGTGGCGCGCTGAGTCACGTCAGGTTGGTTCGCAGCAGTCTTTTTCAAAGCTCCGTCCCCGCGGGGTTGATCGCGCGCGGTGGCCGGTCGATACAAAAAGTATCACGTTCCGCGACAGGTCCCGTCCGACCACGTTCGCGCCCCTGAGGAGTGCATGTTTCGAGCAGTTGATGAAAGCAGCCTCGCGGAGGGTTTGCCCCGCAGGAGATCGCACCGCGAACGCGGCACCACCCTCCTCGAAGCACTGCTGGCCATGACGGTCTTCTTCGTCTCAATGATCATCCTTTATGCATGTCTGCTCACGAGCCAGGTGCAGAGCCAGACGAACAAGGACAACCACCGCGCGCTGCAGGACACCCGCGCGCTGATGGAGCAGATGGCCACCATCCCGATCACCAACCTCGGGGACGTGTTTCCTCACGACACCTGGATTCCCGAATTCGAGGATCTCCACGTGCGCGCTCAGAAAGTGAAGGTGCGTTACGCGGGTGGCGATATCGACGCGGTGCCGCTGCACTACGAAGTCGTGAGCACGTGGATGACGGCGGAAGGCCGGCCCGCCACCATGACTCTGAAGGGAGTGCGCGCCCGATGAGCGCCCGTCGCCGCGAGTCCGGTGTGACCATCATGGAGATGAGCGTCGTCATGCTCTTCACCATGCTCATCTTCGGGTCGTACGCGACAGCCGTCGTCGACGGAGTGGAGTTCACGGCCACCAACGTCGGAGGCGCGTCACTGCATGAAATCGGAAGACGCACCCTCGAGACCATCGCGCGCGATCTCTCGCGCACGGGGCGTGCCACAGACCCCGTGTACGGCATCTTCATGCCGCATGTATTCCGCGAAGGTTCGCCAGATGCCACGCTCGCGGGCAACTGGGCGCACGATCAGGTTGCCCTGCAAGCACTCGTGCAGAGCTTCCCGCCAGGCCCTCCCCCGCCACCAGAGCCGGTGAATCCGCCGCCTTTCGTGGCGCCGGGTTTTGAACTCACACCCATGGGAGTGCGCGAGATCATTTTCCGCCTGCCGGAAGATGAGAATGGAGATGGGCGGCTGCTGGATGCCGACAGCAACGTGGAATGGAGCAGCACGCTCTACGGCTACATCATGCATCCCAATGCCGCCGGCACCCTGACGCTCTTCCGCCGCAGCATCGACGATGCTCACCAACTCGTCGAGGAACCCATCTGCGGTGACGTGGAAGCCCTCACCTTCGATTCGGTGGAAACCAAGGGCATTTTGCCCATGGACGCCATCGAAGTTCACCTGCATCTCCTGCGCAAGGACGTCCGCGGTCGCGACCAGCGCCTGCACATCACCACCACCATGGTCATGAGGAACAGCCAGTGAAGAACTGCCAACGTGATCGTCGAGGCGCCGCCATGATCGTGGCGCTCGTTTCCCTCGTCGTCGTGGCCACGTTCAGCGCCACGGTGCTCACCAGCGTGGTGCAGGAAGGCCGCGGCGTCGCCATCGACTTCCACCGTGCCCAAGCCCTGAAGACTGCCGACGGCATCATCGATCTCGGCGAGCAGAACCTGGTCCATGCGCTCGCGAACTTCGTCCCCTTCCTCAACGCCCCTCCGCAAGATCCTTTCCTCGTGCTGCAGGGAAACTACACTCTCGGGAACATCACAGGCACGTGGTCGGTGCGCCATGCGACGACCAACACAGGCGATGAAGAGGAAATGGTGCCCAACGGTTCGGACTCAGACCCCATCTCCGGTCTCACACGCATCCTTGAGTACTACAAGGTCAGCGCTGAAGTGGAATACCGCACCAGCCGGGTGCGCGTGTCCCGCGAAGTCCGCGTCAGCAAGATCCCGATCTTCCAGTTCCTCGCTTTCTATGACGACGACCTGGAGGTGCTGCCGGGACCTGCCATGACCCTGAACGGTCGTGTGCACGCCAACGGGGACATCTACGCAGCCCCCGGCACGAGTCTGACTGTCGACTCGAAGTACCTGCGTACGGCCGGCGCGCTCTACAGGAAGCGGAAAGACTCCACGTCGCTCCCCACAGGCTGGATCAAGATCCGCGATGCAGGACCAAGCGGCCCTCTCGACACCCTTTGGTCGAAGGCCGATCTCACGGGCATGGGCATCGGCAGCATCAACGGCCTCGACAGCCGCTTCACCGGCTGGGACATCAACCACGATTTCATGTTCAACCTGCCGGGCGAGATGGACCCCTTCAAGGAAGAGGTTCTCCAGATCTTCCGGGGTTCACTGCAATCAGGCGAACACGGAGTGCTGCCCATCGCTCACCCGCTGGTGGGATCGTTGCAGCCCTATGAGGCGTTTGTCGGAGGCAACTTCATCCAGGGCGCCACGCCTGGCACGTACATCGCGGTCGCGCCCGGCACGGGCACTCATCGCCAAGGGCACTTCCATTCCAATGCTGATCTCGTGGTCATCGGCAACAACGTCTACGACACGAACGGCAACAACATCACCGCGCTCATGCCCGC
>SXGT01530450.1_pt1 | contig 18077 bp, 18 predicted proteins | sample 3176221 | NCBI WGS metagenome assembly SXGT01 (sample SAMN11356862, study PRJNA531348) | freshwater metagenome | isolation source: freshwater sample F1-120 | place: China: Fuxian Lake, Yuxi | collected 2017-12-25
CCGTCGAGCTTGGTGAGGATCACCCCGGTGAGGCCCAGGCGATCGTGGAAGCCCTTGGAGACCTTGACCGCGTCCTGGCCGATCATCGAGTCGACCACCAGGAAGATGTTCTGGGGCGCCACGTTCGCCTTGATGTCGGACAGCTCCTGCATGAGGGCCTCGTCGATCGCCAGGCGCCCCGCGGTGTCGAAGACGATGACGTCATGGCCCTTCTGCCTGGCCTCGGCCAGGGCCCTGGTGGAGATGGACACCGGGCTCTCCCCCGGGACGTTGAACACCGGGACGCCTATGCTCTTGCCGAGCACCATGAGCTGCTCGACCGCGGCGGGGCGCTGCATGTCGGCGGCCACCAGAAGGGGCTTCTTGCCCTCCTTCTTGAGCATCCGCGCCAGCTTGGCGCAGGTTGTGGTCTTCCCGGAGCCCTGGAGGCCGACCATCATGATGCCGGTGGGCCGCTTGCTCGCCGCGGGCTCGTAGACGATGGGCTCGCCCTCGGGCGGCGCCATGAAGGCGACCATCTCGTCGTAACAGATCTTGGTGAACTGATCGCCAGCCGAGACCCTCAAGGTCTCGCCATCGCTCCCCTTGGCCCGGATGCGGACCACCTCACCCACGGCCTTCTCCTTGACCCTTGCCAGGAAGGCCTTCACGACCCCGAGCTCGACGTCGGCCTCCAGGAGCGAGAGGCGCACCTCGCGGAGCGCGTTGTCGATGTTCTGCTCGGTGAGCTCGGTGAGCCCGGCGAGGCGGTTCTTGGCTTGGCGGAAGCCCTTGGCGATGACGTCGAACATTCGGCCGGCAGGGTACCACGGGTCGAGCCCACCTGGAACGACCCGCGTCACCGGCGACGGCGCTGGCGCTCCTCGGGGACCTCGTCCAGCTCTTCCTCTTCGGGCTCCTCGTGCTCCGGGGAGGCGACGACCCGCACCTCGGGCTCGGCGCCCGCGAGCGGCTCGGCGACGCGAGGGCGGTGCGCCCTGGCCCGTTCGATCTCGCGGAGCGCTGCCCGGATGACCGCGCCCTTGTGCCAGGTGACGGCGATGACGACCGCCAGCCAGACGAACATGATCACCGGCCTGTGGGTGAGCGGGATGACGATGGTCCAACCCAGCCCCCACAGGACCCAGAGGAGGCTCGTTATGCTCTTCACGGCGCGATCCTCCGCCGTGGCCTCGTCGCGCCGCCTGCGCTTGGCGTCGGCCCTCTCCGCCCGGGTCAGCGCTCGCTCCTTGCGGGCCTTCTCGCGGGGCGGGTCAGGGCCCCGGAGGCGCCTCAGCAACGGTCCGATGCTCGAGGGACGGACGTCGGGATCGGGCTCCAGCATCCGCTCCAGGGCGGCGACCAGATCCTCGCTGACCCGACCTCCGAGGGCCCTCCTCACGTCGACGCGCAGCCCCCGGTGAGGGAGGGTCTCGGGCTCGGCGCCCGAGAGCACCGAGAGCGCCGTGGCCCCGACCGCGTAGACGTCGGTGGCCGGGAGGGCGCGCCCCTGCAGCTGCTCGGGGGCCATGTACCCCAGGGTCCCGACGACCGTGCTCCCTCCCCTGGGCTTCATCCGCTCGGCCACCGCGCCGAAATCCACGAAAGCAAAGGTCCCGTCGGGGCGACGGATCACGTTGCGAGGCTTGACATCCCGGTGCACGACGGAGGGGGAGCGCCCGTGGAGGTACCCCAGGGCGTCGGCCGCGCAGGCCAGGAAGCGCACGACCTCTGCCTCGGCGACCGTCCCGCCGCGCCGCCGCATCGCGTCCAGGGTCTCGCCCTCGATCTTTTCCATCACCAGGTAGAGGACGCCGTCCTCCTCGAAGTGCTCCACGTACCTGGGCAGGAGGGGATGCTCCAGGGTGGCCAGGACGCGTGCCTCCCGCTCGGCCAGCTCCACGTCCTTCCAGCTCCGGGCACCCCGCACGTCGAAGCGCTTGACGGCGACGGGGCGCCCCTCCCGGAGATCCACGGCGTCGTGGGTGGTCCCCTGCGAGCCCTCGCCGAGCAGCCCGCGCAGAACGTACCGGCCATCCCGTAGACGCCGCTCTGGATCCATGACCGTTCAGGTAGCACGAAGGGTGGGTGGTGCGGCGCGACCTCCCGCTTCCTTTCCATCGCCGCAAGGTAGGCAGGAAAGTTCGAAACGGTCTGTCCTCCGCGCTATGACGGAGGCAAGCGGACGCGTCCAGTACAAACGCCTGGAGACCCTGATGAAGAACCTGGAGCCCGGGGGGGATCACAACGAGAGGACCGACCCCCAGGGGCGGCTCGCTGGAGTCCGTATCCTCGTGGCCGAGGACGATCTCGCCGCGAGGGTTCGGCTCGTCGCGGCGCTGCTCGCGGAGGGAGGCTTCGTCTACGAGCCCGCTGTCGGCGACGAGCTGCTCGTGGCCATGCAGGGCATCGCGCTCGACTCCTGGCCCCCCGACAGGGTCGATCTGCTGGTGATGGATGCCCGAAGGCCGGGGTTGTCAGGGCTCGAGCTGCTGAGGAAGCTGAGGGAGCGTCGCTGGCGCACCCCCGTGATCTTGTCGAGCGAGCCTCCCGTCGACGGGATCGCCGACGAGATCCTGAGCCTCGACGCTCTGCTCCTGCCCAAACCCTTCTCGCCGGAGGCGATGATCGACGCGGCGCTGACGGCGCTCCCCTCGAGCTCACGAGGGCAACCCCAGACCCCTCCCCAGGCTCCCAGGGGCGACGGACGCTATGTGGTTGGAGGACCAGGGGCGAGCTCGTCGGCCTCCGGAGAGCGGCCCAGGCTCCGCACCGGAGAGCTCACCGCCAAGCCTGCGTGACTACACCCGGACAAAGCGCGCGAACGTGAAGGCCTGCGTCTTCCCGCCAGGCGTCCGGTGCTCGTGGCGCCGCTCCTCGACCAGGCGGAGAGAGGGCCCCAGGGCCAGAGCGAGCGACGCGGCGTCGTAGCGGACGATCTCGAGGCCGCTGCAGCGCTCCGGGCCATCCAGCGCAAAGGTGCCGACGATCACGTGCCCTGACCCCCCGACAGCCTGCTCCAGCGCCCTCACGTAGGCGGCGCGATCCTCCGGATCCGTGAGGAAGTGAAACACCGCCCGGTCATGCCAGAGATCGTAGGTCTCGTCGGGCGTGAACCGGGTCACGTCGGCGGCCAGCCAGCGCACGCTCCTTCCGCGATCCCCTAGCCGGGCCCTCGCGGTCGCCAGGGCGGCCTCCGCGAGATCGAGCACTGTGAGCCTCTCGAAGCCCCGGGCCAGCAGCGCGTCGACCAGCCTCGACGCGCCTCCCCCAACGTCGATCAGCCGGGAGTCCGTGCCCAGGCCGCACCTGGAGATCAGGTCGAGCGAGACCTCGGCGTCGGGCTGGAACCACGACACCTCATCCTCTCTCTTGGTCTCCCAGACGGTCTCCCAGTGTTTACGGCGATCCATGTCGAGCCCCCCAAGAGCAATACAGCGAACGATGGCGATCCAGGAACTCCCGCATGGCCATGGCCCTATCTTCCTCGTTTTCCCGAGCGATCCAAGGGCCAACTCAGGTGTCTGTTTACCGCGGATAGCACGGATTTCTTGAGGCTCCTCGAAGGCTACGAATTGGGCGGCGAATCCGACCTGAGAAACCTCACCCCGCAACTGTATGTCGCAGCGTCCACTGCCCCTCTCCCACGCTGTCGAAGTGGAAGACGTGGCGCGGTAGAGGGGCCCCGAGTGGACCTGGGTCTTGGCGAGTCATGGTCCTTTTGGCTTGCCTGGATGGGTGGAGGGCACAGTGAGCCCCCTCTACCGCGCCACGGTATTTTCGAGGTTTGCGCGGGAGAGGGGGATGCGGCACAAGCGCCTTACTACGACGGGGTGAGGTCTGCGCGGCACCGCCCTGGGGGCTCCGTCCGTGGTCCACACCCCCGCCGAGTTCCTCTCCCCATCCGCTCGGCCTCCCCCGAGCCGCCGCGGTTCAGCACCAGTGTGTAGCCCATTATCAGCGGAGCCCCGCCTTGCGCGACAGGGCCCTCATTCCCTCGTCGCAGGCGAAGAGCCCATCCTGCCCCTCCTCGAGGAGAGCCTCGGCCTCGTCCAGGGTCTTCATGAGCACCTCCAGCCGAGGGTCTTCTCTTGAGAGGCGGCCCCCGTCGAGCTGGACGAAGACCTGCTCCACCTCGCTCTTCTTCCTGAGCGCTTTGGCCGTGGCGCTGGCCGTCTTCACGCAGGTGGCCTTGGCGGAGCACACGTCGGGATCGGAGCAGGGGACGGCCGAGAGCTCGTCGGCCAGGCCTGGCTTCTTCGGATTGTCGGCGGTGCGGTAGCGCTGGACGGCCAGCGCCAGGTGCCCGGCCTCCCTCCGGCGTGTGTCGCCGCAGGCTCCGAGCGCGACAGGGGCGGAGAGAGCCAAGAGAGCCAGGAGGCAGGAGATGCGTGTAGAGCTCACGAGACTTCTACCTTGCTCCACATCTCTTGCCGCATCTTCCTCCTTCTCGCCGTCGGTCCGGGTGATGCGGGCGACGCTCCAGGCCAGGGAGGGTAAGAAATCCTGGCCGTTTTTGTCCAGCGAGAAGATGCCGCGCACACACTCGTCGTCTCGACCCTGTGGCGTCGTCGATGCGCCTCATGATCTCCGCGTCTTGTGGAGGTGCCGACAAGGCGCCAGGCGTCGGAGGTCATGCCGGCGGCTTCCGTTGCACCCGCTGGCATCCAGCAGATGGAATGGCTTGCATGCTAGCGAATATACGCTAGCATAACCTGGATGGTCGAGGACGGGTCAGCAAGGAAAGCGGGGCTTGCTCGGGCGTCATCCATGACGCCTACAGAGCGAAAATCGCTGGCAACCAAGGCCGCCCACGCCCGGTGGAAGAAGGACCCCGACGGCATCGCCATCGCGACCCACCAGGGGGACGCCAAGCTGGCCGGCGTGGCGATCGACTGCGCGGTGCTCAAGGACGGGCGGCGGGTCTTCTCCGAGCGCGCCCTCTGCCGGGCCCTCTCTCACAACCGCTCCGGGGGGGAGTACAAGCGGCGCGCCCTGGCCGAGGAGGAGGAGCGGCTCCCCGTCTTCCTCTCGGAGACCATCGCGGCCTACCTCTCGCCCGCGGCCAGGGAGCAGCTGACCCGTCCTGTCCGCTACCGCCAGAAGGACGAGTTCGCGATGCCCACCTGGGGAGTGGAGGCCGAGCTCCTCCCCGAGATATGCGAGGCCTACCTGGCCGCCAGGGAGGCGGGCGCCCTCCGCACGCCCGCCGCCGCCCGCAAGGCGATGGCCGCGGAGAAGCTGGTCCGGGCGCTGGCCAAGGTGGGGGTCGTGGCCCTGGTCGACGAGGCCACGGGCTTCCAGTTCGAGCGCGACAAGGAGGAGCTCCAGAAGCTCCTGGAGAAGTACGTCTCCGAGGAGTTTCGCCCCTGGACGAGGGTGTTCCCCAATGACTTCTACGTCGAGCTCTTCCGGCTGCGTGGGGTCACCATCGAGGACGTGCGCAAGCGCCCGGCCTATGTGGGCAACCTCACAAACAACATCGTTTACGAGCGCCTCCTGCCAGGGACCCTGGCCAGGCTCAAGGCGGTCAACCCGCCCAACATCAACGGCTCGCGGGCTCGCCGCCACCACCAGCACCTCACCCAGGACGCCGGGGCGGTCCACCTGCGCGAGTACATCACCGGGCTCGTCTTCCTGATGCGAGCCTCCGTCAACTGGGAGGGGTTCATCAAGGCGCTGGACCGGGTGAGCCCTCGCCGGACCGCCACGCTGACGCTCCCGTTCCCGGACGGCAAGTAGCCGTGTCGCGCCCTCGCTCAACCGAGCACGCAGCCCCGCGGTGCTCATGACCCATGGATGGCGCCAGGGAGCGCCAGGAAGGCTTTGAAATGACGAGCTCAGTCAATGCGTATGGCAAGTACGATGCGGCGTTCGAGGGCGCGCTCCGCGTGACCGAGGGTCTCCTGCGATGACCCTCGCTCGAACCGAGACCCGCCTCGGAAGCTATCCGGTCTCCCTCGAGGACGTGGCGGCCCAGGTCGAGCTCCGGCTCACCAACCTTGGATTCGAGCGCCACGTGGTCGCGGGCGAGGAGGTGCCAGGGGTCATCCACGTGCACGCCCTGGGCGAGCCCATTCCGGCCTATCACCTGGACAGGGCTCGCCTCTGGGCCGCCCACGATCTCCCGATGACCTTCGTGATCGTGGCCACCCAGGGGCCGCAGGCGAGGAGATGCGAGAAGATCCCTCGCCGCCGTAGCTGCGGGTGATGATGCGGGCTGAGCCGGAGAGATCGGCGCGGATTTGGGCGAGGTCGACGGGAGGAGCGGTCATCGTGGGACGCGGCCACCAGGCGAATCGAGCCCGCGAAGCCAGCCCGCGTCGGGGCACGGGCCTCGATCGTCGCCTGCGGCGTACGGCGAGGCCGTCTTCTCGTAGAGCACCCAGTCCTTGGCGACGCCGATGACCCTCCAGCGGGGCCCCGCCGGCTCATCGACGAACGGCTCCACGTCCCCGCGCACGAGCACGAAGTCGTAATAGGGACCATCTTTGCTGTTGCGGAACAGGCACGGGTTCCAGTCCCAAAAGGTTACATCTTTCTTGGGGGGGGCCAGCTCGGGGCGGTAGGTCACGGGCCAGTGGGGCAGCTCGCTGAACGAGAAGCCCGCCACGCCTCCGTAGCGCGCGCGGTAGTACGCGCCGAAATGCACGAAGGGCGTGATGATCACGTGCTCGCTGGGCGTGTGGAAGACAAGGGTCAGCAGGCGTCTTCCGGGCGGGAGGTTGCGCAGCACGAGGTCGAAGTGCGAGGCCTCCTCGCGCTCGAAGCGCGCCATCGAGGCCGCGCCCAGCGCGCCGTAGAGCACGTTGACGCCGAGGAGGCCGGCCGCTGCGAGCCGCGCCACGAACCCGCGCCGCGGCGCCACGAGCAATACGCCCAGCAGGCCGATGTACGGCGCCGTGCGCAGCTCGAGGATGAACGCGTAGCTGACCTGGTTGGGGAGCAGGAAGTAAAAGAGCGGCCCCAGCGCGGCGAAGAACCAAGCCAAACGCCTGTGACGCCTCGGGCGGCCCGCGCTCGCCGCGCTTGAAAGCAGCATGGCAAGGACGAGCGCCCATAGCGCCTTCGCCGCAGCGTCGTCCCAGGGCGACGTCCAGACGTCGTGCATCCAGCCGAAGAGGGTGAGGACGAGCAGGCGCGTCGGCAGGAAGCGCACCACGCCCGCGTGCTCGCCGCCGGACCGCGCGGCGATGACGTTGCTCACCACGAGCACGGGCCCGAGCAGCAGCGCGCACGCCGCGACGGGGAAGCGCACCGCGAGCGAGGCGCGCGGGGCCGCGCGCCGGAAGATCCACGCCGCTCCGGTGGCCCCCACCAGCAGGACGGCGAACGAGCTCGTGTGCAGATAAAACAGCACCGCCGCCGCGAGCCCCAGCGTGAGCGCGCTCTTCCGGCTCGGCGCGCGCGCGTGCCGAACCGAGAGCGCGAGGGCGCCCAGCGCCACGGGGATGGAGGCCACGTAGTTGAGCAGCCGCTCGGCGAGGGCCCGGTTCCAGAAGAGGGGACCGGCCACGAGGGCGAGCCGTTCCTCGCCCCGAACAGCGCGCAGCAACGCCGCGAGCGAGGGCACCATGGCCAGAGCCGTGAGCACCAGAAGCAGGGTGTTGGCGCGCTCGGCGCTCCCGAGCGCCGTCGCGAAGAGCGCCCCCACCGCGTGATAGAGCAGATACGTCGTTCGAAAAACGCCCTGCACCTGGAAATACTCCGCAGAGCGCCAGCTCGCGTCGGAGTAGTGCGCCAGCGTGGCGATGGCGGCCACGTGCTCGGGCAGATCGGAGAGCGGAAGGTGCCGCGCGAAGAGCAGCGGAACCGCGGCCGCGACCGAAGCGCCCCACACCCAGACGCGGCTGAGCTTTGGGCGCACCTTGGCCTTGGCGCTCAGGGAGCGAACCGCTCAGGCGTGGTGCCCGCGACGAGCGAGCAGGCGTTGCCCACGCGCCGGCACCGCACGACCGCGTGCCGCTCGGCGCACGCCGGATCGGTGGTGGCCACCACCGTCACGTACGCGGCGTTGCCCTGGCACCCCTGCGTGCCAGAGTAGTTTCCATAGTTCGAATAGAAGCCGTAATCGGTATACGGGGTGAGCCCGTCCTTCGTCGCGTTCGGCGGATCCGACGGGAAGGGTACGTACTCCGCAGAGCCACGGAAGCCGTGGTAATAGTAGCTGTCGATCCCCACGCACTTGGTGTCGCTGCCCAGGTACGCGCACTTTCCTTCTTGCCCGGCGACGCACACCCCGCCGGTCGCGTCGAGCGCGACGCACACCCTGCCCGCGGCGCACTGCGCGTTGGTCTTGCACTCGGTGAGGCACTGGCCGTTGAAGAAGCGTTGCCCCGCAGCGCAGCCGGTGCCCGTCCCGGAGGAGCCGGGCGGCTCCGTGCCCGAGCAAGCGACAACCCCCAAGAAACCGAGCAGCGCGGTGAAGCAGGCAAGGGAGCGAAGCATCCCGCCGCTCCGGGCATTCTTCGTGCCAGAACTTTTCCCCGACGAACGGCGCATCCTCCCCTTACCTTCCAGGATCGCCCTGCCGCGGGGTGGCCCGGGTTGGCCCAGGCTCCTCTCCGGAGGAGCGCCCTCGCAGATGGGGAAGGGTCGCGACGAAGAGCACGAGCCACCCCGCCCCAATGCACGAGGCCAGCCCGGCGCGCTGAGCCCAACGACCACGAGGCCCGCGGCAAGGCTCGCGCGGTGAAGCTTCGTGGAGCGCGGCGTCGCCGTGCCCCACGCTACGCCAGCTCCGTCTCCGCGGCCTCTCCCCGGTGGGCGAGCACGAGACCGTGCGGCTCCGTTCGCCGTGCGCGCTCGTCTTCTCGGGTGCAAATGACCCGTTCTCGAAGCTGCCCGGTCTGGTACATCGGTTTACATCCCCTCTAGAGATTCGGAGCCCCACGGCGGGTCACCACCTCCCTTATTCCAACGACGTCACGTTCTCTCGGGTCGTCTCGTTCCTTTCTCAGTAGCCACCGGCAAGCCGCCGCCGATTACGACAAGGGCAACGACCGCTGCGGATGGTAACGAGCGAATGCGTGCGACGAAGCCAAGGAATGACAGATGAAGCTCCTCCTTCAAGGTCCACGCGTCGTCCTTCGACCCGTGAACGAAGACGATCTGCCACGCCTCCTGGAGCTCCTCCGCGAACCTGAGGTTGCTCGCCATTGGAGCCAGCCCGATGACGACTTCGACCGGCACGAGCTTCTCTCCGGGGACGATGCCGATGGGGCAGAGCGCATCACCACCTTCGTCTTCGCGGCGAACGCCGAGACGATAGGCTGGATTGCGGGATGGGAGAACCTGCATCGCGACTACCGGCACGCGGGCATCGATGTCTTCCTCTCCACGCATCACCAGGGGCAAGGCTTCGGGACCGAGGCGATACGCCTGGTGTGCGCCTTCCTCTTCGAGGAGCGAAGGCATCACCGCGTCACCATCGATCCAGCGGCCGACAACGTTCGCGCCATCCGTGCGTACGAGAGCGTCGGCTTCAGGCGAGTGGGCGTCATGCGGCAGTACGAACGAGGAAGTGACGGCACGTTTCACGACGGCATGTTGCTGGATCTTCTGCCCGAGGACCTGATCGATGGTCCTGAACGCCCGGATCGAGCTCGAGGGCGCCAGGGGCCTCGCCGCAGCCGACGAACAACCGAGTCCAGCGGACGGTCCGCTGCGCGGCCCGCCGCTGAACCGACGCGACCGGACGATGGACGGCCATGAAAGTTGTCGAGGGAGACCTGATCGAGCTGGCGCTCGCCGGAGAGTTCGACGTGGTCCTTCACGGCGCTAATTGTCAATGCACCATGGGCGCCGGGATTGCCAAGTCGATCAAGCTGGCGTTTCCCGAAGCCTTCGAAGCCGACCGGTCCACCGTCAAAGGCGATCGCGCCAAGCTCGGGACGTTCTCAAGCGCCGTCGTATCGCGTGACGGACGCGAGCTCACGATCGTCAACGCCTACACCCAATTCGACTACCGCGGTCCCAAGGTCAGAGTGGACTACGAAGCCATCCGGCGCGCTGCACGGGCCGTGCGCAACGAGTTCGACGGGAAACGAATCGGATACCCCCGAATCGGCGCGGGCCTGGGCGGCGGCGATTGGGCTCGCATCCGCGCGATCCTCGACGAGGAGCTCTCCGGCCTCGACCACACGCTCGTCGAGTTCAAGCCCTAGGCGGCCAGCGCGGTCGGGCGGGTGCAGCCGGCCAACAAGCCGCTGAGCCGACGAGCGGCGGGCGCGCGAGGGGCGGGTGCGGTAGCATGGGGGGCTCGCGGCTCGGCGCCAAGTCGTTATGCCTCCAAAGGAGCATGCAGATGACTCCAAAACCTGTTGCGGACGATTATCGAGCAGCGCCCTACCTGGTTGTCCTGACGAGAGGAGCCTGATTCAACGGCTTCGTTTCAGTCGTTGCTCACCGAGGTTCGCTCCTGCGCTATCTGCGCGCAACATCTGCCTCCGGGCTCACCGAGAGCTCGACATAGACCAGCTCGCGCGTCATCACGCTCTTGACCGAGGTCGTCTTGGGATCGAGGCTCTTCAGGATGACGCGCGTGAGGCTCTCCGCGCAGGACGCGCCGGAGGAGCTCGCCTTCGTTGGCTGGTTCGGACCGCGTGGGCACCCTATCAGGTGGGTCGCACGCTGTTTCGCTGGTCTTGCGCGGGGCAGACCTTCTCGCACGCGCCGCAGCCGACGCAGAGGCTCGGATCGACGTGCGGTCGCTGGAGCTTCACCTGCTTCATGGCGGGCTCGGCGCCGCTCGGGGAAGGTGGGTGACGGATTCCCGAGCGAGCATCCACGATTTTCACGCCGGGCCTCGCCCAAAAATCGCACACTCGCAGCCATGAACGCTCCCATCACGCTCTACACAGCGGCCACCCCGAACGGCCACAAAGCGTCGGTCGCGCTCGAGGAGCTCGGCATCCCGTACGACGTCCACCCCATCAACATGCGGGCGGGCGAGCAGAAAGAGGCCTGGTACCTCGCCATCAACCCCAATGGGCGCATCCCCGCCATCGTCGATCACGACGAGGGCGATCTGGCCGTGTTCGAGTCGGGCGCCATCCTCCTGCACCTCGCCGAGAAGAGCGGCAAGCTCCTGCCGGCCGAGAGGAAGGCGCGAAGCCGGGCCTTGCAGTGGCTCATGTGGCAGATGGGGGGGCTGGGCCCGATGATGGGCCAGGCGAACGTGTTCCATCGCTACTGGCACGAGCGCTACCAGCCCGCGATCGATCGCTACCAGAACGAGTCGCGCCGACTGCTCACGGTGCTGGATGGCCGCCTCGGGCAGAGCGAGTACCTCGCAGGCGAAGAGTACAGCGTGGCCGACGTGGCCTGCTGGTGCTGGGCGCGCACCCACGAGTGGTCGGGGGTATCGGCGGAGGGGCTGCCCTCGCTCCGGCGCTGGCTCGACGCTATCGCCGCGCGACCCGCAGCCCAGCGCGGCATCGCCGTTCCGAACACGCTCGAGCCCTTGCGCAAGGGCGACGGCTCCGGCGCCAAGGAGATCGTGGACGCCGCGAGGGGAATGCTCCAGCGCTGAGCGGTCGTCCTTGGCTCGGGCCTCCCCAGCGGCGCGCTGGGCTCGAGCTTTTCGCAGGCCCCGCCGAGCTTTCCGAGTCCGCCCGAGAGGCTCGCCTCACGCCTGGATCGTCCGAGTCCGCCGAGGGGGGCACGCGCGATCCGGCGACGATGTGTGCACGATTACGCTCCCCCTGAAATCGCGGGGGGGCGACCGTGGCATACGCGGTGCTTAGGCGATGGACATGGGCTCGATAGCTCGATCCACGTGGATGCTCGCGGTGCTCGTACCGGTTGCGATCGGCTGCGTGGCCGAGGAGGTTGGGGGGGACGAGGTCGACCGGACGAGCCACGCGCTCACAGCCGATCAGCTCGCCTGCGAGGGGTACGACCCCACGTTCGCCGGGAAGCTGTCCAAGGCGGGCCTCAAGCGCGACGGGTACGGCAGCCTGCACCGGTGCTACGCGTACGTAAAGGATCACATCGCAGCTGCCGGCGCGAGCGTGCCAGGCAGCCTCTACAGCACCACCTACGGCACGAGCGCCTACCAATTCACGAACTGGGCGCGAAACAACCCGTCCAGCCTCGCGTCGCTCGGCTTCAAGGAAGCGACGCTCGGCCCGGGCGAGCGTCCGCCGAAGGGATCGATCCTCGTGTGGGGGCGCGGCCAGTGCGGGTACAGCGCGAAGCACGGACACATCGAGATCGTCGTGGACGACGGCGGCAGGGCGTGCAGCGACTTCTGCGGCAAGATCGCCCAGGGCTGCGGCAGCCCCACGGTGTTCATACCCGCGCAGAAGGGCGGCGGAGCCCGCACGCTGCCGGACGGCGGCCCGTGCCCAAGCGCCACTGCCGACGCCGGGCGCGACGCGAGCGACGCGGGGCGCGACACGAGCCGCGACGGCGGCGACGCGCGCACGCCGCAGACGGACAGCTGCGCCGGCAGGGGCGACGGCTGGTACTGTAGCGAGCTCGTGACGTACAGCGCCTATCAGTGCAAGGGGCAGCAGATCGTCCTCGGATACCAGTGTCCAACAGGCAAGCAGTGCTCGTCAAACGTGCCCGGCGGTCCGGCCGTCATGGCGGGCGCGGTGCCTGCGTGCGGTGGAGGGAGCTAGTCATGCGCGCGACCGTCGTCCCCGTCGTCCTCGTGTGCCTCCTCTCGGCGGCGTGCTCGAAGAGCGATCCGTCGCTGTCGAAGCTCGGCGCCAGCGAGGCGAACAACGCCGCCGGCGCGGCCGCGCCGACGCGCGAGGTCGAGCCCGAGGAAGAGTGCGCGGCGCGCTGCCTCACCGCGGAGGTGGGGACCACACTGACGGCGCTCGACGAGTGCATGATGGACTCGTGCTACGGCGATCCGCCCATGGATGATCCTACGACAGCGTCGTGCGACGCCGTGGGAGCGGGCAAGATCTCCTACGGCGTGGCCGCGCGCGACCGGTGCGTCGGGCGCTCGTGCTGCGTGAAGGCGCGCGCGTGCGCGGACGATCCTGCGTGCGCCTCGGCGCTGGCGTGCGTCGTTCGCTGCCACGCCAAGTGAGTTGGCCGTGCTCGCCGCACTTGTCACCACCGCTACAACCTTCCGCCTTCCACCGCACCGAACGCACTTCGTTACGTCGATGTCGCAGGTCCGGCGCACCAGGGTAGCCCAGGAAAACCTGGGACTGGTCGCGTAGAGTTCGCCCTCGAGAAGACGCGCCCAGTGAGCCACGAGCCCCCCGTTCGGCGCCACCCGCCGGGCCACGTCGCTACCCGCCGCCAGCTCGTGGGCGAACAACGCGGGCAGAGGCGCTACATTGGATTTCTGTGACCTGGCCCCTGGATTTTACAGGGCTACATTGGATTTATGTAGCCTGGCCCCTGGATTTTACAGGGCAAAAGCAAGGGGCGGAGACCCCTTTTCTGTACCTTACCAGGCCCCTGGAATTGATAGGATGAAAGCAGGAGAAAGAGACCGCTTCTCTGTATTGAAGAGCAAGGAGCGAGGAGATACGTGCATAGCTCACGAGACTTCTACCTTGCTCCACATCTCTCGCCGCATCTTCTCCTTCTTGCTGTCGGTGCGGGTGATGATGCGGGCGACGCTCCAGGCCGCCAGCAGCTCGCCCTCCTGACCCAGGGTGGGGAGGACGGTGCGCCCGCACACGAAGGCCCCCCCCAGCGGGGTGCGGAGGGACTCGGCGGCCAGGCCGTGGAGCTGCCCCCCCACGACCCGGTAGCGGGGCACCATGGGCTCGGGCTCGAGAGAGCCCCCGGCGGCGCGGACCAGGACGCGATCCTGATCCTTGCGCGTCCCCGAGCGGTAGTCCCAGAGAGGTCGGCCGTCGTGGGGCGAGTCGCAGACCAGGGCGTGGCGCTCGAAGAAGGGGAGGTTGGCCGAGAGAGTGGCGAGCACCGCCTCCCTCGCCCTCCCCAGCTTGGGGGCCCCGGCCGAGAGGAGCGCCTCGACCACCAGGAGCGTGGTGCCAGGAAAAGGGCCCTCGGCCTTCTGGAGGTGCAGGGAGAGCTCCCTCCCGGAGGGCTCGCCGAGCAGGAAGGACAGGGTCGCCAGCGGAGGAGGGAGCCCCTCGTCGCGTACCACGAGAGACACGCAGTAGCGGTGCTCGTCGGCCGAGAGGGACGGCAAGGAGTCCATGATCTTGCGGGGCACGGGGAAGCTGGGCGCCAGGCGGAGGAGCTCCTCGGTCGTGCCCCCGGAGACCACGAAGGTGACCCCCACGGGCTCGTCCTGCCCGTCCAGCTCCACCGCCCTGACCTTGCCCCCTCGCTGGATGATCGACACCACGCGATCGCCCAGGCGCACGTCGCCCCCGTGGGCCCGGATACGGTCGAGGAGGAACTCCGAGACCTCGAGCTCGCCCCGGAGGACCGCCGCGATGCCCCGGGTGTACGAGCCGTGGAGGCGGGCCACGGCGAAGGGAGGCAAGATCGTGGCGTCGCTGGCGTGGCGGGCGGTCTCGAGCACAAGACGCCGGTAGGGGTGGGTGGGCGGAAAATCGATCAGCAGATCGCGGGCAGGCTCGGTGGCGAGCGGCAGATCCGAGAGGACCCGGTGGGTCTCCCTGCGCTCCCAGAAGGTGCCAGGTGGCCAGACCACGTCGAGTTCGAAGGCCGCGTCGGCTTCCCCGTTGATCCTGGCAAGCTCCCCGTAGAGCTCGTCGGCGGCACGGCGGATCTCGGGGAATTCGCGATCGAGCTCCTGGGCGAAGAGCTCCTGATCCGGAGGGAACTCCAGCCGGAGGCCGCGCCCGAGGACCTGGAACATGGGATCCAGGTTCCTGGTCTTCCTGCGCCAGGTCTGGGTCTGGGCCAGCTCGCCAACGACCCGTGTCCACGCCGGAGAGCCCGCGTAGAGGAGAGTGAAGGCCCTGCGGGCGAGCGACAGATCCTCGAAGCCGTAGCGAGGAGGCCGGTGCCCCTGCCCCACCACCAGGACCCGCCACGAGCGCCTCGCCAGGAGCGCCGCGGTGACCAGGGCCCCCGTGCCCGCTCCCAGCACGACGACGTCGTAGTGCTTGGTCAAGAGGGCCTCCGGCGCGCGCTGCGTCTCACGGAGGGCCTTCTAGCACCGGAGGCTCAGAAGTGGACCGGGGTCGGCACGTTCAGCAGGGGGCCGTGGCGGGTCGAGAGGCGTCCCCCGGCGTTGTCGCCCCAGCAGCGCACGGTCCTGTCCGACAGGAGGGCGCAGGTGCCGTCGCCCGAGGCCACCAGAGAGACCACCCCGATGAGCCCCTGCACCAGCGCGGGCGAGGCGCGGGCCGAGGTGTCGCCGGTCGCCAGCTGGCTCCCGCTGTTGTCGCCCCAGCAGGCCACGGTGCCGTTCGGGAGCCTGGCGCAGCCGTGGGCCCGACCCTGGGCGATCTCGGCCACCGGCCCTAGATCCGGGGGAGGAGAAGAGGTCCTGACGGATCCGCCCGAGCCCGGCCGGCCCTGGTCGCCCTTGCCCTGGCAGCGGAGCTCACCCCCCACGAGCCTGCCGCAGGCGGTCCCCCCCTCGAACCAGAGCTTCTCCACCGGAGGAGGCTTGTCCCTCCTGGGGCACCCCCCGAGGACGAGCGGCGCGAGGAGGGCGACGAGGGGCAAGCGAGGCAGGAGCAAGGGGAGCGAGCGCACGATCAGTGGATCGGCCCGTGGGCGATGACCGCCGACATGATCAGCTTGGCGCACTGCACGAAGATCACGATGCCGAGCACGTCCACCAGGCTGGCGATGAAGGGCGTGGAGCTGGTGGCAGGATCCAGGCCCAGCCGGTTGAGGACCAGGGGCATCATGGCGCCGACGGTGCAGCCCGTGATCACGATCCCGACGATCGCCCCCGAGACGGTGAGCGCGAAGTCGAAGTGCTGCTCCGGGTACATGAGCACGCGCACGAAGCCCACCAGCGCGAGGCCCAGGCCCAGGACCAAGCCCATCCCCGTCTCCCTGACCAGGATGCGAAGCCAGTCCTTCGACTTGATCTCGCCGACCGCCAGGCCCCGGATGATGAGCGTGGACGACTGGGAGCCCGAGTTACCTCCCGCCGAGATGAGCAAGGGGACATAGTAGGCCGCCCCCCGGATCGCCTCGAACACCGGATCGTAGTGGCGGAGCGCGGTCTGGGTGAAGAACTCTCCCAGGAAGAGCGCGAGCAGCCAGACCCCCCGCTTGCGGATGAAGCTGAAGAAGCTGGTCTGGAAATAGGGCACGTCCAGGGGCTCGACGCCGCCGATCTTCTGCACGTCCTCGGTCTGCTCCTGGGTGAGGACGTCGACGATGTCGTCGATGGTGATGACCCCCAGGAGCACGTCTTTGTCGTCGATCACGGGGATGACGTTGAGGTCGTATTTGGCCATGCGGCGGGCGACCTCTTCCTGATCGAGATCCGGGGTCACGCTCAGGTTCTGGGTGACGAGGATGTCGGCGAGGGGCTGATCGGGGGTGGCCAGCAGGAGCGCTCGCATCGACGCGGTCCCCACCAGGCGCTCCCCCGCGTCCATCGCGTAGATCTTGTAGCTCTGGGCGTTGTGCTCCTCGGAGAACGCGCGCACCGCCTCGATGGCCTCGGCGACGGTGGCGTCCGGGGTGATCCGCACGAACTCGGTGGTCATCAGGTGGCCGGCGCTGGTCTCCGGCCACTTCTCGATCTCGCGGACCTCCTCGGCCGCCTCGGGATCGACGCGCTGGAGGGTCTCCAGCAGGGCGTCCCCCACGTCGTCGGGGAGGGCGCTGAAGAGGTCCGCGCGATCGTCGGGCGCCATCTCGCTGGCGATGTGGGCCACCGACTCCCTCGGCATGCGCAGGGTGAGCTCCTCCTGCTCGTGCTCCTCGAGGCGCTCGAAGATGGGGGCGGCCTCGTCCGCAGGCATGCGCTGGAGGAGCTGCGCGGCCTCGTCCGGCTCGAGCTCGGCGATGAGATCCGCGAGATCCTCGGCGTGGATCTCGGGGAGCAGGATGCGCACCTCTTCGGGATTCTCCCTGAGGAGCTCCTTGAGATCCGGACCAATGAGCTTGGCGAGGCGCATGGTGCGGGGCGGAGCTTAGTCCCATCTCTCGCGCCGGAGCACCCGAGAACGCGCCTCCCTGGCAGGACGATGCTGGCCGACGTAGGCTGACGGGCTCAGCTTGGCGGACCTGCCCCCTCGGGCGCCACGGCGCCCACCAGGGCGCCTCCGGAGGACCCACATTGAAGCTCTCCATTTTCCCTTTTCTGATGCCTTCTGCAGCCGCGGGAGCCCTCGCCCTCTTCGGGGCCTGCTCCACCGCCACCCCCGCCGCCACCCCCGCCGGCACCCCGACCGAAGCCGGGACCGACGCCCAGGACGCCTCGCCCCCCGCCAGCGATCCTTGCGCAACCAAGGCCTGCCCCAACGACCCGGCTCCGACCGCGGAGGCGGTCCAGTCTTGCCGCGACCCGCTCAGCGGTCGCTGCTCGGCCGAGTACCGCTCCTACATCGACTGCGTGCTGCCGCTCATCAAGTGCGGGAGCGACGGAAAGCTGGACGCCCAGGCCACGCTGAGCGCTGCCGCGGCCTGCGACGCCAGGAGCCAGGCCTACAGGGCCTGCCTGAGCCCCGCCGAGGCGGGCCCGCCCGACGCGCCCGAGCCGCCCGACGCCAGGCCCGACACCGGCCCCCCGACCGTCAACGGCTGCAGCTCCTTCATCGTCGCCACAGGTCCCCAGGACGACCGGGACATCCCCTGGGATTTCCCCATCGCCACCGATCCTCGGCGCTGCCTCCAGGTCAAGGTGGGGCAGACCGTGACCTGGACAGGCAACTTCACGATCCACCCGCTGGCGCCGCTCGGAGGCGACGCGCCCAACCCCATCTCGGCCACGGGCACGACCACCTTCCCCGGCGCGGGCACCTTCGGCTACACATGCACCAGCCACAGCTCGATGCGAGGGGCCATCCGGGTCGTCCCCTGACGGGGCGTCCTGCCTTTTTCTTTTCGCGTGGACATCCCTGCGCGTAACGTGGACGGCATGAAGCACTCTCTTCCCATCGCATCCTTGCTCGTCTCCCTGGCGCTCGTCGCCTGCTCCAGCAGCACCACCACGGGCGACGGAGGGACCGACTCCGGCACGGACTCCACCTCGCCGCCCCCCC
>SXGT01040590.1_pt1 | contig 18075 bp, 18 predicted proteins | sample 3176221 | NCBI WGS metagenome assembly SXGT01 (sample SAMN11356862, study PRJNA531348) | freshwater metagenome | isolation source: freshwater sample F1-120 | place: China: Fuxian Lake, Yuxi | collected 2017-12-25
AATGACCGCACAGACGGCCTCACATTGAAGATGGTGAACCCGGACACGCAGGCGCTGATGATCGTGTACGACGACGCGCAGGCAATCTACAAGGGGCGCAAGCGCCCGGTGTGGAAGCAGCTCGGCATCGAGGCCGCCGGCCGCACGACGGTGCTCAAGGTGACACCGCAACACCGCGCAGACATTGCGCTTCGCGCGCAAGTTCGCCGCCGATGTGATCGGCCTGCCGGGCGTTTGCGCCGGCGACGAGAACGCGATCCTGATGCCGGAAGACGGCGGCCGCGAGGGCGTGGAGCCGGTGGTGCGCCAGTGCGTGAGTTACGACGCCGAAGGCCATGCCATTGCGGAATGGCTGCTTGGACGCAAGGCCGCCGGTTACCAGTGGGCGCAGATGGCGGTGCTATAGGTGGTGCTATATCCCCGCCATTTCATCGGCGAGCGCTTCGAGAAAATTCTGGCGAAGCACGGTGTGCCGGTGGACGTAGCCCGGAAACACAACAACCGCGTGCAAGCGGACCATGACGCGGTGCGCTTTCTCTCCATGCACAGCGCCAAAGGTCTGGAGTTCCCCTGCGTGGCGATAGGCGGCTTGGGCGAGTTGAAGAAGGCCGAAGACATCGAAGACGACGTACGCCTGACCTACGTCGCCATCACGGGCGCAACGCACGAGGCGTTTATTACTTATTCGAATATGTCGGAGTTGGTGGGGCGGCTGATGATGTAGAGCAGGCAGGGAGAAAGCCATACAAGAAAACAATCGACACTGTCCCAAATGGCACTACCGCATCGCGTAACGGCACCGTGCGCGCCAGCGTATTCCTTGGGGTTGACCGTCCGTAAAATCTGCACCAACAAGTTTCCTGATTGAGGCGTCTGACCATGGCATCATCAAAAACGACAAGACAAGGTGGCGGGAAAAACCCGTTCCTAACGCTACGCTGGACGTTTCGATTGCATTACAGAGAAGAGGTTGCCCGGCGACAACGCGTTTACTGCCATGAACTGAAGAGATCTGAACCGGACTTCGATTTCTCCGCCTATGCGCTGACCGTGAGCCAGCTGCCGGAAAACGCAGCGCTTGCTGATTCCGTGTGGAGCACAAAGCTGTCTGATGAAGCCCAGGCTTTCCTTAAGGAACTTGAGTTCCTGCACGAAAGCAATGCACTGGCCGCACTCAAGATCGCTGCCATCGTCGCAGGTAGCACCAGCCAGTATTACTGCCTCATCAAGGCAGCGTCGGAACGTGTTCTCCGATGGTTGGGAGTGGAGGACGCTTCTCTCCAGGGGCGTATTCAAGCCGGCGTACTGATACGCACGTTCTGGCCGGATGAGTTGAACAAGATGGAAGGGCTTGAGAAGGTTCTTCTCGAATTGCTGGTCGCCCTGTCGTCGTCCCATCCGGAACTTGCCTGGCAGATGGTTCAGCGGGTCACGGCCAAGTGGGGCAAACGCTCTCCTCTGGTGTTTTCCTTCGATGACAATCCGGCTGACAAGTTGGCCCTTGGGATGAATCTGGTCCGCCAGTCACCTGACTTTTGCAAGACCATGATGGGCACGTATTTATTCAGTCACCGATATCCGAGCCAGGATTTCACGGTTTCCGAGACGGATGCCCGGCGGGTCGCCGATGCGCTTTTCGAATTGGAAACCCGGGTGCCATCACCCAGTGTAGACACAGCCGCCGGCACCTATGCCGATTTGATCAAGCGGGGGTTTCCTGATGCTGCATGGTATGGGCAGGCGTTGGCCCGCTCGTACGAATTGGCCTGTCTGACCACCAAGCCCGCGTTGAAGGTCGGGCGGTTGGTCATGGTCATGGTCCATGCGCCGATTCCGTCTCCCCTGCACACCAGTGCGCTGCTTGGGTATGAGGAGTGGGCACAAGGTTACGCCCGCCTGCCCCTGGACGAACGTCGGGCTGTATTGGATTTCGTTGAATTGCTGCTGGATACCCTGCCTGTCGTTTGCCATGACGCGTCTTTTGACAGGAATGCCAGCTTGGCGGCCAATCGGCACCATCCAGTCGTTGAAGTGTCGGTCAAGGCCTACTGGGGACTGGTCGATAGCTTGCTCGAACGGCCCTCCCCGCTGGCGGCGGCTGTGCTGGTGGAGGCGGTGATGCGCAAGGATCTGGACTTGGCAGAGCAGGCCGCAACGCGCCTGACGGAGGTGTACGAGTCTCAGGCCAAGCTGAATGTTCTGGAGGGAGAAAGGACTTTGTTCAGATTGGCCAGGCGCACCCTGAACAGTGACATCAATGAGCCCCTCAAAGCCCGTTGCCTGGCACTATTCCAGCACCTTCATCCCGTCTTGAACTCGGTTGACCCCGAGGCTGCGGTAAGGTCGAGGGAGGGGCTTCACGAGCCGGATATTTTCTGATTTCCCGCCCGGAGCCCGACGGCGCCCCCTCGGAATGACCTCCAAGCACACCACAAAAAAGCAGTACGCTGCCGGAAAGTGAAGGCATATACCTAGCGAGAAAAAAGGAGGATTCAGATGGATAACCCCATCAACCAGTTCATCGAGATTGCACCTGATTCGCCGACGCAGCAAAGCATGGTTCCGCAGACAAAGGGCGGCAAGCCCACCATCGCCACCATCGAATACGAGCTGCTGAGCAGCCAGCCTTACGTCTACACGCTGGCAGAACTCAAGTTCGCCACCCATGTGAAGCACAAGCAGATACCCGTTGCCGACCTGGAGGCGGAAGAGAAACAACTTCGCGAAGCGTTCTTCGCCAAACCTTATGCCTGCATGCGCGCCTCGCCGCTGACCAAACAATACGGCTGGGGCGCGCATTACGACGAAAAGGGCGGGATCGCGATCTATCCGGTCGAAAGCAAGGAATACCAGAACCTGACCAATGACGAAGGCATCAAGAAATTCTTTGCCATGCGTAACAAACGTGGCTGAAAGGAGCGGTGAATCGCCCTGAATCACGCTCTTCCCTGTCACACCGCTCTTGGGCAAATTTAGCCATTCGCCGCAGATTTCCCCGCAGTGGAGAATGTTGCCTATGCAACAATCCGCGAAAACCAGTTGAACGCGCCTGTTGGCGCGACCGGATGAGTGCCTGGCGTGAAGCGATGACGCAACAGTCCATGGCCCGCGAAGAGAAGCAGGGAAAAGGTAGCCCGCATGTCAGAGAACAACGGCGATGCCGTGCCAATGGATGAATTCGACGACGCCGACACGGCGATCGATTTCTCCGTTCCTTTCGTCCCCGAGTCTCTGACACAGCTTTACTACACACCCGCGCTGGCGCGACTGAGCGCCGTCCAGCGTCTCCGTTACAACCAGCTCTACGCGGCGCATATCAACGAGCAGTTCATGTTCTTCGAGCACGATATTGGCAACGCCATTTCGCGCGCGTTGCTGTCGTCCGGCGCGGTGAAGCCGCAAGCGCTACGGGACCGATTGCAGGTGATGATCGACGATGAAGAGCAGCACCAGGGCATGTTCGAGTCGATCAACCGACAAGCCTTTCCAGAACTTTATGCAAACTGTCGGCATGTCTTCATTCGTCCATCGACCATCGCGCGCCACCTGCTCAACGCCTGCGTTCAGCACCCGAAAGCAATGAGCTTCGTGATCTGGCTCGCCTTCTTTCTCGAAGAAGCGTCGACGGAGTTCTCGAAAGCCGTCATCCAATCCGCCAAGGCAGGCGCGGCCATCGAGCCGAGCTTCCTGGCCGTGCATGTTCGCCATCTGCGCGACGAGGTCCACCACGTCAGGCTCTATCCGGAGATCGTCCGTGCCGTGCTGTCCGACAGTTCTGCGCTGGCCCGGAAGATCAACGGCGCGTTGCTGGCGCGCCTGATGCGCGAGTTCCTTGCACCCAAACGCTCCGGCATCGCCGTCATTGACCAGCTGGTCCGCGAGTTCCCCGACTTGAATGCAATACATGACGATTTGCGTCGCGCCATCCGCTCGCTGGCCGGTTCGCCGGAGTTCTATGATGCCTTCTTCGCCGCCGCCAAGCTGCCGTCCTTGCATGGTATGTTCGGCGAGTTCCCCGAGTTCTCCTGGTCGGCGGCCGGGGCTGCTGCAAGGGCTGCCGCAAGGCATCGGTAATTGGTGATGAGCGCCGCCGCAGCCATCGAAACCCGTCCGGGTCGGGATCGGCCCGAACAGTCAAAACCGGCCAAGCCCGCTTACCGGTCGCGGATTGTCCCCATCCGCGAACTCGGCGAAGGACGCATTGCCGAGATGTCGGCGCTCTACCTTGAGAACTATGCAGGCAGCAATGGCGCCTTGTTCCGTGCCGACCTGATGGATAAGGACCAGGCCCTGTTGGTATTCAGCGGCGATGCGCTGGTCGGTTTCACGACGATCAAGCGTTACGAAGTGGAGTGGCAGGGGAAAAACACGGGGATCATCTTTTCCGGCGACACCATCGTCGACCCGCGTCATTGGGGCCAACGCGAGCTGGCCTTCGCCTGGCTGGAGTACGTCGGCGGCATCAAGGCGGCTGCGCCCGAAAGGCCTTTGTACTGGTTTCTGCTGGTCAAGGGACACCGCACCTATCGCTACCTGTCGGTGTTCTCCCGCCATTTCCACCCTTGCTGGCAGGCGCAGAACAGCCATGCCGATGGCCTGAAGCCGCTGGCGGATTTCCTTGCCAGCGCACGCTACGGGGCCGACTACAACCCACAAACCGGCGTCGTCGAATTCGCCGAATCCTGCGGCCATTTGCGCCCGGCGATTGCGCGTCCGGACAGCGACGAACTCGAACGCCCGGATGTCCGCTTCTTCCTCGCCCGCAATCCCGGCTATCTGCGGGGACACGAACTGGTCTGCGTCTGCGAGCTTGCGGTCGCCAACCTGAAACCCCTGGCCGCGCGGTTCTTCCAGCGCGCTGGTGGGAGCGGACGATGAGCATGACAGCAGGCGCGTCCGCCTCTGCACAACGCTGGCTCACCGAATTGCTGGCGACCAACGCGTCGAGCGCGTATCTGCGCAGCCATGGCAGCCCGCTCACGCTCGACGCCTTCCGCGCGCAAGTCCCGTTCTGCGACTACGACAGCCTGACGCCCTGGTTGCAACGCATCAGCGACGGCGAAAGCGATGTCCTGTTCCACGGCCGGCCTTGCGCCTACGAGAGAACTGGCGGCAGTGCCGGTGGCAACAAGCTCATCCCCTATTCCGCCGCCGGCATTGCCGATTTCCGCCGCGCCGTGTCGCCCTGGCTGGCGGCAACCCTGGAACGTCACGCCATCACCGGCACGGTCTACTTTTCGATCAGCCCGGTTGCGCGTGCTGCCGAACGGATCGGCGACGTTCCGGTCGGGTTGCCCGACGGGGCCTACCTCGACGAGGCAACCTGCCAGATCCTGATGACACGGAGCGCCGTACCGTATTCCGTCGCCGGGCTCACCGATGTCGTCGCTTGGCGCCAGGAAACACTGCATCACCTCACCAACGCGTCGGATCTCGAACTGATCTCGGTCTGGAGCCCGACCTTCCTGCTCTCGCTGCTGGAAGGCCACGCGGAAATCGCTGCCGCCTGGCCCCGTCTGAAGCTGATCAGTTGTTGGACCGATGGTTCGTCTCGACCCTACGCCGACGAGCTCGCCGCCCGTTTTCCTGGCGTCGCCATCGAGCCGAAGGGACTGATCTCGACCGAAGCCGTGGTTACCGTACCGAACGAGACTGGCGAACCGGAACTCATTGCCAACGGATTCTTCGAGTTCCTGCGCGATGGCCAGGCCTGCCTCGCCCACCAGCTTGAGCCCGGTGGCGAGTACGAAGTTGTGGTGACGACGGCCAGCGGGCTCTACCGCTATCGAACCGGCGACGCCGTTTGCTGCCGGGGCTACGCCACATCGGGCCAGCCGATACTCGGCTTCGTCGGCCGCTCCGGTCTGCACTGCGACCTGGTCGGCGAAAAGCTGAGCGAGTCCTTCGTCTCGGCTGCGCTGGCCTTTCTGCCAGGCTTTTCGCTGCTGATTCCCGACGCGCGGCGGCGCGCTTATGTGCTGGTCCGCGAACACGACACCTCGCCCGAAGACCTTGCCCGGCTGGAAGTGGCGTTGTGCCGCAACCCCCAATACGCCTATGCCAGAACACTCGGCCAGTTGTCGCCGCTGACCTTGCTGCGAGTCCCCCGCGCCTTGGCAACCTACGAAACAACTCTGCTGACACGCGGTGCCAGGCTTGGCGACATCAAGCTGACCGCGCTACGGCCCGAGCCATTCTGGCTGGAAATATTCGAACGGGAGTCCCCATGAAAATCGCCCTGATATCGCCGAAAGGCCCCTTGTACCGCCACCGTGGCGGCATCTTCAAGAAGTCGCTGCGCTACCAGCCGCTGACCTTGACCACGCTGGCCGCTCTGGTGCCGCCAGAGCTCGGCGCCGAGATAGCGCTCTACGACGAGGGCATCATCGAACTGCCGGACGAGATCGACGCCGACCTGATCGGCCTGACCGTGATTACCGGCACCGCGCCGCGCGCCTACGAACTCGCGGCACAGTTCCGCGCCAAGGGCAAAACCGTGGTGCTCGGCGGCCCGCACGTCACGCTGCTGCCGGACGAAGCGGCCCAGCATGCCGATTCGATCTGCGTCGGTTATGCCGAGGACAGCTGGCCGCAGCTTCTGCGCGACTTTGCCGCCGGCAGCCTGAAGCCAGCCTATTACCAGAGCCCGGACTTCTCGCTCGACCGACCGGACATGCCTTTCGCCCGACGCGAGATGTTCGACTCGGGCAACTTCCTGACCCAGGCAGTGTTCGAGGCAACGCGCTCCTGCGCCCACGATTGCGAGTTCTGCGTCGCGCCTGCCGCCTGGGGACGCAAGCAGTACCAGAAGCCGATCGATTGGGTGATCCGCGACATCCAGCAGTTCGGACAGAAAAAAATCCTGTTCGTCGATCTCAACCTGATCTCCGACAAGGAGTACGCCCGCGAGTTGTTCACCCGGCTGATCCCACTCAAGATCGAATGGTTCGGCCTGTCCACGGTGCTGATCGCGCACGACCGGGAATTCATGGAACTGGCCGCCCGCAGCGGCTGCAAGGGGCTGCTGCTTGGCCTGGAGACGGTGACCCCCGACAGCCTGCGAGATGCCCGCAAACGCTTCAATGCCTCGGTCGATTTCCGCTCGGTGATTTCAGACCTGCATCGCCTGGGCATCGCCATTCAAGGCTGTTTCGTGTTCGGCCTCGATCACGATACGCCGGATGTTTTCGACACCACGGTGGAGTTCGCCATCGACACCGGCATCGACCTGCCACGCTATGCCGTGCTGACGCCGTTTCCGGGCACGCCCTTGCACACGCGACTGGAGCGTGAGGGCCGGATACTGAGCCGCGACTGGTCTCTTTACGACGCGCAGCACGTGGTTTTCCAGCCGCGCAACATGTCGGTGCGCGAACTCGCCGAAGGCCACGAACGGGCCTGGAAACAGACCTACCGCTGGTCGGCGATCGGTCGCCGATTGTGGCAGGCGGGCAACCTGCGGCCGCTCGCCTTGACGGCCAATACGGGGTATCGCTTCTACGCCCACAACCTGCATCGCTTCTATAACTGCGATTGGCCGATCGACCTCCTCGATCGGCCCCGCGCCGGGCCTGCTGCCGCCGCTGCTGCCGACGACGCCAGAATCGTATGCGGCTGACCCTGATCCAGCCGGCCATCGGCCATCGCGCCGGGGAGAGCTATATCCGCTCCTGGCAGATGGAACCCCTGCCGATTGCCACGCTGGCCGGCCTGACCCCGAAAAGCGTCGAACTGACCTTCTTCGATGACCGCATGGAGGCCATCGACTACGACCGTCCTTGCGATGCCGTCGCCATGCCGGTCGAAACCTATACGGCACGACGCGCCTACCAGATCGCCAGCGAGTACCGCCGGCGCGGCGTGCCGGTGATCGTCGGCGGCTTCCACCCGAGCGCGCTACCCGACGAGGCGCAGCGTTTCGCCGATGTGGTCGTCGTCGGCGAGGCCGAAGGCATCTGGGCCGAAGTGCTCGACGACCTGGCCCACCGCACCTTGCGCCCGCGCTATGTTGCAGAGCGCGGCGATCTCGCGGCGATTCGCGTCGATCGCACCCTGTTTGCCCAGCGTCGCTACCTGCCCATCGGCCTGATCGAGACCGGGCGCGGCTGCCGATTCCCCTGCGAGTTCTGCTCGATCCAGTCGTTCTTCGGCCGCAGCCACCGCAATCGGCCCATCGCCGACGTCATCGATGAACTGCGCGGCTTGAAACGCGAGAAGCGCCTGTTTTTCTTCGTTGACGACAACTTCGCCGGCGATCTCAAAGCGGGTAAGGAACTGCTGCCCGAACTCGCCCGCCTGAACATCCGCTGGATCACCCAGCTCAGCATCAATGCCGCGCACGACGAGGTGTTCCTGTCGCTGCTGGCGAGAAGCGGCTGCAAGGGCGTGCTGATCGGCTTCGAATCGCTGGATGCCGACAATCTGCGGCAGATGAACAAGGGCTTCAACCTGATGAAAGGCGGCTATCACGTCGCCCTCGCCAATCTGCGCAGACACGGCATCGCCGTCTACGGCACCTTCGTTTTCGGCTATGACAACGACGTTGAAGCCTCCTTCGACGCCGCCGTCGATATGGCGATTTCGGAAGGCATGTACATCGCGGCGTTCAACCACATGACCCCGTTCCCGGGTACGCCGCTGTACCGCCGCCTGCAAGAGGAAGGCCGCCTGCGCTACGAAGCCTGGTGGCTGGACCCCGCCTACCGTTACAACGAGGTGCCGTTCCGGCCGCAACGCCTGACGCCCGAGCAAGTCACCGGCGGCTGTCTCGCTGCCCGCCGCCGCTTCTACGGCTGGCCGAGCATCCTGCGGCGGGCGCTGGACAACCGGGGCGATCTGTTCATGTTGCGCAACTACCTGCCGATCAATCTGATGCATCGCCAGGACGTGTCGCGGCGCAACGGCTATCCCCTCGGCGACGAAACATGGTCCGGCCGGATGGTTGAATCGGCATGATCCGCTTCGCTGCCGCAACCCCGGGTGACGATGCCGAACTGCGCGCGTTGCTGCGTGAGAACAGCATGGCGTCCTGGGTCAGCATGGCCGTCGAGCGTGAACCCGCGTTCTTCGCGGGCATGGACCGCTTCGGCCGCGACCATGCAGTGATTGCGCGCGACGCGGGTCGTGCCGTCGGCATGTACGTGCGTTCCGTGCATCCGGTCCACCTCAACGGTCGTCCGGCGCGGATCGGCTACCTCGGCGGGCTGCGCGTCGATGCCGGCTATCGGCGGCGGGTACGGGCGCTGCGCGAGGGTTTTGCAGCGGCTTTCACGGCGGACCAAGACGCTGGCGTCGGCTTCTACTACACCTGCATCGCATCCGAAAACCGGGCGGCACGACGCCTGCTCGAAGCGAACCTGGAAGGATTGCCAAGATACGTCGAGGCGGGTGAGGTGGTCGCGCTGGCGATGCCGCGCGTTCGGGGCAAGAAGTTGGGCCACTGGCAGCCGATGCGCGCGGATGAACGCGACGCGGTTTGCACCTTGCACAACGCCATCGCCGCGTCGCGCCAGTTCTCGCCGGTGCTGGACCCGATAACCCTGAGCACGACCGGCGCCGACTTCTTCGTCTGCCGCGACGCAGCGGGCGAGCCCACGGCATGCATGGCACTGTGGAACCAGAATGCCTACAAACAGGTTGTCGCCCGCGCCTACCGCCAACCGCTCGCCGCCTTGCGACCGCTTTACAACCTCGTCGCCGCAGCGGGCCGGCGCGTCACGTTGCCGCGCCCCGGCAATGCGGTCGACCAGACCTATCTCGCGTTTCTCGCGGCCGACGCGAAGCGCGCGCCCCCGCTGCCGGAACTCGTTGCCGACGCGCTCTCGCTGTGCAGCACGGCCGTGCTGACCATGGGCATCTCGGCCCGCGCCCCGGAATTGCGAAACATCGCCACCCGGTTCCGCCCTGCGTCCTACGCGATGACGGTCTACACCGTCGCCTATGGCGAGCCACCCGACCTAGACGGACGACTGGTGCAGCCGGAAGTCGCCGTACTCTGATGCGGCCGACATCGACCGGACGCATCCTTCGCCATCGCGCCGACCGGCGCACGCTGGCGTTGGTCGGCCTCGCCTGCGCCGCGTTGATCCTGCCGCCTGTCCTTGGCCCCGATGCAATACCGGCCGGCCCGTGGATCGCCGTCTCGGCCATGCTGTGCTTCATCGCCAACATCGCCAACCACAACCACATGCACCACGCGACGTTTCAGCGCCGCGACCTCAACCAGACCTTCAACCTCGTGCTCACCCTCTGCCGTGGTCATACGGCGAGCGGCATCATCGTGCCCCACAACTTCAACCACCACGTCGAATCTTGCGGCGCACGCGACTGGATACGGCCGCAACTCGCCGGTCGGGGAATCGGCTGGGTGCGCCTGCTTCGCTTCATCGTCGCCGCCAGCGTCAACATGCTGATCCAGCGGCGACAGCCCGACGCGCCGCGCCTGGGCGCACGCGCCGAGCTCAGCCGCCGTCGCGAACAACGTGTGCTCGCGGCATTCATCCTGCTCGGGCTGCTTGCGGACTGGCAGGTTTTTCTGCTGTTCAACGTTCTACCCTGGATGCTCGGGCTGGCGATGCTGGTCGGCGTCAACCTCCTGCAGCACGATGCCTGTGCGCCGGGCCAGGTGCTTGGCGGCTCGCGCGATTTCGTCGGGCGAGTCGGCAACTGGCTGTGCCTCAACAACGGTTATCACACGGCGCACCACCAGTCGCCCGCAACCCACTGGAGCAACTTGCCCGACCTGCACGCAACCCTCGCCGACCGGATTCGTGCGCAAAAGCTGGAATACCCGTCCGTTCTCGGGTTTCTCTGGCTATTTGGCTGGTCGAGAACGCCTTCGACCCGGAGCATCTGAATGGTCCAGTACTACCTTTGCCCACCGGTCGATGAAGTCCGCCTCGCTCGGGAAGTCGCGCCGCTGGTGCGCAGTTTCAACGGCGCCGTTCCGAGTGTGGCAGGCCTGATCGAACTGACCCGGCAGCACGGACTCGACACCTCGACGATGGCGCTCTACGAAGCTTTGCGGACGGCACCGGCAAACGCAGAGTTCATCGCGCAAATCGAGGCCGAGCCGGTTGTCGTTGATCCTGCCCCGGCCACGGCCAAGATACTGGCGGTCCCCGCGCTTTTCTACCGGCATTACCCGGAAACCGGCGGCGATGCGGCGCTGTCCATCGGCATCGCGAAAGCCTGCGGCTTCGATGTTGAAACCATCCCGATCCAGAGCCTGGGAACGGTCACCGAGAACGCCCGCATCATTCGCGATCACCTCCAACGCGAACCCGCCGAACGGGTCTGGCTGCTCACGGCGAGCAAAGGCGGCGCCGACTTCCGGGTCTATCTGGAGCACTACGCCGACGCCGCAACGATCGACCGGATTGCCGGCTGGATCAATATCTGCGGCCTGGTCGAAGGCTGCGACATCGCCGACTTCGATATCGCCACGCCGGCAAGGCGGCTCAAGTTCCAGGCGATCAGCCGCGTATTCGGCGCCCGCTTCGACCTGCTGCGCGAACTCTCCACGGCGCACGATTACTGGCGCGAGCCATTGCGTCTGCCGCCGCACATGCGGGTGTTCAACCTTGTGGCGATTCCCTTGCCCAGCCACATCCAGAAGTCCTTGATCAACCGCTATCAGGCGATCAGCGACCGGGGCCCGAACGACGGCATGGTCGCCTGTCGCCGCACCGTAATCGATAAGGGTCTGACGCTCCCCTTCCTGGGCTATGACCATTTCTTTCGCGGACCGCAGATCGCGCCGGTGCTGTATCGCTTCTTTTCTTACCTCCGGCGGCAATAGCCCATGGACCGACGTACGGCAGCACTTGCATGCGCGTTTGTACTGATTGCGCCGGCACAGGCCGGAGACGAGCGTGCAATTCGCGAGGTGTTCGCCAGCGTCGAACGCGCGGCCCAGGCGCGTGACCGGTCAACCTTGATCGATCTCGCGACCGAAAACCACCTGATGATTTCGAAAAATGGGGAAACGGTGGTTGGCAAGCCGGCGCTGGCCGCCTACCTCGACAAGATGATCGGCTACGCCCCCTCGATCAAGTCGCTGCAATCGACCGTCGAGATGGCACCGAATATTCAGTTTTACGGCGACACCGCCATCACCCATGGCCACTCCCGGGACCACTACGCCTTCGCCGACGGCCTGGAACTGGACCTGGCCACCTACTGGACGGCCACCCTGGCGCAGGAGCCGGAAGGTTGGCGAATTGCCGCCGTCCACTATTCGTTCAATCTGTTTGACAACGGAATGCTGGACGCAGCCCGCCGGGGCGCCCTTGTCGCCGCATCGGGCGGGGCGTTGGCCGGCTTCATCGCCGGATTGTTCTTTTTCCGCCGTCGGCATATATAGTCATCCCGGCTTTAACCTGACCCATTCACAGTTTCAACCGCAGATACCAACAATCAGGAGACGAAACCCATGCGAAATTTACTGCGTTGCTGCCTCTACGCCCTGTTTTTCATGACCCACGCGATCGCCTGGGCGGCAACCGCGCCACCGCTCGATCCGGCCGGCGGTCGAGTCGAGGACCGGCAAGCCCTACGCACTCTGCTGGATAAAATCGAACAGGCCACCGCGACGCTGGATATTGATGCGGCCACGGCGCTGATGCACCCCGACGTCATCGTCACCTGGCAGAACGCCGAGGTATCGAAAGGCATTGAACAGGTTCGCGCTTACCACAGCCGCATGATCAAAGGCGCCAGCCCCATCGTCAAAGACTATAGCGTCAAGGCGAATCTGGGCGGCCCGGCGGTGTTTTATGGCGATATCGCCATCGCCTGGGGCACGACTGTCGAGACTTACGCGTTGAATGACGGACTCAAGTTCACGCTCAACGCCAACTGGAGTACGACGATGGTCAAGAAGGACGGCGAGTGGAAGATCGCCGCGCTGCACTTCTCGACCAACCTGTTTGACAACCCGCTGCTCAACAACGCCGAGCGCCTGGTCTGGATAGCCGGACTGGTCGGCCTCGTGGCCGGGCTGCTGGCCGCCTGGCTGCTGATGAGGTCGCGCAAACCCAGGTAAGCGGCCGCGAACTCAGCGGAACAACAGGTGATACGCAACCGCCTCAACATTGCACTGATCGCGATCGTCTATGCGATCACGCTGGCGTTGCTCTGGTTGGGGTCGCGGGTCGACCTCTGGCTGGCGCTTCCCATCGGCGTCGTCTTTTCGTTCGTCCTGCTGACCAACTACGCCTTGATGCATGAGGCGGCGCACGACAACCTGAACTCGAACCCAAGCTGGAATCGCTGGCTGGGCGTGCTGGTCAGCTTTCTGTTTCCGGTGCCGTTCTCGATGATCAAGGTGACCCACACGGTTCATCACTGCTGCAACCGGACCGATCACGAGATGTTCGACCTGTACTACCCGGGCGACTCCATGTTCATCAAACTCGGGCAGTGGTATGGCCTGCTCAGCGGCCTGTTCTGGCCCTGGATTCCGGTTGGCGCGCTGGTGCTGGCGACCTTCCCGAAACTTCTGCGCATGGGGCCTTACCGGCGGGCGCGGACGACCGCCGTGCTGTTCGACGATTTCGCCGAACATGGCGTCGGGCGGGTGCGCGTCGAGGTGGTTCTGACTCTGGCGTTCTGGGGCGCGTTGTTCGTTCTGCTCGACCTTTCCTGGCAGCCCGTGCTGATCATGTACGCCTGCTTTGCCTTCAACTGGTCGACGCGGCAGTACATCACGCACGCCTTCACCGAGCGGCACGTCGTCAACGGTGCCTTGAACCTGCGCGTCGGTCCGGCCATGTCGTGGATATTGCTCAAGGGCAACTGGGACCAGGTCCATCACCAGAAACCCTGGCTGCCGTGGAGCGAGCTCGAACGCAACGGCAACGGCGCCTATTCCCCGGTCGGCATCTGGCAGCAATACCTACGCATGTGGCGCGGGCCGGTGCCGGCGACCGCGCCCTCGCCGCAACGTCTCAAGGCTGAGCCGAGTCCGGATTAGTCCGCCGCCAGCGCTTGTCGGCCACGCCCGAGGCCCAGGCCAGCGCAATGCCGCCGACGATGTCGACCAGGTGGTGCTGGTGCACGAGCAGTACCGAAGCACAGATGGCCACGTACCAGACACCGCCAAGCAGGCGTAGGTGCGTTGCAGCGACGCGGCCCGAGAGCGCGCAGAAGACCAGGGTGCTGTAGGCGATGTGCAGCGACGGAACGGAATTGAATGCGCCATCGAGTTGCCACAGGGCAGCGAACACCTCGTGGAACACGCCTTCCGGTGGCATCCGTGCAAAGCCGCTGCGCACCGGGAAAGCGACGAACAGCACGCCGGCCGCCAGCGTTGCCAGCGCGATACGCCGGCCGAGGGTGCGCAGCCCACCGAGGCTGCAGACGAACAGCGGCAGCCAGAACAGCAGTGCGATCGAAAAGTAGATCAGGATCGCCGCTGGGACCAACGGAATCGCCAGTTCCCAGGCGAAATGCAGGCTCACGTCCCGTCCCGAGTGGGCCGCGACCCAGTTGGCGCCGCCATAGACCGCCGTGAACAGCACCGTCAGCAAGACATACAGTCGCAGGAAAACGGCCCATTGCGCACGGTTCGGCCACGCCCACGTCACCGACGCCCCCCTCCGGAGCCACCTGCAAGAATCGCCTCCCGACGCACCATGTCATCGGCAAGCTTTCGGTCGATCCAGCCATGCAGAAGATCGAAACCCCGCGTCAGGATTCGATGCTTTTGCACTGACGCTTGCTGGAAATCGAGCAGGTCGTCGCGTTGGTTTGGGGAATAGCGGAGCAAGCCGGAGTAGAAGGTCGCCGCGTTCAGCGACACGCGGTTCTCGATCAGTTGGCGATTGAGTTGGCGAACATGTCGCCCGACATCGGCTGAAGACATGCTGTCATGCCGCCAGTAAGGCGCCACCGTGCGCGGGTTTGGATCGACGTGCAGGCCGAACCGCGCCCGGTTGGCTGCATTGAGCACGGGCACCCCGGCGACGCGGGTGCTGAAGATCGCCAGGAAGTAGAAATCCGGCGGATGGTCGCGCAGGAAGCGGTACGTGGTGGCGAGGCTCGCTTCGCTTTCGCCGGGAAAGCCGACCACCAGCGAGACCACGCTGGTCAGCCCGACCGACCGGCAATTGTCGAGCGCCAGAGCGTTCTCCTCGACACTGCACTGCTTGTTCATGTTCAACAGTATCTGTGGGTCGCCAGACTCGATGCCGATCTGGACCTGATGCGCGCCCGCGTCCCGCATCATCATCGCAACGTCGCGATCGGCAAGATCGCTGGCGCGTGCGTAGCAGATCCATTTGACGTCGATGTTTCTGCGCACGAGTTCCTCGCACAGCGCCGCAAGGCGTCGGCGCGGAATGGTGAACAAGGAGTCGAGGCAGGAAATGAACTCGACCCCCAATTCGTCTCGATAGCGCTGCCAGTCATCGGCGATTTTCCGGGCACTCTTGTAGCGAAATTTCTCGTCGTCGAAGAGATAGGGGTAGTTGCAGAAATTGCAGCGGTAGGGACACCCGCGCACGCTTTCGTAATGCACGAGCGGGAAGCGACGCCCATGATCGCGCGAAGCCCCGAGCCAGTCCGGTGTTGCCAGGCTGTCGAGCGAACGGGTCGCCGGCACGCCGCTGCGCAGGATCGTCGAATGCCGGCGCCGATCGATGCTGGCCGGCGGCGGCGCGGCAAGCTGCTGAAACCCGGAGCGGAGGTAGGACGCAAGGATCGGCACGAGCATCTCACCATAGCCGACGGCAAGGACATCGACCCCGGGGATGCCGTCACCTTCTTCCGCAAGGATGGACGCCAGCGCGCCGCCGAGGACGATCCGGTTCTGGGGGCGAATGATCCGCCGCAGGACCGTCTCCACCTCGCCCAGATCGCGCAACAAGGTCGCCGACAGGAAGACCAGCGAACAGGCCGCGAGCTTGGCGCGGAATGCCGGGTCATCGCGAAAAACCTCGTCGACCGTGGCGATGGCGTAAGGCAGCCCTTCCGCCCGTAGCAATGTTGTCAGCACGACTTCGGTCAGTTCCGGCACATCCATGTTCTCGGTGCGCGAAAAATACGTCCTGACCCCGGCCGCCAGACGTCGGCCGGCGACAAAGCGGTGCCAGCCGCTCAGTACGATGGACTCGCCGATGAGCGCCTTGGTCTTCAGGTCCAGCCAGGCCGACTCCGACGCACGCCACTGGGCCGCCTGCTTGCGCAGCGCACGCCAGGGTGACGATTCCTTTTCGTTGAGCAGACCGCCGGTAATGACCAGAACGGTTGGCGGCTTGCCCTGCGAGGCCGCCATCAGTCGACTCGCCTGATCAGCGGGCCGCCCGAGGGGACGATGATCACGAGCTTGCGCACCGGCCGGATCTTTGCCGGTTCGACCAGTTCGAAGCGGCCATGTCGCAGCAGGCGGGCAAGCAACAGCACCATCTGGCGCAGGGCCATGGGCATGCCGGCACAGACTCGATCGCCCAGCCCGAAGGGAAAGTAAGCATGGCGATAGCGGGAGGCATTTTCCAGAAACCGATCGGCCACGAACGTGTTTGCGCGTTCGAAAACCTGCGGGTTGCGATGCGCCAGATACATGCACGGCAACACCCGGGTATCGCGGGGAACCGCATGGCCACCGACCTGCGTAGCCGCAATCGCATGCCGGGTCAGGTGCACGACCACTGGGCAAAGCCGCATGGATTCTTCGATCGCCGAACGCAGAAAGGGAAACGCCTCAGGCGGCGCGGATTCCCCGGCCGCAAAGACTTCGGCCCGCGCCCGTTCGCTCGCCGACGCATCGGCGAGCAGGTGAGTCAGCACCCAACCCAGACTCGCCGCCGTCGTGTCATGCCCGAAGAGCAGGAAGGTCACGGTTTCCGAAACGATTTCGTCGTCGCTGAGTGGCGCGCCGCGTTCGGGCGTCGCATGCGCGATCTGCGAGAACACGGACCCGTCCGGGGTACGACGTACCTCGCATAGTAGCTGGCGGATGAAGTCGTGCACCCGCGAGCGATTGATGAGGAAACGTCCCCAAGGCGAGATGCGGCCGAGATCGATATGCAGCATCTTCAGGAACAGCACCGCCGCCTGGCTGAATGACGATTTCCAGGCATCGATCAACTGGAACGCCTCGTTATGGCGCTTCTCCGGCAGGTCGCCGAAGATCAGTTCGATGATGGCATGCAGCGTGACGCCGGCCATGAACTCGCTGGCATTGAAGACTTTGTTCCTGCCGATTCGCGGAATCAGGGCATCCGCCCATTTGCGGTTGACCCGGTCGATCCTCTCCGCATTGCCCGAAAAAAAGTGCGGCAGCAGAACGCTGCGATGGCTGCGATGCCGCTCGCCTTCCAGCGCAATCAGGCTGTGCTCGCCCACGACAGGTCTCAGCGCCTCAGTACCCCGCCCGCCGATGAGATCGGGATTTCGGGAAATCTCGCCAATCAATTGGGGATCCCCGGTGACTACGCATGAGCCCATCACCGGCAACCGGGTCGTAAACGTCGTGCATCCCGAAGCGAGCGCGCGATCAAGTACGCCATAAGGCGATCGCATCCACTGCAAAGGGCTTATGGCGAGGCGCGGAATCATGCGTCGCATTGTGCAGGTGGCCGTTCGCTAATGGAATGCGTCTACAGTCACGTCGAATTTGGATGAATCTGGCCGGAACAATTGTGCCTCAACCCTTTCTTCGTTCCACCATCACACCTGCTCCAGAATATTGATTGGCTTGGCATCGCCGACCCGTTTGCCAGTCTGGATGTTGATCGGGTTCGGCGTCATCAGCCTTCCTTTGGATTTCCGATACGGCGATCAGCCCACCTCAGACAGCCAGTTCTGCATCTGCAAGCCATCCACGCGGGCGAATTCGCCGATATTGTCGGTGACCAGCGTGAGCCCGGTGGCCAGGGCCTGCGCGGCGATCAGCAGGTCGTTCGGGCCGATGATCCGGCCGCTGCGTTCGAATTCGGCTCGAATGTCGCCGTAATGGCGGTCGGCCTCCGGTTCCAGGGGGAGGATTTCAAGCACTTGAAGTATCGCCTCCAGTTGCGCGCTCAGCTTGGGCGAGCCTTTCTTCGCGGCGCCGTAGCGCAGTTCGCAGGCGAC
>SXGT01903682.1_pt1 | contig 18069 bp, 16 predicted proteins | sample 3176221 | NCBI WGS metagenome assembly SXGT01 (sample SAMN11356862, study PRJNA531348) | freshwater metagenome | isolation source: freshwater sample F1-120 | place: China: Fuxian Lake, Yuxi | collected 2017-12-25
AATAAGTAAATTGGAATACCCTGCTTTAATTAATAAGATAAAAATTAAAGCAGCTTTAGATATTTCAGAAAAAAGATTGCCTCAGGATGGTCGCATTTTCTTTAACAATGAAGGCCATAAATTTGATATTCGTGTTTCAATTTTACCTACGCTTCATGGCGAAAAAATTGTTTTACGTTTGCTCAACAATGATGCTGCAAATATTGATATTGAACGCTTAGGGTTTAACGAAAATGAATTAGACGGTTATTTAGAAGGTATTAAAAAGCCTCATGGTATTATTTTGATAAGTGGGCCCACAGGTTCTGGTAAGACAACAACATTGTACGCAACATTAAAAATTCTGAATAAAGAAAAATCGAATATTATTACCATTGAAGATCCTATTGAATATACATTGGAAGGAGTTAATCAGGTTCAATTAAAAGAAAGTATTGGTTTGACTTTTGCAAGTGCATTGCGTTCGTTTTTACGCCAAGATCCAGACGTTATTATGCTCGGAGAGATTAGAGATGGAGAAACAGCACAGATGGCAATCCGTGCTGCATTGACGGGGCACCTAGTTCTTTCTACTATTCACACGAACTCGGCTTGGGGAACTATCTCTCGTTTAGCAGATATGGGCGTTCCTCCATTTTTATTAGCAAGTACATTAAATACATCGGTAGCTCAACGCTTATTAAGATTGCTCTGTACCGAATGTAAAGAAGAAAAAGAGTTTGATGCTAAATTTCTACCAAAGACTTTTAAATCTCCACGAATAATCAAAAATCACTTTGTTGCAAAAGGTTGTGAAAATTGTCACTACACTGGGTATAAGGGTAGAAAAGCCATTTATGAGGTTATTCCTATTGATTTTGAATTAGCTGATAATATAAAAAATAATATCTTTACGATAGAGGCATTATTGAAAGAAAGAAACATTAAAACGCTTAAAGACAATGCCTTTGAGATGCTAGAAAATGGATTAACTACAATTGATGAAGTGTATCCAATATTGTTGAACAATTATTAATTTAATCCCGTGAATTTACTCCAACTAAAAAAAATATTTTTTGTTTTCTTTATTCTATCTTCTTTGATATTGAATGCTCAGCAAGATCGATTCACGACAATTGAAAACAAATTGAAAGAGCTAGCATTAACAACTCCTGGGTTAAATGAAAAAGTCGAGCTCTCGGTAAATGGAGTAACCATTCAAGAGTTTATTCGTGCAATGGGCACAACTAACAATATAAACGTCAGTGTTGATGGCTCATTAACCACAAAAATTGTAAATAATTTCTCCAATGTTACGGTTTCAGATGTGCTAATTTTCCTTGCAAAAAAATATGATTTGGATATTGCTTTTATAGGTAGTATAATGTCAATTTCTAAGTATGTTCCTTTAGATGCAACAAAATATGTTTCCAAGCCTTTAAAAATAAAATACGATAGATTAACGAATACACTCAACTTAGATTTAACGAATGACAGTATCGCTTTGGTAGCTAAGGAAATAACTCGTGTATCGGAAAAAAATGTTGTGTTCTCACCTGATTTGTCTGGAAAGATGGTTAGCGGATATATTCAAGGCATGCCTTTTAATTCAGCTTTGGATAAATTTGCTTTTGCTAACAATTTAAAAATAACTCCTACCAATGATAATTTCTATCTGATTGAAAACCTTGATCAAAATCTTGCAATTGGTAAAACTGGAATAATGTCTAGTGGTAGTTTTAGCAGTCAATCGAAAAGTATAAATCTAAAGACTGATGGTAATAAATTAATTACACTTGATGTTGTAAGTGGTTCTATTGCAGAAATTTTAGCTTCCGTTTCAGATAGATTGGATATTAACTATTTTTTATTCACGGAGCCTAAAGGTGTTACAAGTCTTAGTATAAAAAGTTCAACATATGACGATTTTTTGAATCACTTATTTAATGCAACTGATTATACGTATAAGAAAGATAGTGGAATTTACTTAATTGGAGATAGAAATTTGGAAGGGTTAAGAATGACAAAAGTCGTTCAGCTTAAGTACAGAACGGTAGAAAAAATGATTGATTTTATTCCTACAGAATTAAAGAAAGGTGTTGAAGTGAAAATATTTACTGATCAAAACAGTTTGATTCTTTGTGGTTCGGAGCCAAGAATTGTTGATATTGAAAAGTTTTTACATGATGTAGATAAAGTAGTTCCTGTAATTTCAATAGAAGTCATTATTGTTGATATAAATAATTCCCGGAATGTATCTACTGGGATAAAAGCAGGTTTAGGAGACGCGCCCAAGACTACAAGTGGAGACGTTTTGCCAGGCGTTAATTTAAACGTAGGTGCTAATTCAATTAATAGCGTGATTGATGGAATTAATGGTTTTGGTGTTGTCAATCTTGGACATGTTACAGCAAATTTTTATATAAACTTACAGTTATTAGAAACGAACGGGGATTTGGAAATAAGTTCTACTCCATTGCTTGCAACATTAAATGGTAATGAGGCAAAGATGAGTATCGGGCAAACAATTTATTATGAAGAGAATACAACAAACGTAATTGCTAACAATGCAACTACAACTACTACAAGTGTAATATATAAGCCCCTGAATGCTGAGTTTGCAATGACAATAAATCCCATTGTTTCGGGAGATGAGCAAATTACGTTGAATATAACAGTTAAAAAATCCTCTTTTACTGGACAATCAGGTGGGAAGGGTAGTCCCTTTAATTCTACTTCTCGTGATTTTCAATCATTGATAAGAGTCAAAAATCAGGAAATGATTATGCTTGGAGGATTAGATGAAAAAACTAAAAATGAAACTTCTTCTGGACTTCCTGTTCTTTCAAGAATTCCTATAATAAAATGGATTTTTAGCAGTAGAGTTAAAATCAAATCAAAATCCAAGCTCACCATTTTTATTAAACCTACAGTAATTTATTAGATGTTTAAGGTGTTGAATGTTGAAAATATCATCAAGAGCAAAATTGCAATAGGTGTAGAAATCATCCTTTTGCCGGATGGAGCATATGAAATCAATACTGTTACTCTCAAAAGAAGTAAGTCAGATGTTTTAACTGAAGCAAAATCTTCTGGAATTAAGGACATTCATTCTCTTTCAAAAATAATTGATAAAAAAAATCCAATTGTTCTTGTTATAAATGGAAAAGGCTTAATTCATAGAAAGGTTGCTAATTCAGAAAATGAATCTTTAGTTGCTATCTTGAATAAGGTCCTTCCAAATGCTAATTTTAATGAGTTTTATATTCAGAAACAAGACATTAATTTATCACAAAATTATATTTCTGTTGTTCGTGCTTCTGTTGTGAATGATATTTTAGATGAGTTTAAAAAAAATAATATTACAAATATTGTTGAATGTTTGGTAGGACCTTTTGTAATTAATAATATACTTTCACTGATTGACAAAAATATTATTTCCAATGAATTTTTGACAATAGGTAACAATCGATTATTGATTCGTGAAGATAAAATTTATGAAGTACAATCAATAGACGATGTTGAAAATGTCATAATCAAACTAGGAGATGATTTAATGGAAAGCAAATTGGTTATCCCATTTTCTGCTGCATTATCTTATTTTGTTGGAACAGGCGAAGGGCTTATTAATTCGGAAGTAGTCGATTCAATAAAGGATGATTTTAAACAAAAACAGAAATTTCAATTATTTGGTTGGTTTTTATTGCTTTCTACCCTTTTGATTTTACTTGTCAACTATTTTGTATTCAATCATTATTGGGAAAAGAGTAATGAAATGAATTCGAGACTGGTTTTAAATCAATCGGCATTGCAAAAGTATGAATCATTAAAAGTTGAGTATTCTCAAAAGAAACTATTTTTAGAGCAAAATGGGCTGTTAGAAAGCTCACGTACTTCCTATTTCGCAGACAGGTTAGCTGCTTCTATTCCATTATCCATTCAATTGTTAGAAATGAACATTCATCCTTTAAAAAAGAAGGATGTCAAAGATTTATCAAATGCTTTTTACTTTGATAATAAAATCATTAAAATTTCTGGAAAATGTAATAGGAATACAGAATTAAATGATTGGATGAAAAACTTGGAAACAAATAATTGGGCGGAAAAAGTAAAGCTATTGGATTATAAACAAGCCAATGCTAAAGAGGATGGTGTTTTTTTTATAGAAATAAAATTAAAATAGTTAGGAGTGCTACAAAACATGACATACAAAAAGAAAAATCGACTGCTGATTGTAGTTGCTGTTCTGCTTGTGTTTATCATATACAGTTTTGCGATTAAAAAAACTATACTTGCGAAAAATGATTGTTCAACTGCTGAACAGCAAATGCTTATTGCTGAGAACGCTCCAATGATGGCTTCACAATTAGAGAAGGAGCTGATGCAAATGGATGCTAAAATTGGAACTAATAGTTTAAAAGAAAAAAAATCAGGACAAGAATTATTAGAATTGGTAACAACCTATTGTCAAAAAAATCAAGCAGTTTTACGTGAATTTCCACAAATAATAGTTACAGATCAGGAGAAATTGACCGTTGAGACAAATTTGTTTATTGTGGAAGGGAATTTCTCCACCTTAATTAACTTAGTATACCTACTTGAGCAAAAATCCAAGTTAGGAAAAGTAGCATCCGTTCATTACCAATTTAAAAAAGATTTGAAATCAAGAGAAATGGTGCTTACAGCAACCACTTATTTACAAAATGTTAAAAAGAAAGAAAATGAAAAATAGACTATTGTATTCATTGTTGATTTTATCAACATGTGTTTTTATATACTCTTGTGAAGATTTTATTGAAGTGGAGCTTAGTGGTAAGTCAGTAACGATTTTGGCTCCCTCTAACAATACAGTTTCGTCTAGTTTTAACCAATTATTCAAATGGGAAGATTTAAAAGGAGCTGAGAAATATCAATTACAAATTGTAAAGCCTAATTTTTCTACAATTCAGCAGTTTGTTTTGGATACGACTACAACTTTAACTCAATTTGCTTATACATTATTACCTGGATCATACCAATGGAGATTAAGAGCAATGAATAATTCTAGTGTGACAGAGTATCAAACATTTAATCTTACAATAGATAGTACATTGGATTTGTCTTCGTCAATGGTTATTTTAACTAGTCCGGCTGATAATTATTACTCAAAATTTATGACAAACACTTTTATGTGGCAATCAATGTCGAATGCTGATACTTATATATTTCAACTTTTATCAGGTGGATCTCCCGTTTCTTCAACAGCAACAACTTTAAATTATACATTTTCAGCTGAAGGGACTTATCAATGGAGGGTATATGCGCAAAACAGTTATTCTAATTCAGCATTCAGTCTCACTAGAACAATTGTTATAGATCTTACGGCTCCCAGTGTTCCAACACCAGTGTTTCCGGTTTTAGATACAATAACGGCAAATCCAATTCCTTTACAATGGAATACAACATCAACAGCCGATTCATCTCATCTTTTGATATCAACTGATTCGCTCTTCATAGTTGTAACAACTAAGGATACAACAATTGAAAATACTTCTACAGCGGTTACTTATAATTTTTATTCTGCCACAGTTGGTCTAAACTATTATTGGAAAGTGCAGGACGTAGATAAGGCAGGAAATAAAAGCGCTTATTTTACTAGAAGAAGGATAAAACGTAATTAAGAGATGAAGAATAAAAAATTATTATATGTTTTGTTACCTGCAGTAGTTTTTATATGGGGAGCGATTATATATAAAGTAGTTGTTGGCTTGAGTGGAAGCGATGACAATGCATTTCAGAAAATTAAAATGGCCGAAATTAAATCATATGAAATCGTCAATGATACTTTTTCAATTAATCCTACTTACCGAGATCCATTTTCAAGAAAGCAGACGAAAAGTAACTTAAATCCATCTAACTCACACTCCAATCAATTAAGTTCAAGCACAACTCATAAAACTATATGGCCGGAAATCATATATGGAGGGATAGTTAAAAATCAAAAATCCAACAAACAATTAGTTATCATTCAAATTAACGGGCAGAGCAATACCATCAAAGTAGGAGAAACCTTTAATGGGGTTATGCTTACAAAAGTATTCAAAGATTCAATTGAGGTAAAATTTGGTAAAGAGAAAAAGCACGTCAAAAAATGATATTTTTTCGGATTATATTTTCCCTGTGATTTGTTTGCTTTTTAATAAAATAGTTATAATTTAGCTATGATTCTGAGCTACTCCCTCAATCAAAAATTTAAATGAATGCGCATGAAAAACATCTGCTTTTTCATTGGGGTAGCTATTATTTTCCCTTTTGAATTTGTAAATGCTTTTTGCTCCCGAGCCGACTGTAAGATGTTTTGGGTGATTGAATGAAATTGAGTCGCTTAGCGTTGGGATGGAAATGGTGGGAAACAATTAATTTTTAAATTTAAATCTATAATCATGGCAAAAGAAAGCGTTTTAACAATAGCTGAAAAGGAATCTTTTAAGATAAAAAAATTAATTTTTCATATTATTAAGCAATCTGATCTTAATCCAATATTTCTTGATGAAGTTGTGTTGACAGCAGAACAGTCCACTTTTTTTAGTGATCGCTTTAGTGACGCTTCACAAGGAACCCAATTTGAGTTTAATGATAAAAAAACGTCAGAGGTATATAAGGAGTGTAAATTGATAGTAGCCAATGCAGAAAAGCATTTCCATGAAATGTCAAAATCTCTAACGGCCTCTTTTCAGACACATCATAAAAAAACTACGAATGATGGTGTTTTTATTACTGCTTTGGTTAGTGTTTTGGATGAAGTTGATTTAATTTTTTTAATTAAGTTAGACAATAGAAAAGTTTATGAGTATCTTATAAAAGATAAAAAGGCAATTATGCAAGAAATAAAGAATACTTTTGTTGAAGATAAAAGAGCTGTTCAAAAAGTTGCAATAATTGATGTAAGTGATTATTTCATATGGGACGCACTTGCATATGATCGAAATCCAAGTCCTGGAAAAACAATAAGAGATTTTTTTGCTGATTTTCTAGCTGTCCATGAAAGGGAAACACCTGCGGTATTGACAAAAAAAACCATTTCAGCTATAAATCAATGGGCAATTGCAAACAGACAAAATTTAGATCCTTCACAAGATGTGTCTGCATATAAAAATCGAGTTATAGATTATTTAAGAAACGTTACTAAAACCAAAAGCGCTACTCTTATAAACACTGTTATTTTTGATGAAGATTCGGCAAGATCCAGTAAGCTCAAAAAATCTTTGCGCACTTTTCTTCAAGAAAAAGGACTATATGGACAAGAATTTGCCCCTAATAAAAGTTCTTTAGATAATGCGACTGTGAAAAATGTTCGTAAAACAGCGGAAGGGGTAAAGATTGAGTGGGATGGAGATGCAAAAGATGTTAATATTACCATTCCTAATGTACCTAATGATAATGACGGACTTGTTCATATTACAATAAAAACGCACCATGTGGATATAATTAAATAATTATGAATTTAAACCAACTTATTAAGCATTTAGAAGTGTTATTAAATAATAAGACTTCTAGTTCTGAAACATGGGGTTCGCTTACTATAACAGGTACATTTTATAGTTCAGCCGTAAAAGATATGTCAGAGCTATCTACCTATTTAAAAGATGTAGCAAAAGTAAGTGCATTAACGATAAAGATAGATAATGCATCAGTTAGTTCTGATGAGTTAGTTGATTATTCAATGGCAACATTTGCTAGTTGGAATGTTCATGTTAATAAAGTTCCTCTAATATTTAAAGATTCTCAATCAAATTATTGGAACAATTTTTTTTGCGAATTAGATTCATTAGAAAGGTGGATTGATAAACTAGATGCTTTTGATCCAGAAAATCCGTTTCATAAATATTCTCCATTAAAAATTGTAGCGAGCAATATGAAAGTGAGTATAACTGGTTTATATATTCAAATATTGCCTCCCAATAAAGATATTGTAAATATTCCTCAAAATCATGTTATACCTGATACAGAAAAAATAAATGAAATAGTACATGTTCTAAGTGACAAAGAAATTTGTATTTCCCCTAAAACATTTGTTATTTCTGATGGATTGGAGAATATATCTTTGAGAGAAAAATTATTGAAATTATCTTCTTTGTCTTTGGCAGCATCTATTGTAAACGAGTTTCATTCTGGCAACAAAGTTGTAATTGATGGGATAAAACGTGTAAATCTTCAACTATATAATTCTACAGATCGTTTTTCCGATGAATTGAATAATAAATTGTTAAAAGCAGTAGAATGGATTTATTCCGACAAAGTGTCAACTCGTTTAAAACTTTTTCTTGATAGATTAACTATTGAATTAAATGATGATAATTCAATAGTTCATGAGCTTAATATTCATCTCGAATCTGCTTTAAATCAAGCAGAACAACGTTATAATTTTGTTATTCTTGAAAGAAAAGATAAGTACCTTGCTGAGCTTAAAGATTTGCTAAAAGATATAAGAACACAATCTGATTTGTATTCTTTGAAGATACGAACTCTTTTAAACAACTTATTGCGAGATATTTTAGCAGCCATTGTGCTAATTGGCTTTACTGTTTTTACTAAATTTTCTGACAACCTTGAACTAGATAAAGCGAAATTATTAAGCTACGTTTTTACAGGGCTTGCTGCTTATTATGTCTTTTCGATAGTTTTTCAAACCATTGTAGACATAATTGATGTTCAAGTCTCAAAAAAGGAAATGCTTTACTGGAAAAACACAACTAAAGAATTATTGCCAGAAAAAGATTTTAAAAATCATATTGATAAATCTTTAAAAGGAAGACGTTTGAGTCTAAGAGTAATTTATCCACTTATTTTCTGTACTTATATATTTGTTGCTATATTGTGTTATGAATTCCCTAAATATTTTAATGAAATAATTATTACAAAGCCAACAAATGATAAAGTTTATAAAAGTACAACTCCAGCAGATAGCTGTTCACAAGGTAGGAAATAAATCTTTAGACGAAGGGATACACTTTTCTGAAAACACTACGGAAATAAAGACTGAAAGTACAGAGCAAACACTGCTTAAATATTTTCTTTCTCCTTTCACTGACTACGAAGCATATACTTTGTTTCATGAAACCGATGTTTCATTAAATGAAGTTTTTTCTTATGTAAGTAAGATATTTTCAAATAAAAAAAACTTATTTATACAAAGCAAAAACATAGCGAAGCACTTGTACGAATGCTCTAGTCATCCCAAAATAAAAAGTGGAGAATTTTATGTTGTTTATTTTGTTGATATTATAATTGATAACGAGATTTTAGATGCTGTTGGCATATTTAAATCCGAAACGAAAGAAACTTTTCTAAAAGTTGATTGTATAAAGGATTCGTATCAAATTGACCCCAATGAAGGAATTAATATTAACAAGCTGGATAAAGGATGCCTAATTTTTAATGTCAATAAAGATAAAGGATACAAAGCTTGTATTATTGACAATCATGGTAAAGGTTCCGATGCTCAATATTGGAAAGATGATTTTTTAAAAATAAAACCTATAAGTAATGAGTTTCATCAAACAAATCAATTTTTAGGAATTGCAAAAGCATTTGTAACTAAACAGCTTTCTGAAGATTTTGAAGTAAGCAAAGCTGATCAAATTGATCTGTTGAATAGATCTGTTGAGTATTTTAAAACTCACGAAAATTTTGAAAAACAAGAATTTGAAAAAAAAGTTTTTCAAGATAAAGGAATAATTAAATCTTTTAGAAATTTTGATGAGACATATAGAGAAAATAATGAAATAGAAGAATTGGATAGTTTTGAAATTTCACAACAAGCAGTCAAAAAACAAGCAAAAATTTTCAAAAGTGTTTTAAAGTTAGATAAAAATTTCCATGTTTATATACATGGAAATAGAGAATTAATCGAGCAAGGTGTTGAAAAAGATGGTAGAAGATATTACAAAATCTATTTCGAAAAAGAAAGCTAAATAATACTCAACAAAACCTTTTTTGTTATACTTTTTAAGTTTATATTAGTGTAGAAACCGAAAATTATTTATAAACCATATTTAATTAATACAAATGTCGCACTTTGATCCAGAAAAAAATAAACTATTCTTTGGTAGTACTGACAAATTAAGCGATTGGGTTAGCGAAGCGTTGCCTCAAAGTAAAATTATCGAAAAGATAAGATTAATGTTGAAAAATTATCTTGAGTTGGACAATGTAAGTTTTCTTTTTGGGTCAGGAACTTCTATACATTTAGGTGCGGTTGCAATAAGAAATTTTCCTAAAGAAGTAGAAGATTACATTTTAGACCAAGAGCTGAGAAAAGAATTATATTCGACAATTGAAGAATTGCAATCAGAGTTATTGAAGGACAAAAAAGATAAAGAAGTATTCAAAGACTTAAGAGGCTGGGAGTTTGTTGTTGATGACACTATTTATAGGGACAATGAATCAAAAGAGATTGCAATAGAGTATGAGAAGGTTTTAAACTATTTAATTGCAAAAGATTTTGTATTAAATCAAAACAAGAGCAAAGACAGGACAGATAAAATTAATGAACTAATTATTGCTATTAAAGAAGGCCTCTTTAAAGTTTGTGATTTAGAGAACAGACCCGTTTCTCAAGCTATTATTGGCAGAAAAAAAGCTAGTCAATTCGAAAAAGATAAAGAACAAGGTTCGCTTTTAGAAACAAAAAGTAAGTATATTTTTCACGAAAAATTTGTCAAGACATTACTTCAAAGACCTCTAAATCTTAGAAGAGCTAATATTTTTACTGCTAATTATGACTTAGCTTTCGAATATGCATTTGATAAATTAGGCGTTCATTATATAGACGGATTTGCGGGATTTCACAAACGCTTCTTTAAGCCCGAAACATTTGAGTATGATATTTTTTATCCAGGCTCCACAACTTCTGGGAAAGTACAGCGAATTGAGAAAGTTGTCCGATATTTTAAGCTGCATGGGTCTATATCATGGGTTAATTCTGAATCAAGAGATGCAAATAATCTATATGGAATCGAAGAGAAGCCTTTAGAATTAATTGAAACAAAAAAGAAAAAAGGAGAAATAATAATTTATCCTTCTGCTGTTAAAAAATCATATACTCTTGATTTACCTTACTCAGAATTGTTCAGGCAGTTTGCTTCAACAATAACTCAATCTCAATCTGTTCTTGTAACAATTGGATATTCATTTGGAGATGACCATTTCAATGACATAATTTATCAAGCTCTTTCAAATCCTACATTTACATTAATAATCGTTGATTTTGCTGGAACAAGGAATGATTATATTAAAAACATGAAAGACTTGAATGATCCTAGGATTATTATTTTAGAAGGCGATTTTTTTGGTGACTTTTTGACATTTTCAGATACACTAATGCCGAATTTTAATAATGTAGACAATAATGAAAAAGTTGCAAATACACTAGATGAATTATTCAGTAAAAAAGGAGTTGTGAAAGAACCTGCTAAAGAAGAAGAAAAATGAGCGAACGAAACATTGGTAAGGTAATTTCTGTAGACAGTTTTAGAGCATACATTAGATTGGATGATGACTTGAAAAGTCTGTATAAAAGCGGTTATGAGGACATATATGAAGTAGCTAGAATAAATTCCTATGTTATTATCCCAATTGGTGCCGACAGAATAGTTGCAATGGTTACTAGTGTTAGAGCTATTGATGAAACTGAGTTAGGGAAAAATAAAGAAGCAATATTTTTAACAAAATCAGCAAGGTATTTAGTTGCAACGATGATAGGAACAATTGAAAATATTGGCAAGTATGTACAAGGTGTTTATAATTATCCAATTCTAGACAATCCTGTTTGGTATGTTACAAGACAAGATTTGGATAATATTTTCGATCAAAAAGAGCCCAATAAAAAGATAGATATCAATTTTGAAGAGGATTACTATTTGCCAATAGGTACTTCACCTTCCTTCTCTGACTATAAAATAAAGATAAATCCCGATAAGTTTTTTGGTAAACATGCTGCAATATTAGGTAATACTGGTTCTGGTAAATCTTGCACTTTTGCTTCTATAATACAAAGTATGTTTGAATTTGAATATAATGGGAAAAAGCTTAAAAATGCTCACATAATAATATTTGATACAAATGGAGAATATAAACAGGCTTTTCAGGGAACAAAAGGAAACCCTTATAAGAATCTGAAAGAAGTTAATGCTTTTCATGTTGATAAAAATGGGATGAAAGTTCCTTTTTGGTTTATGAATTTTGCTGACTATGATTTTTTATTTGAACCTACTGCAGGTACTCAAGCGCCTGTTTTTAAGAGAGCATTAGGTTTAGCAAAAAATCAAGCAGCAGCAACAGTAAAAAAATTAATACCTCAATCTTATTTATCAAAACTTGATTCCATTGCAAGAGAGTGTGATGAAAATGATTTTAAAATTAAAAACACAGTATTCCTTGAATTAGCTGATTTTGGTGTTGAATTTAACAAATTAGAAACTGATTTTGATAAAAAAGAAATTTTAAATTCACTAAGAAAACTGATTAAAGAAAAATCCAAACTCACAAAACCTGATAAATATGTTGTTGGCAATATTAGTACAGCTATACTAACTGAATGCTCAGAAGTTATAAAGAGCCAATTATCATTATATCTGTCATCAGTACGGGACATTGAAATTGCGGAAGATCGCAATATTGATTTGCCTATATATTTTAATTTCAATGATTTACTTAAGCGTTTTTTTGATGAAGCAATCAACGAAAATGAAAATTCTGGTAATAGATTAAGAGAATTTGTTTCAACTCTTAGACTGAGACTTCAATCATACCTTGGAGATGAAAGAGTTTCGCAACCTCTACTTTTAGGCCAGACAGATGAAATTATAAATGCTTTGGCTAAATTCATTTCATTTATTTTAGGTGATTTCTGCAAAGTTTATAAAACAGAGGATACGGATTTATTCACGGAGTTCTATAAAGAACAATTGGCAAAAGCAGATATTGAAAAATTGGCAGGAGATAAACCTAGTCAAATAACAATAATTGACATGTCTCTTCTTCCTTTTGAAGTTTTGGAAACAATTACAGGATTGATTGGAAGACTAATTTTAGAATTTGTTTCTCGTTTTCCAGAAAGCGACAGAGGAAAACTTCCAATGGTAATTGCGCTTGAAGAAGCTCAAAATTATATTCCTGAAAAAAATCGAGGGGACAAAGAATCAATAGCTAAAAAAGTTTTTGAACGTATAGCTAGAGAAGGGCGTAAATATGGTATTTCGTTGCTAGTTTCAAGCCAACGACCTTCTGAGCTATCAAAAACAGTATTATCTCAATGCAATTCATTTATAATTCATAGACTTCAAAATCCAGAAGATCAAAAATATGTAAGACAATTAGTTTCAGCCGCCAATGAAGATATCTTGCAGCAGCTACCAATTTTACCGCAGCAACATGTTGTAATAATGGGAGATGCAGTTAGAACGCCTGTGCAAGCTAAAATGAATACTGCTAATCCTAGACCTAATAGTAATAATCCTAAATTTATTGAAAACTGGACGATGGATTTGCCCGAGAATTTCCCAAATTATCTAAAAATAGCAGAAGCTTGGGAGAAGGGAGAAAAATATGTTGCTCCAAATGACGTAGATGCTCATGCCGTAGTTAAAAAGGAATCAGATAATTCTGATTTTGGCAAGGCTAATGATGATCCAAAGCCTAATTTTGATTGATCTAATTAATATAAATTAAAGAATATGAATGGATATTATTTTTCAGGTATAATTGTAATTGTTATTCTAACATTAATTCTTATTATTTTCTTGAAAATAAGAAAAGGTCTTAAGTCATTAACTAACGAAGCAGAAAAGGATAGTTTTTGGCCAGGTTTAATTATTAATATAGGGAGAGCCATTGAACAAAAAAGGATTGCGGATGCTTTGCCAAAAGCACAAAGTCTTATTGAGAGAAAGAAGGAAGCAATATGTAAAACTGGACTTAAAACATTTTATTACTTGGATAAAGATGAAATCGAACTTCTTTTTCCGCAAATTTCAAATGGTGTAAGTCTTTCATCTGTTAAGTCAACCAAAAAAGCAGGAAAAACTAGCGAATTAAGTGCTTCTGCCTCAAATTCCATAAAGTTAGGTATTGGGAAAAATAGTGAAAACGAGTTGACTCACGAATTCAGTATATCTAATAAGATATCTGCTCAGTATAACGAAATTGAGAATTATTTTATTGAACAAGGAAGCTTAACATTTGGTGTTGAAGAATTTGATTTTGATGAGCAGGCTTTTGCTAATTTTAAAAGAGATTGCGGAATAATGGAGTCTACTTATAATTATGTTATTAGAGAGCATGAACAAGAAGAACATTGGATAAAAATTAAAAAGGAAGCAGCAAAAGAATATTTGAAAACAATTATTTCGGCTTCTGGGTATATTGCTATTCAATCAGAAATTCATGTTATGAAAATAGAAAATGACACCTATTTTTTAAATTTTAAGCATCCGATAAATAACTTTATTGATATTGATCAAAAAATTAGTATTGAAATTTCATGCAACAAAAATTATTTTACTCCATTTGGACAACGTACTTTGGTTGAAGGGAAATCATTGCAGATTACACAAATTGGTAAAGTTATCAGATGGGACGAGTCGACTAGAACATTAGAAATCAATCCTATTGCAATTTATTAACATTAATAGTTAATCAAATTGCAACTTATATTTCTCTTTTAATTTTCCATTATCTTCATAAAAACTCTTTAGTCCATAATAGTGTTCCTTTTTACCATTTATAATTTCATTTCTAATTCTATGATACTTATTTGCTGCAAGATTTAAGTTTTGTGAAATTGCTCCAGGAGGATATGCCCACCAAGAATATCTATTGGGATCATATTTTCGGAAGAGATCCATAATTTCTTTGCTTGTTAAAAAACGGTCTTCAGATCGGATAATAAAGATAATTTTATCCAATACTGTTTTCTGCTTACGACAAAGTTCAGCATTCATTCTGTCTTTTATTACTTGTTCATCATTATTTTGTTTTCCAAATAAGAGTTCTTCGTACTCCTGTTTTAATTGTTTCAATGCTTTTTCAGCATGAAAATTTTCATAATAAAACTGCTGAAGGTCGGATGCAAATCTTTTTAATGCACGATCATCCATACTGAGGATGGCTTCTGGTGTCAAGTTTTTTAATAGTTCCATGTTTAGTAGTTTCAATTCTTATTAATTCTATTTATTACATCAATCTCTTTTATTTTATATCGGCTGAATTTATTTCCTGGTTGTGTTTCGATTGCAGGAAATTTGCCAAGTCGAATGTGTTCCAATAAAGTATTGCGAGGCATCCCTAACATTTCAGCAGCTTGTTTCGTTGTTAAATAAGTTTCCTTTTGCTTTACTAATAAAGAAGATTCTACTTCCTTCAGCTTGGCTGAAAGAAGTAGAACTTGATTTTTTAGTAATTGAATTTCTTCTTCGATGTACATTTTTTGGCTTTTCAGAGCAGTTCAAAAATTTGATACAAATCGTTTAATTGTGTTCCCGCAAATGTATAAACAATAAAAAATATAATTATTAGTTAATTTATATAATTTAATAACAATTTATTTAATTATTTGTTATATCTTTGTTTTCTAGAAAATAACTTAAAATTATGAGCGATCTATATAATACTATCAAAACAAAGAGGCTGCTAATGAACATTTCGCAAAAAGAAATGAGCGAAAAACTAAATATGCAGCAAGCGGGATATTCCTTATTAGAAAAGGGAAAGAACAAAATCACTGTTGACAGATTAGAAGAGATTGCTAAAATCTTGGGGGTGCCAATGACCTACTTTTTTGACAAGCATGTTCAGGAACTAATTGATACTTTGCTTGAAAGAGTGGACGATATGAATAAGTTACACGCACAAAATTCTTATGTGGTTGAATTGCCAGATTATAAACAGGACATGATTGAATCCAACCAAAAACTCTTGCGTTCTATGGAGGAAAAGGTGGATGCAATCAAAAGCCTATCTGATTATAGGCTAAGAGAAATTTATGCATCAAAAGCAATTTTAAAAGCAATTGTTGAATGCATAAAAGCTAAAAAGCCTGTAAAAACTGATTTAACAAAAAGAGCAGAGCAGTTTGTTAATTCAGGTGAGAAATCGATTTTTGGCTAAAAATAAAAAGGGACGTTGAGTTCAACGTCCTTTTTTATTACAAATCGTTATGTGTAAATATACTATCCATAAGCAGAAGGACTTTCACCTTATAGGTGTTGTTGCTGCAAAATAGTTTTGCATGCTCATCAGGTACAGCGTCAGGCCATTCTGCATAAGCATGCTCCAAGTATCTATCAAAATCGTTTTGATTACTTGGGGTTACTGAAACATTCCAGATTTCACCATCAATTTCTTTGGTATTGCCTGTTTGTGTTTTGATTTGTTTAGCTTGTTCGTAATTCATTTTTTTTAGATTTAAAAATTATTCAACAAATGTCAGTGGAATAATTAATCAGATATAAATTGAGCTATTTTTTTTAATCGGATATAAATGTATTTTTTTACCAAATATATTTTCGTTTTTAGAATTATTGTATACTTATGGTTTTTACTTTGGCTAGACTATTGCTCAAACGTACGATAGTTATCTTGTTTGCTTAATTAAATAGCATTCCATTTCTCCATTTCCTTCACCTTTAAAGTATCTACTACTTTGGCGTAAATCTGAGTTGTTTTAATATTCTTGTGTCCTAACAATTTTGAAATTACTTCTAATGGAATTCCCAACGTTAAGCCTATTGTAGCAAAGGTATGGCGAGAACAATGCATACTAATGTTCTTTTTAATGGATGTCATAGAAATAGCCTCTTTAATAAATTCATTGATCTTTTGATTGGTAGGCACTCGCAAGATTTTTTCGGTCACTTCTCCTTCTGTTTTTATCAATGCTTTGGCTCTGTTACTAAGTGGAATAGATATTTGTTCTTTCGTTTTGTGCATGGTGATGCGAATCATACCGTTTTCGATATTGCCATAGGTTAGTGTTTTAATATCCTGATAACGTAAGCCTGTGTAGCATCCAAACAAAAATACTTTAACAGCATTCCTGTAGTATTTCTCAATAGGCTTTAACATTAATGCTTCTAGTTCATTTACTTCTTCTTCACTTAAATACAATCGTGTTCCTGCTTCTGTCCGTAGTCGGTACCTTTCAAAAACGTTTTCTTTTAAAATGCCATCCATTATCGCTCTGTTAATGTGTGAGCGTATTGTTTTCAAAGATTTATGAATGGTGTTTACTTTGTTTCCCAATTTGTTTCTCATATAAGCTTCATAGGCTTGTAAGAAGGTGAGTGTAATTTCATTAAAATTAAGAGTTGCCCTAAACTGCTTCAACTTTGAGATTTCAGTCTTTTGGCTTTTTAATGATTCACTTGCAAATTCATTTGAATTGTGGTTATTTTCCAATACACGTTCAACAAACTCGTAATAGCTTTGCGACTTCGGGCGTTTGAATTCCATCATAAACTCGTCAAACGTAAGCTCCTTATGCATTACCTCATAATTAAAGATAATATCGGTCGCTCTTTTGAGATGACTTTTTAAAAGAAGATTGAGCTGTTCTGCCTCTGGATTATTTTTGTTTACCAGTCCTGCATCCTCATCCCAGTGGGCAGAATCAACAGATTTGTATAAGGAGACATTCCTTACTTTTCGGTTCAAGGTTATCCGCAAATATAGGCGATTTAAGCCATCCTTCGCTTGGGAATCCTTACGGGTAATGATTTTGACGTAATAGTTCATTTCAAATAGTTTGATTAACAACTGGTAAACAATTGGTAAGCAATTTGTCTGAAATTATTGAAATTGACTCCGAGGTTAATTTCGGAAAAAGCTCTGAACAGCCTATATTTAAAAGAGAAAACCCAGGTTAAATTTCTTTAACCTGGGCTTTTCTTCTCTATCATGAGCGGTCTGGACGGGAATTGAACCTTGTACTTATACTAACCTCTATGAACACTTAAATATCCTATATATCAGTTGTTTACATATTTGAATAGTAAGCTGAGGTTAGCAGAAGTTAAATTAAGTAAGGCTTTTTTGTCAATGTTATTGTCAATT
>SXGT01590840.1_pt1 | contig 18067 bp, 7 predicted proteins | sample 3176221 | NCBI WGS metagenome assembly SXGT01 (sample SAMN11356862, study PRJNA531348) | freshwater metagenome | isolation source: freshwater sample F1-120 | place: China: Fuxian Lake, Yuxi | collected 2017-12-25
AGACATGAGAGCGTACGTTCATCAGGTCACCTCACCAGACCAGCTTTTCGAGCTTGCGCACGACGACGAACGTGTCCCGGTTCACGCCTTGTGGCCCCCAGTAGTTAAATCCGTACGTGAACTGGGCATACCCGCCGATCATGAAGAGCGGCTTCAGGCGAGCGCGGGTGAGGCTGTTGTGGCCACCCGCGCGCCGATTGCCCCGGACCTGGGACTTCGGCACTCCGATCGTGCGCTCGGTGGCGTGGTAGATGTAGCACATACCGGGCGGGATCCGGGCGCTCACGCACGCCCGGGTCACCACGGCGCCGTGATCGTTGATCACCTCGACCCAGTCGTTGTCCTTGAGACCAGCCCTCGCCGCTTCGTCGTCGTTGAGCCACAGGGGCTCGATGCCGCGCGAGAGGGTCTCCATCCGCAGGGTGTCGCCGTAGGTGGAGTGGATGTGCCACTTCCCGTGCGGCGTGAGGTAGTTGAGGACGAGGCCGCCGAGCTCGGCTCCGGTCTTCACGAGGTCGCGCGTGTCGGCGATCCCCGCGAGCGGCTTGTAGACCGGCAGGTGCTCGCCATAGGCCCTGTACGCTTCGTGATCCAGGTACAGATGCTGGCGACCGGTTTGGGTGCGCCAGGGGATTCGCTCCTGCAGGTTCTGCGCGAAGCCCGTGTAGGTCTGCGATCCCTTGGTGATCCCGGTCCAGAACGGCGTGGTGAGCAGGCGCCTCGGCTGGGCCACGATGTCGTCGAACGTGATCCGAACCCCCCGGTCGTCGCTGGCGAGGTGCGTGTGGTCGATCCCGGTCTTCTTGGACTCGGACACGTAGGCCCGATGCGCCAGCTCTCCGTTGGTCTCGGCCGCGAACGCCAAGATCGCCTCGGCGACCTGACGCGGCTCGCGCAGGGAGGGGTATGTCACTCCCATCCACTGCTCCGTGGGGAACCGGCGCATGTGCTCGTCGTACATGTCGTCCACGTCGTAGTGGCACCCGTGGACCGCCAGGCCCTTGTCACGGAACATGCGTCCCAGCGACACGAACTTCTGGAAGACCGACGGGTAGTGGCGGTCCACCAAAGCGATGTTGGGCATCGTCTTGCCCGGGATGGGGCGACACTCTCCCTTCGCCCAGTCCTTGATGGTGGGCTGGGCGATCTCAGCCGGCGTATCGTGCTGGAGCGGCGTCAACACCACGTCGGTCACCGGGTCGGCGAGGTATATCTCGGCCAGCTCGGAGGTCTTCTCGGCGATGTCACGGAAGATGTGCCAGTCGCTCTTCGACTCCCAGCAAGGCGGCACGGCCGCCTGGAGGGGGTGGATGAACGAGTGCATGTCCGTCGAGTTCAGGTCGTCCTTCTCGTAGTAGGTGGCCGCCGGCAGGACGATGTCGGAGTAGAGGGCCGAGGTGTCCATGCGGAAGTTGAGGTCGATGACCAGGTCCATCTTTCCGAGCTCGACCTTGTCGTGCCAGACCACGTCTTTGACGTGGCCCTTCGCCTCCTCGTCGGCGATCGCGTTGGAGTGTGTGCCCAGATAGTGGCGGAGGAAGTACTCGTGGCCCTTCGCGGACGCCTGCAAGGCGTTGCCCCGCCAGATGTACCAGACCCGGGGGTAGCTCTTGGGGTTGTTGGGATCCTCCATGGAGAAGCGCAGCTTGCGGTTCTCCAGCTCGCTGACCACGTGCGCCTTGATCGCCTCCGGCGTGAGGGCTCCGGCCCCGCGCGCTCGACTCACCACCTCGAAGTTGGACTCGTTGAACTGCGGGAAACACGGCAGCCAGCCCGCGCGCACGGCCTGCACCTGGCGGTCTGCCGTGTGGCCTTGCGTGAACGGATGGCGCTCGCCCTCCGGCGTGGGGCACATCTCGCCGAAGGGGCGGTCGTAGCGCCACTGGTCGGTGTGCATGTAGTGGAAGGACGGAGTGTTCTGGAGGCGCGGCGGGCCACCCCAGTCCGTGCCGAACGCGATCGGCGCCCACGAGGCCTGAGGCGCCAGCTTCTCCTGGCCCACGTAGTGGTTCCAGCCGCCGCCGTTCTTGCCCACGCAACCGCACAGGATCAGCGGCACGATGCACGACCGGTACAGGAGGTTGTTGTGGTACCAGTGGTTCGCCCCAGCGCCGATGATGATGCTGCAGCGCCCCTCGGTGCGCTCCGCGGTGGCCGCCCACTGGCGCGCGAACGCGATCACGGTCTTGGCCGAGACGCCGGTGTATCGCTCCTGCCAGGCGGGCGTGTAGATCGCGGCGTCGTCGTAGTCGCGGGGGTACTCCCCGCTCGCGGCGCCCTCAGCCCCGGCCGACCGGTGCCCCTGGTCCACACCGTAGGTGGCCATGAGGAGCTCGAGGCCGGTGGTGACGAACACGGGGCCATTGACGGTCTCCACACGGACCACCGGGACCGAGCGCCGCACCACCCGCGCCTCCGCTCCCCCGCCGAAGTCGTCGAACTGCACGGACACCACGGCGTCGTGCGTGTCCAAGAGGAGCGTGGCGTCGTAGGACTCACCGCTCTGGGCGTCCACCGTCTCCAGGTTCCACTGGCCCTTCTTGGTCTGCCACCGGTGTCCCACGCTGCCCTGGGGCATCCGCAGCTGCCCTGTGGCGGCGTCGCGGACGAAGTACTTCCACTCGGCGTTCTCCTCGCCCTGCGTGGCCGCGAGCTGCGACGCGCGAAGGAGCGAGCCGGGTCGATACGTGCCGTCGGCCTGCGCCTCGAGGGTGACGAGGAACGGCGAGTCGGAGAAGCGCTTCATGTAGTCGATGAAGTAGGGGACTCGCCGAGCCTGGTAGAACTCCTTCAGGATGACGTGGGTGACTGCGAGCCAGAAGGCGGTGTCTTGCCCCTGGTGGATGGGAACCCACTCGTCGGCCACCTTCGCGGTCTGGCTGAAGTCGGGCGCGAAGACCACGACCTTGGTCCCGCGGTGCCGGACCTCCACCAGATAGTGCGCGTCGGGCGTGCGCGTCATGAGCACGTTGGAGCCCACCACCGCGATCATGGCGGACTTGAACCAGTCCGCGCTCTCGGCCACATCGGTTTGTTCACCCCAGATCTCGGGCGAGGCCGGCGGGAGGTCGCAGTACCAGTCGTAGAAGCTCATCGACACGCCGCCCATGAGCTGCAGGAAGCGGGCGCCGGCCGCGTAGCTGACCATCGACATGGCCGGGATGGGCGAGAAGCCGATCAGGCGGTCAGGACCGTACTTGGACACCGTGTAGAGGTTGGCGGCTGCGATCAGCTCATTGACCTCGTCCCAGCTCGCGCGGCGGAAGCCGCCCTTGCCACGCGCCGTGTGATAGGCCGCGCGCTTCTCGGGAGACTCCACCACGGACTTCCACGCGGTGAGCAGATCGTCGGGGTGCTCTTCCTTGGCCGCGCGCCACAGATCCAGCAGGACGCCGCGCACGGTGGGGTACTTCACCCGGAGTGGGCTGTAGATGTACCAACTGTACGAGATGCCGCGCTGGCACCCGCGGGGCTCGTATGATGGGATCTCGCGGTCGATGCGGGGGTAGTCGAGGGCCTGCATCTCCCACGTCACGATCCCCTGCTTGACGTAGATGTTCCAGCTACAGCTGCCCGTGCAGTTTACGCCGTGCGTGCTGCGCACGATCCGGTCGTACGCCCAGCGGTTACGGTAGAAGTCTTCCCAAGCCCTCTGCTTGGGCGCGAAGATCTCTGAAACCCAGGTCATCGGCGTGCTCCTGCGGTTGAGGCGTACGGGGTGGCCCCGGTGCGCCGATGGGGTCTGAGCAATGCGGCGAGTCCGAAGAAGCCCACCAGGCCCAGCGCGGCCCCAGCGGCAAACACCGCGTGCGACCCGCGGTCGCTGTCTTTGCCCTTGGCGCCGCGGACATAGGCGGCCAGGTGGACGGCCTCCTGCGGCGTGATGGCGCGCCCGGCGTAGGCCGCTCGCATGATGGGGAAGTTGGCCCCCTGGAAGGCCGACACCATGGCCACTTCGTCCATCTTGCCGGCCAGGTGGGTGAGGTCCGGTCCCAACGCGCCGCCAGAGCCGGCAACGCGGTGGCACGCGGCGCACGACGGACCGCCTCCGGAGAGGCCGAGCCGGCCGGAGAACAGCTCCTCGCCGGTCGCTTCAGAGGGCGGCTCTAGCGACGCCTGCAGGTTCTTGGCCGCCGCGGCGCGGGCCGCCTCGAGCCGAGGGCGCACGTCGGGCGCGAGGAGGAGGTCGGTGAACGCGTCGACCTCGGCGTCCGTCATGGGACCGGTGTTCTTGTCCATCTTGGCCACCGCCAGCCGAAGGGACGCTCGCGGCCACTGTGTCGACGCCGCGAGATCCGGACCCTTGAGCGGGCCACCGCCGATGGTGTGACAGCCAGAGCACCGAGAGACGTACGCGCCTGCGACGGCGTCATCCGGCGCTTGGCTTGGCTCTTGAACGGAGGGTCCAGGCGCGGCCTGACCCATTGCGAGCGCGACGAGTGCACTCGTGAACATAACACCTCCGGCTCAGCGTGCCCTGGCACGCAGCCACTGACGATGTGCGCGCTACAGGGCGCCGCTCCGCGTTGCGCGTCCGGGCGGTTCCGCCGTCTTTCAGGCCGGTGACCGGAGTGCGCTCACGTGCGAAGCTGACGATCGGCATTCGCTGCTCCTCGGGCCGCACGTGGCGAGCCTTGGATGGATGGGGTCCTGCGCCGCATCCAGAGGAAGCATCGGGGGGGGCTCGCCGCGGTCCTATGATTGATTTCCATCAATTCCCTGAAGGCATTCCGGGCAAGTCTCTGGAAGAAGCGCCGTTGTTACATGTATTTATGTCGTGTCACGGAGGTCAGGATGAGCATCAGAGAGCTGAGGCAGATCATGGATAGCACTGGGGACGCGGCGGTGGCCGTGGACTCGGACGGGCTGATCCTGGCCGTGAACAGCGGGGCCACCGAGCTGCTGGGCGTGAACGCCCGCGATCTGGCGGGGCGCCCGTGCTCGGAGATCTTCGGCGGCACCAACGAGTGTGGCGTGGTCTGCGAGCCCAACTGCTGCGTTCTACGCGCCGTGCGTGAGCGACGACCACTGCGCAACTTCGACGTCCAGATCAACGTGGCCGCCGGTCGGCGGTGGTGCAACGTCACCGTGCTCCAAGGCGGCGCGCCGGGCGCTCTCTGGGCGATCCACATCCTGCGCGCGGTAGACCTCCGTAAACGGCTCGAGATGGTGGTTCATGAGTTCGTCGCCACCGCGACGGGCCTCGACGGTGACGGCGCCGCACGCGTCCTGGCCGCCAGCCGCCCAGCGCTTCAGGTGGATCTCACGCGCCAAGAGGTGCGGGTGCTGCGGCACGTGGGTCGGGGGCTGTCGACCGAGGACGTAGCGAGTGAGCTCGGGATCAGCAAGGTGACCGTGGCGAACCACGTGCAGCGGGCCATGGGGAAGCTGGGAGCGCGCTCGAGGCTGGACGCCGTGCGCAGGGCACAGCATGGCGGCCTGCTCTGAGCTCACGGGAGCCCTCGAGGCTACGGATCCGTCAGAACATTCCTCCTAGCACTCTACTGGCTATACTCGGCCCCGGTGCCCTCGGGCGGGCGCCGATGGGACGCGTAATGCACAAGTTTCGAGACGTTGGCGGTACGACGGGTGGGCTCGGAGAGTTCCTGCTCGGCATCGCGATGACTGGCCTCGGCTTCTACCGGCTCGCAAACCACGTCATGGTCCACAGCGGCTGGAACCAACTCTGGGGTCCCGGAGGGCGCGGCGGTCCGGTCCTTCTGGTGGTTCTCATCGGGTTCGGCGTCATCTTCTACAACGGACGAAACCCGTTTGGCTGGCTGTGCGTGTTCGGGGGCATCGGCTACGGCATGGTCAGTGTCCTGTCGAACCTGACGATGACCTTCCGGCCAACCACCCTGTGGGACACCCTCCTCATGTTCGCGCTCTTCGGCGGCGGCCTCGGCCTCGTCTTCAAGTCCACTCGCGCCCACCCCCCGCGCCCCGAGCGTGAGCCATCACCCTGAGCGCCTCCGTTTCAGCCGACTGAGCGCCGACGGCGGGTCCCCGCACGCAGCTTCGTTGACTAGACTGACCGGTCGGTTTAGGTTCCGCGCCCCAAACCGACTGGTCGGTCTAGTTTTAGGGGGCGCCGAATGAAGGGACTCGAGCAAGACGCGGGACTTGAGACCGAGGCTGTGGCGGCCGCCGCGCCCGAAGCTGCGCTCGGCGCTCAAATCGCAGCGAAGCCCGGCAAGAAGCGGGCGACGCGGGCCGAGAAGCGCCACGTCATTCGTAAGGCGGCCTACAAGTGCTTCGCGCAGAACGGCTACCACGGCACCACCATCGACAACATCTGCGAGGCCTGCGGGCTCTCCAAGGGCGCCTTCTACTGGTATTTCCGTAGCAAGAACGAGGTGTTCGTCGACATCCTCGAGACCTGGGCGGCCGAGGTCGAGACGGAGATGGCGCGCCAGTTCAGGAGCGCGATGCAAGCGGAGCGGCCCTTCGACGCGATCGCCGAGGCGCTCGCCCGCGAGGCCAGACGCAGCCGGCGCATCGTCCCGATCTGGGTCGAGTTCATCGCGGAGGCCTCGCGCGATCCGGAGAGCCGAAAGGCGCTCGCCCGCTTCTACACGCGCCTCAACCGGGTGCTGTCGGAGCTGCTGGAGCTGGCGCTGGACGACTCCTTCAGCTCTGAAGAGGTGAACTTCGCAGCGTCCACCGCGCTCGCGAGCTTCTTCGGCCTGCTCTGCCAGGAGGTCGCCAGCCCGGACGAGGCGGCGTTCGAGGCCAACATGAGAGGCATGATGGGCGTGCTCGAGCGCCTCGCGACCCGCGTGGAGGGTGGACGATGAGCGCTCACGGACCAATCAGCGCCGCGCGCCATCGGCGCCCTACCGATCCGGCCTCCGAGGCCGCGCTCGACATTTCTGGTCTCGACGGCGCCTTCCGGGGCCTCGACGACGGCGACGCGGAGCCCAGCCCGGCCGCCGCCCGGTTGCTGCTGGACCGCATCGGCTGGCGCCCCGCCGGATGGGAGTCGCCACGTATCCAGCGGGTGAGGGAGGCGCTGCGCCTTCGGACGGAGGCCCTCGCGCCGCTGGCCGAGGCAAGCCCAATCCGCGCCGCGATCGTTTCCGCCGTCGATACAGGCGCCGCACGCGTGGCCCTCACGTTCGCCGGTCAGGCCTCTGAGTACATCGAGCCGCTCGCGGCTATGGCGGCCCGAAGCCCCGCCGTCGCGCGGCTGGTGGACGCGGTGCACCAACGGCTTCAAGGCCACCTGGAAGAGCTGCCGGCCACCGAGCGTGCGCTGTTCGGTCCCGGCCTCGATCTGCGGGCGTGGCTCCAGTCGCCGGAGAGCCGGCCCTCGGCGGACGCGCTGGCGCAGTCCAACATATCGCAGCCGCTCATCTTCACGGCGCAGGTCGCGGCGCTCCTCGACCTGGGCGAGCGCGGGCTCGGTCCCTCGGCGCTCAACCCGATCGCGGCGGCGGGCCACAGCCAGGGCGTCATGGCGGCGGTGTTCGCGGCCGAGGCCTGGGGCCGCCCCGGCGAGATCCAGCGAGCCGCGGACTTCGCGGGCTGGCTCTTCTGGCAAGGCGTGCGGATGCACCAGTGCACGGTCCCCGCGGCGCTCCCTCCGGCCGCCACGGCGCGCGCCCTGGCCGACGGCATGCGGGCGCCCACTCCAATGGCCGCCATCGCGGGCCTGACCGACGCGGAGCTCGCGGGCGCGATACGCGACACGGGGATTACGCACAGCCTCGTGAACGGGCGTCTCCGCCACGCCGTGAGCGGAGAGCCCGAGGCCCTCGAGCGCCTCCGGCTGACCCTACGCGCCGGATTCGACGCGCGTAGCGCGGCCCGGAAGCGCGGCCGCCACGGCGGGCGTCTCCCCGAGCCCTCCTGGGAGTATCTGCCCGTCAGTGGGGCGTACCACTCTCCCTCGATGGCGCCCGGGCTCACGCGCACCCTGGAGGACCTCGCGCGCCTCGGGATCGTCGTCGACGGCGCCGATCTGGCGTTCCCCGTCCTCGATCCGTCGACCGGAGCCCCTCTCCCGCGCTCGGGCGACCTCGTGCCCTGCCTGCTCCAGCTCCAGTTCCTGGAGCCGGTGCGTTGGACGTCCTGCGTCGCCGCGCTGCCGGAACTCGGTGTGACCCACGTCCTCGATCTCGGGCCCGGCGATGGCGTCCTCCGCCTCACCGCCGCGGCGCTCCGGGGCCACGCGACCGCCGTCATGACGGCTGCTACGGAAGCGGCTCGGACGGCGCTCGGCGGCGATGCGCCGCTCCCGCAGGCGCCGCCCTCTTATGCGACCTGGCACCCGGTGCGGTCCGCGACCGGCCGTGGCGTCGAGACCGCGTTCACCCGACTCACCGGTCGCTCGCCCGTGCTCCTGCCGGGCATGACTCCCACCACGGTCGAGGCGCCCATCGTCGCGGCGGCGGCGAACGCCGGCTACGTGGCCGAGCTGGCCGGTGGCGGGCAGGTCACGGAGGCGATCCTCCGGGCGCGGCTGGCCGAGCTGCAGACCACGCTCGAGCCCGGCGCCGGCGTGGTGCTGAACACGCTCTATCTCGACCCGCACCTCTGGAAGCTCCACTGCGGCGGCACGGAGCCGCTCGTTTGCCGGCTTCGCGCCGAGGGCCTGCCGCTCCACGGCGTCACCATCAGCGCCGGGCTGCCTCCCGTAGACGAGGCGGCCGTTCTCCTCCGACGCTTCGCCGCCTCGGGGCTCTGGCTGAACGCCGTGAAGCCCGGCACCAGCGAGCAGATCCGGCAAGCGCTGGCGATCGCGGACGCGGTCCCCGAGCTCCAGCTCGTGGTGCAGATCGAAGGCGGCAAGGCGGGCGGGCATCACAGCTTCGACGACCTGGACGAGCTCCTGATCGCGCACTACGCGGCGATCCGGGCTCGCGGCAACGTGGTCCTGGCGGTTGGAGGTGGCATCGGCTCCCCGGAGCGCGCCGCGGACCTGCTGGACGGCGCGTGGGCGCTCGCGCACGGGCTCCCGCGGATGCCCGTGGACGCCGTGTTCCTCGGCACGGTCACGATGGCGGCGCTGGAAGCGGCCACCTCGCCCGCGGTCAAGGCGGCGCTGGTGGCGGCGCCCGGGACCCAGCGTTGGGTGCTGGACGGCGACACCACAGGCGGGATCACGTCCGGTCGCAGCGGACTCGACGCCCCCATCTACTACCTCGACAACGCGGCCGCCCGGGTCAGTGTGCTCCTCGACGCGGTGGCGGGCGATCCCGCGGCGCTCGTGGCTCGAAGAGCCGAGCTGGTGTCCGCTCTCGCCGCCACGGCCAAGCCGTACTTCGGCGACGCCGACCGGATGACCTGGCTCGAGCTGCTCGAGCGCTTCGTCACGCTCGCGGCCGTCGGACGGTCCCGCGCCTATGACGACGGGGTCTGGCCCGACGCGTCGTATCGCCGCCGGTTCGGCGCTCTCGTGCGCCGCGCCGAGGCCCGTCTGGCCGGCGGAACGCGCCGCGTCCCGTCGGTGGTGAGTGAACAGGAGCTCCACGACCCTCGGTCGGCGCTGGCCCGCCTGGCCGAGCGTTACCCCGCCCTCGGCCGGACAAACGTCGGCGAGGAGGACGCCCGGTTCTTCGTGCGCACCTGCCGTTCTCCGGGCAAGCCGCAGAACTTCATCGCAGCCATCGACGGCGAGATCCGGCGGGCCTTCCGCTCCGACGCGCTGTGGCAGGCCCACGACCCGGCCTTTCCGGCCTCCGCGGTCCTCACGATCCCGGGCCCGGAGGCGGCGGCTGGCATCACCAACGCCGACGAGCCGGTTGCCGACATCCTGGCGCGTTACGAGGCCGCCCTACTGGGCCGCCTGCCGCTCGCACCGCCTCGAAGCCCGTCAAGCTCGTCCGAGCTGGCCGCCGGCTCGGGCGACTTGGCCTGGGAGAGCGTCAGCCAGCTCGAGCACGCGCTGGCTGAGGGCCTCCTCGGGTCCGGCCCGCTCTTCGAGGTGCTCCGGGCCCGTGACGCCGTGGATCCCGGTGATCGGCGGCGATGGCCGAACCCGGCGCGCGCCGCCCTGGCCCCCGCTCCCGGCCGGCGTCTCCGCTGGGTGCGGGACGGTCAAGGCCGACTCACCTTGCTCGAGGCGTTGGACGCGGACCGGTCCTCGGCGCACGCGTCGATGACTTCGGGCGTCGTCCAGGTCGCGCTCGTCTCGGGCTCGGTCTCGTCTCCGGCCACCCTGGATCTCGCGCTCGAGTGGCGTCCCGACGGCGCCCTGCCGTGGCTCGCCTGGCATCGGGCTCGCTACATCGAGTCGCAGGCCGCGTTCTACGGCCAGCTCCTGTTCGGGCGGCCAGCGTCCGGGGTCGCGCCGTTTTGCGAGGCCACCGGCGAAGTGACCGTGACTCGCGAGGCGATCGCCGGCTTTGTCTCCGCCACCGCCGACGACTCGCGCGGGCTCGCGGAGCAGGCGCCCCTGGCGATGGTCTTCCCGCTCGCGTGGGAGGCGGTCTTCGCCGCGCTGGCCGGCGCCAAGGCCGACGTCCTGGCGCTGTTGCACGAGGAGAACGCCCTCGAGGCCGGGCCGGCCTGGCCCATCGTTTGTGGCGACCGCCTCCGGGCCGAAGCACGGGTGACCCGCCTCGAGGCCACCCCGGCGGGCCGACGCATCGAGATCCGCGCGGTGCTGCGGCGCGGCGCCGCGGTGGTCGCCACCGTCACGAGCCGGTTCATCGTCCGCGGCGAGCCCTGCGGCGCGCCTCGCTCGGAGTGGACCGAGTCGCGCCGCGTCCCGCTCGCCGGCCCCGCCGAGCGGGACTGGCTCTGCGCCCAGTCGTGGTTCGCTCCCAGCGCGCCCGTTCCCACTGGCGTGGAGCTGGAGCTCAACCTGCGGCTCGTCACCGAGCCGGGCAGATACGCCGCCGAAGGGCAGCTCCTGCGTGGCTCCGAGGTCATCGGAACCCTCGCGCTGCCGCTCGCCGAGCTCGCCGCGAACCCGGTGATCGAGGTCGCGAAGATGTTGGCCGTGTCCTCTCCGGTGGTGCCGCTGCCCGCTCGCCCCCTGGGTCAGGAGGAGGTCCTCGCGCCCCGCGACCTCACGGCCTACGCGCTCGCCAGCGGCGACCGCAACCCGATCCACCTCGACGCCGCGATCGCGCGCTTCGCTGGCCTCCCGGGTCCGATCGTCCACGGCGCGTTCACGGCCTCCGCGGCCCTCCATCGCGCCGTTCGCCTCGCCACGGACGGCGACGCCACCCGGCTCCGGAGCGCTGCCGTCCGGTTCCTCGCTCCGGTGCTGCCGGGCGAGCGGCTGGAAGTCGCCGTCCGCCAAGTCGGCCTGCTGGAAGGCGGGCCGCGGCTCGAGATCGACGTCACCACACGCCGCGCCGGCGAGGCCGTCCGGGTCCTCGCTGGGGACGTCTCCGCGGCCCCCCCGAAGACGGCGTATGCCTGCCCCGGCCAGGGGATCCAGGCGCCCGGCATGGGCATGGACGGCTACGCCCGCTCACGGGCCGCGCGCGCGGTCTGGGACGACGCGGAGAGGATCTGCCGGGAGCAGCTCGGCTTTTCGCTGCTTCAGGTCGTCCGTGAGAGCCCTAGGGAGCTCGTGGTCCGGGGCCGCCGCCTCGTACACCCGAAGGGCGTCCTCTTCCTGACGCAGTTCACGCAGGTCGGCATGGCCGTGCTCGCCGTGGCGCAGGTCGCGGAGCTGCGGGAGCGCGGCGCGCTCTGTCCGGACGCCTTGTTCTGCGGCCACAGCGTGGGCGAATACGCCGTGCTCGGGGCCGTGGCGGGGGTGGTCCCGCTGGAGGCGCTGGTCAAAGTCGTCTACGAGCGCGGTCTCACCATGGACCGCCTCGTCGAGCGAGACGCGGCCGGCGCGTCGCCGTACGCCATGAGCGTGGCGCGCCCGAACGTCGCTGGGCTCGATGAAGCCGGGCTGCTGGCCCTGGTGACCCAGGTCCGCGAAGAGACCGGGCTCTGGCTCGAGGTCGTCAACTTCAACGTGCGCGGGCGCCAGTACTCCGTGACCGGGCACGTCGGTGCGCTCGACGCGCTCGAGGCGGCGCTGGTCCTGAGGGCCCGTGGGGGCCGCGTGGCCCCGCTCGTCCGCGTACCGGGGGTGGACGTCCCGTTTCACTCGACCCTGCTACGGGACGGCGTGCCCCCGTTCCGGGAGGCCCTGCGGCGGGTGCTGCCCGAGGACGTGGCGCCGGAGCGCCTCAACGGCCGCTACATCCCGAACCTCGTGGCGGTGCCGTTCGGGGTCACGGTCGAGTTCGCGCGGCACGTCCTGGCTGCGTCGGGCTCGCCCGAGGTCGAGGCGCTGCTCCTGGCTTGGGAGTCGACGCCGCAGGGGGCGCGTGCCCGCATCCTGCTGATCGAGCTGCTCGCCTATCAGTTCGCGTCTCCGGTTCGCTGGATCGAGACGCAGGAGCTGGTCTTCGACCGCACGTCGGGCGTGGACGTGTTCGTGGAGCTCGGCCTCGCCGCGTCTCCCACAGTGGCCGCGATGGCCCGCGCGACGCTGGACCTCGACCCAGCACGGGTCCGGCGCCCTCGGGTGCTCAATAGCGAAGCCCAGTTCGAGGAGCTGTTCGGGCCGCTCGCCGTGGCCCCGGTGCAGGATGAGATCTCGGCCCCCCGGCCCGCGCAGGCGGCCGCGGTGGTGGCACAGGAGCCCGGTCGCTTGCCGGCCGGGCCCCCAGCTCACGGGCCCACCGCGCTTCAGGTGCCTCCGGGCGGGCCCATCGAGGACGCCCCGGTCTCCGTCGAGGAGGCCGTGCTCACGATCGTGGCGCAGCAGGCCCGCCTCAGGGCCGATCAGCTCGACCTCTCCGAGACCCTCGACGAGGTGCTCGGTGGCAACTCGGCCCGCCGGAACCAGGTGCTCGCCGATCTGGGCGCCGAGCTGGGCGCAGGTGTCATCGATGGCGCGCACGCAATGCCGCTGCGAGACCTCGCGGCGGCCTGCCGGACGCGGGCGGCACGCTATGCCGGGCCGGGGAGCTACCTCGGTCCCGCCCTGGACGCCGCGCTCGCGCGGACGCTGGGCGCCGCCCGTCTTGGCCGCAAAGACCTCGAGAGCCACCTCGTCCAGGCGTTCGGCCTCGGGCCCGGACGCACGGCCTCAATCCTGAACCGCCTTCTCCTCGCGTCGCGCGTTGGTGACTCCGCGCGCGGCGGGCCGCTGTCGCTGACGGCGGCGCCGGCGTCGGCCGACCGATCGGCCGCGCTCGCTTGGGTGAGCGGCGCCGTGGAGGCGTATGCGCGCGATGCGGGGATCGCCCTGTCACGGCCGGCGCTCCCGGGGGCTTCGGCCGCCGTGGACTCTGCCGCGCTCGACGCGCTCTCGGCGCGTCTCCTGGGCCCGGACGGGATCCTGGCCCGGACCGCGTCCGGGCTGCTCGGCGAGCTCGGACAACCCCTCGGGGGAAGCCTGGTGGGGCCGGAGCTGCCGAACGTCGAACGGGAGCGCCTCGCGCTCTACGACGCGGAGCACGATCAGGACGCCAGCGCCTATACCACGCTGATTCAGCCGGTGTTCGACGCCGAGAAGCACGCGCCTTTCGCGTCGAGCTGGGCATGGCGGCGGCGTGACGTCCTCGAGCTCGCTTGGCGCGCCGATGCCACGCGGGAAGAGGCCGAAGCGCTCGCGTCGCGGCTGGACGACGGCGCGCGGTCGACGGCGGCAGCGCTGGCGACGGTGGCGGAGCGCGAAGGCAGGGACGCGACGCTCCTACGCATCCTGGCAGCGCCGCGGCTCACGTCGCTCCCGTTCGCCGGTCGGACAGCGTTCGTCACCGGCGCGGGCCCGGGTTCGATCGCAGCGGCGATGGTCGATGTGCTGCTCGCCGGGGGCGCGCGCGTCATCGCGACCACGTCGCGATACTCCGCCGAGCGGCTCGCGTCGTGGAAGCGGCGCTACCAGGAGGTCGCGGCGCCGGGCGCCGAGCTTCACGTCGTCCCCATGAACCAGGGGTCGATGCGGGACGTGGACGCGGCGGTCGCGTGGGCGATGGAGCGATGGGTCCCCGACCTCCTGATCCCGTTCGCGGCGATCCCGGAGTCGGCCGATCTGACGGGGCTCGGCGGGCGTTCGCTGGCGTCGATCCGAGTGCTCGTCCTAGGCGTCGAGCGCCTGATCGCGCGCATCGCCGAGGGCTATCGGGCGCGGCCCGGCCTCGGTCGCTGCCACGTCCTCCTGCCGCTGTCGCCGAACCACGGACTCTTCGGGGGTGACGGGGTCTACGGCGAGTGCAAGGCGGCGCTCGAGGTGCTGCTCCCGCGCTGGAAGGCGGAGCAGCACGCCTGGGGCCGGTTCGTGTCGCTGGCCCTTGCCCGGATCGGCTGGGTTCGCGGCACCGGGCTCATGCACCAGAACGACTCGCTCGTGGCGGAGCTCGAGGCCCAGACCGGCCTCGTGACGTGGTCGCAGCCGGAGATGGCGGGCAAGCTCCTCGAGCTCTGCAGCGACTCCGCGCGGGAGCAGGCGGCGGCAGCGCCGCTCGTGGCCGATCTCACGGGCGGGCTCGCGACTATCGTCGACCTCCCGGAGCGGTTTCGGGCGGTCCGGGAGCGGCTCGATGCGGAGCAGGCGCTGGTACGTCGGCGGGCAGAGCTGGACTCGGCGCTGGCCCGAGTGATGTCGCCGCCGGCAACGCCCACGCTCGTGGCGCCTCTCGGGACGGTGGCGTTGCCGCTGCCGGAGCCGAGCGATGCCGAGCTCGTCGGCCTGCCGGCGCTCGACCACCTGGACGCGCGCCGGGTCGTGGCCGTCATCGGCTACGGCGAGGTCGGTCCGTACGGCAGCGCTCGAACCCGCTGGGCGATCGAGAAAGACCGGCAGCTGTCCCTGGAGGGGGTCGCTGAGCTCGCGTGGACCACGGGCCTCGTAAAGCCCGCCGAAGAGGGGTGGGCGGACGCCGAGACCGGCCTCCCGGTCGACGAGGTCGACCTGCCGGAGCGGTACGAGGCGCGGCTCCTGGCGCACGCCGGGATCCGGATCGTGGAGCCGAAGCTCCAGGGCTTCGACCCTGCCGCGGGGCTCTCGTTCCTGGACGTACACCTGGACCGCGACTTCGCCTTCCCGGTGCCCTCGCGGGAGGCGGCGGAGGCGCTGCGCGCGGGCGATCCGGATCACACGGAGGTCCGCGAACAGGGGGGGGAGCTCACCGTCGTCCGGAAGGCCGGCGCGGTCGTGAAGGTCCGTCGCGCCGTGCGCATCGATCGCACCACCGTGGGGCAGATCCCCACCGGGTGGGACGCGACGCGGCTCGGTATCCCACCGGAGCTCGTGGCCCAGGTCGACCGCACCACGTTGTTCCTGCTGGTGGCCACGGCGGAGGCGTTCCTGGCGGCCGGCCTCGAGCCCGAGGAGCTGCAGGACTTCCTGCACCCTGCGCGCATCGGGAGCACCCAGAGCTCCGGGATCGGCGGAATGTTGAAGCTCCGGCGCCTCTACCAGGACTTCCTGTTGGGGGCGGAGCGACAGAACGACACGCTGCAGGAGACGCTCGTCAACGTCATCGCCGGCTGGGTGGTCCAGGGCTATGTCGGCTCCTATGGCCCGATGTCGGCGCCCGTGGCTGCGTGCGCCACGGCTGCCGTCAGCGTCGCGGACGCCGTCGACAAGATCCTGTGCGGCGCCGCGGACGTCGTGGTCGCTGGTGGCGTGGACGACTACGGGCTCGAGGGCGCGGTCGGCTTCCAAGACATGGGCGCCACAGCGTCCACCGACGTGATGGCGGCCCGCGGCATCGGGCCCGCCGCTAGCTCGCGTCCGAACGACCGACGCCGGGGCGGATTCGTAGAGTCTCAGGGCGCCGGGGCGCTGCTCCTCTGCCGTGCGGATCTCGCGATCGCCCAGGGCCTCCCGGTCTACGGGGTAGTCGTGTACGCCGGCTCGTTCGCCGACGGTGTGCACCGGTCGGTGCCCGCGCCCGGCCTCGGCGCGCTCGCGGCAGCGGCCGAGCGGGCAGGGGGGCTCGCAACCGCGTACGACGCCTGTGGCTTCGAGGCGCGAAAGGCGCAGATCGCTGCGCTCGACGCCCAGCGGCCCGCGCTGGCGGCTGCCCTCGGCGAGGCCGGGGCTGAGCTCTGCCTCGGGGAGACACGCAGAAGCCTCGCCCACGACGTCGCCCGGCACACCGGGGCATCACCGCTGCGCGCGGCGCTCGGGGTGCTCGGCCTCGGTCCGGACGACGTGGCGATGATCTCCACGCACGGGACGTCGACGCTGGCGAATGACCTGAACGAAGCGAAGCTGCACCAGTGGCTTGCTGAGGGGCTGGGCAGGACACCGGGCTTGCCGCTCGCGGTGATCTCTCAGAAGGCGCTCACCGGCCATCCAAAGGGCGCCGCGGCTGCCTGGCAGATGAACGGCCTCCTCCAGGCGATGGCGGATGGTGCGGTGCCCGGGAACGCGAACCTGGACGATCCAGACCCCGCCCTCGAGGAGTCGCGCCACCTCGCGTTCACCGACCGGGTGCTGGCGGTGGAGCGGGCGCGGCTGAAGGTGGGGCTCGTGACGAGCCTCGGCTTCGGGCACGCGTCGGCGCTGGTCGCGCTCGGCCACCCGTTCCTGTTCTGGCGCCTGATGGACGCCGGAGCCCGGGAGGCGTACCGCGCCCGCCTGGCGCCACGGGTGGAGGCGGGTAACCGCCGGCTTCGGGGAGTGCTCTCTGGGCGGACACCGCTCGTCACGATTCGGACCGAGCGCGCGTACGGTGAGGGCCGGCGCGAGGCGGCGATGCTGATGAACTCGGACGCGCGGCGCTCCCTCGTGGTCGGCCGCTCGGAGGCATCATGATCCTCGGACTCGGGATCGATCTCGTTCAGATCGACGCGTTCGGCGCACAGCTCGACGACGCGGCCAGCCACTTCACGCGGGCCACGTTCACCGAGGGCGAGGTCGCCTACGCCCGTTCTGCCCCTTCAGGAGAGCCGGCGCGACACCTCGCCGCGCGGTACGCAGCGAAAGAAGCGGCGGTGAAGGCGCTGGACCTCGCGTGCGCTCGGGCGGGGATCGACGCACCGCGGCTCTCGCTCAACGCCATCGAGGTGGTCTGCGACGAGCGGGGTCGGCCGCGGCTCGAGCTCTACGGAGCGGCGGCCGAGCTGGCGACCCGGCTCGGCGCGGACCGAACCTGGGTGTCGTTGTCGCACGACGGGCCGAGCGCGGTCGCCACTGTGCTAATGGAGCGCCTCGCATGACCGTCGACCATACGCCGCTCCGCCGCATCGCCATCGCCAACCGCGGCGAGGCCGCGATGCGCCTCATCCGCGCTGCCCGTGACCTCTCGGCCGAGCGCCGGGAGCGCGTGGAGACGGTCGCGCTCGTCACGACCCCGGATGCGTCGGCGCTCTTTGTCCGGGAGGCGGATCTCGCCGTCGTGCTCCCGATCCCGAGCGGGCAGGGCGCCGCTGGGGCGTACCTGGATCCGGTCCGGGTCGTCGAAGCGGCGGTGAGCGCCGGGGCCGACGCGCTCTGGCCGGGCTGGGGCTTCCTGTCCGAGGACGCGCGCCTTGCCACCGAAGCCACGGCGGCGGGCCTCCGGTTCATCGGTCCGCCAGCGAACGCGATGCGGATCGCTGGCGACAAGATCGAAGCCAAGCGGCTGGCGGAGCGCTGTGGGATCCCGGTGGTCCCGTGGAGCGGCGCCGCGCTGGGCGACCGCGAGGCGGTGCGGGAGGTCGCGCGGTCAATTGGCTTCCCTCTGGTGCTGAAGGCGGCGGCCGGCGGCGGCGGGCGAGGGATCCGTGTCGTGCGGGAGGCCGGCGAGCTCGACGCGGCGTTCTCGGCGGCGACCGGCGAGGCGCTCCGCGCGTTCGGCGACGGCCGCGTGTTCGTGGAGCGCTGCATCGATCGCGCCCGACACCTGGAGGTCCAGGTGGTCTTGGATCACCACGGGCAAGGCGTTGCGTACGGCGTGCGCGACTGCACGCTCCACCGCCGCCACCAGAAGGTGATGGAGGAGTGTCCGGGACCGTTCGTCACGCCGGAGCAAGTCACCGAGCTGGAGCGGTACGCGCTCGCGTTCGCCCGCGAGGCGGGGTATCGCAACGCGGGTACTGTGGAGTTCATCGTGGACCTCGAGCGGGGCGGCCAGGCGTTCTTCATGGAGATGAACGCGCGGCTCCA
>SXGT01024402.1_pt1 | contig 18066 bp, 16 predicted proteins | sample 3176221 | NCBI WGS metagenome assembly SXGT01 (sample SAMN11356862, study PRJNA531348) | freshwater metagenome | isolation source: freshwater sample F1-120 | place: China: Fuxian Lake, Yuxi | collected 2017-12-25
CATGATGATCGCCGTGCCCGTGTCCTGACAGGACGGCAGCACCATGCCCGAGGACACCACCGCGTTCTGCAGCATCGTCCGGGCCACGAACCGGTCGTTGTCGGTGGCCTCGGGGTCGTCCAGGATCGCCCGGAGCTGCGCCAGGTGACCGGGACGGAACAGGTGCGAGATGTCACGGATCGACTCGGCGGCGAGCAGCGTCAACGCCTCGCGGTCGACCTCCAGGATCCGGTGTCCCCGGTGCTCGGACACCTCCACGAAGTCCGTGGTCAGCAGGCGGTACGGGGTGGTGTCCGCAGCGAGCGGGAACATCGTCTGGAACTCGAAGTCGACCATGGCCTCACCCTACGCGGCCACCGGATCGCCGCCGCAGCCGCCGCGCCGGCCCCGGCGGGTGGTCACTCCGTCTCGGCGTCCGCCGGGTCGCTGGAATCCCCGGTGTCGCCCCGGTCGGTGATCACCGACCGCTGCGGACCCGCCCAGGCGAAGGCCCGGTCGAGCATGGACCCACGCCGGCGCGCCCCGGCAGGACCCGGACCGGCCGGGGGTTGCTCCACCGGCGACTCGGACTCGACCGCCGCTGGTTCGTCGGCTGGTGGAACGGCGGCACCCGGCTCCGGGACCAGGGTTCCCTGGACGCCCGTATCGTCGGCGCCGTCGCCGACACCGACACCGGCGCCGTCACCGTCACCGTCGGCACCGTCGGCACCGTCTGCCCGCGGCGTGAGCGGCGGGCGGCGGTCCACCACGGCCCAGCCGACCGGCACGCGCAGCGCCTCGGCGTGGCCGGGACAGAGCAGCTGGGCCTGTGAGCCGCTCGCCGGGTCGGTCGCACCGTCCACCACGGCATCGAGCCAGACCTCGCGGCCGACCGCGTCGAACACCAGGCTCACCGACGCCGTCCGGGCGCACCCCTGGCGCATGCACTGACCGCTCACCGACCGAAGGGTAGTGGTGCGGACCCGATGGGGCACCGGTCGAGCCGGCCCGCCTACTCGTCGCGGGGCACCAACTCCACCACCACCGGCCGGTGGTCGCTCACCCGGACGTCGGGCACGACCGCCGCCACCAGGTCGAAGCCGCGCGTCACCACCCAGTCGATCTGCGTGCGAGGCGACCGGGCCGGGAAGGTCGCCGCGTTCGCCACCGCCTCCCAGGCCAGTTCCATGCACACCCCGTCCACGGTGAACGGCGAGATGTTCAGATCGCCCAGCAGGACCAGCGGCCCCGGACGTTCGGCGAGCACCCCGAGCAGCTCGACCAACTGGGCCCGGGCGACCTTGCGGTCGTTCTGCAGGTGCGTGGCCGCCACCGTGAACGGCGCCGGTGCCGGCCCGTCACCGGTCCCGGCCAGGTGCACCCGGGCGATGATCGCCTTGCGCAGCTCGCCCGGCCCCTGGAGGGAGTACTCCTCCAGATCGGTCATCACGCCCCGCACCACCAGCCCGATGCCGTAGTCGCCCCCGTGCATGTCGAGCGTCTTGGCGAAGTGCCCCGTCCGGCCCGGTGCGGCGTCGAGGGCGAGCTGCAACTGGTCGGTCGACCCGGACCGGGGCACGTCGACATCGAGCTCCTGCAGGGCGAGCACGTCCGCCCCAAGTGCCCCGACGACGGCGGCCACGGCGTGGGGGTCCGGCTCCTCGGCGCCCTCGGCCAGGCCGTGCCGGACGTTGAAGGTCACGAACCGGATCACCCCTCCAGACTGTCACCACCTGAGGGATCGGCCAGTGACGTCCGTCGTCCGGGCCAGAAACCGCTACGGAAATCCGGCCGCGATGCCGAAGAGGCTCCGTGCGATCGAACCACCACCTCAGCGGCCGGGCGCCCCACGGGCGGCCGCGCCTGCAGGTGGTGCGGGCCGCCCTGCTGACCGGACTGCTGGTTCTGGGCGGCGCCGGGACCGCCCTGCCCGCCGGGGCCGAGGACCCCGTGGCCGGACCCGACGGTCCGGTCGCCGACGCCATCACGACCCCGGGTGAGCTCGACACGCTCGCCGAGGTCCGGGAACTCGCCGATGAGACCGCCGGCGACGGCGGCGTCACCGTCGGGATCGTCGTCGACACCAACGGCATCGCTCCCGGCGGGATCTCGGTGGAGCGGATCGTGGCGCCGGCCGAGCAGGTGGGCGACCTCACCAACACCGTCGAGGACGTCCCCGGTGTCGCCTCCGCCGCCGTGGACGTGCCGGTCCGGCTCCTCGCCGACCCCCTCACCTCACGCCAGTACGCGCTCTCCCGGGTGGGGGCCTCATCGGTGCGTCCCGATCAGGACGGCCTCGGCACGGTCGTGGCCGTGCTCGACACCGGTGTCACCGCCAGCCACCCGGACCTCGTCACCCCGTTGCGGGACGGTTCGCCCCGGGTGCTCCCCGGGACCTCGTTCCTGTTCGGCGACCCGGCGAACGGCACGCCGGGCACCGTCGACCCCCAGGGCCACGGCACCCACGTGGCCGGGATCATCGGCGCCGCCCGCGACAACGGCGTGGGCGGCAGCGGCGTGGCACCGGGCGCCACGCTGCTCCCGGTTCGGGTCATGAACGCCCGCGGCTCGGGCTTCTCGAGCGACGTCGCCGCCGGGATCCGCTGGGCCCACCAGCAGGGCGCCGACGTCATCAACATGTCGCTCGGTGCCGCCGGGGGCACGTTCCCGGCCGACGTCGCCCAGGCCATCGACGTCGCCACGACCACCGTGGCACCGGGTGCCACGGCCCCGACGATCGTGGTCGCATCGGCCGGCAACGACGGCCCCACCGGTGCCGCCGGGTGGCCCGCCCGCCACGCCCGGGTGATCGCCGTCGCCGCCACCGACTCGGCCGACCGGGTCGCATCGTTCTCGACCCGCGGTGACTACGTCGACGTCGCCGCCCCCGGGGTCGCCGTCCTGTCCACCTGCCGGACCGGAGGGTGGTGCTCGATGAGCGGCACCTCCATGGCCTCACCGGTGGTCGCCGCCGCCGCGGCGGTGCTCCGCCAGGCCGATCCGACCCGCTCACCCGCCACCGTCGAGGCGCTCCTCGAGCAGACCGCCGTCGACCTGGGTACCCCGGGCGCCGACGTGGACTCGGGGGCCGGGCGGATCGACCTGGTCGCAGCCCTCGCCGCCGGACCGGGATCGACGCCGGGCGCCGGGTCCGGAACTCCGAACGACCCCACCCCGCCGAGCCCACCAGCGGTCCGGACCCCGGTCCGCCTCACCGGAGCCGTGGACACCACCGTGCTCGATCGTCGGCGCTACCGCTTCGGCGGCTGGGCGGCCGACCCCGACGCCACGCCGCTGGTCCGGGTCAGCGTGGTCGGCGGCGGACGCGTGTCGTTCGTCGACCCGCCCGTGACCGGAGATCGCTGGGAGGCGACCCTCGACCTGAGCCGGGGACCCAACCTGGTCTGCGCCGTCGGCTACGACCAGCCGACCATGGAACCGGTCGTCCTGGGCTGTCGGACCGTCACCGTCAAGTGACGGTCTGGGCCGACCTCAGGCCGAGGCCGCCTCGTTGAGGGACTCCAGCCGGGCGGTGGCCTCGAGGTACTCCTCGACCATCTCCATGATGACGTCCTTGGACCGCCGCACCTTGTTCATGGTGCCGACGATCTGGCCGACCGGGTTGAAGTTCACGTCCTTGGCCTGCTCCGGGTACTGGTGGCCCCGGGCCACGGCCTCGCCCGTGACCATGAACTGCAGCGGCATGCCGAGCGGCTGGGGGTTCTCCGGGTTCTCCCAGGCGTCGGTCCAGTCGTTGCGCAGCATCCGGCACGGCTTGCCGGTCCAGCTCCGCGACCGGACCGTGTCACGGCTGGTGGCGTCCAGGTAGCTCTGCATCTGCGCCGGCGGGATGTCCGCCTCCTCCACGGTCAGCCACAGCGACCCCGTCCACACGCCCTCGGCGCCCATGGCCAGCGCGGCGGCCATCTGGCGACCGCTGCCGATCCCGCCGGCGGCCAGCACCGGCGTCGGCGCCACGGCATCGATCACCTGCGGCCACAGGACCATGGACCCGACGTCACCGGTGTGGCCGCCGCCCTCGGTGCCCTGGGCGATGATGATGTCCACGCCGGCGTTCTGGTGCCGGACGGCCTGGGCCGGGGCACCGCACAGGGCGGCCACCTTGCGGCCCGACTCGTGGATCCGCTGGATCACCTCGGCCGGCGGCGTGCCCAGCGCATTGGCGATGAGCCGGACCTTGTCGTGCCGGAGCGCCTCGTCGATCAACGGGGACGCCGTGGCCTCGGTCCAACCCAGCAGCGCCGGGGCGATCTGGTCGTCCGGGAGATCCGGCACGCCGTGGTCGGCGAGCAGCTGCCGGGCGAACTCACGGTGCTCCTCGGGGATCATCCCCTGCAGCTCCGCCTCGAGCTTGGACGGGTCCATCTCGCCCATGCCCTCGTACTTGCCCGGAATCACCACGTCGACGCCGTAGGGCTTGTCGCAGTGCTCGTCCAGCCACTCCAGCTCGACGGCGAGCTGCTCGGCGGTGAAGCCGACCGCCCCCAGGAGCCCCATGCCGCCGGCGTTCGACACCGCCGCGACCACGTCACGGCAGTGGGTGAAGGCGAAGATCGGGAACTCGATGCCGAGGTCGTCGCAGAGCTTGGTTCGCACGGTGTGTCCTCCGGGGACTCGGCCGGCCCGCAGCGGGCCGGGGTGGCTGGATCAGGGTGATGGGATCAGTGTGGCCCGGCGCTCGCCGGGGCGACGGGTCGGCGACTCAGACGGAAGCCCCCGCCGGGTGCTTGCGCGCGCCCGGCGTGAAGCTGACCGGGAGCCGCTTGACACCCCCGATGAAGTTCGACCGCAGCATCTCGGTCTCGCCCGCCGCTGCGATGTCGGGCATGCGGGACAGGATCTCCCGGACGATGATCTCGATCTCGATCTTCGCCAGGTTCGCACCCAGGCAGTAGTGCGCACCGCCCCCGCCGAACGCCACGTGCTCGTTGGGGGTCCGCTCGATGTCGAAGGCGAACGGATCGGCGAAGACCTCCTCGTCCCGGTTGGCCGAGATGTGCCAGATCAGCAGCTTGTCGCCCGCGGCGATGGCCTGGCCGCGGATCTCGGTGTCGACCGTCGCCGTCCGGCGGAAGTGCAGCACCGGGGTGGCCCAGCGCAGCACCTCGTCGATCGCCGTCGACACGTAGGCGTCGTCGTCGAGGTGCGCCAGCAGCGCCGCCATCTGGTCAGGGTGGCGGAGGAGTGCATCCATACCCGACGCCGTGGCGTTCCGGGTCGTCTCGTTGCCGGCGACCGTGAGCAGCAGCATGAACATGTCGAACTCGAGTTCGCTCAGCTGCTCACCCTCGATCTCGGCGTTGATGAGGGTCGTCACGATGTCGTCCCGGGGGTCCTCCCGGCGGGCGGCCGCCAACTGGTTGGCGTAGGCGAACACCTGCGCCGCCGCCTCCTGGGCCTCCTCGCCGCCGCCGGACTTGTTGAACTCCGGGTCCTGCGCCCCGATCATCGTGTTCGACCAGTCGAACATGAGCCGCCGGTCCTCCTGGGGGACACCCATGATCTCGGCGATGGCCTGGAGCGGCAGCTCGGCGGCCAGGTCGCTCACGAACTCGCAGCTCCCCGACTCGATCACCTCGTCGACGATCAGCTCGGCCCGGTAGCGGAGGTGCGACTCGAGCAGGCCGATCATCCGCGGCGTGAACCCCTTGTTCACGAGCCGCCGGTAGCGGGTGTGCTTGGGCGGGTCGGTGTCGACCAGCATCACGCCGCGGGTGTCGAACGCTGCCGCCTCGTCCTGGTCCCAGAAGTCGGCCCGCTGCGTGCCCCCGGTCTCGCTCGAGAACGTCGTGGTGTCCCGGTTCACCATCTGCAGGTCGGCGTGCTTGGTGATCGACCAGAAGCCCTTGCCGTCCTCGGCCGGCTCCTCCGACCAGTGCACGGGCTGCTCGGCGCGGAGCACCTCGAACATCCGGTGGTGGTCGCCCACGACGAAGGCGTCCAGGTTCAGCAGGTCGATGTCACCGAGATCCATGCGGGAGGGTTCCATGGCGGCAGCCTACGTTCGACTGAACGAACGTTCAATCAGCTGTCCGTTGAACGAACGTTCACTCAGGGGTACGGTCGCCGCATGGAACTCCGCACGCCGCGCTCCCCCGACCCGACCACCGTGGACCTCTCCCTGGTGGACTTCTGCGACCCGCACACCTTCGACGACCCGTGGGACATCTACGCGGCGCTCCGCTCGCTCGACCACCTGTACCGCGACGAGCGCAACGACCTGTACGTCACGGCCCGCCACGAGGACGTCTTCCACGTCTCGCGGGACCCGGAGCGCTACTGCTCCAAGTTCGGCGTGCGACCGCTGATCGCCGGCGACATGTCGATCATCACCCTCGACGGCGAGGAGCACATCCGCCAGCGCCGACTCATCAACCAGGGCTTCACACCCCGGCGGGTCCGGGAGCTGATCCCCCACGTGCGGCAGCTGAGCAACGAGGTGATCGACCAGATCGCCGGCAAGGGCGACGTCGACTTCGTCGACGAGTTCGCCGTCCACGTGCCCCTCATCATCATCTGCGAGGTGCTCGGGCTGGACCCGGACCAGCGGCTCCGCATGTACCGGTGGTCCGACGCCATGATGGCCGGCGACGGCCACGTCGACCCGGACGACCCGGTCCTGCACGAGGCGGCCGCGTCCTTCGGTGAGTACGCCACGATGTGCATCGAGCTGATCGCCGAACGTCGGGCCGACCCCCAGGACGACCTCATCTCGATCCTCACCCAGGCCTTCGACGCCGGTGACCTGGCCAAGGAGCACAAGGCCATCCAGGGGATCTCCGCCGAGGACGTGCAGCGCATGCACGCCGAGCGCGACGAGTCGACCGTCGGGCTGAACGACGACGAGCTGCTCGCCTTCCTGACCGTCCTGCTCGTGGCCGGCAACGAGACGACCCGCAACGCCCTCACCGGCGGGTTGATCGCCCTGTCGCAGTTCCCGGAACAGCGTCAGCTCCTGCTCGACAACCTCTGGGACGACGAGTTCATGGCCCGAGCCGCCGACGAGCTCGTCCGCTACGTCAGCCCGGTGCTCGGCTTCATCCGGACCGTCACCGAGGACCACACCTACCGCAACACCGACCTGCACGAGGGCGACCGCATCCTGATGCTGTACGCAGGCGCCAACCGTGACGAGACGGTCTTCGACCGCCCCGACGAGCTGGACCTCACCCGTGACCCGAACCCGCACCTGGGCTTCGGCATCGGACCGCACTTCTGCCTGGGGGCCAACCTGGCCCGCATGGAGATCGTCACGGTCTTCCAGGAACTGTTCACCCGCCTGCCCGACATCACCGTGCCCGAGGGCATCACCTACAGCCGGGCCGAGTCCTCGCTGGTCATCGGCCTGCAGGACATCCCGGCCCGCTACACCGCCTGCCCCGTGCCGCACTGATGCGGGAGACGCAGATACCGGAGATGCAGTGAGCGCCACCGACGTCCGACCGAACCAGCGGGAGCACATCCTCGACGTCGCGCTCCGCCTCATGTCGGAGCGGGGCGCGACCGGCATGTCGATGCGGCAGCTCGCCAACGCCTGCGACCTCCAGGTGGCGGCGATCTACCACTACTTCCCGTCCAAGGACGCGCTGCTCGCCGCCGTCGTCGCGGAGCGGCAGTACGGCAGCCGGCTCGGCGACCCACTCCCCGTCGACCCGGACGCCCCACCGGCGGAACGGCTCACCGACGTGTTCGTGCACGTGTTCGAGGGTGCGCTCAGCGAGCAGTCGATCTGGCGGCTGCTCATCGGCGAGGCCATGCGGGGTGAACCGACCGTGCTCCCCGTCGGCCAGGACCTGATCGCCCTCCTCGAACCGGCGGCCATCACCTGGGTGAGCGCCGCCGTCCCCGAGGTCGCCAACCCCGAGGACCTGGCCCAACTCGTGGTCGGGCAGTTGCTCACCGGCTTCATCCGCACGGTGTTCGAGCCGGACGTGCCGACGCGGACCATCGCGCTGCAGGTCGCCGCACCGCTGGCGGCGCTCGTCGCGGACTGAGTGCCCCGGCCGAGACCGCTCAGCCCGCCAGGAGCCTCAGCCCGCCAGGAACGGGGCGACCCGGTCCTTCGGCCGGCCGATGATGGCGACGCCGTCCTTGACCAGGACCGGTCGCTGGAGCAGCTCGCCGTGCTCGGCCAGCACGTCCACCACCTGCTCGGCGGTCGCCACGTCCGCATCGCTCAGGCCGAGCTTCTTGAAGTTGGCGTCACGGCGCACCAGGTCGGTCACCGGGTCCTCGAGCTGGGACACGAGCGTCTCGAGCGCCGCCCGATCGGGCCGCTGGGCCACGAGCATGTACTTCACGACCTCGTAGTCGACCCCGGCCGCATCGGCCTGCTCGACGGCGTGGCGGGAGGTGCTGCAGTTCGGGTTGTGGAAGATCACGACGTCGGCCATGCGCAGAAGGTAGCCCCCGGGTGGGAGGATCACCCCGTGAGCGACCACGACGACGCCCCTGCCCCGCCGCCCGACGAGGACCCGCGGGTCGAGGAGCTCCTCGCCCGCATGACGTTGGACGAGAAGCTGGCCCAGCTCGGCTGCGTGTGGTCGACCCGACTCTTCGTCGACGACGACTTCTCCGCCGAGGCCGCCGCCTCGGTGATCCCGCACGGCACCGGGCAGGTGACCCGCATCGCCGCCTCCACCGGGCTGCGACCGGCCGGCCTGGCGCGGGCCGCCAACCGGATCCAGCACTGGCTCGTCACCGAGACCCGCCTCGGCATCCCGGCGCTCGTCCACGAGGAGTCGACCGCCGGGTTCTGCGCCCGCGACGCCGTCCAGTTCCCCCAGGCGATCGGACTGGCCGCCACCTGGAACCGGGACCTGCTCGAGGCCGTCGCCGCCCACATCCGCAGCGAGATGGTCGCCGTCGGGGCCCGCCAGAGCCTGGCCCCCGTGCTCGACATCGCCCGCGACCCCCGTTGGGGTCGTCTCGAGGAGACCTACGGCGAGGACCCGGTCCTGTGCGGCGAACTCGGTGCCGCCTACGTGCGCGGGCTCCAGAACACCACCGCCGACGACCGCTCCGGGCTGGCCGACGCCGTGGTCGCCACCGGCAAGCACTTCCTCGGCTACGGCCTGGCCGACGGCGGGCTCAACCACGGTCCGGTCCAGATGGGCCCGCGGGAGTTGCGCGAGGTGTTCGCCGAGCCGTTCGCCGCCGCCGTCCGGGACGCCGGGCTCGCCTCGGTGATGAACTCCTACTCGTCGGTCGACGGGATCCCCTGCGCCGGGTCCCGGTCGATGCTCACCGACCTGCTGCGGGGCGAACTCGGATTCCACGGGACCGTCGTGGCCGACTACTTCGCCGTGGACCTGCTGCGAACCCACCACCGGGTCGCACCCACCAAGGCCGTGGCGGGCGCGAAGGCGCTGCTCGCCGGCCTGGACGTCGAGCTGCCCGCCACCGACTGCTTCGGTGAACTCGCGCCGCTCGTTGACGCCGGGGTGGTCCCCGTCGAGCTCGTCGACCTCGCCGTCCGCCGCGTCCTCCACCAGAAGTTCGAGCTCGGACTGTTCGAGTACCCGTACGTGGAGGAGTCCACCGCGGCACAGGCGTTCGGCACGCCGCAGGGTCGGGCCCTCGCCCGACGAGCCTCCCAGCAGTCGATCGTGCTCCTGACCAACGACGGGATCCTCCCCGTCCGGGTCGACGACCCGGCCCGCCCGGTGCGTCGGATCGCCGTGCTCGGACCGACCGCCGACGACGTCCGACTGCTGCAGGGGGACTACCACTACCCCGCCCACCTGGAGATCATCTACGGCCAGGACGCCGCCGGCTCCGACCTGCTGCCCGCTGCCGGCGGCGCGTTCGCACCCGGTCCCTACTACCCCGACACCGTGACACCGCTCGCCGGGTTGCGGGCGGCGCTCCTGGACACCGAGGTGGAACTCACCCACCACGTCGGCTGCGGCATCACCGGATCGGACCGGACCGGGATCGAGCCCGCCGCCCGACTGGCCGCCGAGGCGGACCTGGCCGTGGTCTGCCTGGGCGGCCGCAGCGGACTCACTCCGGATGCCACGGTCGGCGAGGCGCGCGACGCCACCGACCTCGACCTCACCGGCGTGCAGCTCGAACTGCTCGACGCCGTGGCCGAGACCGGAACGCCCGTGGTCACCGTCGTCGTCTCCGGGCGGGCGCACACCCTGGACGTCGTCGAGGAGCGCTCGAGCGCCGTGCTGCTCGCCTGGCTGCCCGGGATCGAAGGGGGCAGCGCCCTGGCCGACCTGCTCCTGGGTTCGGTGGCGCCGTCGGGCCGCCTCCCCGTCAGCCTCCCGCGGGCCGTCGGTCAGGTGCCGGTCCACTACAACCACCGAGCCGGCGGGGGGCGCAGCCAGTTCTGGGGCGACTACACGGACTCGCCCAGCGGGCCGCTCCACCCGTTCGGGTTCGGGCTGTCGACCACCACGTTCCGCTACGACGACCTGGTCGTGGAGCCCGGTTCGACCACCGAACCGACGCTGGTCCACGCCACCGTCACCAACACCGGCGGCCACGACGCCGACGAGGTCGTCCAGTGCTACGTGCACGACGAGACGGCATCGGTCGCCCGGCCCGAGCGGCAGCTGGTCGGCTTCGGCCGGATCCACCTGGCGGTCGGCGGGCGGTCCCGGGTGACGTTCCGGATCCATCCGTCGCGTCTGGCGTTCTTCGACGAGGACTTCGACTGCGTCTGCGAGCCGGGAGCGTTCCGGGTCGAACTCGGCGGGTGCGCCGGCGCGCCGGAACTCGTCGCCACCTTCGACCTCGCCGGCGACGTGGCGCACCATCCGCAACGCCGCTGGGTGTCGACGACGTTCGCGAACTCTCCCGCACCGTAGGATCGCGGCGTCGGTCGGAGGCCGAGCACCGGCCCAGACAACCCGGAGGGATCCGTGAGCGAGCACCAGTACGTCCTGCACCGCAACCTGGCCTCGATCAAGAGCTTCGACGTCACCGACGCCGCCGGTGCGCACGCATTCGGCGTCAAGTTCCACGTCGAGGGGCTGACCAAGGAGTCGTGGACGTTCACCGACGCCGGCGGCGCGCAGGTCGGCAAGCTGGTCCGCGCCGGGGTCCACGTGCACCCGACCTTCACGCTGGACCGGCCGGGTCACGGCGAGGTCACGATCGCCAAGTCCAACTTCATGCCCGTTCAGGAGACCTGGCGCGTGCAGGGCACGGAACTCGGTGACCTCGACGTCAGCGGCAACGTGGTGGACCACGAGTACACCGTCACCGCACCGGACGGGACCACCGTCGGCCAGGCATCGCGGGCCTGGGTCACCATCCGTGACACCTACGGCGTACGGGTGGACGGCGTGGACCCGATCGTCGTGATCGGTACCGCACTCGCCATCGACGTCATCGAGCACACCAAGTAGCCCCCGGGCCGGCGATCCGACGGGGACAACCGGGCCGACCCGCCCGTCGGGCGCCGTGGCAGGCTGCGGCCATGAGCGACGACACCACCGACGACCGGATCGACGACCGGACCGACGACCGGACCGACGACACCCCGGTCGTGCACCTCGAGCGGTACGCGGTCGACGGACCGGATGCCGGCATCCGGTTCCTCACGCTGGATCGTCCCGACCGGCTGAACGCGATGGACGGGGCGCTCATCGACCAGCTCCACGACCGGATCACCGACCTGCGGGCCGACGACGGCGCCCGGGTCGTGATCCTGACCGGGTCGGGACGCGGCTTCTGTTCCGGCCTCGACCTGCAGGACGCATCACCGACCGGACTGTCGTCCGGTGAGGGTCGCGGCCGGATGCAGCGGGGGATGGACGTGCAGCAGCGCATCGCCGGGCTGGTACCGGCGCTCCGATCGCTCCGCATCCCGGTCATCGCCGCGGTGAACGGCGCGGCTGCCGGTGGAGGGCTCGCGCTCGCCCTGGCGTCCGATGTCCGGATCGCCGCGGCGTCGGCCAAGTTCAACGTCGCGTTCGTGAAGCTGGGCCTCTCCGGCTGCGACATCGGCGTGTCGTGGTTGCTCCCCCGGTGGATCGGTGCATCCCGGGCGTTCGAACTGATGCTGACCGGCCGGATGGTGTTCGCCGACGAGGCCGAGCGAATCGGACTCGTGAGCCGGGTCGTGGCCGACGACGAACTGCTCGACGCCGCCCTCGACACCGCCCGGCTCATCTGTGGCAACAGCCCGACCGGCGTGTGGATGACCAAGGAGGTGATGTGGTCGCAGCTCGAGGTGGGCAGCCTGAGCGCCGGCATCGACCTGGAGAACCGCACGCAGATCCTGACGTCGTTCACCGAGGACATGCACGAGGCCGTCGGCGCGTTCATGGAGCGCCGACCGCCTGAGTTCCGCAACCGCTGATGGCCCGGTCGACCTCACGGTCGGGCTGGCGGGACGCCGCCGACGAACTGGCCCGCCGCCACCCGGTGCTGGACCGGCTCCACGCGGACCACGGCCCGCCGACCATCGGCCCGGGTGCCGTTCCCGACGAACGGTTCGCGGCGACGTGCCGAGCCGTCGCGTACCAGCAGCTCGCGGGCCGAGCGGCAGCAGCCATCTGGGCCCGCGTGGTCGACACCGTCGGCGAACCGTTCGACCCGGCGACGGTGGTCGCCGCCGGGCCCGAGCGGTTGCGTGCCGCCGGCCTGTCGAACGCGAAGGCGGCCACGCTCCTGTCGCTGGCGGAGCACACCGCCGACGGCGCGCTCGACTGGCGCCGGGTCGCCCGGCTCGACGACGAGGCGGTGGTCGCCGAGCTCACGCAGGTGCGCGGGATCGGCCCCTGGACCGCCCAGATGTTCCTGATGTTCGAGCTGCGCCGGGTCGACATCTGGCCGACCGGTGACCTGGGGGTGCGCAGTGGGTACGCCCGGGCCTTCGGGCTCGACGCCGTACCCGACGCCCGGACGCTGGCCGAGCTCGGCGAGCCCTGGGCGCCCTACCGGTCGGTCGTCGCCTGGTGGTGCTGGCGGGAGCTCGACACCCCGGCCTGAGCCGCGGGACCGCAACGCGCCGGGTGGCTGTCACAGGGCTTCGATAGAACGAACACATGTTCGATCACTCCGCTGGTCCCGACCGAGCCCGGGACCAAGCACAGGACCGAGACCGGGGACAGGACCGAGGACACGACCGGGACGGAACCGGTGAGGCCGCCGGCGGCATCGGTGACCCGATGGCGGTCGGTCGACGGGTCGAGTCGGGTCCCACCCGGGCCGACCTGGCCGGGTGGACCGAGGGCGAACTGCTCGCCGCCTTCGAGAAGACCGAGCGCACCCGCCGGTCCCTGGACGCCACCGCCGCCAACCTGGCGCACGAGCTCGACCGTCGCGGCACCACGACCACCCGGGACGGCCTGCGGACGCCGGGCTGGATCGCCTGGCACTTCGGTCTCCCCCGCACCGACGCCGGCGCCCTGGTCCGGATGGGTGAGTTCCTCGCCGGCCACCCCGTCATCGAGCAGGCGCTCCTGGACGGGACCATCTCGGCGGCACACGTCCGGTTGCTGGCCCGGGCGTGCACGCCCCGCGTCGCGGAGGTGGTGCAGCTGATCCAGGAGCAGCTGGTCGACCTTGCTTGCGGCGCCCGGTTCGAGACCTGGTCCCGTGACGTCCGGGCCCTCCTCGACCTGGCCGACGCCGACGGCGGCCACGACCCGCGCCCGCAGGACAACCACCTCTCGGTCGTGAGCGACTCCGACGGCGGCGTCCTGGTGCACGGCGAGCTCGTCGGCGAATGGGCGGCGGAGTTCCGGGCCGCGATCGACGCCGAGGCCGACCGGCTCTTCCGGACCATGACGCAGGACGCCCTCGCGACCGGCGGCGAGGCCGCACCGTTGCCTCGCCCGCAACTGCTGGCGCTCGCCCTCGTGGAGCTCGCTCGACAAGGGCGGGCTGCCGGACGGTCCGGACAGGCACCCGTCGGCGACGTGACCGTCGTGTTGACCACTCCCCCGACGCTCCCCGAGGCGCTCCGCACCCCGGCGGCGGATCAGACCGAGGCCGAGTGGCTGGAGCAGATCACCGCCGCCGCCCTCTCGGCCCACACCCTCGACGGGCACCCGATCCACCCGTCCACCGCCGGCCTGCTGTGCTGCGACGCCGCCCATCGGGTGCTCGTCGAGTCGTTCACCGGTGAGACGCTGGCACTCGGACGGTCCCGGCGGCTCGCCTCAGCTGCGCAGCGTCGGTCGGCCGCGGTTCGGTTCGGCGGATGCTGCTTCCCCGGCTGCGACGCCCCACCCAGCTGGGTGGAACTGCACCACACCCCCGCTTGGGAGGACGGCGGTCGGACGGATCAGGAGCACCTGGCTCCCCTGTGCCGTCACCACCACGGGATCGTCCACCGGACCGGCTGGGGACTCGTCCCGGACGCCGACCACGGGTTCATCATCACCACGCCGTCCGGACGGGTCCTCCCGGCGCAGCGTCGGGGCCGGGCCGGGCCACCGGGCGGTGGTCTCAGATCCCGAGCACCCGCGCCGCGTTCTCACGCAGGAACTTCGGCCACACCTCGTCCTTGAGCGGCACGTTCGGCAGCTCGGAGAAGATCCGCTCCAGGGTCAGTCCCATCGGGAAGTAGCCCGCGTACATGACCTTGTCGGCGCCGCGCGTGTTGGCGTAGTCGATGATCGCCTGCGGGTAGTACTTCGGGGCGAAGGCCGAGGTCGAGTAGTAGAGGTTCGGCCACTTCAACATGAGCTTCACCGCCAGGTCCTCCCACGGCTCGGCCCCGTGGCGCATCACGATCGTCAGCTCGGGGAAGAACCAGCAGACCTCGTCGAGCAGCTCCACCTTCTGACAGGCCATCGGCACCCGAGGTCCGGGCACCCCGACGCACATGAAGATCGGGATCCGCAGCTCGCAGCACTTGGCGTAGACCGGGTACCAACGCTTGTCGTTGATCGGGACCTGGGGGTTGCAGCCGGCCGGGAACCCGACGACGGCCCGCAGGTCCATGGTCTCGTGCGCCCGGACGATCTGCTCGACGGCACCCATCCCCTCGTTGGGGTCAACGCCGATCGACGCCAGGAACCGGTCCGGGTGGTCCGTCAACGCCCGAGACTGGGTCCCGACCCTGGCGCCGATCATGGCCCGCTCGATCCCGTAGTGGTCCATCAGCGCCAGCGTGTGGGCCACGGGGTCGTCGATCCCCTGCGCCGCCTTCGGCACGTCCTTGAACATGTACTCGACGGGGAAATCGAACTCCTCCTGGGAGTCCCGGTCGCGCAGCTGGGGAGCCAGGAACTCGTAGACCCGCTTCAGGTCGTCGAACGGCAGGTCCAGCATGGTGTCGATGATCCCGATCCCGGGGGGCATGGCCATCCCGAGAGGGTACCGGTTGGGGTAGAACAGGCCCGATGTCGGACCAGGTGACGCCGGACACGGACGAGGGGACCGCCCGGCGCCCCAACGTCCTGCTCGTCACGCTCGACCAGTTCCGCGCCGAGTGCCTCGGTATCGCCGGCCACCCGGTCGTCCGGACGCCGACGCTGGACCGTCTGGCCCGGGAGGGAGTGCGCTTCGCGCACCACTTCTCCAACTGCGCCCCGTGCTCCCCCGGACGGGCGTCGCTGCTCACCGGGCTGTGGCAGATGCACCACCGGGTCACTGAGAACGGCGTACCCCTCGCCGACGACCTCCCGATGCTCGCCCGGCTGCTCCGCGACCTCGGGTACGCACCCACCCTGTTCGGCTACACCGACACCGCCCTCGACCCCCGGGGCCGACCGGCCGACGATCCGGCACTGCGCAACTGGGAGGAGGCGCTCCCCGGCTTCGACGTCGCGCTGATGCTCGACGAACGGATCGAGCCCTGGCTCGACTGGCTCGCCGGGGTCGGCGTCACCACCGACGACCCGCCGTGGGGCATCTACCGCCACGCCGAAGTGCCCATCCCTGCCGGCCGGGGGGCGACCTGGCCGCCGACGGTCTACGACGCCGACCACACGGAGTCGGCGTTCGTCTCGGACACCGTGATCGACTGGTTCCGCGCCCGCAGCACCGGCAGCGACCCCTGGTGCGTCCACCTCTCGTACCTGCGTCCCCACCCGCCGTACATCGCGCCCGACCCGTACAACGACATGTACGACCCGGCCGACGTGCCCCCGCCCGTCCGACTGGCCACGCTCGCCGACCAGGCGGCGGTGCACCCGTTCCTGGAAGGCGCCCTCTCGATCGTCCCGTCCCCCGTCGACCGTCTCGACCAGGACCAGCTGCGGGCCACCTACTACGGCATGATCACCGAGGTCGACCACCAGCTCGGCCGGGTGCTGGACCACCTGCGGTCGACCGGCGAGCTGGACCACACCCTCGTCGTCGTCACCTCCGACCACGGCGAGCAGCTCGGTGACCACTGGCTCGTCGAGAAGGTCGGCTTCTACGACCCGAGCTTCAGGATCCCGCTGATCGTCCGCTGGCCCGGCATGGCCGGTCCGCCCGGTCGGGTCGTCGACGCGTTCACCGAGAACGTCGACGTGCTGCCGACCATCCTCGACCTCTGCGGCGGCGAGATCCCGGCGTTCTGCGACGGCGCCTCCCTGCGGCCGTTCCTCGACGAGGACCGCTCCGGCACCGACGCACCCGACCGGTGGAGGGACACGGTCCTGTTCGAGTACGACTTCCGCGATCCGCGCCACACCATGATCGAGCAGCTCTACGGACTCCGTCAGGACGAGTGCGGCATCTGCACCGTCCGGGACGCCCACGGCGCCTACGTGCACTTCGGGAGCCACCTCCCGCCGCTGTTCTTCGATCTGGACGACGACCCCGGCGAGCTCGTCGATCTGGCGCCACGGGCGGGATCCGACCCGGGCGTGGCCGCCCGGATGCTGGACTACGCCGGCCGCATGCTCGACCTGCGGATGGCGCACGCCGACCCGCGACTGACCAGCACCCGCATCACCGACGACGGACCGGTCCACCGACCCGACCCGCCACGACCGTGGCTCGGGCTGTCGGACCGGCCCGGCTGACCCCACCGAATCGAACAGGAGCCACCGTGCCGAGCAGTTCCGGATTCTCCGCCGACACCGTCCGACCCCGTCTGACCGACTGGCTCGCCGCGCGGACCGGCGGTGACCGCGTGCAGGTCGAGCTCCTGCAGGCCCCGACCGAGACGGGTCACTCCTCGGAGACCGTGCTCTTCGACGCGACCTGGACCGACGAGGCCGGCGAGCAGTCCGCCTCGCTGGTCCTGCGCACCGCCCCGAGCGGCCACACCGTGTTCCCCTCCTACGACCTGGGACTGCAGTTCACGGTCATGGAGCGGGTCGCGGCCACCGGCGCCGTGCCCGTCCCGCCGCTCCGCTGGAACGAGCCGGACGAGTCCTGGATCGGCACCCCGTTCCTGGTGATGGACCGGGTCGACGGCCTCGTCCCGCCGGACCGACTCCCGTACACCATGCAGGGCTGGCTGCTCGAGGCCGCGCCCGAGGTGCAGCGGCAGGTGCAGACGACCGGGCTGGAGACCCTGGCCGCGGTCCACGCCATCGACTGGCGCACCGCCGGGCTCGACCTGCTCGACGCCCCGCAGTACGGCGCCACCGGACTCGACCAGCAGCTCGGGTTCTACGAGCACTTCCTGGAGTGGGGTCGGGGCGAGCACCCCCAGCCCCGACTGCACCAGGTCGCCGAGTGGCTCCGGGCCAACCGGCCCGACCCCGAACCCGACCCGGTGCTCAACTGGGGTGACTCCCGGATCGGCAACATCATCTTCCGGGACGCCACCCCCGTCGCCGTCCTGGACTGGGAGATGGCGACGCTCGGCCCGCCGCAGGTCGACCTGGCGTGGTCGCTCCTGCTGGAGCGGTTCTTCACCGTCGAGCTGGGCGTGCCCCAGCTGCCCGGGTTCCTGGACCACGACGCGGCCGTCGCCCACTACGAGTCGGTATCCCACCGGACCGTCGGCGACCTGACCTGGTACACCATCTGGGCTGCGCACCGCTACGCCGTCGTGATGATGCGCATCTGCCAGGCTGCCGCCCTCGACGGGATCGACATGGGCCAGACCGAGGACGACAACCTGGCGCTCTCCATGTTGAACCACCTCCTCGCCGAACACGACCTGCTCGGCTGACGGCTCCGCGCCGACGGGGTCCGCCGGCCGTACCG
>SXGT01245929.1_pt1 | contig 18064 bp, 11 predicted proteins | sample 3176221 | NCBI WGS metagenome assembly SXGT01 (sample SAMN11356862, study PRJNA531348) | freshwater metagenome | isolation source: freshwater sample F1-120 | place: China: Fuxian Lake, Yuxi | collected 2017-12-25
CCACGTGCCGTCCGGGTTGCCAGGCTCGAGGCCGAGCGCCTGGAACTGGTCGGTCAGGTGGTCGACCGTGAGGCGCTCCCCCGGTGAGCCGGGCGCGCGGCCTTCGAATTCGTCTGACGCCAGACGCTCGATCGCCGCCAGCAGCGTCTCGGCGCTGATTCCGTCAGCGACGCTCGGCGGCACACTCGCACGGTCGGCGGCGACGGTCCCAACCTCGCCGTCCGGCTCGGACGGCGACGGACCCTGGCAGGCCATCAGCACGAGACAACAGGACACAATCAGCGGCGCCGCTATCCGTCCATCCCGCCGTCGGCTGCCTGTCTGTGGTCCGCGCGCGGGCGAGATCGATCGCCGCTCGTGTCCCCGTGTTCGACGTGTCCGCTGCTGGTCTCCGCGCGACGCGGGACGTTCGCTACAGGCTGCTCGGCTCGGCACGACTGACCTCCGGGTGATCTGCGACTGGCGTTCCCACTCGGAATGATACCCCCGGGTCCGCATCGCCGTCCGGGACCCGTGCGGCTCAACGTCGTGGTGGTGGGTCCGGTCCTGCGACGTCAGGTGCACTGCCTCAGATAGGTCGCGAGGTGCAGGCGTCGAAATGTCGCGAAGTCCCATCGGTCTGGCGAGAGCCGCGCGCGCTCCGCCGGCCGGACCACATACACCGCTGCGGTCACCGTCTCTGGGCCGGTGGGTGTGGGATCAGCGTCAACCGTGAGGGTGAGGCGGTCATACAGTGCGCCCTCGAAGGCGTCCAACCGGGCCAGGGTGTCGGGATCCATCTCGTCATAGAGGAGCCCCACGGTGACCGCCTCCGCCTCTGGGACAAGGCCCGGGTAGACCGCGTCTCGCACGCGGTATCTGGCGTACCCGTGCAACACCGCCGGTTGAGATGAGAACGGCCGACCTGTGACGGCCGACAGCACCGCCGGCTCCATCAGCGTGCCGTAGGCGAAGAGACGCATGGGCGGATCAGCGACCAACCCGCCAGAGCAGGAAGCTGACGATGTCGACCATCTGCTCGATCTGTTGCGAGACGGGCTGGCTCCCCGAGTGGCCGGCGTCCGTGTGGTAGCGCAGCAGCACGGGGCTGGCGTGTCCGTGGGCGGCCTGCATCAGTGCGGTCATCTTTCGGGCGTGCAGGGGCGCGACCCGGGTGTCGCCGTCACCCGTGACATACAACGTCGCCGGGTAGTGGGCCGACGCGTCGACGTTGTGATACGGCGAATACGCGTAGAGGTAGGCAAATTGCTCGGGGTCGCCACTGGACCCGTATTCCGGTACCCAGAAGCTGGCCACCAGGAACCGGTGGTAGCGAATCATGTCCAACAGCGGGTAGGCGCAGACGACCGCCGCAAACAGGTCGGGTCGCTGGTTCGACACCGCTCCGACGAGGAGGCCACCGTTGCTGCCTCCTCGCATCGCGAGATGCTGGGGCCTGGTGTAGCCCTCGGCGATTAAAAGCTCGGCGGCGGCGATGCAGTCGTCGAAGACATGCTGCTTGCGTTCGAGCATGCCGTCGCGATGCCACGCTTCGCCGAATTCGCCTCCGCCTCGCAGATTCACTTCGGCGAATACCCCACCCTGTTCCAGCCACACCGCGGCAAGCGACGAAAACGCAGGTGTCATGTTCAGGTTGAACCCGCCATAGCCGGTCAGCAGCGTCGGATTGCTGCCATCGAGCACCACGTCGTCGCGGTGGGTGACGAACATGGGAACACGCGTGCCGTCGCGTGACTCGAACCACCTCTGGGTGACGGTATAGCGGTCCGTCTCGATCGGTACCGTCACCTGGGACCAGACGGACTGGGCCCCCGTCGCCAGGTCATAACGATAAACGGTGGTGGGCCGATGATAGGACTCGAAGGTAAAGAACGCTTCGTTGCTGGCCCACTGGCCGGCGCCCCCGCCCACCGTGCCTAGCGTGTCGAACGCGATGTCACGGATTCTGGCGCCCGTCAGGTCGTAGATGGCGACACGGGGCTGGACGTCCTGCAGGAAGGAGACGGCGAGGCGACCGCCCAGCCCGTACGCGGCTTGAACAACCACATCGTCCCGTTCAGCGATGATCTCCGTCCACGCCTCCACGGTCGGGTTGGTCGGATCCGCCAACACGACGCGCTTGTTGGGGGCGTGGAGATTCGTCGTGATCACCAACTGCGCGCCAGCGAATGTGGCCCAGGATTCGCTGACGCCGTCCTGAATCACCGTGATGAACGGGCCGTCTCCCTGCAGATCTTTGAGATGGATCTCGGTGGGGCCGGACGAGCCCTCGATCATGTGCACCAGCAGCCAGCGACCATCGTCTGAGAGCGACGTCACCGGAATGTGCTGCAACCCATACCCGTCTCCAAAGAGCTCCACATCCATCTGCGGGTCAGTTCCGATGACGTGATACATGACCCGAGGCCTGACGTCGCCGAAGCGCTCGTAGTAGAAGCCGGTCTTGTCTGGCGTCAGATTGAGCTGCCCGTACCGAGCGGTTGGAAGCTCGTCGGGAAGGTCCTCGCCGGTGTCGACATCCCGCAGTTTGATGGAGACCTCGTCCACGCCGCCCCTTCGTATCGCGTACGCCACAAGCCGGCCATCCTGCGAGATATCGAGCAGGCTGACGGTTGTCGTGTGGTCGCGGCTCATCGGATGCGGGTCGATGAGCACCTGCTCGTCGGCGCCGAGTCCATGGCGCACGTAGATGACCGACAGGTTCTGGTTCGCTCGGCGCTTGGCGTAGAAGTACCGGCCGCAACGCGCGCTGGGGAGCCCGACCGTGTCCACGTGCAGCACCCGCGCCGCAACCGCCGCGATGGCGTCTCGGCCCGGTAGCGGGGTCAGTACCGAATCGGTGTACGCGTTTTGCTGGTCGATCCACGCGCGCGTGTCGGCCGCGTCCTGGTCTTCAAGCCAGCGATACGGGTCTGGCACGTCGACCCCGTGGATGGTGTCGACGCGTGACTCGGTTGGGGTGTGTGGTGGCGATGGCACGTCTACGCCTGGATTCTGGGTGCACCTGGCACCATCGACCGGGAAGGCGAGGTCGAGCCGAAACGAGACGCTACTTGCTCGACCCTGCTGCAGGGGTGGATTCGGCGTGTCGCTCCGTCGGGGAAGGACTGAGGACCCGGGTCAGAAAACGGCCGATCTCCTGGACCTCCTCCATGCAGACCTGATGTGCCATCTCGTATTTGTGCCATTCGACGCGGTAGCCGGTGGCCCGCAACACGTCCGCCGTGCGCTGGCCGAGGCCATACGGCACGACGTTGTCGTAGGTGCCGTGCGCCATGAGCAGCGGTATCCGGTGGTTCGCGGCGCTCGCTTCAGCCGGGAGCTTCTCGTGAAGCGGCAGGTAGCCCGACAGCGCCACGAGACCGGCCAGCGGAGCGGCGTGTCGCAGGCCTGTGAAGAGGGCCATGGCCGCCCCCTGGGAGAAACCGGCGAGCGCGATCTGACGCGACGGGATACCCCGGGCAACCTCTCGCGCGATGAGCGCCTCGATCGATGTCGCGGAACGGCGCATGCCAGGCTCGTCCTGTCCTCGGGCGTCCATGGAGGCGATGTCGTACCACGCCCGCATGCGCGTGCCCATGTTCACGGTGACCGGCATGATCGGCGCGTGCGGAAAGACGTATCGAATGGCCAGGTCCGAGGAGATGCCAAGCTGTGGAGGGAGGGTGGCGAAATCGTGTCCGTCGGCACCCAGCCCATGGAGCCAGATCACGGACGCGTGGGCCGGCCCGTGCGGCTCCTGTTCAACGGTTTCGAGTAGCGTCGTCGTTGTGGTCACGTGAGTCGTCCGTCCGGCGTGGGTGGTCCCTAGTGCTTGAAACAGAAAACGCGGCGGGAAGTCCCGCCGCGTCTCTCGTATCGATCGTGAATCCGGAAATCCCGAATCCTGGATGCTCGGCCGATGTGCCTACGGCTGGTCGGCCAACAGCTTGAAATACTCGTCGATAAGGTCTCTGAACTCGGCTGGCGCTTCTTCGCTGCCGGCCAGATACAGGTCGTCGCTGTCACCGTCGACCTCGCGGCGGAGCCGGTACTCGAACCGCTTGAGGCCCTCGAGCACGAAGGACTGTAGCCGGGCAATCTCCTCCGCATCCTGGTAGGCCCGTGGATCGTCAAGCTGTTCCATGGCCTGGATGACCTGGTTCAGGTCCCCGACATCGCCAAAATTTTCGGCATTCAACAGGCGCTGCAGTTCCTGGGCGTCGGAGCCACGCTCGCGGAACTCACGTTGCCACTGCCGCACGTCCTGCGGGTCGAACGGGCCGTCGCCGGGTCGCCGATTGCCGGATCCGCCGCCAGCGAACGGTCCGCCGCGGGTGTTCCCGCCACCCCCGTCGCCAGCCTGTTGTCCACCACCTTGGGTCTCGCCCTGCACCTGCTGACCCTGCCCCTGTTGGCCTTGCTGACCCTGTCCCTGCTGGCCGTCTTGACCTTGCTGGCCCTGTCCCTCCTGGCCGTCTTGACCCTCCTGGCCCTGTCCCTCCTGGCCGTCTTGACCCTCCTGGCCCGGCTGGCCCTCTTGACCCTGCTGCCCTTGTTGGCCGCTCTGATTGGACGCCTGCTGGCTCTCCTGCTGAATCCGCTGTTCCAGCGACTCCAGCCCGCGCATGATGTCTCGGGTCTTCTCGAGTGCCTGGTCGAGCCCAGTACCCTGCGAGTTCCCCACCGCGTCGGCCGCCTCGGCGAGTTGTCGCTCGAGGTCTTGAATGTCGCCGCCGATTTCCTGTTCGAACTGTTGCGCGTACTCTGGCGAGCGGGCCCGCACGAGCCCGCGCGAGTAGCGAATTTTTTCTTTGAGCTTGCTCTCTCGGATACCGTTCGCGGCCTCTTGCAGCGCCCGCGACGCGCTCTCTTCGTCTCGTCGGAATTCCGCCGACGTGGAGTCCAGCTCGCGCTCCAGGTCCGCCACGTCCCCGAACATCTCATCCTTGCGGTCCGACAGCTGTCTGGCGCGTTCCTGCCGTGCTTCCTCAGAGAGGCCGCCAAGACTGTTCACCTCCTCGGCGATGCCAGCTTCCTCCGACGCCAAGTCGGCCGCTCGTCGCTGAGCGTCTTCGATGTCCCGTGCGAGGCGATTACTCTGCTCGCCCTCGAGTTCACGCTGGACATCGCGCAGTCGGTCGAGTGCGGCCCCCGCTTCGGCGAACCCTTGGTTGTCGGCGTTGGCCGCCGCCTCGCGCATGGCGTCAGCGGCTTCCTGCAGCTTGCGCGCCGCCTGCATCATCTGCGGCGACTGTTGTTCCCGAGCCAGGCGCTCCAACCGTCGGGCGGCTTCTTCAGCTTCTTCGGCCAACGCGCGTTGTGAGGCGCCCCCGCCGGCCTGCGCGGTTTGTCCGCCACGCGCCTGGCGTCGCTGCCGCTCCGCTTCCTGTTCCTGCCGGCGCGCCAGTTCCTTCAGGCGCTCCATCAGCTCGTCGACCTGGTTGTCTGACGACTGCTGTTCACCTCGCTCGGTGGTCTCGTACTGGTTCTGCAGCTTGTCCAGCTCCAGCTCAAAGAGGTCGGCCAGGTCTTCCGCGGCGTTCTGTCCGCCCCCACCACCGCCGCCACCGCCCTGTTCCTGCTGGACGCGCACTTCGTCGTAGGCTTCCTCTGCCCGTTGCAGGTGTTGCAGGGCACGCTGCTCGGCCGGGAGCGCCGTGTCGACATCCTGCTCCTGCAGCGCCGTCTCCGCCGCGGCCATCTCCTCTCCGGCTCGCGGCAGAATTTCGAGGATCGAGCGGAACGCGGGATCGGCCGGCATGACCCGACTGTTCATCCGACGCAGCAGCGTCTCGACCTGTTCGCGCAACTTACCCTGTGACAGCGTCAGGAAGACGAGGTTCTCACGGTACTCATCCTCAGACAGGCTGTCCCGATCCCGCACGACATTGAACGTGGCCGAGATCACCTGCCGCTGGGCTTCGGACAGTGCGCGGGCGTCACCGCCCCCCCCGCCGCCGCCGCCCCCGCCACCTCCGCCTTGCGACTGCTCGGCTCGGAAGTCGCGTCGGAACGCGCGAATCTGCACGAAGTACAGGTCGCTCTTGACCACCCGGGCAGCACCCGCCTGATTGTCGCCAGCGCTCCCGTAGTAGGACACGAAGTCACCCGGTTCGAGCTCGAATTCTTCGAGGAACAACGTGTGGCCGGCCGACACTTCCTTCAGGCCACCCTCGTCAGAGCTGAACAGGCTGACGGTCTCTTCCGGTCCACCGTTGACCGAGTACGTCAGGCTCAGCGAGCGGACCCCGAAGTCGTCGTCCGCCCGAGCCTCCAGAAACACCTCTTCAATGGCATTGGCCGTGGTGTCCCGACCAGGCTTCACGAACATGACCGACGGCGGTTGGTCCGTCAGCACGTCGATCGTGTATCGGGGCGATGCATCCACCGCGTCCCCGCTCGGTCCCTCGAGTTCGACCTGGTAGAAGCCGTCCTCCTCGACGACAAAACTCGCGATCAGCGTCCCGTCCGCGCGTGCGGTCAGCGCGGTGGCGTTCGTCTCGTCAAAGACCAACCGACCAGCCGGCGTGCCCATCGTCGGAAAGACCGTGACGCGTACTTCGGTGCCGCGGAGTACCGCAATATCGGCGCCGTCCTGGATCACGCGCGGCTCCAGCCCGGTATAGGCGGGGAAGTGGTACTCCAACTCCAGGTGCTCGACAAAGGGGAGGTCGAGCACTTCCAGCGTGTAGGCCTCGGACTGCACGCTATCGGCCTCTATGAAGTAGTGCGTCTCGTCCCGCACGTCAAAGAGTACGGTCTCGAATCCGCCGATGACCGGCGTTTCTCCCTCCGGCGTGTCCAGGGGAAGCAGCGGCACCCGCTCGTAGGTGTCGCTGTCGCTGGTGCGCATGAAGAGGTTCACATCGTTGGTCTCGAATCCGACCAACTGTGCCGTGACCGAGAGGTCAGACCCCCGCGCGATGGTCGCATCGCCCGGCAGGACCTCGATACTGTATGGGCTGGCGGCCTCCAGGCTGCCGATTGGGGTCATCAGCGCGCTGGCGCCGTGACGCAGATACGACGGACCGAAGATGAACAGCAGGAGCGCCACGGCGGCCACGCCCACGAGGTAGCCTGACGACTGCCGAATCTTGTCTCGCTCGACGGCGGCCCCCATGTCGAGGGCACGACACCGTTCGACCGCGGATTCGATCAGCTTGGCTACGAGTACCGGCGAATAGTTCGCGCTTTCCGATTGCGCACCGCGTTTCGATTCTTCGAGTGCGCTCAGCACAGCCGCTTGCAGCGATGGGTCGTGCTCTTCCAAATACAACGCGACCTGCTCGTCCGGAATCGGGCGAGCCAGGGGGCGAATCAAGTACCAATACGCCAGTCCGAGCAGCGCGACATACGTGAGCATCCGAAAGGCAAGGACGGAGCCGCCTGAGAACTTGAAGACTTCAAGGCCATAGGATGAGACGAGGAACGCTCCGAGCCCGGCCGCCGCCAGCACGGCGACGCCCCGCATGGCGATTCGCAACCGCCATCGGTTTCGCACGCGCCGAATAACGTCGACCATATCGTGACGACCGCCTGATGATGACGACGAAGAATCGCTCAGCATGCTTGCCTCACCTTGGGGGAATGCCCATCTTATCTCATCGAAGGCTCAACGCTCGGCCCGCCGAGGTCGACGATTCACGTCTATCGCCACGCGATCTAGTCGTCCAGATCCAACTCCGCTCGCGACAATCGGTTTGACAGCACGGTTTCGGTGGCCAGGAATCCCAGCGCCCCGATCAACAGATACCACCACAACGTCTGGCGCCGTTCCAGATCCTCCGGCCGAAGGTCGCGTTGTTCGCCGACGAACCGATCGCCGGCGGCCCGACCTGTGACAATGGCGACGAGTTCTTGTGGATCCACCTGCTCAAGATTGGACTCACTGAGGTCCACATTCACGGCGACGAGCACCGGTGCGGTGCCAGGCGCGTCAGTGTCTCGAATTTCGTAGAAACCTTGCTCCCGCAGGTCGATGAATCCCGGCCGGCCATCGCCGCCCGTATCAACGCGGTCCGCGGATGGGTTCCGCACGACCAGATTGGGGCTCGACACGTCCAACTCCGCCGCGGCGGGATACGCTGAGAGGTCCAGGACCTGCCCGGCCGTCAGCGCTGCTGTCGGCGGATCGTAGTCGGCCAGATACTCCACCGTCTTGTGCACGAACGGGAGGTAAATCGGGTTGCGGGCGAAGTCGTTCCAGAACGTGTCCAAGGTGGACGTCCAGACCAACACCCGACCCTCGCCGAGTCGATGCTCCGCCATCGCCGCGTCACCGTTATCGAAGCGGGCCAGGACCGACGTGTCGGGACCGATGCCCAGGGGGCGGTATCGGAAGAAGCGCGGAGCGGTCAGGTCGCCACTTCGTGGCGTACTGAACACCGTGAACACCGGGTGGCTATAGTCAACGAACCCCAGCGATCCGCCGCGCCCGTCTCGGTCGGCCGGCCCGTCAATCGGCCCGGGCAACAGGTCCAGGTTGTCTCCAGGCCAACGGACGCCTTCACCCAGCGCGACCCACAGCCCGCCGCCACCCTCCACGAACTGTGTGAGGGCAGAACCGATGGCCCCCTCGGGAAGTCCGACGTCGTTGAGCACCACCACTTCGGCTGCGGCGATCTCAGCCGTCGTGACCTCGGTGGCCGACCGCTCCGTGACGACGAACGACGGGCTCGTGCCAATCGCCAGCGCCTGTCGCAGATACAGCGTGGAGGCGGATCCGGCGTTGCCCGGTTGGCGAATAATGAGCACCGGCACCACGTCGCCGGGGGCCACCGTGAAATGGAAGACGTCGTCCTGTGGCAGCCGGTCCGCGCTGGCTGCCACCGAGATTGGCATCGCCGCGTCTTCCAGGGTAAACGGGGCAAAGGTCACCGTGCCAGGCCCGTTGGCTTCCAGCGAGACCGGCAACGACTCCAACTCCCGGCCATTGAGCTGGAGCGAGACACGCAGGTCGTCGATCGGCTCGGTGCCGCGGTTCGCCAGACGTGCGGTCACGATCGCCCGCTCGCGCTCAGCGAACAGGTCGCGCTGGACCGAAACCCCCGCCACGCTGACGTTCGGGGTCGGACCGTCATCGGCCACCGAGATCGGGGTCAGCACCGTGCCCGGCGGCAGCAGAATGCTGCTCGTGCTCTCCACGCCGACTCGTTGAAAGTCACTGATGAGGATCGTCTCGAGCCGCGGCTGGTCCGAGTCTTCGAGGATGCCCTGCGCCAGTTGGAGCGCCGGTCCATAGCGGGTGGTCCCGTTGCTGAGGACGGCCTCGTCGATGGCGGCCAGCAGGCTGGCTCGATCCGTGGTTGACCGCGCGCTCGACGACGCGCCACTGTCGAAGAAGATGATGGTCGCCGCGTCGTCAGGCGCCAGGTCTTGGATGACGCCCCGGGCCGCGTCCTTCGCCTGCTCCCAGCGCCCCTCGTATCCCATGCTGTAGGAGCGATCAAGCAGCACCACGACTTCGCGAGATCCCCCCGCCACCGCAGCCAGCGCGGTGGACCGGAAGAAGGGCCGCGCGAACGCCGCGATCAACAACGCCAGCGCCGCACACCGCATCAACAACAGCAACCGATGTCGGATGCGCTGGCGACGGAGGGAATGAAACGGAATCTTGCGGACGAACATCAGCGACGGAAATTCGATGACCTCTGTCCGCTGGCGCTGAATCATGTGAATCAGCACCGGCACGCCGAGGGCCGCAATCGCCGCGAAGAACAGTGGGGCCAGAAAAGACATCAACGCACTTTCGTCATCCTGTGGCGCATCGCGAGATATTTGAACAGCGCATGGTCCAGTGGCACCTTGGTGTTCAGAAAAGCGTAGTCGATGCGATTCCGACTACAGAGCTGACCCACGGTCTGGATATGTTCCTGGACCAGCTTGCGATACTCCTCCCGCAGTTTATCCGGCACGACCGGGATCTTCCGGCCGGTTTCCATGTCAGCAAAGCTGCCGGCGTCGTCATACGGGAAGTCGACCTCCGCCGGGTCGAGGACGTGGAACACGATGACGTCATTGCCTGCAAAGCGGAGCGGCTTGATGGCGTCAATGACCTTTTCTGGCTCCTCGTAGAAGTCGGAGATGATGACCAGGATGCTTCGGCGCTTGAAGAACTCCGTGGCTTTGTAGAGCGACGGTCCCAGGGCGCCCGGTCGACCGGCCACGATTTTGTCGAGCGTGTGCAGCGTGACATCGAAGTGCTTCGCTGAGGGGGGCACGCGTTCAACGATGTCGTCATCGAACGTCACGATCCCGACCCGGTCACGCTGCTTCGTGCTGAGGTAACTCAGGCAGGCGGCGAGATACCGACCGTAGTCCAGCTTGGTGACCCCGCGACTGCCAAAACTCATGGACTTCGAAATATCGAACAGGACCGAGAAGTTCGTGTTCGTATCCGCCTCGAACTGCTTGACGTAGAACCGGTCGGTTCGCGCGAACAGCCGCCAATCAATCCGTCGGATGTCGTCACCCGGCATGTAGCCGCGGTGCTCGGCGAAATCCACCGAGATCCCGAGATACGGGGCTTTGTGGAGGCCGTTGATGAACCCCTCGACGACAAAGCGCGCGGCCAGCTCGAGGCTGCCGATACGCACCAGGACCTTCGGGTCGATGAAGCGTGCTCCCGGCGAGACAGTAGCGGCCGTGGACATGGTCGTCGTGAGTCCTGCCGTGCCTTACATCTGCGAGGTCGGGACCGGCGTGGCCTCGAGCAGCTGGTCCACGATCTGGTCCGACGTGATGCCTTCCGATTCGGCGTGGAAGTTGAGCAACACCCGGTGACGCAGGACGGGGTGGGCGAGCGCGCGAATGTCTTCGAAGCTCACGTGATACCGGCCTTGCGTCAACGCCCGTGCTTTCCCACCGAGTATCAAATATTGAGCAGCTCGCACGCTCGCGCCATACGCGACCCACTTGCTGAATCCAGGCGAGCCGTCGCCCGTCAGGCGGCTCGTCCGAACGATGCTCAGGGCGTATCGCATGACCGTCTCGGAAACCGGCACCCGGCGAATCAGACGCTGGAACTCAACCAGGTCGGCACCCGTGACCGCGTGGTTGAATTCGGGAGCCAGATTGCCGGTGGTGGACCGCACGACCTCCAGTTCCTCCTCTTCAGGAGGATGCCGGATCACGATGTGGAACATGAACCGGTCGAGCTGCGCCTCGGGCAACGGGTAGGTGCCTTCGAGCTTGATCGGGTTCTGTGTGGCGAACACGAAGAACGGCTCTTCGAGCGTATAGGTGCGCCCCTGGACGGTGACGCGGTGCTCCTGCATCGCCTCGAGGAGGGCCGACTGGGTCTTGGGTGGCGTCCGGTTGATCTCGTCCGCAAGCAAGACGTTGGTAAACACGGGACCGGGGGCGAAGACCATCTTGCGCCCGCCGGTCTCGGCGTCTTCCTGGATGATGTCAGTGCCGGTGAAGTCGGACGGCCTGAGGTCGGGTGTGAACTGAATCCGGGAGAATTTCAGGTCGAGCACCTGCGCCAGCGTCTGGATGAGCAGGGTCTTGGCCAGTCCGGGCACACCGATGACGAGGCTGTTGCCACCGACGAACAGTGTCAGCAGCGTTTCGTTGATGACCTCCTGCTGGCCGACGATCCTCTTGCGCAGCTCGACGAGGATCTGCTCACGCCCAGACTTCATGCGATCCGCCAGGGCGATATCGTCTGGATTGTCCAGGTCGGTTGGTTGTTGTGCGAATGCGTCCACGTTCCGCTCTCCTTACCCGCAGCCACGCCCATCAGGCTGGTTAATGTGTCATCGCGTACATGATGTAGTTCACGCCGAACTTGAATGACTCGTTCGAGATGTCGATCGGCACCCATCCCGTCATCGAGAATTCCCAGGACTCGCCGATGTCGTTGTTGTGATTGGCCACGACGATCAATCGGCCATTCGGGTCATTGTTTTCGAACAGCCCGAAAAAAATCGGGGTCTCCTCGTATTGCCGTGGATAGTCCAGCGAGTTGATATCGAAGAACGAGTGATACACCGGCATGGATGCATCAAGCGGGAGCCAGTTCAGGTCCGGGAGCACCTGCTTCATCCGGGTTTCCAGGTTGTACCAGTGGTCGTCGCCGTGGAAGTCATCGAAGATGAGGAAGCCGCCCTTGAGCAGATAGTTCCGCAGGCCCTCCTCTTCGGCTTCCGACAGCGTCCAGTAGCCGGGCTCCGACATGTAGGCGAACGGATACTTGAACAGGTTGGGATCGTCGAGCGTCAGGATCGTGCCACCATCTGCGCCCAGATACGGATCGATAAGGGTGACTTCGTCGAGAATCCGCATCAAATTCTGCTCGGCGCGCGGATAGTCGTGCGACCACGGCAGATCCTGTCGGCCGAAGAAGCCGCCACCGGCATACCCGTCGGCATACCGGATGCGCGCAAACACGAAGCGGCCGTCAAAGGTCGCCGGGCCGGACACGGGGGGGCCGTCGGAGCGCTCGGCCACTGCCGCCGCAGCGCCGCCTGCCAGCAACGCCGCCAGCCCCAGCGCTGCCGTCCACCGTCGTACCATCGGTCTCATCGTGTCTTTCGCCCACCTATCGCGCGCCCACCTATCGCGCGCCCACCTATCGCGCGCCCACCTATCGCGCGCCCACCTATCGCGGCGTGTCCACGTTGCCTTCAGCGGCGCGAATCTGGCGCGTCTTCAGCGCCAGCTCGACCAGCAGTTTCTCCATTTGTGCGCTGTAGCCAGCGGCATCGGTGCCACCCCGGGTGGCCCGAAGTCCCTCGACCTGCTCCTGCAGCGCCAGGCGCTCTTCATACAGCGCCCGTATCGCCGGGTCGTCGGGCAACCCGGCCAGACCCGAACCCTCGCCGTTTGTCAGGAACGAGGCGCGCGCCATGGCCCCGTCCGTGGTCAGCGGATCCGGCTCGCGCGTACCCTCCCCGTCGCCATTGTCATCCAGCAACGCGTGCTCCGTCTGCAGACGGCCGTCCTCCTCATAGGCTCGGGCCACCTGCGCGACCGCGTATTCGAACGCCTCGAGCATCGACACGCGTCCGTCCTTGTTCTGGTCGGAGTCTTCTTCGCCGCCAGCGAAGGCGTTCACGAAATAGCCGCCGAAGACGGTTTCATTCCATTGGCCGGCGCTGCGGGTCGCGGTCACGACGGTGCGGCCCTCCCCTGACAGCGCCTCTATAAACCCGCCGCTCGACGTGGCGGCATTCACGAACGTGACCCGCTGCGTGTCCAAGGTGTCAAGCAGCATCCCGTAGTCCTGCGCTGTCAGATCGCGCCCGGGCAGGTTGAAGCGGGACTCGCCGCTGTTGTGGCTGCCGTGTCCGATCAGCAGCACCAGGACATGGTCGTTCGGCTCCGCCCGCGATGCGATGTCGGTAAATGCCTGCTGGACGTTCTCCAGCGTCGAGCGCCCATCGATGCGCGCCGGATCAACCTCCACCTTCTCGGCGAGGTAGACCACCTGGTCGGCGGGCACCTCGTAGCGCTCGATCGCGGCATCCACCAGGGTCGCGCCCCACTCCTGGAACTGCTCTGCGTATTCCGGGTCGCCGCTCAACCCGGTGACGACGAGGATATGTGTCTGCTGCGCCGCCACCGGCGTGGCCATCGTCACCGTGGTCGCGACCGCAGCCGCGCACAGCGCCGCCGTGCGCCGGTGAGCCAGGCGGATCATGCCAGGCCTCGCGACCGGCGGTAACCCCATTCGCCGAGAATGAGCGTCAAGAACAGGAACAGGAAGATCGGCATGTCCCAGAGGTCGCGTTCCTCGACGACGGTGACGCCGCCACCCACCGTCTGGATGTCATCGACGAGGGAATCCACGGTATCGGGCGTGTAGAACCGTCCGCCCGTCTCTTCCGCGACGCGTTCCAGGAGCGGCGCCTGCATGGTCGAGTCGTAGTACTCGGCATCGCTCGGTGCGACCCGCACAAAGGCGGTATCGCTGCCCAACAGCTCGCCGTCGGTGGTGGCCTCCATGCGCACCTCGTACAGGCCCTCCTTGCGCGGGACGAAGCTCGAGGCATACTCGCCGTCGCGGTCGGCAGTCCACTCCATCGAGACCTCGGTGATCTCGTCGTCGGGGTCGGTGATCCAGGCCGACACCTGGCTGCTGTTGATCTCCTCGTAGTTGGCGTCGTCGACCTCGGCCCGCAGGGCCAACGGTTCGTCGAGCTCGACGTGGTCGGTCGGCAAGTCCGCGATGACCTGGTCCGGCACCCCGTCCACCATCCATCGGAGCAAGCGGCGCCACAGGGTCTCGTGCGTCTGGTCATCAACCGCAATGTCGGCGTGCATCTGCCACATCCAGGAATCCTGGACTGGGAACGCGAGCACCTTGCCGGCGCCGTAGCGCTGGAACGCCAGCACGACCAGCGATCCATCCGCACTTTCCAGCAGCGTGGTGGCACCCGGTTTCACATCGCTGATGCGATTCACCAGGGTGATCGGTGGCAACTCGAGCCATCGTGCCCCGGACGCCTCCTCGGTGTCGGCGATCTGGGTGGCGGGGTGTGTCGCCCCGGCGCGGGTCGGGCGCACACCGGTCTCGATGAAGAAGCCGTCCTCCCCCTCACCGGCGGTGGCGCCCATGACCACCGGAAGGACCTCGGCCACCGGCGTGCCGGCGTATCCACCCTCCGCAAATGACCGTTGGCCACCCAGCATGAGCAGGCTGCCCCCGCGATCGCCGACGAAGTCGGCAATCATGCGGAGCTGATCCGGGGTGAAGAAATTCGCCTCGATACTCCCGAGGATAATGGCGCGGTACTTGAATAGTTCTTCTCGCGTGCGTGGAAATCCGCCAACGAGATCCTCGGCATCCTCGACGCCGAGGCGCATGAACTTGTTCTCGGCCGTGCGTTGCAGCCTGGCCACTTGCAGATTCTCGTCGTCCGCAACCGCCCGACCGATGAACTTCAGTTCCCAGCGTGGCTCACCCTCGAAGTAGAGGATCTTCTCGCGTGTATCCTCGACGACCACGAGCGAATTGCGCTCGTTGTTCTGGGTGACCATTTCGTCGGGGCGTGGCGCGATGCGGAAACTGAACAGGCGTGCCCCGGCGTCGGCGGCGGTGAACCGCACGCGGACAGTGGCCGGCTCGCCGTCTCCCGGCAGCGTGACCGCCTGGTCCGCCACGATCCGACCCTCATCCTCCACCTGCACACTGACGGTCTCGCCAGCATAGCCGTTGTGCGTCACGAGCACATCGACGACGAGCGCGGCGCCTTTCAGCACCGTACGTGGGGTATCCACCCGACTGAGCTGTATGTCGCGGCTGTAGCTCTCGCGGCCCAGGCCGACGGTGAACACCGGCACACCGGCCGCCTCCAGAGGTACGAGCGCCTCGGACAACTCAAGCCCGGCGTTATCGGCGCCGTCGCTGACCACGACCAGGCCGGACAGCGGTACGCCGGCCAGCTCCTCGTGCGCGCGGGTGAGCGCCTGCGCCAGGTGCGTCCGGGTCCCGTCGAAGGTCAGGTCGTCCACGGACGTGATGCGGTTGGTGGCCGATGAGAAGCTGAAAAGTCGAATGGCGAAACGGTCGGCCAAGGCCGTGAGCAAGGGGCTCTCTTCGCCGCCGAACTGCTCGGTGACGAAATCGGCGCGTGTGGCACCGTCGCGGTCGGCGATATCCATGCTGCGCGAATCGTCGATCAGCACGCCCAGGAAGTTCTGTTGAGCCACCACCTGCGACAACACCAGGACCGGGCGAAAGAGACACAGCAACAGCACCGCCAGAATGGCCAGACGTACCACCATCAGCACCGTGCGATCGACCGGCCTCGTGTTTGCCCGCACCCGTTGGTAGGTGCGGAGCGTCACCACGCCGATGACGACCACCGCGATCGCCGCCACAAACGTCGCCACCGTCGGCCGGAAGGCCAGCGTGCCCTCGCCGAAGACAATCGGGCGGTACTTGAAGAAGAACTCGAACACCGTTTCGAACATTGTTACAGATCCGAGGGGGCCTTGCGTCCGGCCCCGCCTCCGCTAATGGCTCATCGCGTAGACGATGATGTTGACGGTTATTTCAATCGCGTACGTCGAATACCGCAGGGGATAGTATGGGCTTTCAGCCCATTCCCATGCATCACCGATATCCGTGTTCCAGTTGATGACCACCATCAACCGGCCGGTTTCGTCGAAGATGCCCTTGACCTGGGCCTCGTATCCGTCTCGTTCCCACGTGGGTCCGCCCTGGGCGTTCCCGATCGACGGAACTTGCACGAGTTCCTTAATGTTATAGAAGGTATTGAAGATCGGATGGTTGAGCGGCAAATCGGCAATCTGATATTCAGGCAGCACGCGTTTGATTTCTGCCTCGAAGTTCTGCCACTCGTAGGTGCCCCAGAAATCGTCGATCATCAAGAACCCGCCGGCCAGCAAGTATTCGCGGAGCCCCTTGACCTCGGCCTCCGTCATGTACATGTTCCCGACCTCGAGCGCGTAGAGGAACGGGAACCGTCGGATGGCAGGGTCGTCGAGCTGGATGGCGTTCTCCATCTCGAAGGCATCCATGTCAACCAGTCGATCCAGGATGCTGAGGAACTGGCGATCCGCTTTGGGAAAATCGGTTGCCCAGGCGCCCCCACCCCAACCACGGCCCCCACCGGTGTAGATGGCTCGCGTAAAAAAGAACTCACGCGCATTCGCACTCGGATTCTTGAGGGTCGGGCGCAGGTCCTCGCGACGGAAGGTGGGTCGCTGCTGCGCCGCGGCGGGGGCGGTGACGCGAGGGGCCAGCCCCGGGCGTTCGGCTGGCGCCGCTGGCCAGGGGGCTCCCCAACCGGCACCCATGAGGGCCGTGGCGATCACACCCGCGCGGACGAACAACCGTGGCCGCAAGCAACTGCTCCCAGGGAAAGGCCAGACGGCGGACCGGAAGGATCACCGGGTGCAGTCGAGGGCCGCTGTGTTCCGCATGCCGATGTTGCGTCGTGCTCGACACCGCCCGGCCTCGCTGGCCGGTCCGCGGGACGAGAATCAACACGGTCCGGGCAGCATAGCACAGGGACGAACCCGCGCCGGTCGCCGCACGGAGCTGGCCCACTACCGCGCATCCGGGGTCTGACGGTCGGCCTCGTCGCACCGCGAATGGGTCCGAATCATCGTGATCAGGCGTCAGATGACAGCGTCAGCCAGCATGCCGCCGAAGCCCTGCATACGCCGTCCTGATCACGCTGGACAGGTCATCGTCGGTGTCGCCAATACGATAGTGTCGCCAAGACAGTAAATATAAGGATGCCGCAGGCTTCCGCGCGGTCCAGCCCGCCCGCGGACCGCTGTCGACAGGCCTGGGCCGGCACGCGGGTCGTGCACGGTGGCCCGTGTGGCACCACTACGGGAGCGCGAGCGCGATCAGCTCGGGGGCGCCCTGCCCCCCGACCGTCAGCGCCAGATACTGGACACCATCGAGCATGTAGGTCATGGGTGTCCCGATGGCTCCACCTGCGAGGTCGACCGAGCCTACGACCTGGCCGGTCGCCTTGTCATAGGCCACCAGTCGAGGTCCCCCGTCGCTCCCACCGGCCGTCAGGGCGTGAATAAGCAGTGTCTTGGTCAACAAAGGACCGCTGCGGCTGTCATCGCCACCCAAAGGCGGGAGGTCGAGGTCGCGCAGCATCGGGTGGTTTCTCAGTCGGTCGCCGTTCCCGAGCGGGGTCATCCACACATGCTCGCCGGTGTTCATGTCGATCGCCGTCATCCGCGAATACGGCGGTTTCCACAGTGGGAGCCCCTGCGGCATCTCCGGCCGCCGGTCGGGGTTGCCGGCCTCGATGAATGACGCATCGCCCCGGCTGAGGATGTAGTCGAGCGTCGAGGACTCTCCGGGCTGGGGACGCCGGAACCGCATGACGGAATGGACATTGCGAGACGGCACGTAGAGCAGACCTGTTTCCGGATCGACGGCCGCACCGGACCAGTTCGCGCCGCCGCCCGCGCTCGGGCGAAAAATGGTGCCCCGCAGCGACAACGGGGTGAAGAGCGGGCCGAGCCGAAATCCCTCGACCGCTTCCACCGCCATCTGTCGTATCTCCGGCGTGAAATCGACCAGGTCGTCGAGCGTGGCGCCCTGCGTGTCAAACGGCGCCGGCCGCGTCGGGAACGG
>SXGT01617901.1_pt1 | contig 18061 bp, 15 predicted proteins | sample 3176221 | NCBI WGS metagenome assembly SXGT01 (sample SAMN11356862, study PRJNA531348) | freshwater metagenome | isolation source: freshwater sample F1-120 | place: China: Fuxian Lake, Yuxi | collected 2017-12-25
GATGCGGGCGTCTCGTCCGCGCTCCCAGGGTACAACCGATCCAGGATCGACAATAACATGGCGTTGCCCTTTCACTGGCTGAGGTTGACAAACTGCACCCGCCGATTCAGCACAGCGCTTGGGTTCTGCGGTATATACGGGGCGCTAAACCCCTTGCCCACCGCTGGGAGCCGCGCCAGGGGAATGCCATGCTGCGTATGCAAGTACTGCTGCACGCTCCGGGCGCGTTGGGCTGAGAGGCGCTGGTTGTACAGCGCCGTGCCGATATTATCCGTATGGCCCTCAACGCGGATCACCTGGTTGGCCATGTAGGGATCCTTGAGCGCCTCGGCCAGGGTGTCTAGCGGTCGGCGGGAATCCGGGGTGAGGGTGGCGGAATCAAAGGCAAACTGAATCAACGTCGTGGCAAACGCCGGCGGGACGCCGGCGCGGGCTGGCGGCGGGGTGGTGAACACAATCTCTTTCGTCGGGGAGGCGGTGCAGTCTGGCGGCATGTGCCCCCGCAAAGCCTGGATAATGGCGCAGCGTGACAGCCCGTCGTTTAGAATCGGCACGCCCTGCGCCACGGCGTGCGTGGCGGGGGCCAGGAGCAGGAACAAGAACACACGGCGTGATGTCTGATGTCGCATACCGACCTCTGAGGTTTGGGGGCGCGGGCGCGGACGCCCGCGCTCCCAGGCGTAGGTTACTTACAAGCAGGGTTGTCGCCAATGGTGCCAATTTCCTGACAGGCCTTGCTACGGGCACCCAGCGCCACGTTGAGCGCCGTGCCCGTTTTTACCGTCTGCTTGACATTGCCACCGATTTCCGTGCTGCCGTGGATGGTGCCAATGCTTTGCCCGGCTTGCGACCGGGCGCCCAAAGCGACGTTGAGGGCGGTGCCGGTATCGACCTTTTGCTCGACGTTGCCTTTGATCTTCACGCCACCGGCCTCAAAGGCCACAGCGGGGCTGACGACGAACCAGGTGGTGAGGGCGGTGACGGCGATGGCGTTCAACAAGCGTTGCATCGTCTCGGCTCCTTTGGGTGATGGTGTTGGCGGCGCTCTGTGCGCTTGTACTTAGCAACACGCAGCAGCTCCAAAAGTGTCAGAAAAAAAATGCGCCGCCACTGCCCGTGCTGGCTGACGCCATGCAGGAGGGCCATGCCATCGTTGGTTTTGGCTTGGCCTGGGCCTGGGAGCGTGGGGTCTCGCCTGCTTCCGGAGCGGGCGGGACGCCGGCGCTCCCAGGAAGATTGCGTCTGTGGCTTGCCCCACGTGGACACCTGCATGGCCCTGCCGTGGCGGTGCGCGTTTGCCGGACGGGACCGTATGCGGTATGCTGTCCGGGGCGTACGACTGGCAAAGGTTGGACTGGCGCGGGGAGACAGCATACGTGCAGGGGCTACGGCAACTTGGTCAACGTGGTGTGTGGGCGCTGGTCCGGCTGTCCATCGCCTTCCCCTGGCTCACCCTCAGCGTGGCTGTGCTGTGCGCTGTGGCGTCCATCTGGTACACCTCTACCCATCTCAAATTTCTGACCTCACGCAATGCCCTGGTGTCGCAGCAGGCGCGCTATATCCAGCGGGCTGAGGCCATTGATAAAGATTTTTATGAGCTGGATGCCTTAATGGTGGTGATCGAACCCGAGCATCCAGAGCGCGGCAAGCAGTTTGTCCAGGCCCTGGCGCCCAGATTGCGGGCTGATACACAGCATTTTGCCCGGGTGGTGGAGACGATCGACACCTCCAGCCTGGAGGGCAAAAAGCTGCTCTTACTCGCACCGGCGGATTTGCACACTCTGCGGCAGCGTCTCGAAGATGCCCAGGATATCCTCACCGCCCTCGCCGAGGCGCCGGGACTGCAACAGTTGCTGGTGTCGATTAACCAGGCCATCAGTCAGGCCTTGGTCACGCACATCGCCACGGCCTTCCTCGGCAGCAGTGCATCAGAGCCCGAAGCGGCCCAGGCGCTCGATGTCACATTCCTCGCGGCGCTGTTTGGCGAGATCGCCCACGCCCTGGCGGAGCCCACATCCACCCTGTTTCGTTCCCCATGGGCCAGCTTTTTCCTCGACGAGAGTGACGTGTTGGCCCAGGAAGGCTATCTCAGCTCGAACCATGAACGCTTTTTCTTCGTCTTGGTCGAAAACCGTGACTCCGACCAGAGTTTTGTGAAACACGCGCCCGCACTCCAGGCGCTGCGCGATCACCTTGCGGCCCTGCGGCGGGACTTCCCTGATGTGCAGGCCGGAGTGACCGGGAGTCGCGCCCTGGCCAGCGATGAGATGGTCAGCTCGCAACGCGATACGGCGCTCGCCGCGGTGCTCTCCCTCCTCGGGGTGGGACTGCTCTATGTCGCCATTTTCTGGGAGGTGTGGAGTCCACTACGGGTGCAAGTCACCCTGCAACTGGCCATTTGTTGGGCCCTAGGCTTTGCCACGCTCACCGTGGGGCATCTCAACATCTTGTCTGTGACCTTTGCCCCGGTGCTCATTGGGCTGGCGGACAATCTCGGCATTCACCTGGTAGCACGGTATAATGAAGAACGCACGGCAGGCCACGATTTTCGTACGGCTCTGGAGATCGCTGCCCGCCAGACCGGCCCAGGGATTTTGACCGCCGCCTTTGCCGTTATTCTGGCCTTTTATGCCGTCATGCTGGCCGACTTTCCTGGCCTGGCGGAGTTGGGCTTTATTGCTGGGAGCGGTGAATTCCTCTGTTTACTGGCCAGTTTTACGGTGCTGCCCGCGCTGTTGGCCATCAGCCCACGCGCCCTGCCGCCACGCCGCGCGGCCTGGCAAGCCCGCCCTCACCGCACGCCGTCGTGGTGGGGGCGTTCTCCACGTCTGCTCCTTGGGGGCATTGGCGCCGTGACGCTGCTGGGCTTGTACGGCGTACCCTGGCCACGCTTTGACTATAACCTGCTCAATTTGCAAGCTCAGGGAACCGAGTCTGTGGTCTGGGAGCACCGTCTCCTCGACGCCTCCGATCGCTCCTCGTGGTACGCCCTCAGCACCGCAGCCTCCCTCGACGAGCTGCACCGCAAGAAGGCGCAGTTTGCGGCGCATCCGCTGGTCGAACGCGTCGAAAGTCTGGCCTCGGTCCTGCCGACGGATCAAGAGGCGCGTCTGGCACGTCTGGCCGAGGCGGCGCCGTTGATTGATGCCGTGACAGGTGCCTGGGAGAAGGTGGCTCCGCTGGCGGTCGACGAGTTCAGCGCCATCCTCGACAAAATCCGTTTCAAGCTGCAGCGCCCGCCCACCGACTGGGATCCACACAAGCGCCCGTCTGAGACAGCGCTGGCCAACGCGCGCACGGCCCTGATTGCCGTGCAGGAGCACCTCCGGCGCCTCCCGGCAGCCGTTGCAGAGCAGGTGCTCGACCGTTTCCAGCGCAGCTTGATGGCCGACTTCGCCACCAAACTGGCCCTCTTACAGCGCAACAGCCATCCCGCCGGGCCAGTGACCATCGACGAGGTGCCAAGCTACCTGCGTGAGCGCTTTGTGGGAAAAAGCGGGCGGTATTTGCTGCAGATTTTCGCGCGTGGCACGATCTGGGAACGTGACCCGATGCAGGCCTTTGTCGGCGAGATGCAGCGCATTGACCCCGATGTCACGGGGCCGCCGGTCGTGGCGTATTACTCCATCCGCAATATGCAACAGGGTTACGTCCGGGGTGGGGTCTACGCCTTCCTCGCGATTGTGGGCATGACCTGGCTGCACTTTCGGCGGCTGAAACCTGCCCTGCTGGCCCTGGTACCGCTCGGCGTGGCGGCGCTGTGGATGGTGCCGCTCATGGCCTGGTTGGACGTGCAGCTCAATATCGCCAATCTTATTGTCATCCCGTTGTTTATGGGCATGGCGATGGATAATGGTATCCACTTGGTGGACCGCGTGCTCGAGTCGCAGGGCACAGCCACGGAGCCTCAGACCCACAGCACGGGGAAAGCGGTGCTCCTGGCGACCTTGACGACGATCGCCGGTTTTGGCAGTCTCATGGTGGCGCATCATGCGGGCATCTTTAGTTTTGGGCTGCTGTTGGCCGTGGCGGTGAGCAGCAATCTCCTGGCCGTGTTTACCATCCTGCCGTTGCTGCTGCGTGTGGTGCGCCTGGAACGCCCTGCGGCCGCGCGCGGGATGGTCCCTGCGATAAGGAACACTTAGATATGCCAGCGAGTACCACGGGGGTCATCATCGTCTCCCAGGGCCAATGGTTTGCCGAGATCGCTGGGGTACCCCTGTTGCAGCGCATGCTCTTGAGTGGTCACAAGGCGGGCGTGCGACGCTGGATTGTCTGCGTGCCGCATGGTGGCCAGATGGTGCATTCGAGTCTGGCGACCGCGCCAAAGCTGCGGCACCTCACCTGGCAGGTGTACGATGCCACCGACACCGCGGCGGAGACCCTGCGTGAGGCGCTCCCCCACGAGGACGTGCTGGTGGTGACCATGCCGGTGGTCTTTGATCACCGCCTGCTGCTGGCGTTGCAGGACGCGCCCGCTCCGACGCTCGGGGTGACGACGGCCCTGGCCGCGACGCCAGCCGATCTCGTCGTGCATGAGGGCTATGTCGTCGCCAATGCCGCACATGGGGCTCCAGCCTACCGGAGTACCGGCATCCTGCGCTGCGCCGGCTCCCTGTTGAGCCCACTCCTGCCCGAAGGGCTGGCCGCAGCGGCCCCGCAGACGCTCCTTCTCACGCGCCTGATGGCCCAGTCCCGTGTGCACGCGCTCGATGTCAGTCAGCGGCTGTGGTGCGTGATCAGCGAGCCGTTGGCACCAAGCGTCAGCACGGCGGAGGGGCAACTGCTGCGCAGCGTAGGGCGTGACGGCGACAGTTCGGTGCTGCGCACCTTCGATCGGCGCCTGTCGCAAGCCCTAACGCAGCGCCTCATGCGCACCGCCATCACGCCAAATCAGATTACCGTGTTGTCGGCGAGTATTGGCCTCGTGGGGGCCTTGCTCTTGGCCCAACCGTCGCCGGTGTGGCCAATCCTCGGAAGCCTGCTCTTCCTGCTGTCCACCATTCTGGACGGCTGTGATGGTGAACTGGCGCGGCTGACCTTCCAAGAGTCCGAGTTCGGGGCCAAGCTTGATCTGCTGATGGATAATGTGGTGCACCTGTTTCTCTTTCCGTGCCTGGCCCTGGGGCTGTATCGCCGTGAGTATGACATGCTGTACTTTATACTGGGCGGCTTGACCTTCGGCGGCATTCTGGTGTCCATGGCGGTGTATCTGCCCTATTTGTTACAGCGTCAAAAAATGCCGCGTGCTCTCGTGCGGGTGCACGAGCATCTGGCCAGCCGCGATTTTGCTTACCTCTTGCCGGTGCTGGCGCTGTTCGATAAGCTGCACTGGTTTTTATGGGCCGCCACGCTGGGGAGTTATACGTTTGCCGTCGCCTGGTGCATCGTCACCTCACGGGCCCGGCGCCAGCCGCCGGATGCCGCGCGGCAGTAGGATCCGTCACGGCAGGCTGTGACCGGCGCCTGCGTCAACCCGCCGGAGGGTATCCTGCCGCTTGGTGGTGTGCGTATGCCAGGCATACGCCAGCAGGCCAAGCCCGTTCCAAACCATGATCTGCAGGCGGGAGAGCAGCCCAAAAGCCAAGCCGTACACCTGGGCTACACCTACCGTCGCTAACATCGTTGACCGGATACCTTCAAAGGTGCCCAGTCCCCCAGGCACCAGGAAAAACATCTGATCCAATATCCCACTGGTGACCGTCACCATGATGGCATCAGGCAGTCCTGGAGCCTGCGTCCCGAGCAACAAACGCAGCAACAGATAGTTCTGCACATTCCCACACGCGAAGGCCACGAAATGCCAGCCCAGTGAGCGCACAAAACGCCAGGGATGGGTGGTGTAATAGGCCGTCATCTGCGCTTCGAGGGGGAGGAGTTGCTGGCGCCAACGTTGGAGATGACGCGGCGCCATGTTATACCCACTGAGCCATTGCAACACGTGGGACAATAACCCGTAGCGTTGGAAGGCGACAAAGCCCACCAGGCCCAAGGCAATGAGACTCAAGGTCAGCACAAGAGACCAGCGGAGTTCAGCCGGGAGTTGTAAACGACTGGTGAGATACAAGGTGCCCAGGGCAAAGTGCATGATCTGGGCAATGGTAAAACTGGCTTTGCCAATGATGACCGCGGCGGTGGCGTGTTCGCGCGGCATCGTGGATTCCAGCAAGACCACCTTGACCACCTCGCCGCCGAGGGCCGCGGTGGGCGTGACCTGGTTGATCGCACTCCCCGCGAGGCGGACCAGGCACAGACGCCAAAATGACACCGCGGGGTGGCCGGTCGAAAAACAGGCCGCCCAGCCCGCAGTATGGCACAACACCGGGATACTCTCTAACATGATCCATGGCACAATCCACAGCCCAACGGCCTGGAAGCTGGTGAGCAGGTCAGTCACGCCGACGCGCCACACCATGCTCCCGAGTAAGCAGAGACCGGCCACGAACAAGAGCGACAGAATATACTGCGAGACACGCATGCCATTGCCGCCATGGTGGGAGGCCTCTTCTTGACATCCTCCCCGCCCTGAAGGACGGGGATTCCTAGCGCTACGTGCGTAGCGCGAAGGCGTTTAACCTCTCTCTCTGCCCGAGAGCGAGGATATTCTGGGCGGCGTTGACATCGGCATGGGATGTGTACCCACAGTCGATACAGGAGAACAGGGCTTGTTGCAGGCGATTCTTGGCAGAGAGACAGCCACACTGGGGACAGGTCTGGGACGTGTAGCGCGGGTTGACCGCAAGTACTATGCCACCACGCCAGGCTTGTTTGTACTCCAGCATCTGCCGAAACATGCCCCAACCCTGGTCAAGAATCGCTTTGTTCAGCCCAGTCTTCTGCGCCACGTTGCGTCCAGGGTCTTCCACCGTGCCCCGTGCCGTCCGGGACATGTGGCCTATCTGCAAATTCTCAACAACAAGCACCGCGTGGTTTTTGCTGATGGTGGTGCTGAGCTTGTGCAGAAAATCCTTCCGGCAGCGGGCAATGGTGGCGTGGATACGGCGTATCACCGTCTGGCATTGCTGCCAGTTCTTGGAGAACTTCACCTTCGTAGACATACGTTGCTGCGCCTTGGCCAGCTTCGCTTGGAGACGAAGGTAGGCGTGCAAGGGCGGGTACAGCGTGCCATCGGACACGGCGGCAAAGGTCGCTATCCCCAGATCAATGCCGAGAGCGCTTGTGCTGGGGTGCACGGGGGTTTCAACCTCGCGTTCCGTCTGAAACGCGACCGTCCAGTGGTTCCCGTCCCTGCGTATGGTGACGTTCTTTATGGTGCCTTCAATCTCCCGACTCTTCCAAAACCGCATCCAGCCTATCTTGGGCAACTTGAGCCTATCACCATCACGTTGAAAGTCCGTAGGGAACCGGAAGCTGTCCGACAAGAATTTCTTGCGAAAGCGCGGGGGGGCGGTACGCCCAGCACAGAGATTGGTGTACGCCCTTTCCAGGTCACGCAGGCAGTGCTGCAAGGCATGGATGGAGACTTGTGCCATCCAGCCATATTCCTCACTGTGCCGCCATTGGGTCAACAACCACGCGGCTTCGTAGTAGGTCAGCCTGGGGGCGCCAGCGAGGTAACGCCCTTCGTTCAAGGCCAGCACTTTGTTCCAGACAAAGCGGCATGCGCCAGCGTACTGCGCCAAGGAACGGCGCAACGCGGGCGTCGTCTTCAGCCGGTAGTGGTAGCCTTGACGCTGGATCATTGCACGCCCTCACGTTTCGCCATCGCACGTATGGCCAGCTCAAGAGCAGCGGACTGGCTCATACGAAGCGTATTGGCCAGTAACGCTCAGAGGCGCTTCGCTTCTGCACTGAGGCGCACGCGGGTTCATAGCTTCGTTTCCCTAGCAGAAAGTCTAGCGGGTTTTGCGCTATAAGTACACACTCTTGTCGCTGCGCGCCCATTGGGGAATTGGCCAGCGGACTGGCCAACCTCTTTCCTCTCCGCCCTGAAGGACGGAGTGTCGCGAGGTCTTTTGATGACAATTCCAGCCGTCATCCTGATGTCAGACGTCCCGGCAGCGCAGGCGCTGGTTGGTGGATTGCCCTTAGTGGCGCGGCACATCAAGGAATTATACCGACGTGGGATCCGTGCCTTCTCCTTGCATGGTGCCACGTCTCTTCCCGAGGTGCTGCAACAGTCCCGGATACCACACGATGCCCTGCTCCAGGTCATGCCACGTGATGACCGCCCACTCCCCGTCCAACTGCGGGCCCAGCTGGGCCCGCCGGGCGAGTGCCTCGTGGTGCGGGGGGATTGCCTGATCGATCCGCGCCTGTTGACGGAACTCCTCAGCAGGCCGTCCCCCCATTGGTTGCCCGTGCCGCAGGCCCCAACGGACACGCTGCCCGCGGCGGCGCGTCTGTCGTCCACTGAGCTTGACCTGTGGGCCAGCGCTGGCCTGGAGGCCTGGTTGCACCATAGCCCCGTGCTACGGACGGAGACCTTAGAGGAGTATAGTCCCGCCCAGCGTGGCCTGGTACCGTTCTACGTCCTGCCGGTGACGACCCCCACCACCGTCGATGCCGCCACCCATACACTCATTCGGGCGTCCCAAAAGCGCGCTCTGGATCTGCCGGCGCTGCTCATTCATCCGATCTTGGAGAATCGTCTCGTCTTCTGGCTCTGCAAGACCCGCATGACCCCCAACCAGGTGAGTCTATGCACCGGCCTGTTGGGCTTTGGCATTGCCTGGCTGTTCTGGCATGGCTGGCTGCGTCTTGGCATCAGCCTCGCCTATGCCGTTGCGGTGCTTGACGGCGTGGATGGCAAACTGGCGCGCACCAAACTGCAGACCTCACGTCTCGGCGAACTGGAACATGTGCTCGACTTTTTTGTCGAACACGCGTGGTATCTTAGCATAACGGCGTTTCTCGCCACCAGCACCCATGACCCGTCCTGGTGGTGGATAGGTGGGGTGTTGATGGTCAGTGACGTGCTGGACAACCTGCTCTATGCCGCCGGACAGGCCGTGTTCCACAAACAACTCGACGAGCTGGGCACGTTTGACCGCACCTTTCGTCTCATGGCCGGACGGCGCAATATCTACGCCTGGATGATGTTTGGTGGCTTTTGGGCCGGATGGTCGCACGCCATCTTTCTCGCGTGCATGCTCTGGGCCGTCGTCACGGTCCTGATCCATGGCCTGCGTCTGGGGTATCACCTCGCACAGCGGGGCGCTGTGGCGTAAGCTGCGCACCACGGCGTGTTTTGCACTTGACGGCACGGGCGATATGGTCTATCATATATAATAGATAGCCAGCTGTGCAAGGGCATTTTACCGGGAGGCCGAGGATGGGAACAGGCACATGGGCCGTGCAGACGGTCACCGACGCGGTGATGACGTGGCACTACGACGTCGAGCACCCCGAGTTACGCGCCCTCTACGAGAAGGCCAAGCGTGAGCAGTGGAATGCCACCACGCAGCTGCCGTGGGGGCAAGACGTGGACCCGGAAGGCATCATCCTGGACGATGACATCAATCCCCACGTGGCGCTGTTGCGCGATTCCGACATCTGGCGCCGCATGACGCCCAAGGAGCAGACACGCCTACGCTACGAAACGCTGACCTGGAACCTTAGCCAGTTCCTGCACGGCGAGCAACTGGCGATCTTTGTCGCGAGTCAATTGACCTCGGCGGTGCCGTGGATCGACGCCAAGCTCTACGGCGCCACGCAGGTGGTCGACGAAGCCCGTCACGCCGAAGTGTTTTATCGCTACATCCACGAAAAGCTGGGCCAGGAATATCCCCTTTCGGACACCACCAAAGGCCTCTTCGAGATGATCCTGCACGAGTCGCGCTGGGATCTGAAATATCTCGGGCTGCAAGTGGTGCTCGAAGGACTCGCTCTGGGGTTGTTCTCACGCATGTATCAGGCGGCCCAGGAACCCCTGCTGCGCGAGCTGTTCCATTTTGTGCGTCAAGACGAAGCGCGGCACTTCGCCTTTGGGGTGCTGTCGCTACGCGATATCTACCGCGACGCCCTGTCTGAGGCCGAACGCCACGAGCGCGAAGACTATGCCTTTGAGCTGTGTGCGGTGCTCCGCGGGCGTACGTACCCCAAGGAAGCCTGGGAAACCATCGGTTTGCCAGTCGACGCCTGCCGCAAGGCCATGGGTGACGCCGCCCGGCGTAGCCAGATGCAGCTGTCGTCCTTTACGCGCGTGACCTCGGCATTAAAGACGATTGGCCTGTTGGGCGAGCGTATGCGTCCGCACTATGCGCAGATTGGTTTACTGAAGTATGAAGATACGCCGCTCGAAGAGCTGGAAGCGGTGGGAGCCGCGTCGTAGGGCAGCCGCACGGCTACGCCGCCCGGAGTGCGTGGCCGCTGGCACTGCGCTGCCAGCGGTCATCGTACACCCGCGCCGCGCTCTCCTTGTGACAGCGAGAAGCTCGACGTCCCGGCGGCGTGGCGTCTGCGTGAGCGCTACCGTGCGTGCGCCTCAAGATGACGCAAGGCCTGCTGCGCTGCCTGATGGGCTGCGACAAACGGGTCCGCCTCTCGGTGCACGCCATGCGGGCGGGCAGTGGAGCGTGGCAGGCAGGGTGGGATGAGCCCTCCCAACGCCTGGATCAGCAAAAAACTCCAGACCGCCAGCGCGGAGTTGCTGCTGTGCCGAGAGGTCCACAGACCAGCGGCCAGCCCGAGGAGACACAGCAGGCCGTGTAACCCCGCAGCGACGAGACTGCGGCTGGCGACACAGGCCCGCACCGCCCACAGCAGCGCGACCGCCAGCAGTACGACCGTGGACCAACGTGTGGCCCACGCCACGCTGCCCAGCAGGAGCATGGCGCTCAGCAGCGCCAGCGTGACACGACCCGTGGTGCGGCCACTTCTGGCCAACGTGTAGAGAATATAGGCATAGACAAGCACGGCCACACTGGCTTGTGCAGCGAGGGCAGGACCGAGGAGCAGACCGAGACTCAGCGCCAGCGGCCCCATCACGACACTGCCCAGCAGTGCCACCAGCACACCTTCCATCACCGTGGGACGCGTCATAGCTACGCTCCTTCTGCCTGCGGTTGTCTGGCGCGGCGACGTTTTTCCTCCAGAAACGCCAGTTCCACCGCCTCCTCCGTCACGCTGCTATGACGCCCCCACGGCGCCGTCGCGGGCGGAGCACTGGCAGGCTCCTGGCGTGTGGCGCTGTAGCGCTGGTATTGTACGACCACCGCAGCGAGTTGGTCGCGCTGCGCGGCGATGGTCCGTTCGCAGGTGCCGCACTGGGCTTGCACGTCTTCCAGCGTGCGGCTGAGTTGCTGTGTCTGCTGCCTGGTGTCCAAGCGCTGGCGTAGCAAGGTCCGCGCCAGGGTTTCATTGCCAGCCTCGAAACAAAGGTCGATGTTATGGTCGATCTCCGGCGCGACGCGGGCGAGGTCGTGCTGCTCCGCCTGCAACCGCTGCAGTCGCGTGCGCAAGGCGCTCAGGTGGTGCTCTTTCTGCCCCAGAACTTCTTCCATATCGCGGATGGTCTGCTGGACAATGTCCTCGGGGGCTTCGAGGCTATCGAGCAGTCCATGCAAATCGGCCTTGATAAAACGTGTGAGGCGTTGCACGAGCGTCATACGAGGGCTCCTCTCGGGGACAGGCTTAATATGAGCGCTGCCCTTGGAACGATTTTTTGTGTTGCTCTTTGGCGGCACGGTTCCGTTTGGTCGCCTGTTCCTCCGCCGGTCCGGTAAAGGCGTTGCCGAGGTCTTTTTCCATGTCGGAGAGTTTTTGCAAACTTTCGGGACTGCTCATCGGCACCCCGGTCCGGGCTTCCTCTTCTTTCAGGGCGTCGCGATACTGGGTAATTGCCGCCTCGGCTTTCTGCTTCTCACCACGGCGCAACCAGGTGCTCAGCTCTTTCTGGGTGCGTCCCAGGTTGTTGGTTTCCCAGATGTGACGTTGTAAATCTTTGTCCATGGACGACACGGCTTCGTCACGGCGGGAGGCTTCGAGGATAGCCACCTGCAAGCCCTCGGCGGGTAGAGCAAGACGCGCCGGGCCCTGCGTGGTGGTGTATTGTAAGGTCGCGGCGCCCAGGCGCACATCACCGACATGGGTGGTGGGCACCTGCAAGGTGACGACAAAACGTTTCTGCGTCCCACCGAAGAGTTGTCCGGTCATGACACGGACCGTCCCGGCGTCGGTGGTCTCCAGTGGATACCCCCCAGCATCGGTGATGGTGACCCCTGCCCCAAGCGTAAACTCCACGTGGCTGGCGTTGGCATATACCTGCTGTGCAGCGCTCACATCCTTTTGCAAAATATCCCCGAGCGTGGCCAGGTGTTCGAGATACGCATAGTGCCCCATGCCATAATCAGCCAGCGCGGCCATGAGGGTCTCGTTGAACTCCAGCCCCATGCCAATGGTCGAGAGCACGGCGGCATGCGTGCTGAAGCTGGTCGCGATCTTGCCCAGCTCTTGCGGATCAACGATGCCGACGTTCGTCTCACCGTCCGAGAGCAGGATGACCCGGCGGCTGCGTGGGCCACCGTCGCCTGCAAGTAAGGCCCGCGCCGTCAACAAGCCGGCACCAATGTTGGTGGAAGCGCCCGGACGCAGACCCTGCACGTGCCGGAGAATCTGCGCCCGCATATTCTCGGTGATTGGGCTCAGGGGGATCTGCACGGTCGCGCTGCTATCAAAGACCACCAGCGCGAAGCGGTCGTCGGCTTGCAAACGCCCGACCAGGCTACGCACCGCTTCCTTGGCGTACGGCAACTTGTTATCTGCGGCCATGGAGCCACTGCGATCCAGGACAACCACGATATCGGTAGCGCGCCGGACTGGGGCCGCACCGTCATTGGTAGGCGTCGCAATACTGATGTCAAGGTAGACGACGCCATTGCTGCCCTGGAGGAGCTTGGACTGGGCGAGGGCCCCAGTCAGTCGGATGCCCTGCGGATCGGGCTGCACCACGACCACCGGCGGGCTGGCCGGTGGCAGCGGGGCTGCGGGCTCGCCGCCACCACGAGCGAGATGGGGCGAGAGTCCCGCCGCCACTGTGCCGAGGGCGAGGATGGTAAAGAGGCCAAGCGTGGCCCGTGGGGAGCGCATCAGGTGCGTAAAACGGCTGCCAAGTGGTGTCATGGGGAAGCCTCTCTGCGAAAGAGTTCGGGTGACACGATCACGAGGCATCAGTGTAAAGCGGCAGGCCGCCACGGTGTAGACCGCCATGTGTAAAAAGACTGTTGGCACATTTTACCGAATTTTTACTTAGAACAATACGTTCTTCATGTGGCATGCCATGGGGATTGTGCCTCTGGGGTGCCAGTGCTACCATCGCATCTGCACTCAGCCTCGAGGATGCCCGAGCGGACGGCCTGGTGCATACCGTGACCAGGCGCGCTCCCAGCATCCCCTGACGTACGCCGTGGAGAGGGGTCATACATGCGCAAACTCCAGCTCCTGATTATCGAAGACGAGCCAGCCATCCTCACTGGCCTGACCGATCTGTTTATCTATCATGGCTACGCCGTGGACACGGCCGAGGATGGGCGCGTGGGACTCGACAAAGCCCTGGCGGGGAGCTATGACCTGATCCTGCTGGACATTATGTTGCCGACCATGGACGGCTTTGCCGTCTGTAACGCCATTCGGCAGCACAGCCGCGAGCAGCCGCTGATTATTCTCACCGCGAAAACGACCGACGAGGATATTATTACCGGCCTGACCCTCGGCGCCGATGATTATGTCGGCAAGCCGTTTAGCGTGCGCGCACTGGTGCTGCGCGTAGAAGCCGTGCTGCGGCGCTCCAGCAAATTACGCCAGCAGGAGACGCACGTGCACCTAGGCGGCGACCTCCATATCGACACGCAAAACCTGGTCGGCACGCAGGGGCAGCATCCCGAGCCCATCGTGTTTACACGGCGGGAAATCGAGATTCTGCTGTATCTCAAACAGCACAGTGCGCGCCCGGTGTCACGCGAAGAGCTGTTGGCCGCAGTCTGGGGCTATGCCAAAGCCTCGCATCTGGAGACACGCACCGTCGATATTCATATGGCGAAACTGCGCCGCAAAATTGAACCGCATCCCAAAGAACCCCAGTTTCTCCTCACCGTGCGCGGGGCAGGCTATAAACTGCTCACCCAACCGTAGACGCGCCGCCATGTGGTCACTCCGCAACCGATGGCGGCAGCGCCACCGCCGCACCCAGCCGCTGCATCGTGGGACCCGCGCCGCCGCCCGCCGCCGTCTCCGGCTGCTCGTCGTCAGCGCGTTGTGTTGCGTGGCGCTGCCGCTGGGGCTTCTGCTCCATCGCGTCTATACCCACTTGTCACGCGAAATGGTCTATCAGTACCGCAGCGCCGCGCAGGACGTGTTGTCTCACATCAACCAACGGCTCGCCGAGGTGCTACAGATCGAGGAGAAGCGCGCCTTTGATGAATACAGTTTTCTCAACATTGCGACGAATCCGCTATTCCAGGGCACGACGGTCACGACCTCGCCGCTGTCGGCGCTGCCGCTGGACAGCGCCATCCCAGGCCTGCTGGGCTATTTCCAACTTAATCCCGATGGCAGTGTGCACTCCCCTGTCCTGCCAGAGTTGAGTGCCGCCGACCTAGCCGCCAACGCCTCCCGCTTCGGCTTTGGGGCTCCTGAACTGGAAAAGCGCCTGACCCTACGGCGCCAGATCGAGCAGATCTTGCTGTCCGGCACCCCACGCGATCAAGCCACACCGCAGACGGCGGTGCCGTCAACGCTGCCGCCGCGTCCCACGCCAGAGGCGTTCGAGCGGCGTGAGGGCTTGGATGCGGGGCGGCGCTTGTTGGAGGAAGAGCGCGACCAGACGGCACCAAAACTCCGCAAAGATGCGACGCTGCGCGATAGCCAGCAGGCCCCCCTGCCACCATCGGCTCCTACGGAGCCTGCCGCCCCAGCGCTTGGGAGTCAGAAAGCCGTCGCCACGAAAACCGCCGCCGGGCGTGGGAGCCGGAAGGAACAGGTCGCACTCCCGGAACAAGCCACCGCCTCACAGGTGCAGGGCGCGCTGGAACGTTTGAATACGCTTCCCGTGCCCAGCGAGCGCAGCCGTGCGAGTAGTGATGCCGGGTATCAGCCAGGCCCCGCGCTGCCTGAAGCTCAGGGAAAAAAGCGCCCAGGCGCCGTACGGATCCTGACGTTTGAGAGCGAGGTCGATCCCTTGCGCTGTGCCGTGCTGCCGAGTGGACATCTCGTCTTCTTCCGCAAAGCCTGGCGCAACAATCTGCGCTATATCCAGGGCTTTATCGTTGAAACCACGGCGTTTCTGCAGCCGATACTGACCGCCAGTCATCAGGGCACCAGTCTCGGTCAACTGACGGCCCTTACCGTGCAGGCGCAGGAGACCGCGCTCGTGGTGCTGTCGCCCGCGGACCCAACACGTGTCACCAGCCTGGCACTCTATCGCGCCCCGTTCGACACGCCGCTCGACGCTCTCGAAGCCGTGTTCAGCATCGCCCACATGCCACGCGGGACGGGAGCGACCATTGTGGATGTGTTAGCACTCAGCCTGGCTGGCGTCTTGCTCGCCGGGCACTACGGCCTCTATCGTGTGGGCATGCAGCATATTGCCCTGGCGGCACAACGCAGTGACTTCGTGTCCGCGGTAAGCCATGAGCTCAAAACCCCCCTGACATCCATTCGCATGTATGGGGAAATGCTGCGGGCCGGGTGGGTGACTGACGAGGCCCGCCGTCAGACGTACTACGATTTTATCTTCTTTGAGAGCGAGCGTCTGTCACGGCTCATCACCAATGTCCTGCGCCTGGCCCGTTTGACTAACCACGACGAGCCCTTGACGCTGCACACCTATACGCTGCATCAGCTGCTCGATCTCGTGCGCAGCAAAATCGCTACCCAAGTGGAAGCCGCTGGTTTTGCTCTGGTGCTCGACGCACCTGGTGACGCCGACGCCACCCCCGCTCTCACGGTTATGGCGGACGAAGACGCCTTCGTGCAGATGATGATTAACCTGGTAGACAATGCCCTCAAATTCGCGGCCCAGGCGGCGCCCAAACGCCTCGACGTCGGGCTGCGCCTGCGCCCAGGCCGCGAACCCCAGGCGGCTTTTTTTGTGCGCGATTACGGTCCGGGTGTGGCCCCAGGCCAGATGCCGCACATTTTTCAGTTGTTCTATCGGGCGGAAAACGAGCTGACCCGTCACACGCAGGGCACGGGCATCGGTCTTGCGCTGGTGCAGGCTCTGGCAACCCAAATGCAGGCCAGGGTCGAGGTGGAAAATCGACAACCGGGCGCAGAGTTTCGTGTCCTGCTGCCCGTGCTGCCCGCAGCAGTCCAGGCCACTGCGCTGGCCGGCAGAGAGGCGCCATGAACAGACCATCCAGGCAAGAAAGTCGTACCGTCTACTCCACAGACTCTGGCACGATGTGTCCCACATGTAGCAAGCCGTTCACCGCCTGCACCTGCCGTACACGCGCTGCGGTGCCCGCCGGAGATGGTGTGGTGCGCGTCAGCCGGGAGACCAAAGGACGCAAGGGCAAAGGCGTAACGGTGATTACCGGCGTGCGCCTGGCGCCTGACGCCCTGCAACAACTCACCACACAACTCAAACAGCTCTGTGGGGCGGGTGGCACGCTCAAAGACGGCGTGATCGAAATTCAGGGCGACCATCGGGAGCGGATTGTCGTCGCCTTGAGCGCACGCGGCTTGCAGGTGAAGCGTGCTGGCGGCTAGCTTGGCAGTCTGCATAGCCGTCCCTAGACCCGCATGTTCGGCTCCAAGGACACGGGGGAAAAGCTTCAAGAGCCGCCAGGCAACGCCAAGGCCAACTATCGCGTGTAACGCTTGAGCAGCCCTGGGAAGTGTGGGAGGCTGTCGGCATGAGGCGAACGCGTTTACATCTCAAACCAGGCTAGAAATATATGAAGCAGTTGCTCTCATAGTATAGGGACCGTCTTGTCTGCGTGCGCTAGCGCTACGATGCGCAGCGGAAGAAGCGGTGCAAGACTGTGGCATTACTTGTCGCGGAATGTGCGTGGGAACCGCCCCCACCGCGTGGTGCTGCGGAGGCGATGGTGGGGGTGCGCGTTGACTTTGCCGAGGAGACGCTGCGGGAACAGGTGCAACAGATGGGTGGGAAGTGGAATCGCCGCCGTCAAGTGTGGGAGCTGCGCGACGAGTACGTGGTAGCGCTCAAGTTGGCAACCTGTATTGTCGAGGAGAAAGCATCTCATAGTAGATACCAATGTTAAGAGAAGAAGCATCTATATGTGGATGCTCATGTTGTCTCTACATATAGATGCTTGCATCTAGTATTGGATGCCTGCATCTTATCATAGATGCCTATATTTTCAGTCGAATACAGAGTTAGGCTCCTAGAGGAGAACACGATGATGTTGGTCATTCGGGCGAACGATAGGCACTTCAAAGACTTTCGGTGGCTCCAAACCTATTGGTTGTTCTCCTTTGCCGAGTATTATGACCCTGAGAACATCCAATTTGGAGCACTACGGGTCTTCAACGATGACGTAGTCCAGCCCCAAACGGGATTTGGAACCCATCCGCATGAGGAAATGGAAATCATCACGCTCATTCTCGAGGGGGAAGTCACACACGAGGACAGTCTTGGGAATATGGCCGTCATTCGGGCTGGTGATGTCCAACGCATGTCGGCAGGCACGGGTATCACGCATTCTGAGTTCAATTTGGGTAACGTCCCTGTCCACTTTCACCAGATATGGATTTATCCCGACACGAGTAGTCTGGCACCGAGCTATGACCAGAAGACGTTTGCCGGAGTGAATCGTAAGAACCGCCTGCTCCCGGTGGCCTCCGGGCAGGGGCTTCCAGATGTCGTCACCTTTCACACGGATGCAACCATTTACCTGTCAGAGTTAGAGGCCCATCACACTTTGATGTTCGAGACAGAGCGTTCTCGCCGTGTGTTTCTCTACATCGCAGACGGTGACTTGGAGGTGTTGGGAGAGCAGCAATTCCCGCTGTTGGTGCTATCGCCTCAGATGTCCGCTTCGAGAAACGAGTTTTGGGTAGTTTGGCCATCCATTGCGCTCTGCTACCGGTGTTTCCGCAAGCAGAGAAGGCCAGGTGTCTCCTGGAAAAGGACACC
>SXGT01518493.1_pt1 | contig 18060 bp, 14 predicted proteins | sample 3176221 | NCBI WGS metagenome assembly SXGT01 (sample SAMN11356862, study PRJNA531348) | freshwater metagenome | isolation source: freshwater sample F1-120 | place: China: Fuxian Lake, Yuxi | collected 2017-12-25
CGGCGGCGGCGGCGGCGGCGGCGCAGGCGCGGGCGATGGCGCAGCAGTGGGCTCCGATGCGACCGTGAGTGCCGATGGCGGCGGCGCGGGCGGCGAAACGACGCCTGCCGATGGTGCCGCGGCCGAGGTGTCACTGAGCGACGGCGGCGCAACCGATGCGCTCAGTTCGCCGGATATTGGCCCCGACGCGACCGTCGAAGTGGGCCCCCCGCTGGACATGTCGGTGCCGGACGAGGTTCCGCCGCCGATCAAGTGCGCCACCAATGCGGATTGCACTTCAGACAAGTACTGTCTTTCGACCGATGGGATGTGCGGCGCTGGTACCTGCCAGATCAAGCCCGGCAAGCCCTGCCCAAGCTTGCCGACCGGCGGCGAAGTCTGTGGCTGCGACGGCACGACCTACAACAATGGCTGCCTGGCGGCCCAGGCTGGTGTCTCGATCAAAGCCAACGGCGTGTGCAGCACCAAGCCCAAGCCCTGCGGCGGCATCGCCGGCATGGCCTGCAGCAAGAGCGAAGCCTGCGACGTCACTGGCTGTTTTCCAGATGCAGGCGGCGTGTGCGTGCCCTGGCAGGCGGTCTGCCCGCCGACCTTCAAGCCCGTCTGCGGCTGCAACGACAAGACCTTTTCCAACGACTGCGTGCGCATCATGGCCGGCGTCGCCAAGAAGGCCGACGGCGCGTGCAACGTGGCACCCGCTGCTTGCCAGGTAGAGGGGCCCAACACCTGCGCACCCGGCGAGATTTGTTCTGCGCCGACCGGGCAGTGCAAAGGCGACGGCAAGTGCGTCAAGAAGCCGGACATGTGCGTCGCCCCCGAAGCGCCGGTGTGCGGCTGCGACAACAAGACCTACGCCAATGCGTGCATGGCGCTCGCTGCCAACCAGAACATCGCCAGCAACGGCGCCTGCCCGACCAACCCGGTCGATCAGGTCTGCGGCGGTAAGATGGGCATTCCTTGCGGACCCGGTCAGGTGTGCGATCCCAATGCTTGCGGTGCCGACATCATGGGCGTTTGCAAGCCAAAGCCCAACAACCCGTGCCCCAAGACGACGCCGGACGCGCAGCAGTGCGGCTGTGATGGACAGACGTATTCCAATGAATGCGAGCGGTTGCTCAACGGCGTCTCCAAGAAGCACAACGGCGCCTGTATCGATCCAGGTGGTTGCGACCCGGCGATTTTTGGCATGTGCGCCGCGGGGCAGTTTTGCCAGTCGCCCCAGGGTCAGTGCGGTGCGAAAGGCTCCTGCGTCGCCGTCCCGTTCGGCTGCCCGGCGGTGTATAAGCCGGTCTGCGGTTGCGACGGCAAGACCTACGGCAACAGCTGTGAAGCTGCTGGCGGTCAGGCTTCCGTGCAAAGCGATGGCGAGTGTCCTCCGCAACCTGGCAATTGCATGCAAGACAGCGACTGCCCCTGGGGCCAGGGGTGCACCAATGGCGCTTGTGTGCCGTGCGCAAAGCCGTGCCCGAAGATCCTGTGCCTGCCGCCGACCAAGATGAACCCCTGCACCTGCAAGTGCGAAGTGCCTCCTCCGTAGCGCTGTTCGATTTGTGACGCGTCGCGTCAACAAGCCGCGAACTATCCTTGCCGCTCCTGCAACCAACGGCTACACTCCCGCGCCCTCGCGGGTGGCCGAACAGGAGACGCAATCGTGGGAATCGCTGAAAAAATCGACAACAAGACCGCGCGCATCGCGGTCGTAGGTCTGGGCTACGTGGGCTTGCCCCTTGCCGCGCGCATGGCCGGTGTGGGACTGCGCACCATGGGCATCGACATCCAAAAGGCGCGCGTCGATCGCATCAACAACGGTATTTCTGACATTGCCGACGTCCCGACGGCCGACCTGGCACCTCTCGTCGCCAATGGCACGCTGACTGCGCATACCGATGCTTCGGTAGTGGCCGACGCCGACGCCGTGGTCATCTGCGTGCCGACGCCACTGTCCAAGACCCGCGACCCGGACAACAGCTATATCGTCAACGCCTTGGAAGCCGTGGGACCCCACGTGCGCAAGGGCCAGCTGTTCGTTTTGGAGTCCACGACCTATCCCGGCTTTACGCGTGAAGTCATGGCGCCCATGCTCGAAAAGAGCGGTCTGCAGGCCGGCGTCGACTTTCACGTTGCCTTCAGCCCCGAGCGCATCGACCCGGGCAACGAGCGCTTTGGCGTCAAGAACACCACCAAGATCGTCGGCGGCCTAAGCCCAGCGTGCAGCGCGGCGGTCAAGGCGCTGTACAGCGCTTTCATCGATCACGTCAAAGCCGTCTCGAGCCCGGATGCGGCCGAGATGGTCAAGCTGCTCGAGAACACCTTTCGCGCCGTTAACATCGGCCTTGTCAACGAAATCGCGCTGATGAGCGACAAGCTCGGCCTCAATGTGTTCGAAGTCATCGAAGCCGCAGCGACCAAGCCCTTTGGCTTCATGCCGTTCTTTCCAGGCCCGGGCCTGGGCGGCCACTGCATTCCGATCGACCCGCTGTACTTGTCGTGGAAGCTCAAGTCGATGAACTACCAGGCGCGCTTCATCGAACTCGCCGACGCCATCAACACCTCGATGCCCGCGCACGTGGTGGGGCGCGTGCAGGATGCGCTCAATGACCACAGCCGCGCGCTTAAGGGTGCCCGGGTGCTGGTGCTCGGCGTGGCGTACAAGCGCGACATCGACGACTACCGCGAGTCGCCGGCCATCACCATCTTGGACTTGCTCGAGAAGAAGGGTGCCAAGGCCGAGTACTACGACCCGTACGTACCGAGCTTTCGCGAAGATGGGCACACCCGCACGGGCATCGCGTCGCTGGACACGCTGCCAGACTACGACGCCGTCGTCATTGTCACCGACCACAAGGTCATCGATTACGCGGACGTGGTGGCGCGCGCCAAAGTCGTGGTCGACACCCGCAACGCCACCAAATCGGTCAGCGCGAACCGCGACAAGATCCGAATGCTTTAGTCCCTCGCGACCCCGCTTAGCTTCGCAACGTGACCGATCCGGTGCTCCAAACCGTGCCCCTTGCTGCGCCGCCGCGCGTGCTGGGCAGTGCCTTGCCCGAGCACCGGCATCCGACGCGGCGGTCGATCTGGGTGCGTTGGGGCGTCGGGTTGATCCTGGGCGCGCTGTTTACGTGGCTATCGCTGCGCAATTGGCCGGTGGGTCAGTTGTTCGCCGGGCAGGTGCAGATCGCGCGCGGCAATCTGGACTCGTGGGTCGTGCGGCTGGTCAACGATCAGGGCGCGGTGGTGTGGTCGCTCGATCTGGCCGTCCTGGGTGTCTATGGCGTGATGCTGACGGCGGTGCACTGGCTGCGGGTGCTGCGCTGGCGTCCCCTGCTCGAGCCTTACGCCCGGGTGCCGGTCCGGGCGCTCAACCGTGCGGGAGCGATCGGCTTTATGGCCGTATTTCTGTTGCCGTTGCGCCTGGGCGAGTTTGCACGGCCCCTGCTGTTGGCCCGCGACGACCTGGACCACGAACCGGTGCCGTTTGGCGCTGGACTGGGCACGATTGCGCTGGAGCGGGTGCTCGACGGCCTGCTGGTGGCCGCCCTGCTGTTCGTGGTGCTATTCGAGGTGCATCCGGCGACGTTGGCGCGCTATCCAGAGGTTCGTGTCGGCGCTTGGGTGTCGATGGCCGTGTTTGCAGGTGCGCTCGGCGCGTTGCTGGCTACGCTGCTCGCGCGCGACTTTACCGTGCGGTGGACGCGGCGCATCGTCGGGCGCTTGTCGATGGCGCTGGCCGAAAAGCTGCTCGGGCTGGTGACGAGTTTTATCGATGGCCTGGCCATTCTGCGCTCACCGCTGCACGTGGCCCAGTTCGTCGGGCTCACGATAGTCTATTGGGGCATCAATGGCCTGGGCATCTGGCTGTTTGCACGCGGGTTTGGCATCGAGCTGCCCGTCGTGGCGGCCTACGCCATGATGTCGTGCGCGGTCGTCGGCATGATGGTGCCCAACGGCCCGGCCAACGCTGGGACTTTCTGGTATTTCCTGCTGCTGCCCGCCGGTTTGTACGGGATCGCCGATCACGCGCCGCGTACGGTGGCCTTTGCGTTGGCGCTGTGGCTGGTGCAGACCGTGCAACTCATCGTGTTCGGTATCTGGGGCAGTTGGGTCGATGCGCGCGTCGTGGCCCGGCTCCGGCAGGACGAAGACGATGTCGAAACCGCCGAGTCCGTTACCGAGCCGTAGCGGCCAAGCTGCCGGTCGCGGTCAGTGCGACGTCGGCGGCGGCAGTGAGAAAGCCAGCTCAAGCAGGGCTCGGGCCTGTGTTCCCGGCGGCGAACCCGGCGGCGCTTGCAGCTTGCTGACCGGCTGGCTGACGTGCAGTGCGAACTGGCCTTGGGCGTCCGCCTCCAAGCTCATGCCCAGACCGTCGCCGTTGGGATCGCGATCAAATATGGTGTAGCTGTCGGGTGCGACGTCTTTGCGGCTCTGCGCTGCGCTCAGGACATGCAGTGCCTGGACGACCTCGTCGGGGTAGTCTTCTTCCCAAACGTTGACGCTGAGCCCACCGGCCGCGGCCATCAGGAACATCGCGCGCCAGGGCACCGCGATAGGTGCGATTTTGCCGTCGTGGTCGGGGATCACCGCCATCAAACCGTCGTCGTCCAGCCGCGCCTGGGGATCCAGGTTGGGCAAGTTCAGCGGCACCATCAGCAGCCACACCCGGCCGGGCAGGGTGGGCGGCAGTCGGCAGCCCGGTACGCGGGTGTCGACCAATACCACCGTGGTGCCAAGGCGCAGCAGGCGATACAGCGCTCGGTGCTTGCTGTCCGGCCGCGGCGGTGACAAGCCTGCCACCCGCAGGTGCTCGCGCGGTGGTGGCGGTGGCGGCGCTAGCGGCACGCCCACTTGCCGCTGTAGGACCGGCCAGATGTCTTGCAGGTTTTGCAGCGCGCCGCGGGCGGCGTCCGGCAGGTCGCCCGGCCAGAACCATCCTCGGCCATTGGCAGGATCCTGCACCGCGCCAATTCGCGACCACGGGATGACGAACTCCAAGGTATTGCTGCCTTGCTGCTCGCGCCACACCAAGGCGTGAGCGCCATAGGCCATGCCGGCCCAAGGAGGCGCGACGCCCACCTGCCACTCGGCATGAGCGCCCTGGATAAAACCAGCCGGCGCGCGCACGTCGCCAGCGCTGGTGTCGATGAGCAGCACAGCGCGGCCGGCCTGCCCTTGCACTGCCTGCTGGACTGCCAGCTGCTTGACGGCGCACCACCCGCTGCGGTCGGCGTCTTCGGCCAACATGGCGGGGTTGACGCTGAAGTTCCACTCGACGCCGCTAGGCTGGCCGCGCCCCAAGCCCATCTGGTTCAGTGCGCGCTCGACGTTGGCTATGCGATGGGGCTCAAAGCAGGCCGGAACACGAGCCGGCACCAGGTGCGCCTCCATACGGTCCGCCGCCGCGCGACCGCGCAGGTAGAAGGCGGCATCCCACGCCAGCCAGGCCTCCGTCGCGACAGCCTGATCCAAAAAGGTCACGCGCAGGTGGGTCTTGCCGATTTCGCAGAAGTCGTCGGCGTCGGCGAGATCTACGCGCACGATGTGGCTGTCCATCCGCGCGGGCAGGCCGCTATTGCCACCATGGCGGGCATCGAACAGCAGTGTGACCGCGCCCTGTTCGAAGTAGTGCGCCACGCGCTGTGGCAGGTCTAGCTCAGGCTGGTCGGGATCGGGCATGACACTCTGCGCAGCAATGGCGGTTGGGATTGTGCGGCCTGCGGCGCACGTATGCAATCGCTACAAGCGAAATCCCAGCTGCCGCCACAGCGGCCACAGCTGCCGCAGGTTTGCAGCGATGGTCCGCCAGTTGTTGACCTTGCTGTGGCCAGCGGCGCGGGGTCGCAACGCATTGGGCACGCTGACCACACGATGGCGGCCACGGTGGACCCGCAGGATGAACTCCATCAGCACCGCCCAGCCGCGGCCGTCGCTGACCAGCGGATGCTGGGCCAACAGCTCGCGGCGAAACATCACGATGCCCTGAAACCGCGGAAAGCGTCCGAAAAGGCCGTGGTAGAGCTGGCGCTCGACGGTTGACAAGGTCTTGCCGACCAGCGACCCGGGCCGCTGCGGCAAGTAGCCGAGCACCATGTCGGCGCCGCCCTCGATCTCCGCAACAAACCGCGGCAGGATCTCAGCGGGGTCGAACTGGCCGTCGGCCGGCAGGAAGGTCACCAACTCGCCGCGGGCCTCGGCAAAACCGGTGCGATACACGCCGCCCAGGCCCTGGTTGATCGCGTGGTGCACGACCCGCGTCGCCTGGTGCTCCGCCGCAAACGCGTCAAGCAAACCAGACGTGCCGTCGGTGCTGCCGTCGTCGACCAGCACAAACTCGAATGCAAGGCCCAGGCCGCGCAGCACGCCGTGAATTTCGCCGCAGGTGGCTACCGCGCACGGCGCCTCGTTGTAGGCAAGCAGGACGACGGTCAAGCGCGGGGGCTGGGGCATGGCGCGATGCTCGTGCGGTCGCCGGTGGGTGTCAAGGTTCACGCGGTGCCCGCTCAACTTGACGGCACGCGCCGGCCTGCGACAACCTTGCCCAATGGATGCGCCGCGCGCCTTGTATTGTGGCAACCTCGACAACGCCTTGGCGCAGTTGCGGCGGTCGCTTGCCTACTTGCGGTCGCCCGCTGCCGCGGATGCCGGCCTGTACGAGCAGTTTCGTGCCGCCTGCGTTCAGGCCTTTGAGTTCACCTACGAACTCGCTGTGCGTCACATCCGCAGGCAACTGAGCGAGGCGTCGGCCTCGCCTGGCGTTGCCGATTTGCCGTTCGCCGATCAGATGCGTTTGGCGCAGGCTGCCGGTCTGGTTCGCGATCAGGCGGCGTTTCGCCAATATCGCGCTTTGCGCAACCTGACCAGCCACACCTATGAGGAGGCAAACGCCGACCTTATCGTCGCTGAACTGGAACTATTCGTCGCCGATGTCGACTGGTTGCTTGGCGCTTTGACGCGCGCAGGATGGCATCGTGCTTGACTTGACCCCAGCCGAGCGAGCGTTGCTCCACGCCGTATTGCGCAAGCATGGCGCGGACTTGGACGTTTGGGCTTACGGTTCGCGCACGCGCGGCGGGGCTCGGTGCACCTCAGATTTGGATCTGCTGGTCGGCCTGGCAGGTGGCCAGCCGGTTGCCTTGTTGGCCCTGCAAGACCTGCGCGATGCCCTGTCTGAGTCTGACCTGCCGATGCGCGTCGACGTTGTGGACCGCAGCGCGTGCGCCGTCGATTTTCTGACGCACATCGCGCCGGACCTCGTGCGCATACAGTCTGCCGCGCTGCGGCATGAACGTCCGGAAACGTCGTTGAATTCGTAGCAATTTGCCCGACGTCGCCCGCCGTACTAGGCTCAGTGGCACGGTCCTGCATCGGGATCGCCCGAGCACCATGCCAACCTTTTGCGCCCAATGTGCCGCTCCGCGTGAAGAAGACGTCTGTCCGATTCACGGTGCGCCAGCTCGGGCGGCCGACAACTTGGACGCTCCGACTGTGGGCGGCGCAGCAGGAAAACGGCTTGCGCTGACCGACAGCGAGTCCGCAGAACCTGCGGTTGCAGAATCCACTGTAGCAGCACCGTCGCGTGCGCTACCGCCCGGCTACGGCGGCCATCGCCTGCCCAAGGCACAGCGCGGGTCGGGCCTGATGGACCCACTGCAGCCCGTTCCAACCAAGAAGCGCTCGTCGTCTCGCGGTTTCTGGGGCCCAGTGCTGTTTCTGTCCGTCATCGGCGGGATGGGGGCACTGGTGTTGTGGGTCAGTCTGCGGCCCAAACACCTCACCGCACAGGATCGCATTGCCCAGCTATTTGGCGTCTTTGGCCTGGTTGTGCAGCAGGTCAAAGGCGAGACTGCGCAAACCGCCCACGAAATCGCTGCCGACCGGCCCCACGCCGCTGCCGCTGCACCAGTGGACCCTGCCGCGCACCCGCCAGAACGCGCTGGCCCGGCGCCGATCGCCGCCAAGGCGAAGCCCACCGAAGAACTGGCACGACTGGCGGAACACACCCTGGGCAGTGTACGCGCCTGCTACGAGGGCGCGGGCCAGCGCGTGCCGGGCCGGCTGGAGCTGCATTTGCACCTGGTCCATGGCAAGCCCAAGGTGCGCCACCCGGAGCGTCTGGGCCACGCCCGCAACTGCATCGCCAGCGTGGTGGAGAACGCCGCGCCCGCCAAAGCCCATGGCGCGGTACACTATGCCTTTGAGTGACGGCGGCGACGGCGTGCAGGCCATTCACGATGCCGCTTGCGAGGCGGAGTTGCCTATGTACCGCGATCCCGGGACTGGACTCTGGACGATGACGGCCTGGGCTCTGCGCAATCGCGGCTTCTGCTGCGGCGAGGGCTGCCGGCACTGCCCCTACGCCGACTCCGCCGCCGAACACCCCGAGCGCGCGCGCAACCTGGTGCGGAAACGACGCGCCGCGCCATGATCGTCGGACGCCTCGCGCCTAGTCCCACGGGCCTGCTGCACCTGGGCAACGTGCGCAGTCTGGCACTGGCTTACCTGGCTGCGAGGGCGGTCGGCGGCCGGTTGTACTTGCGAATCGAGGACCTGCTGCCCGGTCTGGATGCCCATATTGCGCCGCTGCTGCAGGATCTGGAATGGCTCGGGCTGGACTGCGATCCGGCACCAGCCGATCCGTTTGCCACCGAGCTGCGGCCATGGTGGAAGCAGAGCGAGCGAGCGCCGTTGTTCGCCACCATCGTTCAAGATCTGCTGGCGGCCGGCGCGGCGTACCCGTGCGTGTGTACCCGCAAAGACATCGAGCGGGCCGCACTGGCTCCGCACGCCGAGGACCTCGCTGCAGCCTACCCGGGCACTTGTCGCGATCGCTTTGCATCGCTCACTGAGGCGCAGCTGTTTGAGACCGGCCGCGCGCGCCATGAGCAACGGCCCGACCTGGGCGTCGCGGTGCGGTTACGGGTGCCGCCAGGCGAACTGTCGTTTGACGACCTGTGTCATGCCCACCAGGTCTCCGATGTGGCCGGGCAGGCAGGCGACATTGTCATCCAGCGCAAAGACGGTGGGTTCGCCTACATGCTGGCTGTGGTCGTGGACGATCTCGCGATGGGTGTCGACCAGGTGGTGCGCGGCGACGACCTGCGCGAAGTCACCGGTCAGCAAGTGGCCGTGCTGTCGGCCCTGGCTGCGCTGGCCCCGATCCACCGGGGCGCCAGCCCGGCTGACGCGGTGTACCTGGCTGCGCAGCGTCGGCAACCGCCACAGTATGCCCACGTGCCGCTGGTGCTGGGCGACGACGGCCGGAGGCTGGCCAAGCGCAATCAGTCGCTGCACCTGCGGCAGTTGCGAACGGCCGGGGTGGCGGCAGCGGCGATCCGATCTTGGGTGTTGCAGTCGATCGGGGTGAACGGCGCACTCGACTGGGTGGCGGCAGCCGCGGCGTTCGATTGGACGAGGCTGCCGCCCGATCCGGTGGTGTTTGGCGCAGCAGACCTGGCCGCGTTGACCGCTTGACACCGCGCTGGCTCGTTGGGTGGTGTCGCGCCGTCTTAGAGGGTGTTCATATTCGATCGCCTACTGCGCGTAACCCGTCGATGAGTTCGCAGGACTCATCGACCCCGCCATGCTTTGTTGTCGGCCCTGTTCCTCCCGCTGCGTGCCGCAAGCACGCCTCAGTCGATCCCCGCGTCGCGCCGCGCCTTCCGGGCGCCTCATGACCCTCGCGTCCGGCATATCATGAATACACCCACTTGGTCCGCCGACAACCGCGCACGCCGAGACTCAATTTGCCCCGCTGAGCAAGCTGCGGTACACGAAAGTCCTGCCCGCTGTGAGGTGACCGTGCTTGACCCTGCCCCAGCCCTTCGATGCGCCCTGGCCGGCCTGGTCTTGCTCGGTTTGACCGACTGCCGAAGCGCCGCCAAACGCCGCTTCAACGCGACCTGCGGCGCCAGCGCTGAGTGCGACTCTGGTCTGTGCTGGGAGGGCCTGTGCACCAAGTCCTGTACCACTAGCGGTGACTGCGGCACTGGCGTCTGCATCGAAAAAGTCTGCAAGCCGATCGACCGGGTCGAGTGCAAGGCCGACGCCGACTGCGAGAAGGCCTCGCCGTCCAATGGCTGCCGCACCGCGGTCTGCGCCGCGGGCAAGTGTGCTTTCACCGCACCTCTCGCCGGTGTGCTCTGCGGCACCAAGTGCGAAGCGGGCCAGTGGTTCCCGGGTCAGTGTACGGACGGCGAGTGCCTGGTTTCGAAAAAACCCGCGCCGGTCACCTGCAACGACAACAAAGCATGCACCGAGGATTTGTGTACGGCGACAACGGGCTGTACGTACGTCGAGCTTGCGTCGGCATGCGACGACAACGACGCCTGCACGGCGGGCGACGCGTGCGCCAAAGGCGCCTGTACACCCGGCGCGCTGCAGACCTGCGCCGACGGCAACGTGTGCACGGACGACAGCTGCGACAAAGGCAAAGGCTGTGTGTTCAGCGCGAACACCGCGCCGTGTGACGACGGCGATCCCTGCACAACCGCCGACAAGTGCGGGGCCGGTAAGTGCCAGGACAAGGTCGCCGTTTTGTGCGACGACGGCTCGCTGTGCACCTTCGACGAGTGCGTTCCAGGCAAGGGCTGCTTCAACAAGCCCGTGGCGGCCCCGTGCGACGACGGCAACAGCTGCACCGAGGGCGACGCCTGTGGTGACGGCAAGTGCGCACCCGGGACGCTCAAAGCCTGCGCCGACGGCAACCCGTGTACCGATGACGCCTGCGACAATGGCAAAGGCTGCGTCAGCTTGCCCAACCAGGCCACTTGCAGTGACGGCGACGCCTGCACGGCAGGCGACGTGTGCGGATCATCGGGGTGCGTGGGGCAGGCCAAGTCGTGTGACGACGGCAATGCTTGCACGGCGGACAGTTGCCAAGCGACTGCGGGCTGCGTCAACCTGATGACTGCGGCACCCTGCGATGACGGCGACGCATGTACAACCGGGGACAAGTGCGACGGAGAAAAGTGCGTGCCGGGGGCGCCGCTGTTCTGCGACAACAGCAAGCCGTGCCTCACACCGTCATGCGACAAGCTGAAAGGCTGCAGCTTTGCCGCAAATGCTGGCCTGTGCGACGACAGCGAGCCCTGCACCATCAACGACGGATGTCTCGACGGCGCGTGCACCGGCAAGCCTGACACGTGCGACGACGGCAACGTCTGCACCACCAATTCCTGTGTCAAAGGCAGCGGCTGCGTCAGTTCGTTCGCAAACGGGCCGTGCAACGACGGTAACCTGTGCACAACCGCCGACGTCTGCGGCAGCGGCCAATGCTTCGGCACGCAGACCGCCTGCGACGACAAGGTCCCCTGTACCTTTGACTCTTGCGATAACGCCAAAGGAGGCTGCCTGCACCAGCCCGACAATGCGCAGTGCAACGGCAACAACTGCGTAGTCGGCACCTGTGATGCAACGAAAGGCTGCACGTCGGTCGTCGCGCCCAACGGCACGTTGTGCAACCAGAACGATCCTTGCTCTGTGAACAGCCATTGCCAGGCCGGGCTCTGCACCGTCATCACGTCCAAGAAATGCAGTGACAACGATCCCTGCACCCTAGACAGCTGTGACCCGGGCTCGGGCTGCGTGTTCGCGCCTACGCAGAGCGGCGTCTGCGACGACGGCAACCCTTGCACCAGCGGCGAGACCTGCCAGGCTGGCGCGTGCGTCCCTCCCGGCCCGGTCGCCGTTTGCGACGACACCAATCCATGCACGGAAGACAAGTGCGACCTCGGCAAAGGCTGCGTGCACACTGCGAGCAATGCCAGCTGTGACGACCTCGACCCCTGCAGCACCAACGATAATTGCAGCACCGGCAAATGTGCGGGCGCCACGATGTTGTGGAAATCGTCGCCTCCTGTCGGCGCACCTTACCAGGCCGAGGCCGTGGCGCTGGCGGGAAACCAAGTCGGCGTGGTCGGCTCGCAGGAAGCCAGCAGCGATTACGTCAAGCGCAGCATCATCGGGCTGGACCTGAGCGGCAAGGTCGTCTGGCAGGCGCCGGTCAACGCCAGCGGCATTGAGCGACCCTACGGCATCATTGGGCTCAATGGCATGTGGTTCGTGAGCGGCGAGGCCAAGACGTCCGCGGCTGCGCTGTCGCAGGGCTTCGTGCGTCAACACGGCCCGGATGGCAAGACCGGGTGGTCCAAGACGGTGCAGTCGGGCACCAACCCTTTGGTGCTGCGCGGCATTACGGTCAGTGGCTCTACGATCTGTGCGGTCGGCAGGGTCGGCGAGGGGCCGAACGCCAAGACCTACGTCGCGCGCTACAACCAGGGTGGTGGCGACCTCGGTAACTCCGAACTTGTGATCGAGGACAACAGCGAGGCCTTTGCCGTCGCTGGGTACCCGTCCAACCAGGGTTTTGCCTTCGCCGGGCGCGCGACCAAGGGCCTCGAAACCAAGGGCTTGGTGGGTCGGCTGACCGAGGGCGGCCAAGTCCAGTGGAAAATCAGTCTGGCAGAGAGCACCACAGGCTCCGGTGGATTCCGTGCCGTGACCCTGGTGGGCAGTGATGTCGTCGTCGCCGGCGAGGCGATCGTCAACAGCACGCCGCAGGTCTACGTCGCGCGCTTGGACGGCAATGGCAACAAGCTGTGGTCCAAGATTCTGACTCCATTCTCCGCAAGCCATACCGGCGGCATTGCGGCCAATGCCGACTCGATTGCCTTAGGTGTATGGGGCACGTTTGTTGGCCACGATGCCGGCATCTTGCTGCTCGATGCCTTTGGCAACACGAACAACTTCGCAACCTCTGCGCTGCCAGGAGACCAGAAGTTGGCCGGGTTTGCCCTGGTCGGCGACGGCACCTACATCGTGCACGGCACCACCAGCGACATCGGTCTACCCATCGACATGCTGCTGGCCCGCGTCACCGGCTACTTTCACGCCGACTGCGTCGCGGCCGGTGCTTGTTTTCCGCTCAAGGGCAACGTATGCAGCGACGGCGATCCGTGCACGGAAGATAAGTGCACGCCCAGTAACGGCTGCGAGTTCAACGCGTTTTCAGACGGCACTGTTTGCGGGGCGAGCAAGACCTGCAACACCGGGGCGTGTCAGCCTTAGGGATAGGCCTTGCTCGGCGCCGCAGGTGGATGAGTGCACTTGCCGTCGCCACCGTCGCAGAAGTCGGCGGTACACGGGTTGCCGTCGTCGGGGCAGGGCGTTCCGGCCTTGACCTGCGACCAGCTGTTGGGCGACGCGCTCGGGTCGCAGGTAAAGCAGGCCATGTCGGGCAGCTTGGCGCTGCCGCGTGAGGCGCCGGCCTTGACGCACTTGCCGTCAATCGCGCAGGCGCCCGCGGCGTACTTGGCCGCAGCCGTGCAGGAACCCGCGGCGCTGCACAAGCCGATGGTGCAGGCCAGGCCGTCGCCGTCGTCGCACTCGGTGTCGGTGGGGCGGGGTCGGGTGGCGCATTTGCCGTTGTGGCAATAGGGTTCGGCGCACACGGACAGCGGATTGTCGCTGGCTTTGCCGCGCCACTGGTTGCTGGCGACGGCCTGGACGCAAGTGGCGTCGCTGGTGCAGGCTGGGCCGGGGGCTGTGGTTTTGGCGTCGCCACCTGTGTCGGCTGGACCCGCGGCGTCGGCGGTCGACGTGCCGTTGGAACTGGGCGTCGGTGCCGCCGAGGTGCATGCAATTGCGGCAAACGGTAGTGCGAGCGCAAGGCTGGGCCCATAGCGGAACGCAGCGTTCAAGCCGGCCGGTCCGCTATGGCGCGCGGCCGCCGTGGCAAGGTTGGGCGAGTTGGTCATGGGCTCGACTCTCACAGTTTGCGGAGCGCCCCAGTTGGCTGCACCGACCGCTACTATGCCACAAAGGGATGCTTGCGGCAGCTGAGACGCGAATGCGGTTGCCGAATGGACTTTGGCAGCAGGCCAGGATTCTGCCGCGCCGGCAGGCCACACCCACTGCGGTCAGGTGCGCCTGCCGGGCTTCTACAAGGCGATGATTCCGACCATGGGACAGTTTGACTGCGGCTGGCACGACGTGGACGGGGTGCCACTGTTCATTACCGCGGGTACGGGCGAAATTGGCTTGCCGCTACGGTTTGCCAATCCGCCGACTGTGAGCTTGGCGCGGGTGCAATAACGCGCTCTTGGCCTGTCTAACCGTCCTCGCCGGCCAATGCCAGCTTGGCTACGTCAAAGCCAAACCCGCCTCGCAGCAGCACGGCCAGGTCCTTGTCTCGGCGCAGCTTGCGTTCGGCCTCCGGCCTCAGGTAGCCCAGTCTTCGGCGCTTGACCAAGTTGAGCGCCGCAGCAAGGTCACCGCCACTGGCATGCAGTTCTGCAACCGCTTGGTCGATGTCGTTCGCCCCGATGCCTTTTTCGCGCAGCCTCTGCACCGTCATGCGTCGAGAGATGCCCCGGTCGGCCAGACTCGCCGCCTTCGCCACGGCAAACCGCTGGTCGTCCACGGCGCCTGCCTCGACCATTTGCGCAATCACGTTTTCGACAGCCGCTGACAACGCGTGTGCGTCGCTGCCATGGTCGCGGTGCGAGCGTTGCGCGTGCCGTTCGAGGACTCGCCGCAGGTTTGCGCTGGGTCCGCCAAAGCGGTCCAGATACTCGCGCGCGAGCCGAAGCAGCGATGCGGCATCGACGGGCGGCGGAACGCGGCGCGGCTTACGGGTTGCGAAGTACTCGACTCGGCGATCCTGGTCTGGCATGGCGATGCCTTTGCCGTGCTTACGGGTAGTTGGGGAGGAACGGTGGCTAGAACTTGCCAGCAAACCTGGTCAGCTCGAAGGGGTCGGTCGGCAGCTTGAGCGCAAAGCGCACCGCCTGGCCGTTAGACAGGTACAGGCCATTTGGCGTGGCAATCACGTCTGTCATGCCTTCCTTGACCCCGGCCGCCGCCGTGGTCGCGCTGGCCCAATTGGCGTCGGCTGGAGTTACTTCCACGAGCTTGCTGCTGAAGGCCACATAGGCTTTGCCACCGGAGAAGGCCATGCCATCGGCGCCGGCCAGCAACGCGTCATCGCTAAAGGGTCCGGTCAGCGCCACGGCCTTGACCGCTTTGGTCTGCAGGTCGATCCTCACCAGCTTGGGACTCAGGTACACGATGCTCAGCAGCGCGGACTCATCGGGCAAGACCGCGACGGCGTTTTGGCCGCCGATAGCGCCGCCCTTCAGATCTGGACCAGAAGCGAAGAGTTTAGCGCCGCTAGCAACGTCAACTGCATAGACATGAGCCTGTTCGCGGTCGACCACGTAGCCGATGCCGGCTTTGCTCACGGCGACGTCGGTGCACGTGGCGTCCTTTGCAGCGGTTTCCAGAGGGTGGTTAGCCAGGCGCTTGCCGGTGATCAGGTCGAAAACCCAGACGAACCCTGCGCGTACGCCGGTGTCGCGGTCGTCCATCGCGCACACCCACAGCTGGCGCCGCGCCGCATCGACGTCCAGGCCAAGGCTCCACCACTTGCCCTTGGCGGTTTCCGTGAACAAAGTGGTTTCCGCACCGCTAGCAGCGTCAATGCGGTGCACCGAGCCGTCGCCGAGGCTGCCGACGAAGAAGGCGTGGCCGACGGGGTCGTAGCTGCCTCCTTCGGGAAACTGGGCGGCGAGCGGGTACTTGTCAGCAAACACAAGTGGCTTAGCGGCGTCACCCGTGTCCGTGGCGTCAACAGAGCTGGCGCCGTCGGTGGTCGCTGCGGCGTCAGCCGCGCTCGCAGTTGGGGCCGCTGGTGTAGCCGCTGTGCACGCGGTGCATAGGCATGAGCAGCAGCACCAAATGGCGAGGCTGCGAACAGGATTGAAGAAAGTCATGCCCGTGTGTCGGCCGCGGCTGGCGGGGCGGCGAAGGTAGGGGGCTGGGCTGGGGCTGTCAAATGGTGGCGGTGGCGTAGCAGTTGCCGACAATCAAGCACAGGCCGTTTTCAGTGCGTTTTTCGGTGACGCCGCGGTCGGAGGTGCCGTCGCGGTGCAAGAGCCAGACGTGTACCGAAAGCAGTCGTTGTCCTCGCAGCCCGCGCCAATGCTGACCGGGTACTAGCCAATCGCCGCCGCCTGTTGTAGCCGGGGCTTGTGGGACGCCACCCACGGTTGGTTGACGTGTGAATCAGGCGGTCGCAAAGTCGCGCCCTGGCGCCGATGCTGGCGTCGCGGACCGCACTGACTTCGACAACCCGAACTTTTGAGACGTCTCAAAACTTCCACTTGAACCTCGTCTACCGGGAGCGCGTCATGCCAAACGACATGGAACCGATTGCTGCCACAGCCGCATTCGCTGATGTTCTGGAACAGCTCCAGTCCCTCACCCGCGACTTCCTGCTCGGCTTCCGGCTGGAGGTCGGCAAGCTGATGATTGAGCGCTTCTTCGGCGGCAGCATCCACAACTACCGCAGCCAGGATCCGGGCAAGGAAGCCAGCTTTGCCAAGTTCGCCCAGGCCTGTGCGGACGACCTCGCCAACCTGGGTCTGTCACCCGCTGTGCTGCGCCAGTGCATCAATGCCCGGGCGACGTACGATGCACTGCCGCAGACGGTCCGCGAGAGGCTGCTTTTTAGCCAGGTCGTGGAACTGGCCCGCGTGGCCGACGCCACCCAGCGCGCGCGGTTGGCGATGGACGCGACGGCGTTGAACTGGACGGTGGGGGAACTCAAGGACGCCGTGCGGCGCGCAAACGATGGCAGCTACTACGATACTGAGCCGCTGACGCCGGGCACGCAGCCGCCGCCGGAGGACAAGGCGCCACAGGGCAAGGGCCGCAAGCCGGGGCGCGTGCTGGTGCAGTTTGAGCGGGCGGTTAAGGACATTGAGGCGCTGCGTGTGGACTGGATGGCGGTTGACGCGAGCGGCATGAGGCCGGCGCACAAGGAGCGGGCAAAGGCCGTGGTTTTGGCGCTCAAGACGCAGGTAGTGGCGTTGGAAAAGGCACTTGCCGAGCCAAAATAGCCGGCGTGCGGCGGTTGTGCAGGCCTACTGCGCTTTCGTCAACGTCCACGAAATCCGCCGTACCAAGTTGATGTCGCTGGCTTCCACCGCCGTGCCGATGTAGCCCGCTTGATGGTCAACCGTGCCGGACAGCCCGCGCCAGGCCAACGCAGCCGTCGGGCCGGCTCCGGCCGACGTATCAAGGGTGACGACGTTCGCAGTCGACTTTGACGTAGGGGCGCTGGCCGCGCCGATGAACAACTCGGCCTTGCCGGTGTTGGTGCTGGTCGGCGCTGAAATGGCAAGGACGTGCACGGCCCAGCCGGCGGCCACCGCGCTCAGCCTAACGGCCGCTAACCCGGTACGGCAGTCGCCCTTGCTGTCCACGTCGCTCTCCGCCTTCTTGACAATCGCGGACTTGACGGTCCCTACGGCATCCCGCGTAACCAACGTCACCAAATCCTGCCCCCCGCCCCTCGCCACCACCACAACCCCCAAATTCCCAGCGGCATCCACGGCCGCATCAAGCCCGCAGACGTCGGTGAAGTTCTTGAACAGGTCCTTGACCGGCGCTTCGGCGGCCCAGAGTGCAAATGTCCCTGCTTTGCCATCGGCGCCGATCGGCAAAGGGAATAGGCCCATCTCGCCACCCTTCTTGCCCACAGTCAGGGCCAAAAACCGAGTATTCGTTTGAGCCTTTGGTCCGAGGTCAACTAAGGCGGGACGTACAGCTGAGGCTAAATCAGGGCCGCTGCCCGTGTCCATTAGTCCAATCGCGCCGGAGGCGGCGCCCTGACCGACCAGCAGCGTCGGCGTCCAGTCGAACTGCGTCAGGCTAGCGCCCTTTGGTCGAGCAAGAAGTAGTGGTCGTTTAGCGACGTCGGCGATGTTGGCTGATGTGCCGTCTAGGATGGCGATCGGGGTCGAAAGAAACAGCGGCCCGTTTGCACCCGCTGCCTTCGTACAAACCTCCCCAGCCACCTCCACCTTCCCCTTGCCCGTCTTGCCATCCAACCGCGCCACCCGCAAAACCCCACCCTGCCCACCGCCAGCCAGGCACTGTTTCCCGGCATCCGCATTCCCCGGATCCGCCTCCAACCACCCGACCCAAACCTGCTCCTTGCTCAGCGGGTCCGCCGCCACCACCGGAAACCCCTGCAAAACCGTCTTACTGCCACCAAAGAAC
>SXGT01907030.1_pt1 | contig 18058 bp, 12 predicted proteins | sample 3176221 | NCBI WGS metagenome assembly SXGT01 (sample SAMN11356862, study PRJNA531348) | freshwater metagenome | isolation source: freshwater sample F1-120 | place: China: Fuxian Lake, Yuxi | collected 2017-12-25
AGCGTCGGATAGTTAAACGTTGTATTGATGAAGTACAGCAGCGTGTTCCCTTCGCCCGGCTGGTTCATGATGGCCTGGCCGATGTGGATGATCTCGCTGGCGTTGGCACCGAAGCAATGGACGCCGAGAATCTGCAGCGTCTCGCGATGGAAGAGGAGCTTGAGCATTCCCACCCGGCGGCCGGTGATTTGTGCCCGGGCCAGGCTCTTGAACTGGGCATGGCCAATTTCATACGGGACACCGGCGGCGGTCAATTCTTTTTCCGTGCGGCCGACGGAGCTGATTTCGGGACTCGTATAAATCCCCGTGGGAATGTCCTTTCCCAGCAGCTTGGCACACGCATCTCCCAGAATGTGCAGGCTGGCAGCCCGGCCTTGCATGTAAGCGGCGCTGGCGAGCGAGGGGAAACCAATTACATCTCCCACGGCATAAACATTCTGAGCCTTGGTGCGGTAGGAATCGTCCACCGCAATCTGCCCACGGCTGTCGGGTTCAATGCCGATTTGAGCCAGGCCCAAGCTCTCGGTATTGCCGGTCCGGCCGTTGGCCCACAGCAAAATGTCGGTCTTGAGTTTCTTGCCGCTCTTGAGGTGCAGAATCACGCTGTCTTCGCAACCTTCGATCCGCTCATACTGCTCGCCGTGGCGGATGAGCGCGCCGCACTCCCGCAGGTGATAGCTCAGCGCGTCGCTGATTTCGTCATCCAGAAACTCCAGCAGGCGCTCCCGCGTGTTGACCAGATTCAGCTTGCACCCCAGGTTGCGAAACATCGAGGCATATTCACACCCGACGACGCCGGCCCCATACACGGTGACGGTCTTGGGCGTATGCGTGAGGCTGAGAATCGTGTCCGAATCGAAAATGCGCGGATGCGTAAAATCGACATCCGCTGGCCGATAGGGCCTGGCCCCGACCGCGATCACAAAGTTCTTCGCGGTCAGGCGGTCGCTGGAACTCCTGGACTGGGCAACCTCAATCGTCTGCGGGTCCAGGAAGCGGGCCTGGCCCCGGTGAATGATAATGTCGTTCTTTTCGTAGAAATTCCGCCGCATCTCTTCCTGCTGGCGGATGACGCTGCCGGCACTTTTGCGAAGGTCGGGAATCGAGAGGTCGAGCGAGATGCCGGCAGCTTGAAAAATGGGGTCCGAGTTGACGTCGGTCATCTTGAAGATGGAGTACCGCAGGGCCTTGCTGGGAATGGTGCCCAGATGCGTGCATCCCCCGCCGACTTTCTCCATCCGCTCGACAACGCCGACCTTCAAGCCGTTTTTACCAGCCTGCATCGCTGCCCCTTCGCCGCCGGGGCCGGTGCCGATCACAATCAGATCGTAGTTGTTCGCTGGCATCGCCGAATTGTACTGGTCCCCACGCCCACGCAAAGCCGTGGGCGTGCCACCCGGAACCTTACGGAGCACTCAGCGACAGCTTCGCCTCCAGCGCTTTCTGGATTCGGTCCTTCGATTCCTGCAGGTGGGCTCGGCTGTAGGGGTCGAGCTTGGCGGCGACCGCGCCGTTCTGCAGCAGGGCGTTCATCCGCTGCGACAGCCGCGAAAGCTGATCGTAAGCAATCGTCTGGCAGTCCTGCGGAGCACCAGAGTTCCCCATCGCCATTTGCGAGAGTCTTTTGAGGTAGGACCGCTGCAGGTTCCGTCGCAGGCTGCTGATGGCCGGCTTGCGGGCGGTATAGTCCCCCTCCTTGATCGTTTCCACTTCGCTGAATATCGACTTCGTCAACCGCTCGATCAGCTCGGCCGTGGTTAGCACGTCCACATCGGGGGCGGCCCGCATTTCACCGTCGTGCAATCGGTCCAGCGTGGTGGGACTGAGGAGCTGGCTGATGACCCGATCCTGCCACTGCAACACCATGTCGTGCACTCCCATGTCTTTCCGAGCGGGACCTTCCGTCCCCCAATGGTTCCAGTTGCTCCAGCCGAGCGAGTTATACAGCTCCGGTGAGAACTGGTAAGGCTTGTCGGAGAAGACACTTTCATCGAGCAAGGCCAGCACGTCTCGCTGGGTCTTGGCATCGACAAGCACGACGGGCATCTTGCCGTCCTTGTCACCGCGATGGCTGCGGGAGGTTTTGAGGCCACCCACATACCGCGAGGCAAACTGCAAGGCCTGGCCCCTTTGACTCAGCAGAATGTTGAAGACGCGGCGGGCCTGGGTGTAGTCGTCACCTTCCTTCGTCACCCGCTCCACCAACCCTGGGAGCAGTTCATTGAAGAGCTGCATCCGCATTTTGGCAAACTCCAGGGGGTCCGACCCAATGTCGAAACGGTTGCTGTCGGGATCGGGGTCGCGCCCGGTGGTGTCTTCGTCCGTGGCATACGAGAGAGAAACTTCGCCGCTGCGGGCGGCCAGCTTCTTGAGTTCGCCCACTTCGCCGGCGGTGCCGCCGCCAAAGGGAGTGTAGCCATACTGGATCGCCCAGTAGTCGTACGGGCCGATGGTCTGCGTGTAGTAGTCCCCCTGCTTCCATTCCTTGGGAACGATGTTGGGCGGGCTGTAGTCCATGACCGAAGCCACGATTCCGTTTTTGGATTTCTCCGGGTCGTTCATGTCCTTGAGCGACAGCCACTTGCTGGCTTTGAAGTTATGCCGCAGGCCGAGCGTGTGGCCGACCTCGTGCATGGTCACTTCCTTGAGCCCCTGCATGATGAACTTGTCGAGCTGCTCCGCCGCGATTTTCGGGTCGGCACTGGCGGCAATGGCCGCGGAGCCGAAGGCGAGCTGCATCGCCATGCCGTGACTGAGCTGGCACTCGCCATAACGGGCTGCCTTGGGACGGAAGATGCCGGCCGCCTTTTCTTCGGGCGTATCTTCAGTGGTCCCGTTCGTGAGCAGCGCCACGGTCTTGGGGGTCAGGTTCTCGAATTCTTCCTTCCAATAGGTCAGAAAGTCGGCGTCGAAGATGATATCCGCGTCCAGGATCTGCCCCGTATAAGGATTTACGCGGCTGGGGCCCATCGCAAAGCCGGCGCTGGACGTAATCCAGCGGAACGTGTTGTAGTTGATGTCTTCCGGATCCCAGGTCGCGTTATCCGGCTGCCGCTCCACGACGATGGCGTTGGCAAAGCCGGCCGCTTCATAGGCTTTGTTCCACTCATAGATGCCGTCGTAGATGGCTTTCTCGTACTTGAAAGGAACCGTCTTCTCAATCCAGAACTTGATGGGCTTCACCGGGGGCGAAACCTTGGCGGTCGGGTCCGACTTCTGCAAGTCCCAGCGGTTGATGTACCGGATGAACTGTTCGCGCTCTCCCTTGCTCGAATAGTCTTTCACCGCGGTCAGGAAGTAACCGACCCGGTCGTCCGCCAGGCGAGGCTGATAGTTCGTCTGGGGAATCTTGCTGATGCTGTAATGGATGTTGATGCCGACGCCGCGCGAATCCGGCACGGTGTCGATATCCTGATTCCCCGCCGAGCCGTAGGTGGCGGCGACTTCGATTTCCACGTTGTTTTCAAACCCTTTCACGGCGCTAAACGTCGACCGGTCCCCCGCAAAGCCGAAGCCGGGAAGGACCATACTGATTTGCGGCAAGTCGCTCATGAAGACGCGGGTCAGGTCAATCAGGTCGCCGCCGCGCGGCCCTTTGCTGACGATGGGCAGACTGAAGAGGACGCTGTCGCTATACGCTTTGCTGACCGCGCGAGCTTCCGGCGAGCCCTGATTCGCTTTGAACCGGACATTTTTGCGGACGATGTGGACATTCTCATCGACCTTGCGGAACTGCCAGATCCAGTCGTCGCCAAAACCCAAACTCATCCCGCCGAGAATCGGGTTTTGGGCGATGCCACGAGAGATGGAGATTAGGACCATGTACTCGGTGGCGTAATCGCTACCCCCTAGCTCCGCATAGAGCGAGTTCCCCTTGCGATAGAGGGTGATCACGCCGGGAATGGCCGGCGCATCCTTGAGGTAGGCCGCGTAAGGAGGAGGTGGCGCAGGGGCAGGAGCAGCCGTCGTCGCGGCCTGAGCCAAAAGATCCGCAGGAAACAAGGCGACGAAGGCCAGCGCTGCAAGCGCAGCCAGCGAGAGGCGAGGGGACATAGAAGTCTCTTTCAGCGAAGACCATGGGCGGAAGGATGCGTCCCGTCCGCCAGGGCAGGTGGGGATTTCTGAGGAGGACAAGGGAATTTGCGTCGAAAAATCGTCCATTCCAGCGTCCAATGCCCTCAAATATACCCCAACTTACGAGAATTGCTATAAGCGAGTTCGGAGTTTGCGGGTGAGGCAGGTGGTGAGGGATGGCCTCTCCGAGGCTGACCCCGGTTTCCACACACTGTTATGATAGAGAAATGGGACTATCCTCTGCATTCGATCGCCAGCAAATCCGCCGATTATCTCGTCCAGAGCTGCGCCTTCAGCAACTTGCTCGGCTCAACGAATTGCTGGGGAAAATCCTGCCCCACAATCACTTCTATGCGGAAAAGCTGGCGGCCGCCCACCTGCCGCTGAACTCCTGGGACGATCTCGACCGGCTGCCGTTTACATTCAAGGAGGAGTTGAAAGGTTCGTTACTGGGGGGCGAATTCTCCGCGAATTTGACCTGGCCCGTCGAAAAATACGTCCGCTTCCATCAGACCAGTGGCACGCAGGGGCGTCCGATGCCTGTGCTGGATACCGCCGAGGACTGGGAGTGGTGGCTGGATACGTGGCAATACGTGCTCGACGCCGCCGAAATCACGCCTGCGGACCGGGTGCTCTTTCCATTCTCGTTCGGTCCCTTCATCGGGTTCTGGAGCGCCTTCGAGGCCTGCGTCGCTCGCGGCTGCCTGGCGATTCCCTCTGGAGGCATGAAAACGCTGGCCCGATTGGAGCTCATTCGCACTGCCCGCGTCTCCGTTTTCTTCTGCACGCCGAGCTACGCCATGCGGATGGCGGAAATTGCCTTCGACAATCAAATCGACCCCTTAGCATTGCATGTGCGGCGAATCATTGTTTCTGGAGAACCGGGGGGCTCGCTGCCCGATGTGCAACAGCGGATCGGAGCAGTCTGGAACGCCCGGGTGATCGACCACGCAGGTGCTTCCGAAGTCGGCCCATGGGGCTTTGCCGACCGCGCAGGGCGCGGCTTGTACATCAATGAGGCAGAATTTCTGCCGGAGTTTCTGTCGCTCGCCACCGGTGGTCCCGCCGAGGAAGGTGAGCTCTCGGAACTGTTGCTGACCGGCCTGGGGCGTACTGGAAGTCCCGTCATTCGCTATCGCACCGGCGACCTCGTCCGTCCGTCCTGGAAATCGAACCCAAGCGACGACTGCCGGTTTGTGCTGCTCGAAGGGGGCGTGCTCGGGCGGGCGGATGACATGCTGGTGGTCCGGGGAGTCAACATATTCCCCAGTTCCATCGACCAGATTGTGCGGGCTTTCCCCGAAGTCATCGAGTATCGGGCGACCGTCGTCCGGCACGGCGAGATGGACGCCCTGGAGGTCCAGATCGAAGACCGCCTCTCCGATCCGGCCCGCGTAGCCCGCGACCTGCATCTCCGCCTTGGCCTCAAAGTCGACGTTCAGTGCGTTCCCGTCGGCACGCTCCCCCGGTTTGAAGGGAAGGGGAAGCGGTTTATAGACGGCAGAAAGTGATAGCTTCCCTAGTTCGTCTGATTGAGCTCGTCACCACTTGTGCCTTCCTCTGTAGAACGATGTCTGAAAACCACAGCCGATGGCGCGAACCTTTCTGCCAATAGACTTGTCAGGGTAGCGACGACCAACTGGGAGCCCTTATGATCGATCAGCCCACGAGCAATCTGCCCTCTGTTTTTGACGACGGCGATATTTACGACCTGGTGCTCAATGACCTCCCGTACGGGCTTGATTTTTATGTCACATTGGCCCGCGCAGCGAACGGCCCGGTGCTGGACATCGCCTGCGGCACGGGGCGGATACTGCTCCCTTGCCTGCAAGCAGGCATCGATATCGAGGGGCTCGATCTGTATGAGCCCATGCTGAAGACGCTCCGCGCGAAGGGGGCGGCTTTGGGCCTGTCGCCGCGGCTCCATCAAGCCGATATGAGCGACTTTTCCCTGCCGCGCCGTTATGCGCTCATCATGATTCCGTTCAATGCTTACATCCACAACATGACCCAGGAGACGCAAATCGGCTGCCTGCGGCTCTGCCGCGAACACTTGTTGCCCGGCGGCAATCTGACGTTTGATACTTTTTTTCCGGCGCTAGAGTTTGTGAGTACGCCGCCGGGGACACGTGTGCTCGAAGGGGAAATGCCGCATCCGCAAACGGGCCTGCCGATGCGGATGTACGACACTCGCACCGTCGACCGCGTCGCGCAAACGTTTCATTCGCTGAACGAAATCGAGCTGGTGGCCGTCGATGGAAGTGTGCAGTCCGTTCATCGCACGGAAGATAACTCCCGGTATTTCTACAAGCACGAGATGGAGCTGCTGCTCCGCGCCGCCGGTTTCGACCGCTGGGAAATCTACGGCGACTTCGACCGCCGCCCCCTGACGAAGGAAACTGACGCCATGATCGTGACGGCTTGGAACGCGTGAGACCAGCAATTGATTCTCGCTCGATTTCATGCGGGACGGGTAAGGACTTCGGACGAATATCAATGCGAGCAAATGACAATCTAATCCGCTTCATCGGCGGTCGCTTGCAGCCGCGATACAGCCACTTCGATCATCTCCCGCCCGGCCAGCCCCGCCAGGAGTTGTTGGGGGATTCCTTCGTAACCATAACATGCACCCGCCAGTTGTCCGCAAACCGCGCCGGTGCTGTCGGCATCGTTGCCAAGATTCGCGGCTGCGAGCACGGCCGCCTCGAAGTCGCTGGTGCGATGAAAGGCCCACAGCGCCGCTTCGAGGCTGCGGACCACGTAGCCGCTTCCGACGATCTGCGGCGGCTGCCGGGTGCGGAAACTGCCGCCGGCCACATCCTCGATTTCGGTGTGTAGCGGCTCCTGGCGGCGGAGTTCTTGCAGCATTGTCCACGAGGGAGAAAGGACCTCTTCCTTGTCCGCGCCCCCTATCAATCCTGCGAGCACGATGGCGAGATAGCGGCAGGCCGAAAGGCACTTGGGGCTGGCATGAGTGACTAGCGACGACTCGACAGCCATTTCGGCCAGCCGCCCGATGTCTCCAGGCAATAAGGAGAAGTATCGCATGGGGACTGGCGCGAGCCGCATGATGGAGCCGTTGCCGCTGGACCGGTCGATGACTTCGCCGCAGGTGCGGGGTTTCCCCGAGCGCTCGAATTCAGCCAATGCGGTACCGGTCGTGCAGCCAATGTCAAAGCAGCGGCCGTTCACCGAGTATTCTCCCTGACGCATCCAGCGGACATAACGCGTCGCCTGATCGTCCAGATTCCAGCCGACCGAGGCGATGCTGTCGGCGAGCGCCAACGCCATGCTGGTATCGTCGGTCCATTCGCCAGCCGCCAGGCCATGCGGCCCACCCGCACGATACCCGGTCACCGGCACAAAGGTGCCCGGCCGGCTGAACTCCACGGCAGCGCCCAAAGCATCGCCGATCGCCAGGCCCAGCAGACAACCGCGAGCTCTGCTGGTGGAGGACGTTGTAACGGGAATTCGAGTGGACATGCTGTGGGGGCAAGGAGAGAGACCGAATCGAAACGGAGCTAACGCCGAAGTCGTTCCCGCAGCAGCTTTGCCGCGGCCGCCAGGTTCTTGAGCTTGGCATAAGCCTCTTCCAGCGGAATCTCGTGGTCTTTGCCTGGGGCGAAGCCGCAATCAGGATTGAGCATCAATCGCTCCGGGGCCACGTAGGCGAGCGCCTTTTCGACGCGGGCGGCAATGACTTCAGGAGTTTCGATTTCGGGAAAGCGAACGTCCACGCAGCCCAGGCCAATTTTCAGCTCTGGCGGCAAATCGCGGAGCGTCGCCACGTCGCCGGCCGCGGGGATGCTGTATTCCAGCATGAACTGGCTGACCTGGAGCCGCTTCATGTGCGGCAGAATCACTTCGTAGCCTCCGGCCGCCCCCCAACCCCGGCGGCCCCAGTTCCGCCGGCAAAGATGAACGGCCACGCCAGGCACGCCTTCGACAATCCGATTGATCCAGTCCACGCCGCGCCGCATCTCGGCTTCCGGGTCGACAAACTTCGCACGAATGGCCGGATCGACCAGTACGCACAAGTGCGGCTCGTCGAGCTGAATCAAATCGACGCCGACTTCGCGGACCCGCAGCAACTCCTCCCGCAGCACCGGTACCAGCGCCTCGCAGAAATCCTCGCGAGTCGCATAGGCCCCAGCCGAATGTTCTGGCATCCACATCCGTTGGCCAATCAAATAAGGGGACGGCAAGCAGACCTTCACGCGCCGGTCGGTGTTCTCCTTGAGGAACTTCGCCTCGGCGGCAATCGCGCCGGGCCTCCGTGGCGTCATCCGCTCGGTCACGACCTGGTGATAGGCAAATTCGTCGCGCTTCACCCAGCGGAAGCCGTGCATCACATCGCCAATGATGTCCACGTAGCTTTCACGTCGCCACTCTCCGTCCGAAAGAATGTCGATTCCGGCCCGTTCCTGCATCCCAATGACCAGCCGCACCGCATCATCCATGCGGCGTTGCCAGTGGGGGTCCGGGCTCCCGTCGCGCGGAGCCGCAGCCAATAAATCCTTGACATACTGTGGCCTGGGCATGCTGCCGATTACCGTCGTCGGAAAAAGTGGGAGCGGTGACATGCTTTGGCCCGATATGTGTTTCGAAGAGCAATCGTCTTTGCGAGCAACCCAAACTGTGCTGGCATCGTTGTCCGCATTGTAGCCGTGCGCGTGGCCTGAAAGAGAAACTCATCAATCAAACGGCAAAAGTACAGGCAAAATCCATTGCTCTTGCGGCCCAGTAGTGTGATAATAGGCCCCTCTCCAGGATGTAGTTATGCAAACGCCACTTTGCTCCGGTCCGCTCAGGCGGCGAGAGTTTCTGCGCGTGGGAACCCTCGCGCTGGGGGGGCTGACGTTGCCGCAGTTGATCCGCAGCCAGGCTCAAGCCGCGTCCCCGTCCCCAGAGACATCCGTCATCTTGTTTTGGATGTGGGGAGGGCCGAGCCAGCTTGAAACCTACGACATGAAGCCGGATGCGCCGCTCGAATATCGCGGGCCGCTGCGACCGATTCGCACGAATGTCCCCGGCATTGAAATTTGCGAGTACATGCCAGGCCAGGCGAAGATTGCCGACAAGTTCTCCATCATCCGCTCGCTGCATCACGAGATGTCGGCTCACAACGACGGCAGCATCGAGATGCTGACTGGCAAAACGCCGAGCATTCCCGACCCGACGTCGCAAGCCCGCTCGGAACATCCGGACTTTGGCATGATCGCTAGCCGCATCCGCGGCGCGCGGGGGGATGGCCTGCCGCAATACATTGGCGCGCAACGGTCGCCCTTCATGACCAATCCGGGCTATCTCGGCGTGTCACACAAAGCGTTTGAGACGGGCGACCCGTCCAAGCCCGATTTCGCGCCGCAGAACCTGACGCTCTCCACCGGACTGGACAACGGCCGGCTCAGCGACCGCAAGGATTTGCTCGCGCAGTTTGACCATTTCCGCCGCGGGCTCGACCGCGACGCCGACGCACTCGACGACTTCAGCCGCAGGGCGTTTACGATCCTGACGAGTCCCAAGGTGGCGAGGGCCTTCGATTTGAGCCAGGAGGATGTCAAACTGCGCGACGCGTACGGCCGGCACCGCTGGGGGCAGAGCTGCCTGCTCGCTCGCCGCCTGGCCGAAGCCGGTGCCGCGGTGATCAACATTGATGCGACCGCCCCGAACGACACCACCAAGCACTTTAGCTGGGATGACCACGCCGGCGCGTTTCATCTCGACTTCGCGCAGCGGGAGCGCTTGCCCCAGATGGACCAGGGGCTGACGGCGCTCATCACCGACCTGCACAGTCGCGGCCTGGATAACAGGGTGCTCGTGATCGCCTGCGGCGAATTCGGCCGTACGCCGCGGGTCACTTACGCACCGAAGAATTTCTCGGATCAACCGGGCGTGGGCCGGGATCACTGGCCCGGCGCGTTTAGCGCCCTGATTGCCGGCGGCGGGCTCAAAATGGGGCAGATTGTCGGCGCGACCAATTCGAAATCCGAGTATCCGGTGCTTGATCCGGTGACACCCCAAGACTTGCTCGCCACGGTCTATCGCCATCTGGGCATCGACTACCGCCGCGAGTTTTTGAATTTCGCCGGTCGTCCCGTGCCAATACTCTCCCAGGGAAAACCGATTGCCGCTTTGGCCTGACGAAGCAGTTCGCTGGGTGCATTTCAGAGCGTCGTGAAGGAAAAAAAGTCTGAATTTGGTGATTCTCGCTGGCGCGCCATGGTAGCCGGCTGAAGCGGGGGCATCACGCAGAGACGCAAAGGTCGCAGAGGAACTGTTGGGAAGGAAAGTATCCATATACAGCGTGTTGTCTTCATGTGAGAAAAGATATGGCTCGGTATTTTCTATTCCTGTCTCTGACTGTCCTAAGTGCTCTGATCCTGGCGGCGGATGATGCCCCCAAGCCCGCCGCGAGCGGACTGGATGCCCAGAAGGGGCAACTGGCCAGACTGCAAGGGCTGGTCGGCTCGTGGAAAGGAGTCGCCTCTCCACTGCGCGGCTCGACCAAGGATTCCTGGGTGGAGAAAGCCGATTGGGCTTGGAAATTTGAAGGGAAGTCCGCGTCGCTCGCTGTGCAAATCGGCGACGGCAAGTACTTTTCCACGGCCGAATTGAAGCCCGCCAAAAAGGATGGTGAATACGTGCTGGCGGCGAAGACGGCGGATGGCAAAGGGACGATTAACTACGAGGGTAAACTCGACAAGGACGAAAAGCTGACGCTACTGGCCAAGGACGCCCCCGAGGGAATGCCCAAACGGATTTCGTTCCGCTTCGTGGCCGACGGGGCTCGCCTGATTGTCTTGCTGGAAGGTTCTAGCGCCATCGGCGACGGCTATGCCCGCCTGGCCGAGGTCGGCTACACCCGCAAGGGGAGCGGCTTTGGCAAGGGCTCGACCGGCCCCGAGTGCGTCGTCACCGGCGGCTTTGGCAGTCTGGAAGTTTCCTACAAGGGGCAGAAGTATTTCGTCTGCTGCACCGGCTGCCGCGACTATTTCAACGACAACCCCGAGGAAGTGTTGGCGGATTACAAGGCCCGCAAGGAAGCGGAGAAGGCGAAGAAGGAGTGACGCAATGCCGCCAACAGTTCTAAGGCATGATGACGACGTTGGAAATCACCTTGCGCCCCTCCTCGTTGTTGACAAACGTCTCCGTCTCGAAAAACACCTGATAGGGACCGCGGGTTCCCAAAATCCGGCTGAACTGGTCCGTGCGAATATTGATTCGCTCGAGCGTGTAGGGCTTCATGGACCGCATCCGGACCTCATGCGAAAGGTCGTAATCCTCGCGCACCCCCTCGGGCGAAGCCACGACCAAATAGTGCCGTACTCCCTCCGGCTTCAGCGGCACCTGAAACGCCAATTGAAAGCCCCCCGCCGACGAGGCAAATTTGCTGGGACCGCCGACATTGTTCGTCTTGGCATAGGCAATCAGCAGCGGCTGCTCGGGAGTGGCCCGAAAGGTGTCCGACGGCAGGGGAGGCGGCTGCAAGTCGCTCTGTTTTTCTCCGACTGCCAAGTATCCCGAAAGCTCAATGTCCTCCAAGGGATCGATTCCGTTGGGGGGAGTCTTGCAGAGCTTGGCCAACACAATGTCATGCTTGGAAACTGGACCGCTCAGTTCCGCGGTGATGGTCCCCGCTGCGTTCCCTTGCATGCGGACAAATCCTTCGCCCAAGAGCTTTTGCGGCGTGTCCGTGGGGGTCAACTTTTTGAAAAAGCAAAGATGATAAGTGTCGATCCGCCGGGGCTGCCCGCTCACGAGGCGATAATCCACCTGAACCTTGTGGCGGACGAAGTCCACAGGTTCGGAAAGGCGGAAGTTGCTGAGCACGACCCAGAGGTGCCCGGTGTCCTGCGCCAGCTCCTTGTCGAGTTCCGCGTCGCTGAGTTTGCTGACATCTACGAATGCCGGCGGGGGCGCGGCGGGGGCTGCCTTGGCAAGGGGGATCGAGAACTCGCCTGCGCCGGAGTTCGCCGCGGAGGCTGCCGGTGGAACCACGACTTTTTTGAGACCGCTCACTTCGGCCGAGCCGGACGGATTGCAACCGCCGCAGATCACAAGCGCCGGCAAGATCCAGAGGGCATTCCACCGCATAGAACAACGCCTTACGAATAGCGACCCCTGCCACGTTTACAATAGCGTCCAGCTTAAGGGATGGACTCTTGACGCTCAAGATTCAAATTGGTCCCGACCTCTAGCCTTCTGTATGTCATGACTCCGACGATTCGCATTGCCGCGGCCCAGATCGACGTGAAGCTCGCCGACCGCGAGGGAAACCTGGCGCGGATGCTGGCGAAGCTGGAAACCGCAGTAAAGGAAGCGGCCGCGCTCGTCGTGTTTCCCGAATGCGCGCTGCCCGGCTACTGCTTTGAAAGTCTCGCGGAAGCCCGGCCGCATGCCGAAACGGTTCACGGCCCGGCGACGATTGCTTTTACCGTCGCCTGCAAGAAGCTTAATGTCCATGCCGTATTCGGAATGCTGGAGAGCGACGGCGAGCGGATGTTCAATACCTGTGTGCTGGTCGGTCCCAGCGGAGTGGTGGGAACGTACCGCAAAGTCCATCTGCCGTTCCTGGGGATCGACATGTTCACGACTCCCGGCGATCGGCCGTTCGCGGTGCATGAAATTCCGGTTGGCGACCAGACGCTGCGGGTCGGAATGAATATCTGTTACGACGGCTCATTCCCCGAGGCGGCCCGCGTGCTGACGCTGCTGGGAGCCGACATTATTCTGCTGCCGACCAACTGGCCGCCGGGTAGCGAGTGCATGGCCGGTTGCGTGGTGAACGCCCGCGCCATGGAGAATCACATCTATTACCTGGCGGTGAACCGGGTCGGGACCGAGCGGGGCTTTCGCTTCATCGGGATGAGCAAAATTTGCGCACCCGGCGGCCACGTGCTGGCCGAAGCGACTCACGAGGACGAATGCTTGCTCTTCGCCGAAATCGACCCGGCCAGGGCCCGCAACAAACACCAGGTCCGAGTCCCCGGCAAGCACGAGATCAATCGCGTCGCCGACCGCCGGCCGGAGATGTATGGGAAGCTGGCAGAGCCGAAGAAGGGATAGGGAAACTGGAAATCTCGTAACAGGTTAGCGGTCTGAATTGATGAACCACGGATGGCACGGATTCCACGGATAAGACACGGATTGGGCCATGACCCTCCCTCATTCAATCATCCGTGTCATCCGTGAAATCCGTGGTCTGCTCAATTCGGCTAATATGTTGCGAAATCTCAAATCTCAAACAATTAGGAAATGAGAAACCGAGCGGCAATTCGTTGCACCTATTTCTTGATTGCGAATTCAACATTCACATTTGTTTGAGACTTGAGAATTCGGCATTTGCGCGTGACTAGTGCTGGAACAAAAACTCCTTGGAGTTCACCAGCGCCCAGCACAAGTCTTCCAGCCCCTGCCGCGGCTCATCGGCCTCTCCGATATAGGCCAGGCCGTCCTTCACTTCCTCTTCACTGGGCGGACGCGAAAGGGCGGCGTAATAGAATTCGATCACGAGCTCGCGGACCAGCGCGCTGGCCTCCGGTCCAGCCGCAAGCGGTTTCGCGGGATACTTCGTCGGGAGCGCGTACTTCCTGGCCAGATAGCCCCCCGCTGCCGACAGCTCTTCCGGCGACAGTGCCCGGTCATAGACCAGAATCTCGCTTAACTCACCTTGCCAGTTCTGCCCGCCGGGGGGAATGTCCTCGCGGCTGCCGATGGTGAAGCCAGCGGCACCCGCGTCGGGGCCGATCGCGCCGGATTGGGAAAGGGGCTGCGGCTCGCCATTGACCGCGACTTCGAGCTTTTGCCCAGCGCCCCGCGAGACGAACGCCGAGACAAACGGCTCATCCAGGATGTTGCGGCGCTCGAGGGGAAGCGAGGTGTTGCCGGCGACGTTGATGCCGTCCGAGTAAACGTAGTACGTCCCCGCGAAGACTCCGTGCTGCACGGCGAAGACGGTCCCGCCGCCGGCGGTCGAGCGGCGGAAACAGAACACGCAGCCGCCGTGCCCTCCCTTCGACGCCTGGCCGACGACCAGAATCGTCCGCTCTTTGCCAGACTCGACCAGGTTGTCTTTGTCGCTGGTGAGCAGGTCGTTGCTGCCATCGAATCGGAGCGCGGGAAGGCCGCCGATTCCTTGGGCAACGTAGACGGGCTGCTTGCTGGCGTCCGGCTGAACGGCCTCGCGCTTGCCGCCGGCCTGATCCCGCCAGGCAGCAGCCGCTCCACCGCTGCGCGCGGGCTGTCCATCGCCACCGAGCACGCCGCTATCGGCCCGCAGCCAAAGGGCGAGATTTGCTTGCGGCGGCTGGCAGGCGGCCTTCAGGCGGTCGGCGGAGAGATCGAGCCGCTTCGATAGGCGGCTGGCGCGATCTTGCAGCTTGGCCGTAATCATCGGCCCGTTGATGAGTTGCAAGGCCTGCGTCAGTTTCGGGTCGTGCCCGCGCTCGCATTCGCAGGCGGTGTCCCGCCCTGGCTGGCCGAAGATCTTGAGGAAGTGCGTCCCCAATTCGGGACTGGGAAGTTGCGCGGCGCGAGTTCCAGCGGGGAGGCCGGGAAATGCTTCGGGCGTGCCCGTCACCGACGAAATGGCGTCGAGCAGTTGTTCGGCTGACAAGAGCCGCGAACTGGCATGGGAGAAGTACTTCACATCCCGCCGGCTGAGTTCCGCGGCCTGGCTGGAAAGCTGGTAGGTGCGGCTCTTCAGAATAGTGCGGATGAGCTCTTTCTGATTGAGGCCGGTGCGGATGAACTCGTCGGTGAGTGCGGCGAGCAGCTCTTTGTTGGCCGGCGGATTGGAGGGGCGGAAATCGTCCACGGGCTCGACGATGCCACGCCCCAGCAGATGTCCCCAAATCCGATTCGCCGCGACCTCCGCAAAGAGCCGGTTGTCCTTGGTGGCGAGGAGCCGGGCGAGCAATTCGCGGCGGTCTTCTCCTGGCGCGGCCAGTCGGGACGGATCAACATCGGGAAGCCAGGGCTGGACTTGCTGGCCCGTGCGGGGCTGCGTCACTTCGCCGTTCGGCAGGGAATAGACCAGCGTCTCGTCGCCGCGCGGTAGATTGGCCCGGCCGACGCGGGCAAAGAAGGCCCCGATGCCGTAGTAGTTGTCCTGGCTCCAGCGGTCGAACGGATGGTTGTGGCACTTGGCGCACTGGATGCGGATGCCGAGAAAGAGCTGGGCCGTCGTTTCGGCGCAGTCGTTCATGTCCGCTGCCGCGCGGTAGAAGCCGGCCGGCGGATTTTGCAGCGTGCTGCCGCTGGCGGTGAGAAGCTCGCGGGCGATACGGTCGTAAGGACGATTCTCCCGCACCGCCCGGACCAGCCAGCGATGGAGCTTGTGAGCCGCTCCGCTCCCCAACCGGGCGCTCTTGAGCCGCAACAGGTCCGCCCACTTGAGGGCCCAGAACTCGGCATACTCGGGCCGCTCCAGCAACGCATCAATCAGCCGGGCCCTTTTGCCCTCGGAAGTGTCGCGGGCGAATGCCTCCACTTCCTTCCGCTCGGGCAAGACGCCGAGCACGTCGAGATAAACGCGGCGCAGGAATTCGTGGTCGGTGCAGAGCTCCGCCGGCGGAAGTTGTAGCTCCTTCAGCTTGGCGAAAACGCGGGCGTCGATGAAATTCTGCTCGGGCGGGTTCGTCCAGACAAAGTCGGGGACGTCGCGGAGAAAAGTAAAGGAAGCCGTATCAATGTGGTCGAGGTAGCGGACCAGGATGGTTGCGTCTCCGCGCTCCTTGGGGGTGACTGTTCCCGACTCATCGACCGATGCCGTCTCTTCGTCCGAGCTCGTGAAGACACAGAGGTCCGTGACATCCCGAGCCGTCCCGTCGCTGAACTTCGCCATGGCCCTCAGCTTTTGCGCAGTCGAGGGGAGTTGCAGCCGGCCCCCTGGGGGATTGACTTCGATCCCCAGGCAAACGGGAGAGCCGGCCGCATCGGGTCGGCAGCCCTGGGCGATCCAGTCGCGGATGAGCAGGTACGCGCGGTCCGACTTCTTCAGCCGCTGCCCGCCGCCGTGCGCCAGCCGCATCGTTGGCTTGGCCAGGAGCAGGCTTTCTTCCGGCGCGAAGACCGTGGTTCGCCGGCCCAGGTCTTCGCGAATGAGCGTGCGCGCATCGAAGTCCGGATCGAATCCGCGAAGCGACAGCCGAAAGCCTCCCTTTCCCGTCGGCGAGCCGTGGCAGGCACCGGAACTGCAGGAATGTTTCGAGAGTGCGGCCAGGACGTCGTACTGAAAAGAGACCGGCCGCTTCTCGTCCCCCTCGGCAGCAAAGGCGATGGAGGTGACGACCATGCTCGCGAGCCAGAGTAATGCACCTGGTCGCGAAGTCAGCATGGAACACCTTGGCGGACGGGCAGGCTGGAGGGCTAACCGACTTCCATTCTATTTGGCCGCCAGCGCCTTCTCAATGAGCGGCACCAGGCTCGCGACATTGTGGGCAACGCCTAGGATCTTGCCGTCCTTGCCGATGGCCATCATGGTGGGAATGCCCCGCACGCCGTACTTCTGGGCCAGTTCCTGCGTCTCGTCGCCGGCCAGGTTTTCCCAGGGAATCTGATTTTCCGCGAGGTAGGCCGCCAAAGCTTCCTGATCCTTGTCGAGGCTCACGCCGACGACCGCGAAGCCCTTGGCCGCGAGCTTCTCGTTCAGTTCTTTGACGTGCGGCATTTCCTTTTTGCAGGGGCCGCACCACCCCGCCCAGAAGTTGAGCCAAGTCCATTTCCCGGCTCCGAGTGGGATGGCCGTGTCAATTGGTGACTCCCCGCTCGCGACGAGCGTCGAGGCCTTCGGAAGCGTGGGCTTGTCGCCGGCGTTTTTCGCAGGTTTGTCGCAGAACGCACGTTTCACTCGCGGGGTATGTGACACCGAAAGCGCAGGCTTCGGCGGCGACGTGCTGCCCGAGTGCGCGAGCGTGTCCGAGCGCGACTTCTCTTTGCTGGCCGTCGACTCCGCGTTGCCGCACGCCATCTGCGCGACGCCGATGCCAAGCAGGAGCGCACCAGACAGGAGCGCAACAGAACTAAAAGGCGTTTGGGCCGACTTTGAGCGTGAAGCGAGACCCGGCACTGCTTGGTTCGAAGGCGCCATCACTGTTGATCCGATACGGCGCAATACCCGCTTTCACACCATCCGGAAAGGTTTCGTTAAACGGTGCGGGTGCGTCGGCGACCGTCATGGGCGCGAAGACCATCGCGACGTTGGCGATCCCGACGATGTTCTCTTCGTTGGCGAGGTCCTCCGGGTTCACGATGCCGTTCGCGTCTTCATCGACCACGACGACGACGTAGCCGACGCCCGCAGCAAAGCCGGGCTCACAAACACATTCGATCGGTTCTGCGCAGGCGCGGTCGCAGAAGAGCAGCGCGTCAGGCGGCTCCGTGATCGCACCGAGATCGACCGTAAGCTCGTCCGCCTCAGGGTCGAACGGCTCCTCGAAGCCGACCACCGGATCGGTGAGCGTGCCGGTCACCAGCTGACGGAACCAAACGACGGCGAGGCGTCCCGCAGCTTCGCCTTCATGCTCCACATCAAGGCAGAGATCGCCCGCGGGGCAGTCCGCTGGGCCTGCGCCCCCTGCTCCGTCACCACCCGCACCCGTCGCACCTGTGCCGCCGCTGCCGGTGCTGCTTGAATCCCCACAGGCGTTCGTGAGCAGCAGCAAGGAGACAGCGAGCGAGGACGGGAGGACGCGAATCATCGGTACATTCTACGACGCCGTTCGCGGGCCGAACACGACCTTGAACCTCAGACGGTCAACCTCCTTTGATCGGCAGTTACGGACCGAAGCGTGCGAGAAAGGCTCCGGACGCGAGAGTCCCGGTCGCAAAATCTGTTGACACAAGCGTTCGCCGAGGGTGCACGATCCCTTGCCCGCGACCTCTGATGGCCCGAGGTAACACGGCTGGGGCTCGGTGCAGAAGGTCGCGTCGGGCGGCGGACACACGGGGTCGACCACGCCGCCAACGCCGCCCTCTCCAC
>SXGT01346882.1_pt1 | contig 18057 bp, 25 predicted proteins | sample 3176221 | NCBI WGS metagenome assembly SXGT01 (sample SAMN11356862, study PRJNA531348) | freshwater metagenome | isolation source: freshwater sample F1-120 | place: China: Fuxian Lake, Yuxi | collected 2017-12-25
CCGGTGGTGCGGCACACCTGCCCGGCATGTTGGCGTCGGTCACCATCCTGCCCGTGATCGGCGTACCGGTGCGCACCAGCGCGCTGTCGGGCATGGACAGCCTGCTTTCAATCGTGCAGATGCCCCGTGGCGTGCCGGTGGCCACGGTCGCCGTGGACAATGCCACCAACGCCGCCCTGCTGGCCGCGCGCATCCTCGCGCTCTCCGACCCGGAACTGGCAGCACGCGTTGCGCTTCGCACCGAAGAGATGAAGCAGATGGCCCTTGATGCCGATGAGCGCGTACGCGACGGGTCACCGGGTAGCGAATGATGCGGCGGGGAGCACTCGCCAACTCCAACCCCACCGCGTGGCAGACCGGCATCGGAACCGAGATGATCGACCGTCGTCGCGCGCTGGCATTGATCGGCTGCACCGGGGGCAGCTGATCCCACCTGCAGGGGCGTGGCCGATCCGACCGGGGGGTCGGATCGGCTCTCCCTATCAGGGCCCTGGCCCGGCCGGAGGTCCTGCCACCCGTTCAGCCCTGAGGGGACCTCGGCCCGTCGGAGAGACCGAGCCGAGGTGTGCGCCCCCGTCTGAACGGGATCTTCCGCAATAAGTGGCGGTGTGCCAATCGCCACTGTCTCGGTGGAACACACATTTCTTACCCGGGGTTCCGAGGGACCCGGCGCCGGAAACACCTCGGGCCCGCCGAAGCGGGCCCGAGGGCGCATCAAATGATGTCGGCTGCCGTCAGGGCTGCTTGCCGATTGCCGCACCCTTACGGGCGTTGAACGAATCGAGCATGGTGTCGATGTCGCTGGCCTTGGCCTTGTCGAGGATGTTCCTGTACCGCTGGCTCTGACTCAGGCGCTCCTGGCGGTAAAGGATTCCCAACGTGAACCCGCCCTTCAGGGCCAGCTCGAACGCCTGCTCGCGATTGGTCACGTCGTGGTCCGGAGCCACATCCCTGACCGACTCCTTCCACGACTCCTGCGTGTTGTTGAACGTGGTGCACGGCGACAGGGCGTCGATGTACGAGAAGCCCTTGTGCTCAATGGCCTGGGTAATGAGCTCGGTGAGGGCCTTCGTGTTGAACGACGCGCCACGGGCCACGAACGAGGCACCGGCGGCGATGCCGAGAGCCAGCGGGTTGAGCGGGTCCTCAGGGTTACCGAACGGCGTGGATGGTGCCTTCTGCTCGTACAGCGACGTCGGCGAGGCCTGCCCCTTGGTGAGGCCGTAGATCTCGTTGTCCATCACCAGGTAGGTGATATCCACGTTGCGGCGTGCGGCGTGGGGGAAGTGCCCCAGGCCGATCGCGAAGCCGTCGCCGTCGCCGCCCACGGCGATGACGGTGAGCTCGGGGTTGGCGAGCTTGACGCCCATGGCAACCGGCAGCGGGCGACCGTGCAGCGTGTGGATGCCGTAGGTGCTCGCGAAGTGCGGCAGACGGCTGGAGCAGCCAATGCCCGACACGATGACCGTCTGGGCCGGGTCGAGGTCGAGGTCGGCCATCGACCGGTAGAGCGAGGCAAGAACGCCGAAGTCGCCGCAGCCCGGGCACCAGATGGGCTTGAGCTCCGACTTGTAATCGCTCGGCTTGCGCGTGCTCATACGGCTACCTCCTGATTGGCGAGATCCATTATGGCCTCTGCGGTAAACGGCAGGCCGTCGCACTTGGCGACGCTCTCAAGCTCGATGCCGGTCTCGGCCCTGATGAGGCGGGCGAGCTGCCCGGTGAAGTTGACCTCCGGCACGACGATGCGCTTCGCGTCCTTCACGAAGTCGATCACCCGGTCCGAAGGGAATGGCATGAGTACGCGGGGGTAGAACGAGCCAACCGACATCCCCTGCTCGGTGAGGCGGTCGATGGCCTCGCGCACGGGGCCAAAGGTGGAACCGAAACCGATGAACGCGACGTCTGTCGGGTATTCCTCACCGTGTGCTGCGTGCGGTGCGCCGGCCTTCAGCGGCTCCATCTTGTCCCAGCGCTTGTGACCCATTCCCCGGTGGATCTCAGGCGTGTAGGCGGGGTGGCCGTACTCATCGTGCTCAATACCCGTGGCCACGTACATGCCGGTGGGCTCGCCCGGGATACCCATGGGCGAGATGTGGTTGGCGGTGTACTCGTAGCGCTTGTAGTCCTCGCGGGCGACACCCTTGGAGGTCTTACGCGGGGTAAGCGTGATGGTGTCGGTCTCGGGGCGGTGAATCACCTCGAGGCGCGTGGCCAGGCCCTGGTCGGTAAGGAGGATGACCGGTACCTGGTACTCCTCTGCGTAGTTGAACGCGTCAACCGTGGCGAGGAAGCAATCCTCAACCGATACCGGAGCGATAACGATGCGCGGGGCGTCGCCATGGCTGCCGTAGAGCGCCTGGTTCAGGTCGCTCTGCTCGGTCTTAGTGGGCAGCCCGGTGGATGGACCGCCGCGCTGGGCATCAACAATGACCACAGGGATCTCGGCGGTGCCGGCGTAACCGATGAGCTCGCCCATCAGCGACAGGCCGGGGCCCGAGGTGGCGGTCATGGCCTTTGCACCGGCATAGGACGCACCGAGAACAGAAGCGAGTGAGGCAATCTCATCCTCGCACTGAATGGTGAGGCCGCCGACCTGCGGCAGGCGCACCGACAGCCACTCGAGAATGTCTGACGCCGGGGTGATGGGGTAGCCGGCGAAATACTTGACGCCCGCGGCGATGGCGCCGACGGCGATGGCCTGGTTGCCCGAGATGAGCATCCGGTCTTCTTCGGTTTCCACCGGCGGTACCAAGGGGTAGCGACCCTTCAGGTCGGCTGCCTCGTCTGAGCCCGCGTGAAGGGCCGCGATGTTCGCGTCGGCCACACCCTCTTTGTGGGCGTACCGGCGAAGCACCAGCTCCTCAATGGGGGTGGTGTCAAACTCGAGGACGCCAGTCACAGCGCCGACGGCGACCATGTTCTTGGCACGCAACGAGCCACCGATCTCCTTGGCGAGCTCCTCCATGCGCACCGGGCGGGCCCGGGACAGGTAGTCGTCCGGAATCGCCACCTCAGTGATGTCATAGAGGATGACGCCGTCGGGGCCGAGGGAATCCCAGTTGAGGTCCCAGGCCTCCTGGTTGAAGCACACGAGCAGGTCCACGTCGCGGCCGTGGCTCCAGATGGGCTCATCGCTCAGGCGGAACTGGTACATGCACGGGCCGCCCTTGATCTCGGCGGGAAACGTGCGAAAGGTCTGGGTGTAGTACCCGCCGCGTGCAGCGGCCTGGGTAAGAATGTCCCCTGACGAGATGACGCCCTCACCGGACTCACCGGCGAGGCGGATCACCACAGAGTGTCGTGCTGACAACGTGCCTCCAAGCAGAAGTGAGCGGCCGATGGCGCTATTCGTCAGTGGACCCCACGGTCCAGACACGCCCCGGACGCCGACCGAAATGACCTCGGGGCGGATTCGGAACCCCAGCAGGTGCACTCAGTCAATTGCCGCGTGGATGCTAGCCATCTGGTCGGGGCGGAGCAACGCGTGCGAGGCCGTGGTGCTGTCGGTGGCGATCATCGGCATCTCCGCCGGGTCCACCACGTGGGTGATTCTGGCCGGGCACAGTGGCGCGACCGCCTCATGTCAGAAGACGCCGGACACCCTCCCTCACGCGCCACCCGGTGGTGGAAAAGGCGGCTGAGTCAGGCGGCGCTCTTTCGGGGCGCTGGGCCTACCCCAGCCCCAAACTGGCCATCATCACGGGCGTCAGGAGCATGCCGGCCACCACTGCGATGGTTGTTCCCGATGCCACCAACACCATGGGAACCGGTGAACGCACGCGGCGCAGGGCTGCCAGCGCACCGCCGGTGATGGTCGCAACGCCGAGCACACCAATCGCTGCGAGAATCCCTGCGATCACCTGCCAGCCGATTCCATGGTCAGTACGGATGATCGTGGCGAGCCCCATCACCGGAACCGCTGCGGAGGGGATGATTACAAGTGCAGCGGCCACTAGGGCCGGGATGCGATCCCAGCGCTCGCCATCATCCTCGCCATCAGACGTAAGCAGCCAGCGGGCGCCATGGCGAATACCTGCCATGCCCGCACGGTAGCGCCTACCGGAGCGCGTCGATTGCGGGCATAAGGCCCATCGCCACAAGGCCCAGGGCATTGATGACGCCAAACAGCCGTGTCAGTTCGGCGGCACGGGCCGAGGGGGTCACGCCGAGTGTCCGCAGCCGCTCGATGGCGTCCTCAAGGTCGGCCTCCACCGTGTCGAGGCAGGCTCTGGCATCGGCAAGTGCATCCCGATGAGTGGAGGGGTCGGTACGCGCCCGCGAGGCCGCAGCGCATGCCGCGGCAATGCGAGCGACTTCAGCCCGAGAGGGCGGAGGCGAATACCTGCCATGCCAGCAACGACTTGGCCACGAGCGACAACACTAGGTACGCGCGCTCGCTGGACACCACCGATGCAAAGCGCCCCTTACGGGCGTAGTGCGCCCACATGTTGATGGCGAATGAGAAGAAGAGAATGAGCAGTGAGAAGTAGATGCCGTAGACGAAGCCCGGCACACCGTTCTCCATCTGGGTTCGCACGAGAACAACCCCGACGGCGATCCACGGGAAGGCGCCGACGACGCATCCATAGATGAAGGGGCGCCAGTCCACGCGCTCGGTACCCACCGAGTTGCGCTGCTCCATGGCGAGGCCGAACAGGATCATCGCGGCGTTGGCGCCAAAGATGGCGATGAGCGCCGAGAGGTCGGCCACCCCCGTGATCATCGCGATGAGCACCATCATCAGCGAGGCGCTCACCGAGTACTCCCACCACCGGAACGGATTGGTGCCCCGCTCGAGGTTGCGGATGTACCGGGCGTTGGTGCCCGGCAGCGCACAGATCAGATGATCAAGCGCCGCGAGGAACAGAAAGATGGCCACGAAGATCGCCAGTGGCAGTTCCCACAACGGCTCGAAGCCGCCGATCGGGCTGCCGGGCGGCCCCGACATGAATGGGATGATCACCGGCAGGGTGAAGGCGGTGGCCAGCGCCAGAATGGCAATGCCCTGCGCCGCGTGGAGCACCACCAGCCAGATGTTCCATCGCTGCAGTGAATGGGCGTCGTGTTTGGTAACGGTCATAAAGAAAGGCGACCGTGGGAGTCGAACCCACTCATGTCGGTTTTGCAGACCGATGCGTTCCCAGTTCGCCAGGTCGCCGAGGCGGACCCGCACACTAGGCCACGAAGCGCCCTGCATGCCACCCCTGATGCCACGTAAGGTCATCATCCAATGCACCAACTCCCCCACACCCTGTCAATTGCCGCCCTCGCGCTGATCGGTGCCCTTGCCTGCTCGGGTACCGCCATGGGACACGCAGTCGTGACGCTCGGTGGCAAGACGGCCAAGGCCGGTGGCTCAGGCGACCTTTCGCTGAAGATCGAACACGGCTGCAGCGGCGGACGGGCCACCAATCGTGTGGTGGCCTGGTTCTCGTCCGACTGGCGGTCGATCCGCCCCACGGGTCCGGCCGGTTGGACCCCCACGATCGCCCATGCGGCGGGTGGCGACTGGACCGTCACCTGGGCCGCGGTTGGCGACCCCACCCCATTCGCACAGCCCTTCACGCTCACCATGCGCGTGGGCTGGCCACGCAACCCGCGCATCTACACGGTGCCCACCCTGCAGTTCTGCGGGGCAGCTGGCATGGCGTGGACCGACCCCTATACGGGCCCGGCAGATGCCCATCATCAGTCTCCCGTCAACTTTCCCGTGCCGCGCATTCGCGTGAGCCCGAGATAGGCACCGAAAACGATGAAGCCCCGCCGGAGCGGGGCTTCTCGAGGAGCGGGTGAAGGGACTCGAACCCTCGACCTTCTGCATGGCAAGCAGACGCTCTAGCCAACTGAGCTACACCCGCGAGGCCCGCCAAGATTAGCAGGCTGCACACCATGGGTCGGTGTCCACCGACGACGCCATCACCTGCACCCCGGTGGTGCTGAGCGCAGCCGCGAGCAGGGGCGTCCACATGCGAAGTACGTGGCCCTCAACCGCGCCGTGGGCCACGTTGACAAGGCCCATCCCTTCAGCGGCATCAAAGTCGTGGTACTTGAGGTCACCGGTCACGTAGGCCTGAGCCCCGCAATCGCGTGCGGCGTCAACGAGCGATCCACCGGACCCGGTACAGATGGCAATGCGGTGCACCGGCATGTCCGGATCGCCCGCAAGGCCGAGATTGGCCGTGCGCGGGCAGAACTCCCGCACTGCCATGACAGCAAGCGCCCCGAGCGTTGTCGTCGGGACCTCGCCCACCCGGCCAAGCCCTAGCGCCGGGTCGCGGGGTGATGGGACCAATGGCGTGGTACCCGTCATTCCGAGCACTTGAGCCATCAGGTCGTTGAGGCCGCCGCGGGCGGAATCAAGGTTGGTATGAGCGGCGATGATTGCCACTCGCTCTTCGGCGGCACGCAACACCAGACGCCCAGTCATGCGGGCATCGCTCACTGCGGAGAGCGCAGGGAAGATAGGTGGGTGGTGCACGAGGATCGCCTGTGCCCCACGCTCGCGCGCCTCGTCCAGTACCGCCGCGCGCAGGTCGAGTGCCACCAGCACCGTGGTGACCTCGCGGCCCCGACGCCCCGCCATGAGGCCCACATTGTCCCAGGCCTCAGCGAGTGCGAACGGTGCGAGGGCGTCGACCGCGGTGAGCAGGCCACCAACGTCAATGGCCGCCATGTCTAGGGGCCTGCCTTTGGGAAACGCTTCATCAGCACCACGGCGTCGCCCGCTGCCGCCAGCCCGAGAACCGAGAGGATTACCAAGGCCGTCGTGGTGAGCGTTGTCTGCTGGTTGAGAATGACGCCGATGATGAGCGCACCCGCAAACCACACCAGCGCTCGCCCATAGCGGCCCGTATACACGTGGCCGAGACCGGGGATGAGAATGCTGAGGACCACCGTGACAATGATCGACCGGCCCGCAGGCCGACGCGGGGCGGATGATGGCGGGTTGGGGCTCATGCGGTAATCGTCCGGCCCTCACGGGCCCACTCCACGGGGCCGCCGAACACGGCTTGCGCCTGCGTCACGGATGCCTCACGGTCGATGCCGGGGTAGCCATGCACCAGCACCAGGCGGCCGGCCTCGGCACGACGGGCGATCTCCCCTGCCGCGGCTGCGTTGAGGTGGGGCACTCCCTCCACGAGGTCGCCCGTACCCCACGAGCACTCCAAAAGCAGCACGTCGGTGCCGCGCGCCAGATCGGACAGGGCGTCGTTGGGAGCGCAGTCGGCGCCGTAGGTGATGGACCGTCCGGCGTGATCCACGCGCATGGCATGCGTGGGTGGCAGGTGGGGAACCTCTGCGTGAGCGATGACCAGATCACCCACCAGCAGGGTGCCCTCGCCACGCGGGATCTCGTGGAATGTCACGTCGGCCCAACTCTCGCCCCCGGCGATGGAATCCAGGCGGTCGCGAAGTCCCGCGGGCCCATGCACCTCGAGGGCATGCCCGATACCGGGGCCATGCGCCATGTACACCCGAAGGGTCAGCAGGTCGCTCAGGTGATCCGGATGGAGATGGCTAATGAGCACGGCGCCGAGGTCGACCGGATCCATCACGCCGGTAAGCCGGTTGAACGTGCCCGAGCCCATATCAAGTACTGCCGATGAGTCACCAGCGCGCACGAGATACGAGCTCTGGCCCTGATCGGGGTCGCCGAATGCCGCTCCCGCCCCCAGGGGAATGATCTCGAGCCCGTCGATCACGGGCGGTCGGCGGCAGTCGTCGGCACGCGGCTCATGCTATACCGGCTCCATGAGACGCCCTCGCCTGCTCCTGATCCCCGTCGCTGGCCTTGCCGCGCTGACGCTGGTGGGATGCGGGGATTCGTCGTCGCCCCAGGCATCCGCTGACGGCCGCAGTGCCACGCAGATCCTGAGCGACGCGTCGGCGAAGACCGCTGCACAGGAGTCGTACCGGGTCGCCCTCACCGCAAAGCTCGATGCCGATCTGGCCGAGGGCGCGGGTGGGCAGGTGGGCGCAGCGTTGTCGCAGCCGCTCGACATCTCGGGCGAGGGCACCGTGCGCAAACCCGGTGACGTCTCGTTTGACCTCTCCACCACCATCGCCAAGGCCCCCATCCAGTTGAACATCACCAAGGTGGGCGACCAGCTGTACATCTCGGTGCTCGGTCAGTCGCTCAAGCTGAATACGCCGAAGGGATCGGTGAAGTCGGTGGACCCGATGGGTCTCCCCTCTGCCCTTGCGGGATGGATCGCCTCGCCGCAGGTGGTGGGTGATGAAGATCTGGCCGGCGTGCCGACGGTGCACATCAAGGGTGATGTGAATGCCGCGGCGCTTACCGACGACCTGGGCAACACGGCCAAACGCATTGGGGCCGGTGACGCCCTGAAGAGCCAAACTCTGGCGCAGGCTGACAAGGCGCTGCAGCGCGGCACGGTGGATATCTGGGTGGGCACGCAGGACGGCCTCATCCATGGGGCCGACGCCGACATCGCACTCAAGGGCAAGGTAGATGCCGTCGCGCAGGTGTCAGCGCTTGAGTTCACCATCTCCACCCGGTTCTCCGACTTCGGTACTACCACACCCATTGCAGCTCCCAAGGGCGCAAAGCCGCTGGACCTTGCCAACGTAACCGGCCTGCTCGGAGGCTGACCAATGCGCTTCGGTGCCTTTCTCGCCCCGTTCCACGATCCCAGTGAGAACCCGACGTTGGCGCTGGAGCGTGACCTTGATCTGATCGTGCTGATGGACCGCCTAGGTCTGCACGAGGTGTGGGTGGGCGAGCACCACTCCACAGGGTGGGAGTACATCTCATCGCCCGAGATCTTTCTTGCAGTGGCCGCCGAGCGCACCCGGCATATCCGCCTCGGCACCGGTGCGGTGAGCCTGTCCTACCACCACCCGCTGATGGTGGCCGACCGCATCGTGCTGCTCGACCACCTCACCCGGGGACGCATCAACTTTGGGGTGGGGCCCGGCGGGCACCTGTCTGATGCCGCCATGCTGGGCGTGCCGTCGTCGGAGATCCGCGACCGCATGGAACAGTCGCTCGAGGCCATCCTGCATCTGCTCACCTCCACCGGACCGCTCACCGCGAGCGGTCCGAGATGGGAACTGCACGATGCCGTGCTGCAACTGCGCCCGTACCAGCAGCCATATCCGCCGTTGGCCATTCCCAGCCTCGAATCGCCATTTGGCATGGCCCTCGCAGGCCGCCTGGGTGCCGCACCGATCTCCCTTTTCTTCGGTGCGTCCGATCTGGCCGCCCAATGGGCCATCGCCGAGGATGCCGCCGCGCGCGCCGGGCGTACAGCCAATCGCGATGACTGGCGCGTGGTGGTGCCCGTGCATCTTGCACAGACCCGTGAGCAGGCCATTGAAGAGGTGCGCACCGGTGGTGGTGAGTGGATGTTTGAGTACGTGCAGGCGCTCACCGGCCGGCCTGCCCCGGTACCCGGCCCGAAGAACCAGACCGTTGACCAGATGGTGGAGGCCGGATCGTGGGTAATCGGCACCCCAGACGACCTCGTGGAGTTCGTCGAGCAGTTGCAGGAGCGAACGGGTGGGTTCGGGACCTTCCTGATATGGGGTCATGAGTGGGCCGGCCCCGAGGCCACCCGCCGGTCATACGACCTGTTTGCCCGTCATGTGATGCCGGCGCTGAACGGTTCGCGTGCGGGCCTTAAGGCATCGGGTGACATGGCCCGCGCCAAAGCCACAGAGCTTCACAAGGAGCGGGTAATGGGCGTGGAGCGTGCAAGGGACAGGCACGCCCGCGAATCGGGCGGGAGCTAGGGCCCCGTCACGTCGAGGCGGTTGAGGGCCGTGACATTGCGCACGTCGAAGGCATCCTCGCCCCACGGCTCTTCCAGGTAGGCCTCAAGCGTTTCGAGCGCGACGGCAGGTGAGGTGGCACGCATGCTCATCACCAGTACGTTGGCATGGTTGAACGTGCGCGCCAGGCGGGCGGTCTCGGCATCGCCGCACAGGGCTGCCCGCACCCCCCGCACCTTGTTGGCCGCCATGGCGGCGCCCGTCCCGCTCCAGCAGAAGAGTACGGCCGTGTCGGCAGTGCCGTCCGCGACGGGCCGAACGGTGGCCTCGCTCACGTCCACCCACTCACGTTCGTCGCCGTCGGCCAGCGAGCCGACCAGCGTGATGTCGTGATCCCGCCCGGCAAGCCATTGGATGACCGCATCGGTGACGGGCTGTCGCAGGTCTGATCCTACGGAGATCTTCATACGGGAAACTGTAGACCCCCTTCGACCACCGCGATGGGCACAGGGGGGCGAACCGGGCCGGGTGCCACAGCGGTGCAGGCAAGCAGTACCGTGGGTATTCCCGGGCGCGTCGATGACATTGAGCCGTCGGCCAACCCCAGCAGGCGCTACGTTATCTTGCGTGATCGTTCGAGGCGGGACATTCGGGCCGGTGGCCACTAACACATACGTGGTGGCGGACCGGGAGGGCGGAGGCGCCCTGATTGTGGATCCAGCTGCTGGCAGCAGCGGGTGGGTGGCTGCAGCAATTGAGGAGATGCGGGTGACTCCCGTCGCAGTGCTCAACACCCACGGGCACTGGGACCACGTGGTGGAGAATCACATCTGGGATGCCCAGGGCATTCCGGTGTGGGTGGGCCGTGGCGATGAGGAGTGGCTGGCTGCGCCGGCGCCGTTCAACCCGGCACTGTTCGGCAACCCGCCGCCCACGCCCGGCGTGACGCCCGCTGCCATCCTCGAGGATGGCGACACCATCACCTGCGGGGATCTGGTGTTTCATATGATCGCCGCCCCGGGCCACTCGCCCGGGTGCCAGGTGGCGTACAACGCCGACGCCGGCCAGGCGCTGGTGGGTGACCTCATCTTCGCAATAGGGATCGGGCGCACGGACTTCCCGCGTTCGAGCCACGACGACATGGTGCGCTCGCTGGCGCGCGTGTTTGACGAGGTGCCCGGCGACACGGTGATCTATCCGGGCCATGACCGGTGGGGTGTGACCCTCGCGCAGGCTGAGCCGTACGCGCGGATGTTCATGTGATCACGCGGGATGAGGTAATCGCGGCGCTCGACCGCGTGCTCGACCCGGAACTGCACCGCAGCATCGTGGCGCTCGGCATGGTGGGAACGGTCGAGGTCGACGGCTCGCGGGTGGTGATCACGATCAAGCTCACTGTGGCCGGGTGCCCCCTGAAGGCCGAGATCCAGCGCCGGGTGAGCGAGGCCGTGGCGGTGCTCCCGGGCGTAGAGGGTGTGCAGGTGGGGCTCGACACCATGACCGATGAGGAGCGCGCAGGAGTGCGCGACAGCATCATCGGAGGGCCACGGAAGGACAGCCCCTTCGATGCTGACTCGCCCACCAAGGTGATTCTCGTGGCATCGGGCAAGGGTGGCGTGGGCAAGTCGAGCGTGACGTGCAACCTGGCCGTGGCGATGGCCGAGGCCGGATACTCGGTGGGCCTTCTCGATGCCGATGTGTACGGCTATTCGGTTCCCCGCATGATGGGCGCCGACCGGCAGCCGGTGATGATGGACGACCTGATCATCCCGGTGGAGAGCCACGGCGTGCGCCTTATGTCAATCGGATTCATGACCGCCGACGACAACCCCGTGATCTGGCGCGGGCCAATGCTGCACAAGGCCCTCACCTCGTTTGTCACTGAGGTCTTCTGGGACGACCCCGATGTGCTGTTGGTGGACCTGCCGCCGGGGACCGGGGACGTGTCGCTGTCACTCGCAGGACTCTTACCCGCCGCGCACGTGGTGGTGGTGACCACCCCACAGCTCACCGCGCAGCGGGTGGCGCGTCGCGCAGCGGCGATGGCCGACCGGGTCGAACTCCCCGTGGTCGGCGTGATCGAGAACATGTCGTGGTTTATCGCGCCGGACACCGGGGCAAGGTACGAGGTGTTTGCCGGTGGTGGAGGCGCAGCACTTGCAGCCGATATCGGGGTGCCATTGCTGGGTCAGGTGCCGCTTCAATCGGATGTCGCACGGGCTGGCGACGAGGGCCTGCCCGTGGTGGCCGCTCGCCCAGACAGCGCTGCGGCGAAGGAGCTTCGCATCATCGCGACGAAAGTTGCAGGAGCCGTGGGCCTCGCCCGCGCGACGGGGTAGACTTTCCCCCGATCCCGGACGCCATCGCGTCCATAGAAATCGAGCGCCCAAGGAGCCTCTGTTGGCATACGTCATCACCGAGCCTTGCATCGGCACCAAGGACACTTCCTGCGCGGACGTGTGCCCAGTCGACTGCATCCACCCCGCCCCAGGCGAGGACAACGCGGACACCGCGACGATGCTGTACATCGATCCGTCCGAATGCATTGACTGCGATGCCTGCGTCGAGGCCTGCCCGGTCGACGCCACTATGGCCGAGGACGACATCCCCGCTCAATGGGGGGCGTTCAAGGAGATCAACCGCGTCTACTTCGACCAGGGCCACGAGGCCGGCGAGAAGATGGTGCAGGAGTTCCTGGCCGCCCGCGGCTAGCCAACCCCACCACGAGATGAACACGAAGGGCGCCCAAGGGCGCCCTTCGTCGTTCCGAAGCCACCCCCCACCCCACCCCCGCTGACAGGCACCCTGTCCACAGGCAAGACGGCCCATTGGAATGGGCGCCACCCGTCGGGATGTCACGAATGACCACGTTCTGTACCGGGCGGCGCACATCGCGTCGCCAATCGCGTCGCAGAGCGGTTGGATACCCCGAACTCGCAACTGAGCGGATCACCATGGCCCGAGACCGACGGAGCACGAAGGCGCGCTCGATACATCATGTGACGACGCGGGGCAACAACCGGCAGGAAATCTTCCTCGATGACCTTGACCGCGTGATCTTCCTTGAGTGGATCGCCCGTGCAGTCGATCGCTGGGATTGGGGGCTCCTGGCCTACTGCCTCATGGACAATCACATCCACCTCGTCGTCGAAGCCGCCCCGGGAGACCTCTCCAGTGGATGCCGGGATGCGCTCGGTTCGTACGCACGGCGGTTCAACCAGCGCCACGAAACCTCGGGGCACCTCTTCGGCTCCCGCTTTCATTCGGTGGAGGTGATTGACGATCGCCAACTGACCGCCGTGCTCCGCTATGTCGCTCTAAACCCGGTGACGGCTGGCCGGGTAGCGAGCCCCGCAGATTGGCCATGGAGCAGCCACCGCGCTGCAGTCGGTGACCATCCGCCTCCACTATTCCTCGATGTTGCACGCCTCTGGTCGTTGCTCGGACGGGATGATGAGGTCGCCCAGCTCTATCTCCGTGCGGTGATCGCGGCTCAGTAAACCCGGGGTCGGACGAGGTCATCAGCACCTCCCGCCGGATGCGTCACGTCTTACGCATGTCCAAGACATCCAGGTGGTGGAATCCCGCTTGCAGGCGCCGCCTGACCCCATGTGGACAAGGTGCCTGTCAGCCGGGGGCAGTCGGGGGTCAGTTGGGTAGCTGCGTCACGTATTGCGCACGTTCTGTCCGTTCTGATGATGGAAACCGCTTGCGGACGCCGCTTGAGCCCCTGTGGACAAGGTGCCTGTCAGCCGGGGGGTCAGTTGGGGGGCTTCACGTTTCCCTTAGGGCCACTGCCTCGGCTTCGCGCAGGCCCATGCGGCATAGTGACAGCGCTGCCTGACGAACCGCCTCCCGCTCCGGTGCCGCCCGCATCAGGTGCCCGGCCTCGGCCAGTACCGCTGCCGCTGACGTTCCTTCGGCAGCCCGCGCTGCCTGTGCCAGCAATGCACCGCTTACCTCATCGCGTCGCACCAGCGCCATTTCGGCCTGGGCGGTGAGCGCCACCACCCGGATGGCATCTGCACGATTCACGACCCCACCGGTCCGATCCATTTGAGCAGCGTCTCGCCGAGCACCCCGCGCACCGCCGTGTCGTCCCATCCGGCTACGCGCGCGGCAACACCCACCAGATGAAGCGCCTGTGCGTGGTCCCCATAGGGGCGATCCGACCCGAACACGATGCGCTCGGGGGCCAGGGTCACAAGGTCGGGCAGTGCGGCGATTGAGCTGTCAAACAGCACACCCGGATGACCAGCGGTCGCGGCGACAAGCGCCCGGTGATCCCCTCTCCCCCCATGGGCGAGAATCAACCGGGCATCGGGGACGTGATCAATGAGCCGTGCAAACGCATCACCCAGTGGACGGGCCCCGAATCCCGCATGAAACAGCACGGGCCACCCGCGGTCGGTGGCCTCGCGCACCACGCTCACGCACTCGTCCCCCTCGGGGTGGAACCGCTGCGCAACCGGGTGCAACTTGACCCCACGGACCCCAGTGGCATCGGCATCAGCCAGCGCCCGGCCAATGGGGTGGGTGGGATCGATTCTGCAGAACGGGATGATGCGCCCGGGGTATGCGACCGCGGCATCGGCCACACGACCGTTGGCCTCGCGAAAATCGCCATCCATCCCCGGCTCATTGGCGGGAAAGGCCACCGACGCGGCGATGCCGTTGGCATCCATGTCGGCCACAAGATCAGCGGCCTCCAGCGCATGTCCATCGCGATCGATTCCCAAATGCGCGTGTGCGTCCACGATCTGTGCCCCGTCGGGTACCACCACGGCACGCCGCGCCCACGCCTCGATCTCTCGGAGCGCGTCAATGTCAGCCCCGGCAGCCGCCAGCATCGCGGCATCCTGACCAAGCAGGCGCACGTTCAGGATTCGAACGCCTGAATGGCGGCGCGCATGGCACCGGGTATGGGCGTGGATCGGCCATCGTCCTCGGAAGCAACACCCACCAACACGGCACGGGCATCAGCCACGTGCGAGGCGCCATCGTCGTCGAGGCGCTCGATACGCAGGTCCTGGGTATGGCTGCTGGTGCCCACCCGGGTCGTGCGCACAAACACCTCGATGGTGTCGTCAAACCGTACGGGGGCGTGGTAATCGATGGTGAGAGATCTCACCACGAACAGGTGCCCGGGCTCCCCCAGCAGGCCGATTCCCACCTCGCGCCGGTACTCGATGACAGCCCGCTCCACATACCGGCTGTACCGCCCGAAGTACACGTGCCCAAACGCATCGGTATCGGCAAAGTCAACGCGCATTCGCGTGCTGAACCGAAACGGTGGACGCTCATGATCAACCGACGACACGGCTCTCCCCTCCATCGATCATCACCGATCCGCCCGTGATAAACGCGGCGCGGTCCGATGCCAGAAATGCCACCAGGTCGCCCACCTCGGCGGGGTCGCCCACGCGGCCAGTGGGGTTTCGTGCCCCCCGGGCCGCAATGGCGGCGTTCAGGTCGGGCTCGGCCGCGAGCAACTCGCGCATGCGATCGGTCAGGATGGGACCGGGCAAGACATTGTTGACGGTCACACCGTCGGCGGCGACCTCACGCGCCAACGTCCGCACAGCCCCCGCCACCCCCGCCCTCGTGGCGTTGGACAGCGCCAGACCGTCGATCACCTCGCGGACCGAGGTGCTCGTCACCGTAATGATGCGCCCCCAACCCCGATCACGCATACCGGGCAGCGCCGCTCGAATGAGACGGATGGTGCCGAGCAGGTTCTGCTGCACGGCCATATCCCAGCCCGCATCGTCGGTGGCAAGAAATAGCCCCGGTGGCGGGCCACCGGCATTCGCCACCAGCACGTCCACCGGTCCGAGCACAGACTCGCAGGCGGCAACCGCAGCGGCGGGACCAGCCGGATCGGACATGTCCATGACAATGCCCTCAGCACGGCCGCCCATGGCAACAATCGCGGCAACCGCGCCGTTCACGCCCTCCGCACCGCGCGCCGCAACCGCGACCGCCACGCCCTCGCGCGCCAAGGCCTCGGCCGATGCGCGACCGATGCCCCGGCTACCGCCGGTCACAAGCGCAACGCGCCCCTTGATCCCAAGTTCCATACCCGCAGTCAACCACCGGTCGGCACCTCCGTGGGGCGGCGCGCAAGGATGACGCCGTGACCTCTGCAGACCTCATCACGCAGGCCACCGGCTTTCTGGGGTACGGACTGCTTCTCGGCGCCACACTCGCACGCCGGCGGCTCTGGCTTCTGGCCATCGATGCATCTGGTGGCGCGGTGCTCATCCTTCACTGGGCGCTGCTCGGGGCGGCTGCAGGCGTCTCCATGAACGCGCTCTACACGGGCGTGGACCTCGCGGGCATCAGCCCATATTCGCGTCGTGGTCGCATCGCCCTCGCTGCGGCCGTACCCATCTCAGTCATCCTCATGGTCATCTTCTGGACTGGCCCGGCCGACCTGCTCGCCGGGGCCGGCCTGCTGTTCGCCATCGCCTCGCGCGCATCCCGTGGCCAGGTGCAACTGCGCTTCATCGCGATGATCGGGTGCATCCCGTGGGGGCTTTTCGGCCTCGTCCACGGGTCCATCGCGCAGGTGTCATTCAGCGCCATTTACTTCGTTGCGATGGGTGTGAGCATCGTCCGACTTCGGCGCGGCACATGGCACCCCAAGGCATCCGCCGACGATCACGGTATTCTCCCCTCCGATGGCACCCGGTAAGAAGACCAACACCAAGCCGAAGCGCGCCGGCGGACGCCGGGCGAATTACGCCCCGCTCGCCCACACCGTGGGCACCCGCAAGTACCTGCCGCTCGGATGGATCATGTGGACCGGCTGGATCATGTTTGGCCTGTTGGCCCTCGTGATGGTGATTGAGATCTTCACCTCGGCCCAGGCCGGTCACTACGTCGACATCATCGGCGCGATGATCATGACGGGGCTCTTCAGCTGGATGTTCTGGCTCTTCGGTACCTCGCGCCTGAAGGACCTCTAGACCCCAGCGGTTCTAGGAACTGGCCGGCACGATCCGGGCCGCGCAGGCCTCATCGCCCTCGGCTCGGGCAGTGGCGCCCGCCAGCGTGGCATCTGGATTGAACGCCGACAGCACCCCACGCCAGATCGCCCGGTCGAGTCCACACACCCGCTTCGGATCCACCTTGGCCATCTCCTCAAACGGACATGCCCGGGCGGTGAACTCGCCGTCGGTGCCAGCGGTGGCCCCAAACCCGTAGCGGGTAAGCACCCCCACCACGCCCATCACGGCCTCAGTGGTTGATGTATACGACGGGCTGCGGCCGGCCGCGCGCTCGGCGACGCCGAGTTCCCGCCCAAACTCGTAGCCCACGCGCTCCAGCACCTCTTGAGGGTCTTCCCCGGAGCGGTCATTCATCGCCCGCAACAGCAGTTCGGCAAGTAGGTCGTAGTGCTTCTCGAGCAGGCGCTTATCCTCTTCTGGCGCTGCCAGGGCATAGAACTTGGCTGGTCGACCGGCCCCCGGGCCGGTGCGGCCGGTGCGGCGCTGGAACTCGGCACGCAGAAACCCCTGCTCCACCAACTTGTCAAGGTGGAACCCGGCCAGCCGGCGCGTAATGCCCACACCCTCGGCCACCTCGTCCTTGCCAACCAGACCGCATGCCTCGCGCACAGTGAAGAACACACGGCGTCGCGTGCCGTCGCCAAGGGCGGCCACAAGTCGCTGAATCTCCACCTCGTCGTCGGGGAGGGTGGCGGGATCGGTGGTCATCAGTGTGTCGTCACGGTCCTCACTCGGTCAATGATAGCCCTGGCAGACGACTTCGGAGTCGGGAATACATTCTTCGTCCGCAGGCGGTTGATTCTACGGGCTATCTGCGTAACATATAGAGAAACCGCGCGTGACCACAAAAAGGAGCGCCCTTATGTCGACGGCCAAGCCTGAGATCGACATCGACACGACCTACAAGTTCGGTTGGCACGACCCAGCCAACTACGTTTTTGAGCCCAAAAAGGGCCTCAACGCGGACGTCGTGCGCGAGATCTCCGCCCTCAAAAACGAGCCCGAGTGGATGACCAAGTTCCGACTTCGGTCGCTGGAGATCTTCGAGAGCCGCGAGATCCCCGACTGGGGTGGCGATCTGTCCAGCCTCGACTTCCAGGACATCTTCTACTTCATTAGGGCCGCCGATCATCAGGGCCGCTCGTGGGACGACGTTCCGGACGACATCCGCAACACGTTCGACCGCCTGGGTATCCCCGAAGCAGAGCAGAAGTTCCTGGCAGGTGTCTCCGCGCAGTACGAGTCTGAGGTCGTGTACCACTCGATCCGCGAAGACCTTGAGGAGAAGGGCGTCATCTTCTGTGAC